>Ga0315901_10005667_pt1 | contig 15128 bp, 11 predicted proteins | sample LakEriMetagenome_10_FD_203761 | JGI IMG/M metagenome (GOLD analysis project Ga0315901, IMG submission 203761) | Freshwater fungal communities from buoy surface, Lake Erie, Ohio, United States - Buoy 2 MA116 | ecosystem: Environmental > Aquatic > Freshwater > Lake | place: USA: Lake Erie, Ohio...
TGAAATTTTTAAAATCTCGATATTGGGCCGCCGGAATGTTTTTGGCACTTGTTCCGAATCTTCAGGCACATGCTCAGACAGCACGTTGGAAAGTTGAACGCGCTGTTGCCAACGGAACCGGCTGTGTCATGGGGAACGATACGGTGGTCATCGCGGCAGGTGATCAAGTTCAGTTTATTTTCTCAAATTTGGGTATCGACCTTCCGGCGAATTCGGGTCTGCCCTATGCCGCACGGAAAGCTTGTACAATTGCTGTCCCCGCGCAAATCGCGCGCGGCTTTTACGCGGCGAATCTTCAGCAGACAATTTATTACGGTGGGATTAAGAGCTCAGGAGCATCGGCAAGTATTGCAACGCAGGGAACCTTTTTCGGACTTCCTGTCAATCCGCTGGTTGTGAGTTTACCCTATGGCACAACTTTCAATTCCCCGGCAGCGTTCCGTCAAACAACAAATAGTTTTCTGGTCTCGGCCCCCGGACCAGCAATGTGGTGTCTGCCTGCCTTTAATCCAGAAGGTCTGTTCACCTCGCGGCTTGTCGTTCAAGGCAACAAACAGAATGATAGTCAAAACCTTTTGCTCAGTGCCGATCAGTATGACATTAAATTCTATGCAACGATGGGCTGGTTGTCCTGTCCAGCAAGAGACTAAGAATAAAGAGCATAGTTGATAAACTATGCTCTGACATAATTTTATTTTAACTCCTGCCCAAAAAACGACAAGTTAAAATACATTCTTGCCTGTCGTAATTCTGTCACTGTGGTTTTAGCCTTTTTAAAGGTTCACCGATCTCCATGATTGAGTTGTTTTAGATTTCGACGGGATGATTGGGCAAGGGGTGTTCAGTGAAGAGTCAACGTATCAAGCAGAGCACAGTGATGCCGTGCATTGTGTCTTTCCTTCTATCAGTTCAATTCACGACGACACAGTTTCTGCCTCGTGCGTTTGCCGATGAAAATGAAAAAACCAGCGCAGCAGCGACTGCTCCTGGCTCTGAAGGACCTCAAAGTCAACCCAAAGCGGTTGTGAAGCAACCATTTAAGCCATGGAAACTATCGACAGAACCAATATTCAAGGGGCCAAGTCTTCAACGATTTTCAACGATTTCGGATTTAACCGGCAGAGATCGTCAAATTTTAGGAACACTCGATTACAAACCGACAGGGACCAAACTGCGCCTCGATCAGTTAAAAAAATTATCTACGGAGTTAAAAAAAACGCCTCCTCGCTCTGAAGCTTTCATGACTACGGTTCTCGGCATGCTCAGACTGTATGAAGAACAAGGCATGGTCTTTGAGTGGATGAGAGTTGTTGGAATGTCGGATCCAAAGTATCCGGATTTGAATCAAACGCTAAAAAATATTCGCCGCCAGCAGGCCCAGCGCTATCAGGAACTAATCTTAAACTTTCCAAAAAATCCAAACGTCAGAAAGTGGAAGTATAAGTTGCTTGTGGCCCGATTGAAGCTTGGTGATCCGAGCGTGAGAGACGAGGCTCTTGTGTTGCTCAAGACCCTCCAAGGAAGCGAGTACCATGAGCTGGCATCTGTTGGATTGGCCGTCGATGCGGCTGCAAATCGTCTCCCCAGTCCATTTGGTAGCGTGGAAAAAGTACTTCAAGCGAGCACAGATCAATATGAAAGCGCAGCATTTAAACTTCTTTTAGCTGAACAAGAAATTGCCAAAAACAGGACAACGACTGCTCTTGCGATGATTCAAGATGTGATTGCGACCGGAAAAAATATTCGTCGATCAGATAAGGCACAAACACCAGGGACATTTCTTGAGGCAGCTTCATCTCTGTTAATCAATATAGCACTAAAGAGCAGCAAGGCCGTCAATCAAGAAGTGTTACAAACCTTTGTCAATAACGATTTAGTTACCTTTGCGCAATCCTATCTTGAACAATTTGCCCTAAAATCCTATGGCACCCAGCTTTCAGCGGCTTTGAAGGCCTATGCTGATGCGCTTGCATTGGGGCAGTCTAATGATGAATTAAAGATGCGCATTGAAACTCGCATGTTGGATTTGACGATTGCATCTGGCGATCCAAAAATGATGATGATTGCTTGGGAGCGAATTTTTTCAAGAGAAGCGCAGAAGACGGCGAATCTTGAACCGCATATGCTTCAATCGATATCGACTCTTTTGAGCCGCGTTAAAAGTAAGCCGGATAAAGAATTAACACTGCGACTCGTGATGATGCATGACTCCTTTGCAAAGGGTTTTCCCAGCTATGCTGCTCGCGAAGACTATGAACTCAAAATGATAGAGGCTCTTGCGCAAGCAAAGTTGCTGATGGATGTGGGGCGGCGAAGTGAAAAGGCGATTGGAAAATTTAAGGAGCCTGCAAATCGAATATCGGCCTTGCAGTATAATTTAAAAGCTCGCCAAGAGCTGATGGGTCTTGGGGACCCTATTCGGATTTTATCGACCCAAAAAATCTCAGGTGACCCAGCCTTGGTGTCAGGTTACATTGTTAATGCTGACAAACTTCGAGCATTACTCTCTGAACGTGACGCGCAGCAATATTTGTATTTGACCGCTTACGTCAGCCTTTTGAGCGGAAACATGCAAGCTTCCCTCACAAGATATCAGGACGCAATGACGCGCGCACCCCGACATCCTTCTGCCGCCGAGGCTGCAGGCGCACTCATTGAGACTTTGATGAGCAAGAAGGAACTCGTTGCTGCTGAAAAAATGATTCGTCTGATGATCAAGCTTGGTATCGTTCCGACGCGCGAGCCCTACAGAAATCTGTCCAAGACTTTGGAGCAGATTGTCTTGGATGACGCGAACCGTCTCTTTGCGGCCAAGCAGTTTGACGCAGCGGCAAAACGCTATGCCGATTTTCAGAAGGAGTTTCCTGCATCACCAAACGCTTCCCAGGCCCTTGAGCGGGCAGCAGCAAGCTATGTGCAAGGCAAGAAGACTGAAACTGCAATGACTTATTATGAGCTTTACCTGAAGCAGTATCCACGACTTCCGCAGGCAAAAGAGGTTCGTTGGACGACGGCTGAACTGGCGCGCATTTCAAAATTTCATTTGAAAGCAGCTGAGCAATACCAGCTATTTGGAACTCTGTATCCAGCAGAAGCAGATTCTAGAAAAGTTTTTTTGAGGGCGGCTGAGAGCCTCAAAGATGCGGGTAAAGCAGCAGAAAGCATTTCAGCCTATGAACGCTATTTGAAAGGAGTTCGTTCGTTCGAGGAACAAAAAAAGACTCTCGAAGCGATGTCAGAACTGGCTAAGAAAACCAATAACAGCGCACTCGCTTTGAGCGTGTTAGAGCGGTTGGTCAAAATTGTCAAAGCTCCGGACGACATCCTTCGAGTCAGTTTTAATTTGCTTCTCATGTATCAAAAGCAAAATCGTGACGACCTATCAAAAAAAGTAGCGACAGCTATTCTTGCAATGAAGCCAGGGATTCCTGAAAGCTATAAATTACAGTCAAAGGCACGTTTGGTTCTAGCAAGGTATGAATTGACTTCCTTGCGAACGCGTCAAATTATGAATCAAAAGGATCTTAAGCTCGCGACTGAGTCATTGTTGAAGGATTACGAACGGGTTAAGACTGATCTCTTGGCACCATGTGAGATACCGGGAGTCGATTGGTGTTCGTTGGGTTATTATGAGGTCTCAAAACTTTCGAATGATTTGGCAAAACTACTCGCTGGCGTTGAGCCCAATCGAGATTTGGATGAACAGGTTCTGTCGGAACTAAAATCAATTATTATGTTGGCAAGAGATAAGTTTAGGTCGGAAGCAAAAAGTTTTGCTGGTAAGGCCGATGAAGCGGTTCTCTCCTCAGGGAGTCCGGACCCGGAAACAACCGAGCGTATAAGGCTTCATCTTCAGTCTCTGAAGCAGGTTAAAAGTGAAACGTCCGAAGAACCAACAACGGCCGGCTCCACTGAATCAGAGGCAAGTGAAGACGATACATTCTAAATGGTTCAATGCCGTCGTGTTGGGGGTCAATGTCAGTCAGAAGGATTGGCTATTTTTTTCAGAGGCTTTGCATGGCTCGAACTGAACTTCGATAATCACTGACTCTGCATCATCGTTTTGTCCTGCTCTGATCCAAACGGAATCCTTAATCTGCTCCTGTTTTGCCTTTTGAAGAGTTCGCAGGCCTTCAAAAGTGAAGTCTAGCCCAATGATTTGAGGCTTATTGCATGTGTCCTCGTTGGATGCAGACGGAGATGTTGTTGGTGAGTATAGATTGATTAATTCTTCGCGTTTTTTTGCAAAGTCTGGTTGACTCAGGTCCCACGTTCGTTTGGCTAGCACGCTCTCTCCCAAAAGCAAAAGAACGTTGGCACGGAGATGGGATGCATTGTCTTTGTTCGCGTGTATTTTTGCGCGGGCAGAAATTCCCGCAATACGTGTGCCATTTTTTGGCTGAAGGCTCAGACGGATGGCACATTCACTCAACCCTTTTTCTTTTCCATCCAGGTTTAATTCCAAAGAGCGGACGGCCATTTTTGTTATAAAACGATCTGTTTTAAGAAAACTTATTGCTACATCTCGACTTGGTTCTTTTTTTGATGAGCGACATCCGGACCCAAAAGCAATCCAATCCAGCAACTGGAACCCATCCCAGTCAGACTTACGTGTCTGTCGGGGTGGTTGCGCCTTTGAGGCAGCAGAGAGTTGATTGCGCTGAATTGAATGGGCAAAGGCTGTCCTGGCAGAGCTGAGGGCTAATGTGATTGATAAAAAAATAAAATTGAGAGCCTTTCTTGTTAACATCATGGAGCTAGAGATCCTTTATTTGATGAGGTTTTCGGTGGTAGATTGGTTGCAACGTGTGAAGCGGGGAATTCCTTTCTAACCTCTCAATTCTGCCTATCATGTCTCAAGTTTTTGAATCTAAAGTTTATCCGGAAGATGTCGAAGACATAAGGGTTTAGACGTTGATGGAGGCATTCGGGATGTTTCATCGTTTGTCATTTGCGGCAGCTGCCCTTTGTTGTGTCTTTGCCTTGTCATGCAAGAAAACTGTTATTTCCGACAAGGTCGAGCCTGTTGCGACGAGTGCTCCCATAGATAGAGGTATTGGTGACGGAAAATCAGATTCCAAAGCAAAACTGCGACTCACAAATGCGCGTTGTGATGCTGAGCGAAAAACAACCATGGCCGTGAAAGTAGCAGGACTCAAAAACACGGATTGGGTTGAATTGAACTGTGAGACCACTGGACGAGAAATTGAGATCGATACAAAAACGGGTTACTGTAACGTTCTTCAGTTGAAGGGAACTGTTACGTTTGAAAAAAAGGGCTTACAGTCGGAAAATTATATCCGAACAACAAGTAATTCAGCAGATAAAGACTTTTTTAAAGTTGAGAATTTAAGCCAAGCTAGCAATACCACGAAAGGCATGAATATTCAGTTTGAAGATACAAACGACCTTTACTGGAAAAATGCCTACCAGTATTGTCTAAAGAATGAAAATGCCGTTCTTACGATGGAGCCGATTACGGGGATAAAAAATCAACCTTGCAAAAATGTCCTCAACTCTTATCAGAATGCATCCGGAACAACGATTACACCTGCTATTGATTGGAACGACTTCGAATTTACGGTGGAAAGTGAAAGTGTTCAATTTGCAGTCGAAGGATTTTCAGATGTCGGCTGCAGTTCGAACTAAAGACTGATTTTTGGGTTAAATTCTATTGAGCAGTTGATTGCATCTTGTAAATATTGAATCAAATGAGCCTTCACTCAGCTTTCCGGTAAATGTATTTTGCTGGCTTGGGTGATAGCTGGCAACAATGTGGCGTCCGTCGGGCAATGTTGATTCTGCACCGTGAGAAAACGGCACAAAGAATTTTTTGTTCTCATTATTTTCTTCGATAAGAATTTTCCAAATCGCTGTCCATGCAATTTGTCCAAGTGCTAGAATCAATTTTCGTGGTGGTGTGCTGCACATCGTTTCCTTCAAAAAAGAAGTGCAGTTGTTGATTTCATCAGGCCGTGGCTTGTTATCTGGAGGCGCGCAGTGACAGACGGCGGTAATGAGACAATTTTTGAGTTTCAGATGGTCTTGGGAATGTTCAGAGTGCGCTTGATTTGCGTATCCTGCGCGGTGCAGCGCTCTGTATAACCAGACACCACTTTGATCGCCTGTGAACATCCGTCCCGTTCTGTTGGCACCATGAGCTGCAGGGGCGAGGCCAATAATCAGTAATTCAGCGGAATCCTCTCCAAAATTAGGAACGGGTTTTCCCCAATACTCCCAATCCGCAAACATCTTTTTTTTAGTGCGGGCAATCGACTGACAGTGTTCAATAAGGCGTGAACACTGTCTGCAGCTAATTATTCGGTCTTTTAAAGAGCTTGTTGGGGCAGACATGAGTCATTCGCAGAATCTGTAGATGAGTCGACTCTTAGGCCACGAGGTACAAGACTCAGGGCCCTCTTCCTGTGACTTATTTTTTCTTGTCGAATTCAGCACCAATATTGATTCCAAGTAGTTTAACTGTTTTTCGGACGGAATCGTAATCGCTATCTTTGACTTCAGCAAAGGCATCTGAGTTATTGATTCCTCGGAATGCGTCCGGTAACTGACGCACACATGTTTGGAACGCTTTTGCGATTTTTACTTTTGCTTCAGCTGGAATTTCTTTGCGAATTACAACCGGATCATTTGGAATTTCGTCGGTCAGGGTCACAATTTTTACTTTGTCTTCAATATCCGGAAACTGAACTTTGACCTTCTCACGTGCGTCTTTAATTTTTCCGTCAACAGGCTTGTTGTAGAAGACAGCTCCGGCATCCACCTGCCCTTGATAGACAGCGGTGACAACCGCATCATGCTTGCCCTGAAAAACTTCTTGCGCTGGTTTTACTTTTGAATCAATAAACAGCTTTTTGGGAAGGATGTATCCTGACGTTGATGCAGGATCGACGTAAGCAATCTTTTTGCCATTCAGGTCTTTCACTGATTTTATATTTTTGTCGGTTCGGGCGACAATCGCTGCACGGTAGGTCGTTTCTCCGTGTCTTGAGGCTTTCAAAAGAGCCTCAGCACCAAATTTTTCATGGGCTAGCAAATAACCAAACGTGGGCAAAAAAGCGATATCAACCTTCTTTGACCCCATTCCTTCAATGGCAACGATATAACTGTTCGGGACCGAGATATCGAAGGTTAGCGATGTTTCTTTTTCAAGGCACTGGGCAACTGGTTTCATGCTGGAAAGAATTTTTGTGGAATCAGTGGATGGAACCATCACAAGTTTGAGAGGGTTTTTTCTGGTTCCGATTTTTTCTTCCGCGTACGCTGCGAGACAAACAATGGAAGATGTTGCGAGTGCGGTCATCAATCGAATCGTAAAATGAGCAAACATTACCGGTCCCCCTCTCAATGAGTCTGGTCGTGGGCTTTACAGGAGAGTTTTGGATCTTTCAAGAAATGTTGTCGGTCGTAGCTGATTGCTGATAAGGTCACGCTGCCGTCTTGTGCGAAAATGACTTTGGTTCGTCAACTATTGATTCCGAATCGTTGAGCCCTTCTTCAGGGTGTGAGTAGAAACAGGCTTCGACTTGATCTTTTGTAAAATATTCTTTGTTGCATGCCGAGCAACAATACTTGGCATTGTTTCTGCGATAGGGTTTCATTGATGCGGTTCGCACTGCAATCGGCTCGTCTGAGGGCTCATTGTCCTGACTTGTCGAGACATCCAGTTGGTCTAATAGATTTGTGTCGATGGCCGTTTTTTTATTCTCGGAATTGCTCAAAGACGGGTCTATCTGAGAGTCTCCACCCTCGCCTATTTCATCTGTCTGGAGCAGAGCCAAAACGTCTGCCGCGGCGTTTTTTGACAGTGATTCAGCAGGACTTTCATTAAGAGCGAAGTCTTCAATGGCGTCCGGTGGACTGACTGCACTCAGAAGTTGTTCTGCAGACAGCGGTTCTGTTGGAAGGGTATTGCTGTCGATTCCTGAACCATCGGATAGCTCTGCGTCTGTCGGTGGAACAACGCCTCCATCTTGATTTGCGAATTCATCTGTCATTTCTGATTCCAATGAGGCTTCGCGAGAACCATCTGCTTCCTCACGTTCAGGAACTTTTGCGGTTGATTGATCGCTCGAAGGTATATCGAGTTGTGCCTCGGATGAATTTTCCTTCAAAAATGAATCGATAGATTCATCAATTGTGAACTTACTCTCTGCCCGCTCTTTGAGTTGCGTGGGATTTGCAGCGGAATAGATTTGTCCAGTGTCTTGTTTTTCGATTGAATCTTCGCCCAAAAAGCCATCCAATTGATGTTGAAGGTGGGCCACCAAGCTGACTCGTTCTTCCGCTAGGTCAGAATTAAGTGAGGACGCAGCTAGGCTTGCGGTGGCAGGAAGGTCTTGGGTTTGAGAATGCCCCAGGGGCCGAGCAGAGGCTTTCTGTTCTTCGGTTAATACAGCCAAAATTTGCTTGTGCTCTGAGATGGGATCGATCCTCTCGAGAGGGCGTGTTCCGTGAGTTTGAAGTCGTTGCACATAGCGAGCTTGTACACGCCTGAGGGCTGCCTCGAACTTTGGGGACGGCTTGAGTTTTGATAAACAGCGTTCAAAACAGTCTCCTGCGTCGTCGGTATTCGCAAACCCCCGCCCGCAAGCGGTACAATTGAAATGTCTTTGTCCTCCCCCAATCCGATGGCTGGCAGGGGCGCGCAGGCGCAGTTCAATCGTGCAGCGGCTCAGGCAATCAAAGGCCGTCTCTATCTCGCTTTGAACGCGGCCGCAGAGGCCACACAGGTACCCAGCCTTGACGCGATAAACTCTTTGATCTCCGGGGCTTGTGAGCGTACGACGGCCTGCTAAGGGTCCACTTGTCTGATTTGAACGTGAACCGGCGGGTTTCGCCGCAGGCTCCAACAAGGTCCTCAGGTCTTTGGGCATAGACACTCTCCGTCGTCTTTTATCTTTGGGAAAAGTATCGGTTGAATCGTTCGAGGGTTTATGCCTAATGTCCGATCTACGCGGAGTCGCTGGGTTAATTTTATTCCGTGGATGTGTCCTCTGGGAGGGATTTATGCCTGTTCTGACAATCAAAACCGACAAGAAGTCCATAGAAGTTGAGAAAAATGCCGCGATCATTGATGTCTGTGAACATCATGACACGAGTATTTTGTTCGGCTGTCGCGACGGCGCATGTGGTGCGTGCATGATTCGTGTTGTTGAGCATCCGAATCATCTGAGCGCCATGGAAGAGCACGAGCGCGACTTTCTCGAGACCATGGCGGCACGAGAAGACGAGCGTTTAGCGTGTCAGTGCCGTGTTCTGGGTGATGTTGTTGTTGAGGTTGCTGAATAATGACTTTTCCCGCGGGATCTTTGCAAGTGTCCTGCACATTGGAAAAGTGGCACGGAGCGAGCAACGATTTTTTGTTTGTACACGCCGATGAGTTGCTCAGTGTGTTGGATGTCTGGCATCCAAGCGGCTCTCGTGTGAAGGAACTGCATCACAGTCGACAAAATCTCCAAACCGCCGAAATGCTCATGCAGCGCCTGGCTGTTGCTTGGTGTGATCGGCGGCGTGGGCTCGGTGCGGACGGACTCGTGGTCTGGGGGCATGACTTTTCCGAGCGACTGTTTGCCAGGATTTGGAACAGCGACGGCTCGCGGGCAAGCACGTGCGGAAATGCATTGCGGTGTTTGGGAGCCCTGATTCTGAACCGTAAATTGTGGGACGGTCTGTCGCCGCAAAGCGTCCACCAGCTCGAACTGCAATGGCAACAAGTGTCAGCAACGCATGAGGTCTTTGCTGAACTGCTGGCAAGCCGTTCCATTGACTGTTCGCAGTTTGAAACACGAGTCTCAATGGGAGAGGTTTCAGAGATTGTCGATCTGACTCAGGTTATGGGTCGACAGATGGATCTGGGAATTCGAAATTCTCTTCATGACAGTTTTTTGGAGTTACTCCTTCATGCAACGTTTGTTCAACTTGCAAATCCACACCTTGTGCTGACACTGAAGGCACAAAGTTTTCATGGACTGACTGCAGAGCATTTTTCTGAATTGGGGCGTTTTTTTCAAAGCGACGGTGTCTGTCGGGCCTTAAATATTCCTGTGAGCAACATAGGCTTTGTGGAAGTTTTGGATGAGCCGCAAGCAACGACCTTGCAGCCCCTCAATGCGATTGTTTTTGAGCGTGGAGCAGGCTTGACGTCGTGTTGTGGCTCTGGAGGTTGCGCAATGAGAGTTGCACTGGAAACTGCCGGCCGACTGCCTCGGGGACAGGCTCAAGACTTCGCAATGCCCGGGGGTGTGATTGCAGTCAGCCGAGTCGATGAACAGCTCGAACTGAGTGGCCCTGCGGTCCGCGTTTGCTCCATGACGCTCCATGGAAGAGACTTGGGCAATTAGCCGCGGCGACCGCGCTCAAGTTCTTCTTGATATCTGAGTGAGTAGAGAACCCATGGCTGGACTTCGAGTCGACGATAGCCAATGGGTTCACCTGTGCCTTCACACAGACCGTAGGAGCCATCGTTAGCCTCAATTTTTTTCAATGCTTTTTCGACGAGATTTAATTTGTGCCGATCATGCTCGGCCAACTTCATTCCCACGTCCTGTGCTGTTTCAACAGAGGCGAGGTCTGCTTCATCTGCCAAATCGTCACGGCTGATCTCATACATGCCTTCAGCCTTTCGTTCTCGAGCTTTTTCGTGAAGTGTGTCTCTTGTTTTTAATAAGACTTCTTTAAGCTTCAGAACCTCGTCAGGCGTCAGCTCCTGCAATTCTTTTGAGACCTTTGCCGCCATACCAGCAACCTCCTGCCGTACTCCGTACCGTTATTGTTCATATTCGTAATAGACGCTTTGGCGAAAGGTATGCACTAGGAGAAACTTTTTGTAAACCTTTCTTTGCAATGCTTAAGATTTGCGCTTTTTGGAATTTCAGGACGAGCTGAACTCACGGTCAGGACTGCCGCAATGTAAGGATGGAATTTACTCAGACAATCCAAAGTTCGACGATGCTTCGACGGAATGAATGTTGATTTTTTCCCTAAAATGGCTGCGCAATTCAACAAGAGAATTAAAGCGTCCAGCGTTTCGGCTTTGGATTAAAAATCCATCCGGTGTTCTGACTGTTCCCTCAATGATGGAATCACTAAAATCTACATGTTGAACTTTTCGGCCGCGGGCATCGACCGAGATTTTTACAGACTCTCCTCCCCCCTTCGGAGATGAGTCTTGTGTGCTGAAACCGGAACTCACCCCCTGAGGCGTGCGGCTGCCTGCTTGGGCAAAAGCATCGTCCATGCTGACGGCATTTGAAACGCAGACACTTGCAAGAATGAGGAACCGAATGGCCTGCTGAGGCTTGACCTTCAATATTAAAGAAAATGGAATGCCCCTCCTCATTTGAGGCTGTCCTCCATTTGTTGAAGTTCGACTGACGATGCATTGGATTCAGCGGCTGGAACCTCAGTGGCCGTGCCTACACCGGATTGAATTGACTTGGCTGCAAGTTCACGCAAGTTCTCGTCTGTGAGCTTCTTTTCCTGAGCGGCCATCAGCTTACGCAACTCCTGCTTCATTCCGACAGCCGTTTCAATGCTGCGACGATCTGCTTTGTTGAGAGCCAACGTGCGATCGACATACCCTGCTGCCCGCTTGTAGTCTTTGAGACGATCGCGGGAAATATTTGCAAGGTTCTCTAAAATAAGCACGTTGTCGCCGGTTTTTTGAAGGATTGATTCCAAGGCCACCACGGCCATCTCTGATTGGCCTTCAGAGCTCATGACAAGTGCACGACCGACTTGTGCATCCAAATGCTGCGGTTGGAGCGCCAAAACCCGATCAAAATAGGCTCCTGCTTTTTTGGAATGGCCGTTTTGAAAAAGCAGGACAGCCAAGTTCATGAGTGTTGGAATGTGGTTGGGATCCAAGCTGAGTGATTTTGTCCACAGAGCTTTTGCATACAGTGGCTTGCCGAGTTGATGTTGAGCTAATCCTTCATAGGAATAAAGCTCTGCATCCGTCGGAGCGAAACTCAGAGCAGATTCTGTTAATGCGAGAGCTTCATGAGATTTTCGTTCAATTAAGGCTGATTTAATCAGAATCTTGAGAGCACGTACATTGCGAATATCAGAGCGGAGCATGATGCGCGCATGATCCGAGGCCGTGCGAGTCATGTGCCCGAGTAATGAAACCTCTGCTCTCATTTGTAGGGTGGCTTCGTCAATATTTGATTTTTGCTCGTTTTGTCTTTGATTGAGGAGGTCCTTACTTTTTTGACGTCCTTCGTTCCACATCAGGCTGTTAGGATCTTCGCTGACCTGAACAACCAGTGATGAATTGTCTGAACTGCGAACTGCTGTTGGTAATCTTGTTGTCTGGCAGCCGACAGCAAACAGCGAGAGAATAGCAATAGAACGGAAGCCGCAGAATATCATGAATGTCTTTTCATTTTTCCGTCTCATGGCAATCTTCCTCTAAATTAGATTTTTAGCCTGAGTTATTTTAAATAATGAGTCTTGTTTTTACCCATAGTCGAGTGCATCTAAGATTACATCTCTTCCACAACTCCTTTCACTTCTTTTCTGTTCGGAAGTTCGAGGGCAAAATATGAGGGCGCCGGCATAAATTCCACCGATTTTCTAAATTCACCAGGCCTTATCGCGGAAAGCTTTTCTTTGAGCAGATTTGTGTAAGGGGACATCACTTCCGCATCCGTCGCTTTATCTAATGCCTGTGCGTAGAGCTTTGCGGCCTCCTCTTGCATCGGCAAAGCAATTTTTTCGATCTTTGCACGGAATGCTTCCGATTCACTGGGTGATGAATTTTGTGGGCTGGGAGTTTGTACAAGGATATTTGATAATCCTTCTTGTATTTCAGCAATGCGGTAGATGGCGCCGACAGCGGCTTCGGTTTGTCCGGCCTGTGCCAACTGAATGTATTGTTGGGCAAGTTGCTGAGCGTCCTCTCGGATTTTTGCGAATTCAGTTTGAATTCCAGAAGCCTGAGAGACGCGACGTGACAAGAGCGAACGGCTTTGATTTTCGAGCACGCTGAGCTTGACCTGTCCAGCTAAACGAAGACCCTCAAAGGCAAATGCGCTTTGCAATTTGCTCGACAAAGTTTTGCCGCGTGAGAGAGTTGTGCCTGCAAGTGCTGCTGCTTCTGCCGTTTTTCCAGCCGCAAGAGTCAGTTGGGCTGCAAGTCCACTAAAGTACAGCCCCCACTCCGGTGACGTCATTTGACAGCGTTGCATGGCTGCTTGGGTCGATTCCAGCAGTGTCTCTGAACGCGAGAGCCTTTTGGCATCTATGAGAGTATTGAACGTTGAACATATCTCGCCTGCTACTTTGAGATGTGAAAGCGCTGATTCGGCATTTGCAATGGCTTTTTGTGGATTATTGTCCGCAAGTCTGAGACTCGCCGCATGAGCAAAGTCTTGAGCAGCGTTTTGTTTACTTGCTCGCATGAGTGCCAGCTGCTCTTTTGATTTTGCAGCCTCTCCGAATCGTCCGAACCCTTCAGAAATCATCGCGAGCATTTCAAGAGCACGCTCTCGGTAGGAGGATTTCGGATAATTTGAAACGAAAAGATTGAGAACGCTGTGAGCGTCTTCAGCGCGGTTGGCTTTATAATAATTGTTGCTTGCGTTTATGAGAGCTTTGTCTGCGTCGGTGTCACTTGGGAATTCCTTTTGATACTCGACGAATTGTCGTGCAGCATCGGCAAACTGCCCTGATTTTTCGAGATTTAAGCCCTGTTGGAAAATAGCAACTCGTAGCAATTTTGAGATTTGAGCGCCTAATGGTGCATCAGGAATCCCTTGAATGGCAAGAAATTGTCTCGCGTTTGTGATTGCCTTGAGCCAATCACTGTTGTCGAATTGATATTTAAGGATCAGACGCAGACCGTCGCTGACATAAGGGCTTTGAGGGCTCTCCTTTGCAAGACGGACCCAGCGCTGAGTCGCTTGCGGAATCAATCCGGCCCGATAGTGGATCCCTGCCGCGCGATGCAACAGGCCTCCGCGCTCCGGATTTTTCGGAAACAGGCTGGCGTGCAGATCGATTAGACGAATCAGCCGCGTTTCTAGGACAGGAATTGTTTGTGGTTTGCCTTTTGCGACGACTCCTCGCTGTTGGATGAGAATGTCACTCTCTGCAATCGCATTTTCAAGTGCTATTTGTGTCTCGGGGCGGCGAAGGGAAAGCTTTTTATCCAGCTGTGCTGCTCTTTCATAGCCATCGATCGCTTTGTCGTGTTCTTGGAGCTGAGTGAGCAGTTGCGCACGATGAAAGAGTGCTGAAAAGCGCGCGGCGCCTTCATCGTGATGACGGATCGCAAGTTCGTAAAGTGTCAATGCCTGCTGTGCCGTGGCTTTGGTTTTGGTCTTTTGAAATTCTGAATGAAGTCTCAGGCTCCAGAGGTTTGCCTCACTCGATAAAAGTTTCACTGCAGAGTTGCGATCGTCGGCGCTGGCCTGAGCCTTCCACCAGTCGGATGCGGGATTCAGCATCTCAGAGACTTCGCGTAGGCGATCGACCATCAAGTTGCGCTGGTGCTCTTTATCATACAGAGCAGCCAGACGGACCATATGCTGGGGATTTCTTTTATGGGTCGGAAATTCCTGCAGGAGGCGCTGATAAACTTCAATGGCTTGTTGATGTCGGCCTGCATCGGCATGAAGCCATGCGAGTCGTTCGAGCAGCGAAAGATAGAGTGTCTGTTCGCCAAGAGCTTTGAAGTATTTTTGAGCTTCGTCAATTTCACCCAATTCTGCATAGACCAGCACCATGTCTCGCAGTGCATCTTGTCGTAATGAAGATATCTTGGAATTCTTATCTGCTTCGCCCGCATATTTAACTAGAATTTTAAATGCTGTGAGTGACTTTTTAAGATTCTTAGCTACCTCTTCTTCAGAGCCACGCAGGTTAAAAAAGCTCCACCCTAATTTATAGACGGCGTATGGATAGGCGCGGTGCACGCGACTTGTCATGGCCTTTTGATAGTAGCCTAAGGCATCGGCAAATTTATTGCGGCTGAAGTAGAATTCTCCGAGAGCTAACTGAGCATCTGGGATGAGATTTGACTTTGGGAATCGTTCTATCAGGCGTTGGAAATAAAGAGCAGCGCTGTCACTCTTCATCTCAGTTAATAGAAATCCGAGCTGGTA
>Ga0315901_10005669_pt1 | contig 15121 bp, 10 predicted proteins | sample LakEriMetagenome_10_FD_203761 | JGI IMG/M metagenome (GOLD analysis project Ga0315901, IMG submission 203761) | Freshwater fungal communities from buoy surface, Lake Erie, Ohio, United States - Buoy 2 MA116 | ecosystem: Environmental > Aquatic > Freshwater > Lake | place: USA: Lake Erie, Ohio...
GCACCTGGTGCGCAACGAGCGCCGGGTGATGGTGGATCTCGAGCACTTCTTCGACGGATACAAGTCGAACCCCGAGTTCGCGATGCGCGTGGTGGAGGCGGCCCTCATGAAGGGTGCGTCGCACCTCATCCTGTGCGACACGAATGGAGGATCGCTGCCCCACGAGGTCGCCGCCATCGTCGGACGGGTGCGCGAGTTCGTCGGCTCCGACGCGGTGCTCGGCATCCACTGCCACGACGACACCGGGTGCGCCGTGGCCAACTCGATGGCCGCGGTGATGGCGGGGGTCCGCCAGGTGCAGGGCACCCTCAACGGTCTCGGTGAGCGCACCGGCAACGCCAACCTCACGACGCTCATCCCCAACCTGCAGGTGAAGATGGGCTTCGACGTGCTCCCCGAGGGACGCCTCGAGAGGGTCACGGCCGTGAGCAACCACGTCGCCGAGATCCTCAACCGTCCACTCAATCCGCAGGCCCCCTACGTGGGGGCATCCGCCTTCGCCCACAAGGCGGGACTCCACGTGTCGGCCATCGCCCGGCGCCGCGACGCCTACGAGCACATCGATCCCCATCTCGTCGGAAACGGCACCCGCTTCGTGGTGTCCGAGATGGCCGGCCGCGCCACCATCCAGATGAAGGCCGACGAACTCGGCCTCGCGATGGACGGCGCGGCCATCGGTCGCGTGGTGGAGGATCTCAAGCGTCTCGAGCACGAGGGCTATCACTTCGAGGCCGCCGACGCCTCGCTTGAACTGCTCATGCGCCGGGCGACCGGCTGGACGAACGATGCCTTCCGGGTCGAGTCCATGCGCGTCATCACCGACGAGGTACCGGGCGGCGAATTCACCACCGAGGCCACCGTGAAGGTGTGGGTGGGCGACGAACGCCACGTGCGCACCTGCGAGGGCAACGGCCCGGTGAACGCCATCGATGCCGCCCTGCGCTCGGCACTTCTGTCCAGTTACCCGCTGCTCGCGCGCATCCACCTCACCGACTACAAGGTGCGGATCCTCGACGGGGGCTCGGCCACCGGCGCGGTGACCCGGGTGCTCATCGACGCCACGAACGGCGAGACTTCGTGGACGACCATCGGGGTGTCGTCCAACATCATCGAGGCGTCCTGGCGCGCGCTCGAGGAGTCCCTCGTGTACGGCCTCCTCCACACCGGGGCCGTGGGCGAGCCCGCGTAGAATCGCGGACATGTCGGCACCACGCCATTCGCCCCTGCCCGCCGCCGAACCGGCCCGTGCCTATTCCTCGCCGGACCACGTCCCCGACGGATGGAAGCCGGGCCGCCCGGCCGAGATCGTCGGTCGCCAGCCCGCAGGCAGCCGACTCGGTTACCAGGGACCCGACCAGGGCTACGTCATCGGACTGTTCGAACGCGCGCGTGACCGGGTGCGGGTGCAGCCGGGCGAGAAGATCGACGACGTCCTCGCCGGGTGCCGGGGACTCGCCCTGCGCCGGGCGTCGCTGTTCGGTCGCGCTCCCGTCGTCCACGATGTGACGCTCGCGCTCGCCGTGTGGGGGTTCCTCCTCGAGAGCCCCCCGGCCGACCTCGTCGAGGTGCGCCGGCCCCTCTTCGCCGGTGCCGCCCACCCGCATCATCACGGTCAGGTGCGCGACATCGCCGACATGGTCCCCGAGTCGACACTGCGGATGACGCCCGAACAGGTGGCGAACCGCGCCGCCGGGGCATGGCGCGCCCTCACGGGACTCGTGTCGTGACGCCATACTCGGCCCCGCTCACCGACATCTCCTTCGTCCTGCGCGCCGTCGGCGGCCTCGACACCATCATGTCCCTGCCCGCGTTCGCGTCCGTGGACGCCTCGATGGTGGACGACCTCGTGGCCGAGGCGGCCCGCTTCTTCGAGGAGACCTTCGCGCCCTTGAACGCCGTCGGCGACAGCGTCGGATCCGTGCGCAACCCCGACGGCAGCGTGTCGGTGCCGCCCGGGTTCGCCGAGGCCTATGCCGCCTACGTCGCGGCCGGATGGGGCGCGGTGGCCTTCGACCCGGGCTACGGCGGAGGCGGGTTCCCGTGGCTCGTGAACATCGCCATCCAGGAGATCATGAATTCCACGAACATGGCCCTCGCGATGGCGCCGTTGCTCACGCAGGGGGCGATCGACGCCATCCTCCACCACGGCGACGAAGTGCAGCGCATGACGTGGTTGCCCCGGATGGTGTCGGGAGAGTGGACGGGAACGATGAACCTCACCGAACCCGACGCTGGATCCGACGTCGGGGCGGTGCGCACCCGCGCGGTGCGCCGCGACGACGGCACGTACCTCATCACGGGGACGAAGATCTACATCACCTTCGGCGAGCACGACATGGCGGACAACATCGTGCACCTCGTGCTCGCGCGCACTCCGGACGCACCCCCCGGGACGAAGGGCATTTCGTGCTTCATCGTGCCGAAGTTCATCGTCAACCCCGACGGCTCGCTCGGTGATCGCAACGACGTCACCTGTGTGTCGATCGAGCACAAGATGGGCATCAAGGCGAGCCCGACCTGCGTGCTCTCCTTCGGCGACGATGGTGGTGCCGTCGGCTGGCTGGTGGGCGAGGAGAACCGCGGCATGGCCTACATGTTCACGATGATGAACCAGGCCCGCCTCGGCGTGGGTCTCGAGGGTCTCGCCCTCGCCGAACGCGCCTACCAGCAGGCGCTCGCGCACGCAGAGGTGCGTCGCCAGGGCCGGGCCCCGGGCGCACGGGCGGGGGAGTCGTCCCCCATCGTCGATCATCCCGACGTGCGCCGAATGCTCGCCACCATGAAGTCGACGAACGAGGCCATGCGCCGTCTCATCTATCGCAACGCCGCGTGCCTCGACATCGCCGCCCACCACCCCGACCCGGCCGCGCGCGAGCGCGCCGCCGACCTCGCCGCCTTCCTCACGCCGCTCTCGAAGGGCTGGTGCACCGACATGGCCGTCGAGTTGACGGGTATCGCCGTGCAGGTGCACGGGGGCATGGGCTTCATCGAGGAAACCGGCGTCGCCCAGCACGCCCGCGATGCCCGCATCACCACGATCTACGAGGGCACGAACGGCATCCAGGCCATGGATCTCGTGGGGCGCAAGATCGGTCTGCGGGGCGGTGCCGTCGTGGCGGCCGTGCTCGCTGAGGTCGACGATGCCGCGCGCCGGGCCGCCGACTCGGACGTTCTCGCGGGCGCCGGACGCGCCCTCGCCGAGGCCGGGGCGGCGGTGCGCCGCGCCACCGACTGGATCATGGCCCGAGCCGCCGACCCCGTGGCGGTGCTGGCTGGAGCCACTCCGTACCTGCGGATGATGTCGGTGCTCGTCGCCGGCGGATACATGCTCGACGCGGCGATGGTCGCCGCCGACGACGCATCCCTCGACGCCGGCTTCCGCGAGGCGCGTGTCGCCACGGCGCGGTTCTTCGGCGAACAGATCGTGCCCCAGGTGCTCGGACTGGAGGCGGCCGTGACGTCGGACCCCGCCGGAGTGATGAGCTTCGACGCGGAACGACTGCGCGCCTGAACATGACCGGCGCTCCGCGGTACCGCTTCGCCCCCTCGCCCACGGGGTTCTTCCACGTGGGCGGCGCGCGCACCGCTCTGTACAACTGGGCCCTCGCCCAGCGCACGGGCGGCACCTTCGTGCTGCGCATCGAGGACACCGACGAGTCGCGCAACAGCCCCGAGTGGACGCGCGGCATCATCGACGCGCTCGCCTGGCTGGGGATCGATTCCTCGTCGCCGGCATTCGAGGGGCCGCATTTCCAGTCCGCCAATGCCCCGCTCCATGTCGAGGCCGCCATGCGCCTGTGGAGGGAGGGACGCGCCTACTGGTGCGACCTCACACCCGAGCAGGTGCAGGAGAGGGCACGCGAGTCCGGTCGTCAGGGCTACGACGGGTACTCGCGCGACCGGGAACTTGAGCCCGGCCCGGGCCGGGTGCTGCGCTACCGCGTGCCCGAGGGCGTCACCGTCGTCGAGGACCTGGTGCGCGGCCGGGTCGAGTTCTCGAACGACACCATCGAGGACTTTGTCCTCCTGCGCGGCAACGGCACGCCGATGTTCCTGCTCGCCAACGTGGTCGACGACATCGAGATGGCGATCACCCACGTGGTGCGCGCCGAGGAGCACCTGCCGAACACCCCGAAGCAGCAGATGCTGTGGCGGGCACTCGGTCAGCCGGCGCCGGTGTGGGCCCATGTGCCGGTGCTCGTCAACGAGCAGCGCAAGAAGCTCTCGAAGCGCCGCGACAAGGTGGCGCTCGAGCAGTACCGCGACGAGGGCATCCTGCCGGCGGCGATGGTGAACTACCTCATGACGCTCGGATGGGCGCCGGCTGGTGACACCGAGATTGTCCCGTGGGAACGCATCGTCGCAGAGTTCCGTCTCGAGGACGTCAACCACTCGCCGGCGTACTTCGACGTGAAGAAGCTGCTTTCCTTCAACGGCGACTACATCCGCATGATGGACCCGGCCGGATTCATCGACGCCTGTGCTCCGGTGCTCGCTGCCACCGATCTGTGGCCGGCGTCGCGCTTCGACGCGGAGTGTTTCACCGCCATCGCGCCGCACGTGCAGACCCGGGTGGCCGTGCTCGGCGAGGTGCCGGCGATGGTCGACTTCCTCTTCCTCCCGGATGCACCCCTCGACGACGCATCCTGGGACAAGGCGATGTCGGCCGAATTCGCCCGCGCCGTGCTCGTCGACATGGCGGGCGGGCTTGTCGACTGTGAGTGGAGCGCGGGGGCGATCAAGGGAGTGCTGGATGCCTGGTGCGAGCGCACCGGGGTGAAACTCGGCAAGGCCCAGGCCCCCGTGCGGGTGGCGATCACCGGCCGCAGCGTGGGACCGCCGCTGTTCGAGAGCATCGAGGTGCTCGGCCGCGAGGCATCCCTCGCCCGGCTCCGTTCTGCGCTCGGACGCCTGGACTGAGACGGATCATGACCCTGATCCGGAGCATCGCGGCGTGGACGGTCGCCGTGGTGCTGGCGATGACGGTCTATCTGTCGATCGTCATCGTGGGGAACGTGCTCGTCGGCGCGCAAACCTCGGACGAGTCCGCCGACGTCATCGTCGTCATGGGTGCCGCCCAGTATGACGGTGTGCCCTCGCCACTTCTCGAGGGACGTCTGCAGGCCGCCCTCGATCTCTGGCGTGACGGCCGGGCGCCGCTCATCGCGGTGACCGGAGGCAAGCAGGAGGGCGATCGATTCACGGAGGCCGCCGCGTCGCGGCGATGGCTCCTCGACCGTGGGGTTCCCTCAGCATCGATTCTGTCCGAGGATGCAGGTCGATCCACGTTCGGATCGCTCGAGTTGTTGGCTCCCGCGCTGCGTGCCGAGGGGCTATCGCGCCTCCTCATCGTCTCGGACTCCTGGCACCTCCCGCGATCGGTGCTCTCGGCCCGCGAGCTGGGTTTTGCGGCACGGGGCGCGGCCGTCACGCCGGGTCGGATCCTGTGGTCGGGGGTCCACTCGATGCGGGAGGCCGTGGGGGTGGCCGCGGGTCGGCTCATCGGCTTCTCGCGGCTGCTCGACATCACGGGGTGAGACTGCCGAGAACCGGCCGGGACCCATGGTCGCGTCGCGGGGGATGACCGCTAGAATCAAGGGCGCACTGGGGAATGGTGTAATTGGCAACACAACTGGTTCTGGTCCAGTTATTCAGGGTTCGAGTCCTTGTTCCCCAACCACATTGATGTGAAGCCGGTCCGTCCCTGTGCTGCTTCGTGTCACGACCGCACGGGGCGGGTACCCTGTGAAGCCCTCAGGCTCCCATCGTCTAGTGGCCTAGGACACCACCCTCTCAAGGTGGCGGCACGGGTTCGAATCCCGTTGGGAGTGCCAATTCGTAGCCGTGCATGCTGTGGACCGAACGTCCATGCCGTCTCTTCTTATGGTCCGTTCTCGGCCATGAAACACTCATACATCCGGATGGCGGCCCTCGGCAGCATCGCGGCGGGGGCCCTCATGGTGGGCACCGTCGGGATCGCGTCGGCGGCCCCCACCAACAACTTCAGCATCACCACCCTCACCACCGACAATGACTATGCGGCGGCGACCGAGTCGGAAGGCGACGACGACAACGGCCCGATCGCCATCACCAGCACGCACGTGCTGTGGAACTCGGAGGACGGTGTCGAGGCTTATGCCATCGCCGATCTGTCCAATCCCACGGTGACCGATGTGGGCGAAGATGACGGTGAGCACATGTTCACCAACATCAAGACCGCGACGGCCCATTATCTCATCGGCACCGAGGTCGACAGCACGGCTGTCATCACCGGCATCGGTTCCATCGATGACGATGGAACCTCGTCATCTGCAGCAGTCATCGACCTGAGTGAGGACATCGTCATCAGCACGGCTGGCAACGGCGCCGACATCGACCTCTGCAACCTCCTAGGATCCGGCTACGGACACCTCGTCATCTGGGATTACTGCGTGGGCAAGATGTGGAACATCGATCTGCCGTCCGGAACCGTGACGGTGACCGAGGGCGTGAATACTTCTGCCGACCTGCAGGGAGTTCCCACCAACGACTACTACGAGGGTACGGAGTGGTTCAACCAGTTCGGCGTGGTCGAGCACGTGGACGGTGAGTACTCGATGGTCGTGAGTCGTGAGGACGAGAGTGGAAACGACCCCGTGGCGGTCGCGCGCTTCGCCATCACCGATCCGGCCGGAACGGTGGAGGACATTCTCGCCCTCACCGGAGCGCCGGATTTCTGGGAGTTCGCGGTGAACGTCGAGGCCGAGCTGTGGTGCACGCACATTGAGGGCGGTTGGGATGACGTGGACAGCGACGACAACCTCGGTGACGAGCCGACGATCTGTGCGGACGCGACCTTCTCCGTGGCGGATTACCTGCCCTCGACCGGTGCGAACTCGATGTTCCTCGTGGTGACGGGTCTGCTGCTCGTGGCCGGTGGTGCCCTGGCGCTCGTGCGCCGTCCGCGCATCGCCTGATCACCGACTGAATCAGTCCCTGCGAGGGGCCGGGCGGGTCACCGCCCGGCCCCTCGTGCTTTGTTACGGTCGATTCCCGGAGGAATTCCCCATGAACATCCGTCGTATGTCCTTGCTCGTTGCTCTGGTGACGCTGCCCCTCGCTGCGTGCGGTGGTTCCGGTGGGGGAGGTGCCACCGAGGACGCCCTCGTCGCGGCGCTCGAGAAGTCCCAGGTGGACTCGGGCGACGAACTCGGGGCCATCGGGGTCGGCACACCTGAGTACCGGTGCATGGCGAAGGGAATCCTCGCCGATGCCGACCGTGCGAGCGCCGTGGAGGCGGGCATCGCCGCGGGCAAGACCGGGGACGACCTGCTCGATTCCCTCGACTCCGCCGGCGCCGCCGGCATGGAGGCCGAGATGATGTCGCTGTTGCTCGATTGCCTCGCCGAAGACCAGCTCGTCGAGCTCCTTGTCACCACCTTCGCCGGCGGTGACGAGGTGACCGACGAGCAGGCGGACTGCCTGCGCACCGGCTTCACCGACATGGGGAAGGACCGTCTCTCCGAGGCCTTTCAGGCTGCGCTCGTGGCTGACCAGGACAGCGAAGCATTCGCCGACCTCACCGCCGTCTTCACCGACTGCACCGCTGGCTGAACGACCGGGTTCTCCGGTGCCTGGCTAGCGGGCGGGCGCACCGGGCAGCCACACCCGCAGCAGTCCGGAATTCTTCGGACGCCCCGCGTCGGGTATCCGTGAGGTCTCGAACGTCACGCTCTGCCCGGCGTTGAGGACGACCCCGGCCGGGATCCGGGCGGGAAGTCCGGCCAACTCCATGCCGGAGAGGTCCACCGTCGTCTTCCCGGTGTTCGTCACGGTCAGCGTGGTGGCGTCCACTTTCAACATTTTCTCGGCGTCGGCCGTCTGACTCGCGGGCAGGATGCGCGTGCCCGTCACGAACTGGGCGCGCCGCCCCTCGATGTAGCGCGAGACGAGGATGCGCTGGGCCTGCTCCATCGACTGACGCTCGCCGTAACTTCCCCACTTCCTGCGGTCGAGGGCGGCGTCCGCCGTCATGAGGCGGGCCAGTTCGGCGATGCGCTTCTCGGGTACTCCCTCGGCGAGGAATGCATCAGCGATTGTCTTCGTGCGCCGGTCGAGCATGCGGCGGAACTGGGGAATCTCGATGAAGATGCGGGTGAACATGTTGCTCTGCATGTAGTTCATGTAGGTGGAGGCCTCGACGTCCTCGCAGAAGGACTGGCAGGCCCCGCGCCAGCGACGACCGAAATTGAGGTCGTGGTCGATGGCGATGAACCGCCAGCGACCGTCCTCGGGATCGAGCACGTAGACGTGGTTCTTGTGCTCCAGTTCGATGTGCTGGGCGACCTTCATCACGGCGAGCGTCTCCACCACCTGGGGGATGTCGATGTGCTCGTAGGCGAAGCGGATGAGTCGCTGTTCGTTCGGGTCGTTGACCGTGCGGATGAGATCGCGCATCTCATCTCGGCTCTCGGTCCAGTCCTGGGTGGTCCGGTTGTAGCGGCGGTTGAACTCCTCGACCGGCATGTTGAGGTGCGCGAGGCGCGCGGTGGATGTCTTCTCGCCCTTGAAGACGATCGCGCGCTCGGAGAATCCGTACTTCGCGCGCCAGCGACCGTCGGTCTGCTCCTGGTAGATGTACAGACCCCAGAACTCACCGTTCTTCTCGAGGCGCAGGGGGAAGATCTGCTGGCGCATGCCGCCGCCGACCTCCTGCACGTCACTCGTGAGGATCTCGCGCACGAAGGACTTGTCGGTGGTGGCCGAATGCAGGGCGAACTCGTTGACCGGGCTCGCGAGGTCGGGTGACTCCCACAGGTCCCCGGCGGCGAGGGCCACTTTCCACTTCTTCTTCGTGTTGCCGCGCGATTGCTGACCCTTGATGCGCACGGTGGCGTTGTCCATGATCTCGCCCTTCCAGGCGAACACGGCCGGGTATCCCTCGTCGCCGCCGAGTTCCCGGTCGCGGGAGGCTTCGATGAAGTCCTCGTCGGTCATGAACCACTGGAGTACCGGCAGGGGCGTCTCGGCGGGCGAGGCCACGACGGTGCCGTCCCAGCGGGGACCCGCTCCCTGGCGGGGCCAGGTGCCGTCCCCGTTCGTGTTCGTCGCCACCACGCGGTAGCGCACGAGGGTTCCGGCCTTCTGTCCCGGGATCGTCGCCGAGGCGACTCCGTCCGTGACGGACATCGGCAGCGACTTCTCCTTGGTGAACCCGGTGCGCCACAGGAGCGTCGCCGAGTCGGCGTCGCGCAGGGAGGCGGTGACGGGGATGTCGACTCCGGCGGCCGGCGACACGGTGTGGGTGGAGGTGACCACGAGGGGCAGCATCCCGGTTCCGGTCACGGTGTTGCCTTCTCCGCGCGTGGGTTCGGCCGAACCCCAGTTGCCCGGCTCGACGGCGCGCAGGCGGACGTCGCGCCTCTGCAGGGAGTGTCCGAAACCGTCGGCGAGAGAGGGCCAGTGCCCCCGATTGTCCCAGCGCACGATCTCTGCGACGGAATTGTCGGGTCGTAACAGGGTGAGGGTTCCCCCGCCGGAGCCCAGGGCCGCGGTGGCGGTGCGGTCGTCGATGACGATGAACCCGCCCGCTGGGACGGGCTCACCTGACAGACAATGACCCGACTCGGCCAGGCACCATCCGGACGGCGAGACGGGCGCGGACGAGGCGTTGACGAATTCGATGAAGGTCTTCGTCGGGTCGTCGGTGGCGTCGTGATAGTGGATCTCCGAGATCGCGAGGCCCGGATCGATGACGGGCGCGAGACGGCTGGCGGGATCCCCGGCGAGATTCGGGGTGGGGGGCGCGGCGAACCACGAGCCGGGATCCGAACCCGTGCGCGCGGGCAGGAGACGCTGCAGAGAGTCGCCGACCCCGTCGGCGCTGTCGGGCCACGGGGTCCGGTCGGAGTATTCCACCTCGTCGCGCACGCTTCCCTCGGGGTCGCGCAGCACGAGTTTCTCGCCGGCACCGGAGAGACCGGACCCGAGCGCCGAGACCGGAGTGGCGAGGAACTGCCCGGGGGCGAGGACGGTGCCCTTCTCGAAGCAGAAGTCGACGCCGTCGATGCACCAGCCGCCGATCGAAACCTTCTTCTCGCCCGAGTTGTGCAGTTCGATGAACGCGTTGTCGGGGTTGTCGGCCGGGTCCGAGTAGTGGATCTCGGTGACGGCGACCTGGAGAGGCATGAGGTCGTCGAGTGACACCGGGTCGTCACCGAACACGCATCCGGAGGCGATGAGCGAACCGAGAACGACGCCGGCGGCGGTGCGGCGGACGGTGGGGCGCATCTCGTCATCCTATGAACGGGACGGGTGAGAGGCCGGCGGGACGCACCCGCAATCGGGTGTCAGCGCGGCGGTAGCCACACCCTCAGGGTGGAAGGGACGGTGCGGGTGGACACCGGTCGACCGGCGTCGGGGACCCGGTCGGTCTCGAAGATGACGCTCTGTCCCGGATTGAGCACGACACCGGCGGGGACGGGTGAGGGCAGGCCTTCGAGGCGCACCCCCGACAGGTCGACCGCGGTTCTGCCGGTGTTCGTCACCGTGAGTCCGTCGATTTTCAGATCCGTGAAGGCGGTGGGGTCCTGGGCGGGAGGGAGGGGGCTGTCCGGTCCGAGCAACTGCTCGCGTTTCGGACCGATATATGAGCGCAGGAGCAATTGCTGGGCCTGTTCCATGGTCTGGCGTTCGCCGTAGGAGCCCCAGGCGCGTCGGTCGAGGGCGGCGTCGGCACCCATGAGTCGCGCCAGTTCGGCCACACGGCGCTCCACGAGGCCCCGGGCGAAGTAAAGGTCGGCGAGGGTGCGGGTGCGGCGGTCGACCATGGCGCGGAGTTCGGGGATGCGCATGAGAAAACGGGTCATTTGGTTCCCGGCCATGTACTCGAAGTTGTCGACGATGCCGACCTCGTCGCAGAAAGAGCCGCATGCGTTCAGCCAGCGCCTGCCGAAATTGAGGTCGTGGTCGATGGCGACGAACCTCCACCGCATGTCGGAGCGATCGAGGACGTAGAGGTGGTTCTTGTGCTGGACCTCGTAGTGCTGGGCCACGCGGATGACGGCGATGGTGTCGACGATCTGGGGGATGTCGAGACGCTCATAGGCGAAGGCGAGTCGCTTCTCGGCGGTCATCCGGGCGATCGTGAGGATGAGGTCGACGAGCTCGTCGTGGGAGGACCCCTGGGGTTTGACGGTATAGCGACGGGCGAGTTCGGCCCGCGACAGGCGCAGATCGGTGGCCGACAGTCGTGTCGACTGCTCGCCCTTGTACACGATCGTGTCGTCGCTCCACCCCTGCTTCTCGCGCCATCTGCCGTCGGTCTGTTCGCTGTAGAGGTACAGACCGTAGAACTCGCCGTTCTTCTCGAGGCGCAGGGGGAACACCTGCTGCCACGTGCCGCCCGACATCCGCTGCAGGTCGCTCGTGAGCACCTCGCGCACGTAGGACTTGTCGGTGGTCGCCGAGTGGAGAGAGAACTCGTTCACTGCGCCGGCGAGATCGGACGACTCCCAGCGGTCGCCGGGCGCGAGCGACACCTTCCACTTCTTCTTCGCGTTGTTCCTCGATTGCTGGCCCTTGATGCGGATGGAGGCGTTGTCCATGATCTCGCCCTTCCAGGCGAACACGGCCGGATACCCCTCGTCGCGGTACAGGGAGCGGTCGGAGTAGGCCTTTTTGTACTCGGCGTCCGCCATGAACCATTGCAGGATCGGCAGAGGACTGTCGGAGGACGCGGCCACCACCGTGCCGTCCCAGTTTTCCCCGGCGCCGCGCCGCGGCCAGGCGCCCTCGCCGTTCGCGTTCGTCGCCACCACCCGGTAGCGCACGAGCGCCCCGGCCTCTTGACCGGGGATCGTGCCGGTCAGGCGACCGCTGCCGTCATGGACCATGGGGGCGGTCTGTTCCTTGCCGAAGCCCACCCGCCACACGAGGCGGGCGGAGTCGACGTCGACGGCCCGGGCCACGACGCGCATGTCCGTTCGAGCCGCCGGCGACACGGAGTGGCTGCTCGCGGTCACCGTCGGCAGCAACCCGGCCCCGGCCCCGGTGTTCGGCTTGCCCTTGGTGGGCGGCGCCGAGACCCAGTTCCCGATCTCGATCGTGCGCAGACTCGGATCACGACGCTGGAGGGAATGCCCGTGGCCGTCGGCTAATGCCGGCCACAGACCCCGGGTGTCCCAGTACATCGTCTCGGCCACCGAGCCGTCCGGGCGCACGAGCGTGAGCACCTCCGTCGTGGCGAGCCGTGTGACGGTGCGGGCATCGTCGACCACGAGCAGCCCGTTCGGAGCGACGGATCCCTTCTCGAAACAGCGATCCAATTCCCGGACGCACCAGCCGGCGGGATTCACCGGAGTGGAGCCTGCGTTCACCAGTTCGACGAATCGGCGCCGGGCCGACAGGGAGACGTCCTCGTAGTGGATCTCGGAGAAGGACAGACCGGATGTGTCGCGAGGGGCGAGCCGGGTCGAGGGATCGAAGGCCTCGTTCGGCGAGGGGGGGGCGGCCTGCCATGATTCGGCTCGCTCGCCCGTGCGCGCCGGGAAGAGGCGATGGATCGAGTCCCCGAGACCGTCGGCGGAGCGGGGCCACGGATCGCGGTCGTCGTAAGCAACGACGTCGCGGATGCGGCCGTCGGAGTCGACCAGTTCGAGACGCTCGCCCCCGTCCGAGAGGCCCGAGCCGAACGCCGATGCCGGGGTGGCCAGGTGGGCGCCGGCGGGGAGGAGCGTTCCCTTCTCGAAGCAGAAGTCCACCTCCGTGATGCACCAGCCACCGATGCGGGCGGGAGAGTCGCCGAGGTTCGCGACCTCGATGAACTCGTTCTCGGCGACGTCACCGGGATCACCCCAGTGAACCTCGCTCACGACGACGGTCGCGGCGTCCGCGCCCCGGCCCGCGGAATCCGCCGATCCGCAGGCAGTGAGCGCGATGCACGCCACCGCCACGGCACTCGTGGACGCACCCAGTCGGACCATGACCACGGATGCTACGGCGCCGGAGGAACTAGTCTCGCCGAGCACGCCGTGCAGTCGGCGCGGGCACGAAGGAACACCATGACCGATCTCGTCGTCTCGGACCTCATCAGGAACTTCTCGATGAACCTCGTGTCCATCGTCATCCTGGCCTACTTCATCTATTTCCGGCGCTATCGCCGACGTGATGCCGCCATCGGTTTCGTGGCCTTCAACGTGAGCCTCTTCACCGTCGCGGCGGCGCTCACAGCCTCGACCGTGCTCAATGTGGGGGTGGGGTTCGGGCTCTTCGCCGTCCTGTCAATCGTGCGTCTGCGCTCGGACGAGTCCACCCAGGCCGAGATCGGCTTCACCATGGTCTCCCTGGTGATCGGTCTCATGATGGGTCTGCCGAGCCTCACCACCGAGGTGAAGGTGGTGTTCTCGGGCCTCCTGCTCGCGACCATGTACATCTTCGACCACCCGCGACTGCTCGTGCACCAGCAGTACCAGCGGCTGCGCATCGAACTCGACCGCATCATCACCGACGAGGCGGAGCTGCGCCGGGTCGTCGAGGAACGGGTGGGTGGGAAGGTCCGCCAGCTCGTGGTGCAGGAGATCGATTTCGTCCGCGAGACCATGCGCCTCGACGTGCGCCTCAGCACCCGGTGACCCTGCTCGGGGGCCTCCAGCCCGTCGACCTCGCCACCCTCAACGGGGCGGCGGCGCTCCTGCGCCGGTTTGACGCCAAGTACATCGTGCCCGTGTCGCTCCTGCCCCGCCTCGTGAACGGCCTCGGCGCGGGGGTGAGGGTCCTCGAGATGGGGGGAGCGCGCAGCTTCGCCTACGACACCACGTACCTCGACACCGCCGACCTGCGCACGTTCCGCGACCACAGGATGGGGCGCCGTCGTCGTTTCAAAGTGCGTGAGCGGGTGTATTCGGACTCGCCCGCCACTGCGTCGTTCATCGAAGTGAAACTGCGGGGCCTGCGCGACATGACCGCGAAGGAACGATGGGAGTCCGGTCTCGTCGATGGTCGTCTCCGCCCCGAGGACGCGGATCGGGTGGGAGCGACGATCGAGCATCACTACGGCGAGCGATTCATCGAACCTCTGGAGGCGAGCCTCGTCACATCGTTCACCCGGTCCACCCTCTTCGATCCGGTATCGCGGGAGCGACTCACCATCGACGCCGACGTGTCGGTGCGCCGTCCCGGCGGGCTGGTTCTGCGACTCAGCACCGAACATGCCCTCGTCGAGGTGAAGTCGGGCGATCCGCGTTCACGAGGGCACACGGTCTTGGCGTCCCTCGGAGTTCAGCGCCGGGCAATGAGCAAGTACTGCATCGGAATCGCCCTCACGCGCGACGTCTCGGCCAATGCGTGGAGGCCCGTCGTGCGGTTGCTTGCCCCGGCGAGCATCATGACCCCGTGACCGGGTGCTTGCGCCTCGTTTCACAAGCATCCCTGAAGAGGGAGTGTTTTGCGTCACATGGGGGGCTATGGAATACTTTCCCGATGATGAGGGGGGAGCGGCTCGGCTGATGAACAATTCTTCGACCCAGGGTCCGTTGCTGGAGGTCACCGACCTCACCACGACCTTCCAGACACCGCGCGGCCCCCTCACCGCAGTGAACGGCGTGAGCCTCTCGGTGAACAAGGGACAAACGTACGGTCTCGTCGGGGAGAGCGGCTCGGGCAAGACGGTGTTCGCGCGGTCGGTCCTGCAACTCAACGTGTCGTCCCAGGCCCAGACCACCGGGAGCGTGAAGTTCCAGGGTGAGGAACTCCTCACCAAGTCCCGCAAGGAGATGCAGAAGATCTGGGGCAAGGAGATCTCCATGGTCTTCCAGGATCCGATGACCTCCCTCAATCCGGTGATGAAGGTCGGCCAGCAGGTCACCGAGCACATCCGCCACCACCTCGGCCTCAGCGCCTCGGAGGCCAGGGAACTCGGCATCGAACTGCTGCGCTCGGTGCAGATCCCCGAGCCCGAGGCCCGCTTCGAGGTCTACCCGCACGAGTGCTCGGGCGGCATGCGTCAGCGCATCTCCATCGCCATCGCTCTCGCATGCGGCTCCAAGCTGCTCATCGCCGACGAGCCGACCACGGCCCTCGACGTGACGGTGCAGCACCAGATCCTCAACCTGCTCGACTTCCAGCGTCGCGACCGCGACATGTC
>Ga0315901_10005674_pt1 | contig 15115 bp, 13 predicted proteins | sample LakEriMetagenome_10_FD_203761 | JGI IMG/M metagenome (GOLD analysis project Ga0315901, IMG submission 203761) | Freshwater fungal communities from buoy surface, Lake Erie, Ohio, United States - Buoy 2 MA116 | ecosystem: Environmental > Aquatic > Freshwater > Lake | place: USA: Lake Erie, Ohio...
TGCCAGCGCTGCCTGTTGCCGGTCGTGCCGTTGTAATCCACAATCAGGGCAGACAGGATTTTCGGCTTGATGACCGTAATCAGCCCCCGAGAGCGGTCCTCGGCCAGCGAGATATTGAGGTTGTGCGGCTGCTCCGACTCCATGCGGACCATGGGAGTTATGAGAACGTGGCACGACTCCATCACGCCACAGGGCGGCATGGTCGTGCGCTCATAGCCTTGGGTGCCATAGACGCTGTTGGAAACTGCAATTGAGCAGCACAGGTCAAAATCAGGGGCCTCCCGAGGTAATGGCTGGTCGTCGAAATAGAGATTGTCCGGGCCGAACAGGTCTTCCACCTTGTCCAGCAGCCGATTGCGGAACGCCCGGAGAATCTCGACCTGCGTTACCTGCGCTATTTGCATGAACCGCACCCTGCGGTGTTAGCAGTTGCCTCAGCCTTTGCCGGGCTTGATTCGCCAGTGCCGAGGGAGCTTGGCGGCCCGGATGCTTCCCCCTCTTTTGGCCATGGCTGCGAGAATTTAGCGGCCAATGCGGCCACGTCGGCCAGCAGCTCATCCCGGAAGGCGTCGGGGGCTTTTTCCTGCCTTGCACGGTCCTTGATGACGACCGCAATCGTCTGGAATGCCGACTCGGCCTGAATCGCCATTCGGCTTGCCCCGAGGAAAATAGCGGAAATTTGGTTGTCCATTACGTCCCATCCCATCCTGAACCGACATGAACCCGAAATGTCTGGGCGTCGTCGCCCCAGCTCACGCTGACGAAGTAAGTCCCCGGCCCCGAGAAGTTGGCCTTGGGAATGACGACTTCCAGGTTAAAACCGTCCTTGCCGTCCACGCCAGGGTTCCATCGCGGGTCAGGCAGTGCCACCGTGCCTTTGGGAGGCTCGTATTTGGCGTTGGTTACACTTGCGAGCGCGACGGCGTTGAACGGACTGAAGTCCTTGTTCATCTTGACGGTCACGGTGCCAGCAAAGGCAGCGCCATAAGGCACACCGCCATTGGTCCGCATCATCATCAAGAGCACGCAGTCCTGCCGCTCAGTCAGCACCTTGATTCGCATTTATCTGCACCAAGCTGGTTAAGTCGCTACAGGTCGAGCAGGCCCGGACCTTGCCGTTCAGGCAACTCTCTGGCCGCAGGCTGCACTCGCCGTGCAGCTCACAGCCCCAAACGGAAACCGGCCGCTTGATACAGGGCCGACTGCCGGCCTGCATTGTATAGGTAATTTCCTTGCGGTGAACGCAAAATAACTCCCCGGCCGCTGCCGACAATTCCGCTTTGGATGGCCCCAGAGCCGCTTGGTCAGCCTCCTGAGCCTGTTTCGGGGCCGGACGGGTAATCTGGACGACTCGGCTAGTCATTGCCCTATCGGGGCAGGTGATGCACCGCCGCGTTTGGCCGGCGTTGATGCGCTCCAGAACGCACTCGCCATGCTTGGAGCACTGGAAAACCGGCATCAGCTTGCCGTTGAACGGGCTGAACTCGAACCGGGCGACTTCGCCCAGGTGAACGCAGGCTTGATTGGTGAGGGTCACGGTTTCGCCGGTCACTTCCACCCCTATCGCGTTTTGGCCGGTCTTCTCGAACGGACTCGGCTGGGGGAAGCGTGCGAGCAGGGCTGACCGCAGATTCTCGTCAAACGCCCCGTCGCTCCAATTCACTAGCTTGTGCTCGGCAAGGCTTCGGGCCCAAAACCCCTCGGGCTTGGTCCCGCGAATGTAGGCAAACTCGCCGTCGATGGATTTTGTCGGGACTTGGTGGCGATTAGCGTACAGAATCTCAATCAGCCAGTTCCGGGCGGTCAAATCGACTTCCGAGGCGAGCTGGACGAGCTTTTGCTTCTCGAAACACCAAGGCCAATGGGTCGCCGTGTCTTTAGTAGGCCAGCCCCGCGCCGCACACTCGGCTAAGGTCGCCTTTCGGGACTCCTGCCACGGCGAGCCGCCAATCCGGGCAATATCCGATTCGGTGTAGTTACCCCCGCCCCGGTGCCGGGCGGCGAGCAATTCCTGAACGTCGATTTCGCTGCTAATAACCGTATCGTCGCTGAACACCAGAAACCGCTGGGTCACGTAATCAGCCCAGCAGGCGGTCAGGAGTTTGGATTGCACGTCGCGCTCCCGGCTCCCATTCTCGGTCACGGGTATCCGGTCCCCCGCGTACCAGTCAGGCGGCCGGCCAATGATAATCGGCATCGGGACGCAGCCTTTGAGGTTCTTCAGGCTCCGCAGGCTCCACCGCAGCTCATCGCCTCGGGCCGCGTAGTCCAGAAACGGGTAGACAATCGAAATGTTCATCGCCGGCAAATCCTTTTTGCGTACACGCTCGACGGGTCTTGGTACGGCCGAGTGTTGCGACCGAAAAGCCACGGGTCTAGGGCGCTTCCTATGTCAATCGCCTGAATTTTGGGGTTATGCTGCCAGAGGTAATGAACCAAAACGGTTCCCAGCGGGCCGGCCGCTACGAAAATCGGCACATTCGCCCACTGGCGCGCAATCAGGGCCATTTCGGCATAATACCGCTCGGCGTGCTGCGCGAACGCCAAGGCGCAATTTGATGGGGCCCCGTACATGCCACTGACAGAGCAGGGGAGCCCACTCCGCAGTTTGGCGCTGCCCTTGGCAATCAGAAAAACCGGGCGGTCCAGCTCGCCGCAAAGCCGGCAGAAGTCAGGCCAGTTGGAATTGATAAACAGGTTGGCAAAGGTCTGGACCCCCTTGCAGAGCCCGCCAAGGCTCGTTGCCGCGTTTTTATTGCAACAGGAGCACGAAATCCCATGAACCAGCGAAGTCTCGCCAGCGGCTTCGAGAAGGGCCCTGCCGAGGTCGCTCGGGCCTCCTCGCCAGTCCCAGCCGTCAACCGCCTTGGCTTGGCCGGCCACGGGAGCATCTTGCATCAGCGCCAGCTCGCCATCCCCGAACCGGGAAAAGGCAATCGGGTCGCCCCGGCGAATCACCGCCCACACCAGCCGCAGCGACTCGCCAAAATCATCGCTTAGCCATCTGCCATCAGCCGCCATCCTAGCCCCCTCAATCTACGATACTCCGCTTCGTACCCCCGCCAGCCCGCACTGGTCGCGCTGATGGCATGACCATCGCCGGCCATCCGGCGACCGTCAAGGCTTCCCCAAGGCTCTCGGTTGTGGCGAGGGTGGGGCGGGGTAAACGTGTCAAATCCGTTTTGCTGGGCGGTGAAGCTGAGCGCCATGTCCTCGCCGGCTCGCAGGTGGTCCCCGCAAAGCCGCATCACGCTCAGGCAAAGCCATTGCGGGATAAACCACGCATGACCCACCACGTCCACCTGCTCGACTCTATCAACAGGCCGCACCCAGCCATGCCGACTACCGCCGTGGTAGGTGCCACTCGGTAAGCGTATCCCGTTCGCGCCGTACACACCCGGCTGCCGCTCGTAACACGTCAGGCAGTTTTCCAGCCAGCGACAGCCAGGCACAGTGTCATCGTCGAACACGGCAACGAAATCACTCTTGACCAAGCAGCCAACCAGAAACCTCGGCCACACGCCCATGTTTTCGCTTGCCCGAACAAACCGCACGTCACCGGCCAGCGACCGAAACTCCTCGTCAGTCCAATCATCATTCCGCCACACCAGCAGGTCGGCCGGCTTCACTGTCTGCCCCCGCAAGGCTTCCAGTTGCAGGCCGATGTTCCGCCGCTTGTACGTGTTGAGGATGACGCCAATTCGGTTCATTCAACAAAACCCAAAAACCATCAATCTCTTGTTTGTAGTTTACGTTTGGCGCAAAAACCACCGAGGCGACAATGGCAATGAAAATTGAACAAATCAAAGCAATCCCAGCGATAACGACCAAGCCAAGTAATTGAACTTCGGATTTCATAGCTTAAATCGGGTCCGGACACGCTGCACAATCAAAGTAAATCGACAAAAACGGTGTTGCCCAGCTCTTTATAGCAATCTCCCAAGTGCTGCAATTTGCCGCCGTGGGCGGCGTCGATGTTCCGGTGATGGTAACTGTAGCGCCTTGGCAAAAGGGTCCATTTTGCGTTGTGGAATTGCCGAGAGTGCAGTTTGTTACAACCGGATTGGATGCCGCGTTGAAAACCTCATCGCACACATAGTAAGCACCGCAAGACGGCGCAGTTCCAGCGTTTGCGTTTGCTGTAGCAGTGACCGACCAGTTTCCTGTAGCCATGTCGTAGCTTGCGGACACAATATCCCACAACGGCCCGCCTGATTGGTAGCCAGTGCCGGGCAAGACGACAGTTACGCCATCGACGCAACCGGGCGGCTCAGTAGGCCCGCTAGACGAGCTGCTTGAAACACCGCTCCCGCAATCACAGCAACCCACCGTTTCTCCAGTCGGCTGCCAGTAATGCAAAATGCGAGTTTCAAGGCAATCGCCATTCCAGCAAACTTCGTATTGCCGGCTCCACCGCTGAAGCACACCGCCCACACATCGCATGTCGTAATCAGTGAACTGGGCACAGCAGTCATCCACGCCGCTGCTACTGCTTGAACTGGTCGGGTCGCACCAATGCTTCAGAACAACGTAGTCGGCTCCCTTGGTTAAAACCGTCGTGCGAACAGACGTGAAGTTGTAGACCTTCTTAGAGATTGCACAACTTCCGGGGTCTGCTTTTATCGTGCGCTCGTGATAATCATCGCCAGTCCCAGCAGCGCTCAAATCCTCGTACCAAAGACTGGCCGGGTCGGCTCCGCAAGGCGGCCCGCTGGCTACAGGTAGTCGGCCAGACATTTTCAGCAGTGCGTAGTCGATTGCGCACTGGCTGAAAGACGGAGTGCAGGGTGACGTTCCGCTGGTCCGGCTGTTCCTGGCCTCAAACGAATGAATCCCCGACAAGTCGATTGCACAGCCATTGGCAACATCGCTCGACGACAGGTAGGCTTTGTAGATAAGGTAAGCAGTCTCGCCAGTGCCCTTGAGCTGGCCAATCGTCTCGCCGTAGGCAATCTCAGCCCCGACCGCTTTTTCAGTGACAGAAGCCAGATTCTCGAACCGGGTAAACCACGGCTCGCAGCACTCTTGGTAATCCGAACTACCGGGAGGCGGGCAGCAGCCTTGGCCAATGCTCACCAGCTCGTAAACGTCCATTTCGCCGGTGTCGGAGCAAGCCAGATGCCGCGCAAATCCCATCGACTGCGCGGGGGCAAACCGCTGGCCGTTCTGAATCTTGGTCCTGGCGATTCCCGCCGTGTCGCGGACAAGGACTTGCCGCACAAACTCGCAGGGACAGCTCTCGCTGGGTAGGTTGGATGAGTGCAGGGCAGCCGCGTCCGAGCAGACCGGCATGTTTTCAAGGAGCTGGATGCGAATAACGTCCATCGGCTCGCAGGTCGGCTTGGTGTCACCCAGCCAATAGTAGTGCCGCTGAAGCGGAAAATGGATAGCAGGAACAAACGAAACCGCGATTGCCCCACCGTTGCCGTTCAGGTCGGTAATCGTGCTGTCGATGACGTTGAAATTATCGAGCGTTCGGTTTTCATCCGGGTCGGCTGAAGTGATACGGCGAAGATAAGCCGGCCCGCCACCTGGAACAGACTCCATAGCGCTAATCGCCAAAGACAGGGCATACAGCTCCGCGCTGTTGATTGCCACGGTAGGCGATGCCGGCAGAACAACCGCAGGAGCCGAACACGTTACGCTCGGGCCGTTCCCGTTGTTCAGTAGCAGGCCGTAGTAGCCTGATACGTCGTTTCGGGCAACGCCGTGAAGTTGTCTCGGGTAAAACGTCTCTACTGTATGCGTCCCAGCTCCATCGCCATTGCCCGCGTAGTCGATTTCAGTAATCGTGTCGTTTGGCGAGGTCCGGTAATACGGTGAAGCCGTGTTTGCGCCGCAAGCTGCGTCTAAAAGATGCGTCACCCTGGCACCGGGCCGCCACAGGCTTTTCAAATCAACATTCACCGCAGCCCAGCTAATCTCGGGCTTGTCAAAATACCCACCAAGCGCGGAAAGGGTATCGACAAATTGTGACAATGACAGCGAAGGTGGTGCTGGAAATGTTGGGCTGAAAATCGAATTACGCCACAGCCGCCGCAGGTCTTGAAGCTCGCAAAGCACAATCCCGTCAGCCAGATACAATCGCCGGCTAATCTGCATTTCCCGGCGTATCAGGATTTCCGGCAAACCATCAACGTCGCCGGAAACCTCAAAGAATTTCCAGTCCTGCCCAGCAGCGTCCACTGCTTCTTCTTCCAGCAGAACAAAGATTTTCCCCGGCCGACTCCATCCAGAAGGGTCGTAAAACTGATAAAGGCCAAGCCTTGGCTCTGGATTCCATTGCGGCAGGACAATCGGTTGCCTTGGTTCGCAGGAAAGCTGTTCGGCAACAGAAACGCCGCTGTCGTGACAGCCAGAAGGCTCAAAAAAGCTGGTGTAATGCCGAGCGATATGCTGCGCAATCTGCCCGTACTGGTCAGGGGCCAGGCAGTGACGAGACGCATACTTTATCTCGATTGAATCAGTCATGGCCAGTATTTCAAAAACTCGGCTGGACGTTGGGGGTTAGCGTGCAGCCGAGCTAGGGGACGAGCCCCTATGTATCGGAAATAGTCGGAGAGCCGCTGCTAGGTAACTGCCTATCAAAGAACCGCATGAACAGCGTTTGAATCCGCCCAGTGTAATCGTTGGTGCTCGACAGGGTGTAGGCGTCGGTCGTTGCCGAGGCCGCGACACCTGGAAACAGAGCTGCGTAGAGCCCGGTATTCCCAAGCTGGCGAACAGTCGCCAAGGTCATTTCGTCAATGTAGAGCTTGTATGTATTGTTGATGGCGGTCGTGAGCCGCACTTGGAATTTCACGATGGTTGGCAAAACGCTCGGAAGCCGGAAAAAGGCAGTGTGAGCCCCGTAGGCCGAATCGCTTACCGCAGTCAGGTTGACTGAAAGGCTGTTGGCTACGCCGGCATCGTCGTTGATAACATTGCCCGCCCCGTCAATCAGGCGAAACTCAATAACGCCGGTTGCGCTCGCCTGCTTTTTCATCCGAACATGAAAGGCGTATTGGGTCTTGGCCTGTGTAGTGATTACCTGCTCCATCGCCGTGAGCTGGGAGCCGTTGCCCACCCAAAACATGGTTCGGTAGGTCAGGCCGGACACGTCTACTGCCGCGCCGTTGGCCTGAGCAATCGAACCGGGGCTGACAGAGCTGTTAATGGTGATGTTCGGCACGTCACCAACCACGCCCACGAATTTGATGGAATGAACGTAGTTTGGGCCCGTGCCAGTAGTCGTGACCTCGACCGAACCAAATCCGACCAACTCTTGAATCGCTGATTGCACTTCCGAGCCGGTAGCATCATAAGGCAGCAGAGCGGTCGTTTGAACATTGCTGCTGGGGTCGGTAATTGTGAGGCTGTAGTAGCCGCTGGTCGGAGTGCCAGTGATAGTGACCGTTTGAGTCTCGAAGTCGGTCATCTTGATAGTGGTATTGATGGTCCCGACCGTGACCACCCAGGACGCCGGCTTGCCGACCGCCAAGGTATCTTCCTCGTCCACCGCGCCGTTCACAATCAAACCGCCAATCACGGCAGGGGAAAAGGTCGTGCTAAGCCCCGAGCCATCCGGCCAGTCTGAGCTGGTGGCGGCAATCTTCGGCTCCCCTCGCACGCTGAGCGCCGAGCCGTTCCATTCCACCCGGAAGGTTTCGGCGTAGGCTAGTTCGGTTGTCTTGCCGTCAGGGTGCTTGGCGCTGACCACGAACGTCGCCTTGGTCGAGGGGCTGGACACGGAAACCGCGCAGGCGTTGTTGTCCACTGACTGCCCGCCAGCCACCATCTGCTTCACCACTTCGTCCAGCGCCGTCGTAATGGTGATGCTATTCAGAGTCGGCTGGTCGGCTTTGACCGTGCGGATAATCTCGGATTGAATCAGGCTTTTGCAGGCCGAGGTGACGCTAGATTGTGCTGAAAGTGAATTGGCAGCGCTCACCAGTGACCCGACATTGGTGTAGCTGTCGGTATCCGTGAGCAGTGTAGACCACGCCGTCAGAATCGCGTCGGCATCGGTCTTGATGGTCGTTGCCTGGTAGGTCTTGAGGTTGTCCAGCAGGTCGGCCACCTTGACGATTCGGCCAAACAGCGTTGAGAAGTTGATTGCCATTGTTAGACCATTTCCTCGTCTTGCTGGTCAGTGTTGATACTGACTTTGTTTTCTTCTTTCGTTGTGTTATCCCAAGGCAACGAGCCCATAGTCAGGTCATCGTCAAACTTCAGCGCCCGGCTCATCAGATAGACAATCCGAGCGTTAATCTGGTACTCGAAATTCTGGCCATCAGGAGCCAGAACAGGGGCGCTAAACTCCGGCTGAAACTCGTCGAGCGAATAAGTAATCCCGTTTACGTCGGTATATTCTTCGTCGATTTTTGGCAGCTTAGGCTGGCCGCCAACTCGCTTGGCCATCACAAAGATGTTCTTGCGGCAAATCGGGGCGTGAAGCCGAGCGATTTTTACGTCATCTTCTTCGATGCTCGTCCCCGAGGAGCGTTTGATTTTCGGCAGGGCCACTTTGCCGTAGTCGTTACCGTAGTCGATTTTCAGCTCGCAATAGGTGTACGGCAGGGCTTCTTGCTCCTCGCTCTTGCGATTTTCGTAATCGCGGTTAGGAGGGGGAGGCTCTTGGCCTAATTCTTTGTCGTTCGGGCTTACTCGGACTTTCGCCGGCTCATCATCAACGGTTGGGTAAATCCGAGCCCCGGTTGGCCCAGTGTATCCCCGGGTGTCCGGTGTCATGTGAACCGGCCAACAGCCATCTTGGAGGAACTGCGCGAACACGCCATAAGGCGGAGCGTCCTCGTAACCCCACGGGTCAGGCGCACCGCCGCGATTCTGCCCGCCGCCCCACAAATCTCGGTTAATCGTCCCGTCATCAACCCGAACGGACGTATCGCCATTAAGCACGAACACAGAAGGGAGCAGACCGAGCCGGTCGTAAACTACCTTGGCAATCCGCTCGTTTGGCCCGGGGTCTTTGCTGTCCTTGATTCGCCGGAATTGGACTGCAAACTCGACCACATTGTCATGCAGCACGTCGGAAACTTGAATATGGTCGCAAATCACTTCAAGGTCTTGTTCGCCAATCTTCCCAAACTTGCCAATGCGAGACTCGGCGACTGCAACAGCACCCATCAGCAGGTATTTTTTTGCCGTGCCTGGCTGGCCGACCATGCGAACGGAGATTGAACCCTGAGAGACAACACCATCGAGCCCGGTCGCTTCAGTGTGATTGCCTTGGAAATCGACCGCAGGCCACGGAGGAGCCGCATACCGCTGCCGGTCAATTACACGATAAGCAACGTCTAAGCCATCTGAGCTGTGAGTAAACGAAATGCTTTCCCGCTTATAGCCATAGGTCAGCATTGGCAGCAGCAGGTAACGCACGCTGGTATCCCAGAGCGCGGGGTGTGCCACCCGAGCGCGGCCAATCATTGTGCGAGTGTTGTAGAAACTGCCGTCCCGTGTTTCTTCGATGCTAAATCGGTTTGAGAGCAGTTTACGGTTGACCGAGCCAAAGGCTTTCGGGCCTTGCAACTCGTTATTCAAAATCGTATTGAATTGCTGGACGTTTCCGAGACTGCCACAGAATAGCACGCAGACTTCAATCGAAAACGTGACGCGATAAGCCTTATTGGCGATGACGTGACGAATCGAGACGTTTCGCGGCTTAGGGCCGTTGTTGAGGTCAGTCGAATCGAGGAAATACGCGCCGACTTCTTGGTTAAGACCAATCTCAGCATTTGCCCGAAGTAGCGTATTGCCGCCCTGAACGTACTTAAACTCTCCCCGAGGGACCGAAAGGACAGTGTGGAGCGCAGCCATTTTATCCTGGCTGTTCCAATGGTTAATGTCCGTGCGATTGAAAACAGCGCCGTGACATTCTTCCCAGTCCTCAATATCTTCTGACACTAGCGTTTCGACTGTAATGTCAAATCGAGTGTAAAGCCGGTCGGTCCTGCTTTCGTCGTACTCGACCGTTTGGTCAAATTGAGTCGTGAGGCAGTTTCTCAGCCAAACGCCGTTGTAGTAAACGTCAGTACCCGCAACATCTTCAGGCATTACCCATCCCCCGGGTTCATGTGAGGAGGAGCAAACACTGGAGCGACTACCCGGGCTGGCGGTGCCGGCGATTGCACGTCAGGGCCTTTGACTGGACGGCTCTTGATATTCGGGTTAGGCCGCCGAACCCCATCGGCAATGGCGACATTGGCCCGCAATGCCATAAAGTCCCCAAAATTCATTACCGCCGCTTTGCGCTGCAAAAATGCCCTATCGCGGTCGCTTTGCTCGTCAATCTGCCGCAGCCGTTGCTGCTCGACCATATTGAACGGCGCTCGCATCCAGTAATACAGATTGCTCACCGAGACGCCGAGCCCGCTCACGGCCGGCAGCATTTGGCCGACATACCGAACCAAAGGAGTGACAGCATCCATCAGCTCTGATGTGACGCTGTTGAGAACATTGGTCATCAGGTCGCGGAACGGTTGCATTGCCCGTTCGAGCTTGTCGAGCGATTGCGTAAGCCGCACGAACGAACCGCCCGTGTTTTGCGAAGATTGAATGTCCCGCCCGATTCGCCCTACTTCCAATCCGGCAAGCGCACCACTCATCGAGCCACTGTAGCGGGCTGTTCCTCGCTGGGAGTCAACCAACAACGAGCCAAAACCATGCAGGGCCTTGACCGCCACCGCAGCCGCCCCAGCAAAGGCAGTCAGGGCTGGCACGACCGTAAGAATCCGGTTGGTAAATTGGCTGACAGCTTGCTGAGCTGATTGCGGGTCGGCCCCGCCCGTGCCGGCAGACGAAAAACCGATTCCCTGCTGCTGCATCATCGGCTGCTGGTAGTTGTAATCATTCCCTCGGAACGACCGCCCAAACGAGGACTCGCCGAGATTGCGCTGATTCGCTCGCCGCCCGCTGCCACCGCCTTGGCGTCGATTGCGAAACACTTTTCCGGTCGCTTGACGGAGAGTTAATCCCATCGCCTTGCGCCGGCGAAATCGAGTGCCGGCGCGACGCCGCAGACGCCGAAAGCCACGGCTCGCCCCGCCAGCGACACCGCGACTGACAACCGCTCGGCCAACTACCCCGAGCCCAGCGCGAACTGCCATTCCAGCTAAAGCGCCTACGATAGGTAGAGCCACTTTTTACCGTCCTTTCGTTTTCGCTTGAGCCATCTTGTGCAGGTAATGGCCGTAAGATGAATCACTGACAGTTTCAGTGAAGAAATCCAGCGGCCGGACAGTTCCAAAAATCTCCATCGCACAGGCTTCGGCCCCAGCTCGAACCGCGTCGGCCTGCCTGATTTTCATTCGGTGGCCGTTCAGGGCGAGCCCGACGTATCGCTCGTAATCGTATCGCTCGATGCTTCTGAGGTCGCATCCGACGCAGCACGCCAGGTCGGCAAAGGTCCGATATTTTTTTTTAACGAGTCGATGTAATCGGCATACTGCCCCAGCAGCCGCATCAGCTCGTCATGGGTCAATCCGGTTTGCTTGTCAGGGTCGAAGATTTGAACCCGAAACACGTCAGCAATTGCGTTGAGCGTGATTTTGTAGGCTTCCACGTCGCCGCGTTCGGCCGCAATCGGGTGAACGTCCCAGCGGCAGGTCGGGTGCGTCTCAATCCGCATTTGAATCGCCAGCGGGTCATCGCTGCGCATGCGGGAGCCGTCCCAGTAAGAAAACAGATTGCGCTTGCGGCGCGTAAACCGTCGCCAGAGAAACCCGAGCATTGTTACCCCCTCAAAAAACTTAGGTGTAGGCCGCCCAATCCTTATCTTCAAGAATCCCGGCCCTGGGATGACCGCAAGGCGGCCTGTGGCACTCAAACGACAGGGACCACTCAGAGAACTTGGTCCCCTCGGTGACTTCGTGAGCCTGAATCGGCACCGCACACCAGAAATTGCGCACGTCTGCGGCCAACTCGGTCTTGAGTAGCAGCCGCATCGAGGCCCCGGTCAGTATGAAATCGCCAATGGACGTTTGCGGGACTGTACCATTGGTGGCCAGCATCCCGCGTTTGCGAACCGTCTCAAGGTTTCCGGCATTAAACGTCGTAAGCGAAAAAGACACGATGACGATTTCGCCGAGGTACTGCTTTTCGATGGGCGGGCCCTGGTGGCCGCCGTTACGGTCCCCGTGAACGTCGATGTAATACGGATGGTTTTGATAACGCACGCCATCGGTCGCCACGCCAAGAGCCAATAGCGCACCGCTGAATGGGCTGGCGATGTAAATGTCATGCGCCCCAGTCTTGTACGTTGGGTGGCAGGTCAGCGAGTAACTGTATGCCATTTGTCAGCCTCAGTGCGATGTATGAAAAACAGGGCGGGCAGCAAAAACTTGCCACCCGCCCCGGTTGCTATGGTGTAGGTAGCTGCCTATGAACTAGGCGGCCACACTCTCAAACTTGAAGCAAGAGGCGGGAGCGATGATTCCAGCAAACTGGTCGCTCACGACATTGCCGTCGATTCGGCGGTTCTTCGGGTCGTTCATCGTCTCGACGGTCATATCCTCGTACAGGAACACCATCGCCGAGCTGAAGGAAGGACCGCTGTTGGCCTTGGCCATCAATCCGCCTGGGCGGCTCAACAGGTAGACCGTGTTGTCGGCACACACCCAAGAGCGGGTCGCGGTGGTCGCATTTCGGCGAGTCGTGACCATGACGGTATCTTCGACCACAATCGGGATGCCGTAGAGCAGCGAAGGCAAGCCGTATTCCGAGTAGTCGGGCAGCTCGTTCTTCCAGTGCTTCAGGGCTTCAGTCGAGTGCTTGATTGCATCGACCATTTCCTGACATTCGCCAATTTTGCGGGCGGTGGTGGGGTTCATCACCAGCCGCAAATCGCTCTTGGTCTTGACCACGCCGAGAGTATCCTTGGCAATCAGGTCGCGGGCGAAGTTGATGGACTTCTTAATGTCCATCCGAGCGGTGGTGGACTGGTCCCAGCGGCCAGAAACGCCAGTGATGGCGGTTACGGCGCTGCGGTGGCCAGTGTCCCAGTTGGCATTGGTTTCCAAAGCCAAGTGAAGCTGTCGGGTCCGAGCGGTCATCGCCTGCTGAGCATGGTTGGCAGCTTCAACCGCCTTGATGTCCCAGCCGGCTTGCTCGACAGCCTTTTGACCGAGCCGGAAGCTGAAGTTGTACCGTGTGGTACGGTAGTCGGCCCAAGCAATCGACTCAAGCCCGTCGTTATGGCTTGGGCGGTCTGCACCGTCAGGCCAAACAAACTCGTCCAATCCGCCACCGACCAAACGACCAGCCTGCTCGGCGGTCATGCGGAGGTAGTAGCCCGCATCCTTTTTGACTTCCCGATATTGGGCGTATCGGGCCAAGGGAAAATCCTTGGGATTGCGAGAGTATTGGGTAATCAAGTAGCCGGTGGCGGCATGGTCCTTGATGTAGACGTTACTGTTGCCCGGTTGAAATGCTGCGCCGACGGCCATCGCTTTTTATCCTCAAAAACGGTTTGTTTGTACGAAAAGAACAGAACCCCCGAGAGCAGCGAACTACGGTGTTTGGCCGTGTTCCAAAATCACCTTGCAGAGCTGGCCAGAAGAAGCGCCGGCCCGAGCTACTGCTGAGTAGCGGTCATTGGACGAGCAAGCGACAGCCGCGCCGTTGGCATCGGGCTTGAGGTACTGGCCGGCCTGAATCGTGCCGCCAGCAACCACTTCGCAAGTCTCGCCCATGCCAAACACTCGGCAGTATTCGCCAGTGGTTGCAGCCGGCCCTACAGAGCCGCCAGGAAGAACCGGGTCTTGCGGGGCGTAATCGCTCACGCCAATCGCAACGTCACCGGCATCGCAAACTTCGATTTTGTAGTCGTTGTTTACGAGGATATTGACAAAGACCGAGACGGGAATGTTCTCGCTCGCTACATAGGAAGGTGCTACGTGGGTCATCTGAACAGGCTCTCGCTATTGGGGGGTGTATGGTGAAAACAGGGTGAAGTGGAAGCGGTCTGCTTACGACCGGCGTTGGCGGGCCATGCTCAAGGCCGTGTCCCAGTCAATCCACTCGCCTTGGTTGATTTTCTCGTTGAAAATGTCTTGAGCGTTTGCACACTCGGCAGCGAACCGAGCGGTGTCGCGCTCGTTCATCGGCAGCTCGCCACGGGGCACACTTGAACCAGCCAAGGCGTCAGCCCGAGCGCCAATCTTTTCGAGCGAGTCGCAGTGCTTCTCAAACTCGCCGTCGCTCATTTCCGAGCCGGCCGAGTAGAGGCACTTTTCCAGCTCCTCCTCGGAGTCAATCACGCTGTACCGGCTGGCCAGCGTCTCGATTCGAGCTTGCCGCTTCACGTCAGAAGCGTTGCGGTGCTCGGCTTCCATTGCAGAGGTCATTTGGGAAATCGTGCCCATCTGCTGACGGAGCACGTTTTCCAATTGGTCGATGCGAGCTTGGTAGCGGTCCACATCGACGTAGCGCTGGGCGGAGAATTGCTGGGGCTGTTGGTTCATATCGTCGTCGTCCTCGATTGGGGTGAGTTCATCGCCGTCGCCATCGCCGGCAGGAGCGCCACCCATTGCGCCGGGAGGCATTTGCGGGGCAGCACCAGGAGCGCCAGCGGGAGCACCGCCCATCGCGCCAGGGTCGCCAGAGCCAAGGTCGCCGCCACCCAAGCCAGTGCCTTGAGTCACAAACTGCGGCATGGAGCGAATGAATTGAATCTCGGGCATTTGCTCAATCGCTGCCACAATCGCCGCAATGTCTTGGTCGCTGATGCTTTGGCCGTTCATTTCGTCCTCTTGGCTTGGAAAATTCGTTTCGTCGTCGTAGTGGGTCTTGTCCACATTGGTATTGGACCCGCCCGGAAAATATGCCGGTGCCACGACCGAGTAGCGCTCAATGTCGGCTTCCTCGGTCGAGTCGTACTTGGCCGGCATCGCCAGCCGAGGAGCCTTTGCCCCCAGCGCCGCAATCGGGTCAAACCATCGCTGGCCCGTGCTGCGGAGCGTGTTCAGTTCAATCGAACGGCGAGGCGCGGATTGCACGTCGTTCAATCGGTCTTTGCGGTGGTACTCGTCTCCGAAGATGGCAAAGACTGGCTTTTCGTGCCCAATCATGCCGAGGCGATAAGGGCCGGCAAATCCAATCACGTCCGGGTCTTTTGCGG
>Ga0315901_10005677_pt1 | contig 15110 bp, 14 predicted proteins | sample LakEriMetagenome_10_FD_203761 | JGI IMG/M metagenome (GOLD analysis project Ga0315901, IMG submission 203761) | Freshwater fungal communities from buoy surface, Lake Erie, Ohio, United States - Buoy 2 MA116 | ecosystem: Environmental > Aquatic > Freshwater > Lake | place: USA: Lake Erie, Ohio...
CCTGGTGCACACCCTGGACATGCTGGCAGCGGCTGAGGCGGTAGAGGCGGGTCACTGGGTGCCGCAGGACGTGGCGGCACACGAGTTGCCCCAACGCTTCGGGTTTCAGCGCAATCCTCGGCCCTGAAATGACCGACGCCGCCCGAAGGCGGCGTCTATGCGGAGCCTGGTCGGCGTTTAGTCGGCGTCCAGACGGCAGTACCTTCAGCCCACTGGGGGCTGAAGGCGCCCGTTCACTTCGGCGCGCTGGCGGCGCCGGCCGCGGCCGGCACCGCTGGCTCGGCGAACTTGGCGCCGGCCTGATTGGACATGTACACCACGGCACGGCCGATCTCGACGTCGGAGTAGTCGCCGCCGCCCTGAGCACCCATCGCGCCCTTGCCCTTCAGGGCGGAGTTCAGCAAGGTGTCGTAGCCAGTCTTGATGCGCGCCGCCCAGGCACCGGTATCAGCCAGCTTCGGGGCGCCCGCGGCACCGCTGTTGTGGCAGGCCGCGCAGGCAGCCTGGTACACCTGCTCGCCTGTCTTGAGTGCCGAGACGTCGGAGGCGTCCTTCACTTCCACGCGCCCCACGGGCGCGATCCGCTTGGCAATCGCTTCGGCGTCCATGGCTTTGGAGCCTGCGCCGGTCTTGTCGCCCATGGCCACGTAGTTCGTCAACAGGATGATGACCACGATGGGAATCACGAAGGAGGCGATGACCGCCCAGATCAGTTGCTTTGGCGTCTTGATCGGGCCCTCGTGGGCGTCGTGGGCTTCGTGGGAATCGCTCATGGGGTCCTCGGAATGCTGTCGTTGTCTTGCGCCGTCACACAACAGGTGGCGGATGCGCCGCGACCGGCAGCGCGGGCAGACAAGCCCTTGTGGCAGCCCGCCTGGCGCACCAGTGCACGTTTGAGCGCAGCCCTCAAGTATAAGGCTGGGCCTTACATGAAGCCTGTTTCGCGGGGCTTCGCGGCCTGCCGGGAAGGCTGTCCCGCTAGAATGGCAAGTTCACTGCGACCGTGGTGAAGTGGATATCATGCGGCCCTCCGAAGGCTGCGTCGCAAGTTCGATTCTTGCCGGTCGCACCAGCCTGGACATGCCCAAATGCCCGCAGGCCCTCGCTCCCTCCGATCCGTCGCTGCGTTGAGCCTGGTTCTGCTGCTGGCAGCCTGCGCCTCTTCTCGCTCTCCCACCGCACCGCGTACGGCTTCGGCCTCTGATGCCGAGGTTGACGGCCCACCTCTGGTCGTACCGCCCGGCCTGGCCGATGTGCCCAATGCCGTGCCGCGCGTGGAGCCGCTGCGGCCTGGGGGCCCCAACAAACCGTACGAGGTGGCCGGCCGGCGTTACGTGCCCCTCACAGCGGACCTGCCCTTGGTAGAGCGCGGCGGAGCCTCTTGGTACGGGCGCAAGTACCACGGCAGGCCCACTTCCAGTGGCGAGGTCTACGATATGTTTGGCATGACGGCGGCCCACACCACCATGCCGATCCCCAGCTTCGCCCGCGTCACCAACCCGGCCAATGGGCGGCAGGTGATCGTGCGCGTGAATGACCGGGGCCCTTTCGTGCCCGGGCGTGTGATCGACCTGAGCTACACCGCCGCCCTGAAGCTGGACGCGCTGCGGAACGTGACGCCCGTGGTGGTGGAGCGGCTCACGCACGACACCATCCGCGCCATGCGCTGGATGTCGGGCCTTCCAGCGCCAGAGCTGGGCGAGGGCCCGGACCGCGAGCTCGCAGGGGTGGTGGCAGGCGTGGAGCTCAGCGCCCGCCCGTGACGTCGATCGTCGTGCCGGTGGCGTAGCTTGCCTCGTCTGACAGCAGCCACACCACGGCGGCGGCCACTTCCTCGGCCGTGCCCGCGCGCTGCATGGGCACGCTCGGAGCCACCTGGGCGGCGCGGTCCGGCAGCCCGCCGCTGGCGTGGATGTCGGTGTCGATGATGCCCGGGCGCACGCCGTTCACGCGCACACCTTCGGTGGCCACTTCGCGTGCCAGGCCGAGTGTGAAGGTGTCGATCGCGCCCTTGGAGGCGGCGTAGTCCACGTACTGGTTGGGCGAACCCAGCTTGGCCGCGGCCGAGCTCAGGTTGACGATGCTGCCGCCACCACCGCCGTGGCGCCGGCTCATGCGCTTGAGGGCCTCCCGCGCGCAGACAAACGAGCCGGTGATGTTGATGGCCCACATCCGCTGCAAGCGCGCCACCGACATCTCGTCCACGCGCCCCGGCATGTCCACCACGCCAGCGTTGTTGACCAACCCGCTCAGGCGGCCCAGCCCCGTGTCGACCGCCTCGAACATGGCCAGCACTTCAGTCTCATTCGCCACGTCGGCCTGCACCACCAGCGCGCGCCGGCCCAAAGCCCGAACGTCCTGCGCCACCGCCTGGGCGGCTGCAGCGTCCCTGGTGTAGTTGACGGCCACATCCCAGCCGGCCCGCGCGGCCAGGCGTGCGGTGGCGGCGCCGATGCCCCGGCTGGCGCCGGTGACCAGCAGGATGCGTGGGGCTTTCGGCTCGGTTTCGTCATAAGCCTGGGGCGGCATGTGGGGTGTGGCTTGGGTCATGGTTTGCATCGTAGAACCTTCTGGCGGGCAGCGGCATAGGCATCGTCACGCCGGCACGGTGAATTCACCGCTCGCCGGCCTTGGTGCTGGGCTGATCTGGCAGCCCTTCGAGGTGGCTCGCATCGGCCCAGCGCAGGATCTCCAGCGTGCCCTGGCGCCAGCGCAGGTGGTTCAGCCCGGTGTTGGGGATGTCGCAGGTGCGCAGGCCGTCCAGCGGCAGGCCGTTGGCCGTGCGCCAGAGCATGTCCAGCACGCCGCCGTGCGTCACCACGGCCAGCCGACGGCCGGGGTGCTGCTCGGCCAATTGCTTTACCGCGTCGATCACCCGGGCGTGAAACTGCTGCAGGCTCTCGCCGCCGGGCAGGGCGAAGTCGGCGCGGTGCTCCAGCCACTGCAGCCAGAGGTCCGGGTGCTGGGCCTTGATGGTGGGGACGTCCAGGCCCTCCAGCACGCCGAAGCACTGCTCCCGCAGGCCTTGCACCAGGGCCGGGGCGGCCTGCCAGGCGGCGGCCAGCGGCGCGGCCGTCTGCTGGGCGCGTTGCAGGTCGCTGCTGATCAGGTGCTCGGCGGGCTCAGCGGCCAAGCGTTCGCCCAGCCGACGGGCCTGGGTCTGGCCGAGGTCGTTCAAAGGGACGTCGATCTGCCCCTGAAAGCGCTGCTGGCGGTTCCAGTCGGTTTCGCCGTGGCGGATGAAGAGGAAGTCGGTCATGGGGTGATCCAGGATGCAGCCGGGCGGCGTTGTGCGCGCCCTCGGGCACGGGGCGGGTGCATCAGGTGCATCAGGTGCATCAGGTGTACGAGTACACCATCTTGGCCGCCAGCAGGTACAGCACCACGGCAAACAGACGGCGCAGCGTGGCCACTGGCAGGCGGTGGGCGAGCCTTGCCCCCATGGGGGCGGTCAGCGTGCTGGCCACCACTACCCCCGCCAGTGCGGGCAGCAGCACAAAGCCCAGCGACCCCCATGGCAGCCCGCTGGCCGGCCAGCCGCTGGCCACGTAGCCCAGGGTGCCCAGGGCGGCCACGGGCAGGCCCAGGGCCGCGCCGGTGCCGATGGCGGTGCGCACCGGCACGCCGCACCACAGCATGAAGGGCATGGAGAGGAAGGCGCCACCCGCCGACACCAGCCCGCTCACCACTCCGATGAACAGCCCCACGCCCCACAGCCCCAGCGGGCCGGGCAGGGTGCGCCCCGGGCCTGGCTTCTTGCCGATCCAAATCTGTGTGGCCGCGCCCGCGACGATCACGGCAAACGCCAGCGCCAGCACCTTCTGCGGCAACCAGCCCGAGGCCAGGGCCGACAGCAGCGTGCCTGTGGCCATGGGCGGCGCCAGGCGCTTGACCACGGCCCAGTCCACCGAGCCCAGCTTGTGATGCTCGCGCACGCTGGCCGAACCCGTGAACAGCACGCCCGCCATGGCCGTGCCCAGCGCCAGGTGCAACACATGCTCGGGCGCCATCTGCTGGGCGGTGAACAGGGCGGCCAGGATGGGCACCAGCGTCATGCCGCCCCCGATGCCCAGCAGCCCGGCGAAGAAGCCGATGACAGTGCCGGCAGCGAGGTAGGCGAGGATCCAGGTCATGAGGGGCATTCGGCGAGGCAACGGCCGAGTTTCGCACCGGCGCTTGCACTGCTCTTGGGTGGGCGCGCTGACGAGCGTTCCCGGGCTGTGTGGCCCTTGACCCGCTGCGTGCGGCCGGTTCGAATGCTGGCCACCCCCCTCTTTGGAATTCCTGATGACCCGCGTGATCCTCCTGCCTGGTTTGGCCAGCGACGCCTCGCTTTGGCGCCACCAGGCGCCAGCCCTCAGAGCCGCCGGGCATGCGGTGCACGTCAGCGATGCCCACGCCCGGGCGGACACCCTGACCGGGATGGCGCGCCTGCTGCTGCTCGACCACGAAGGGCCCCTGGTGCTGGTGGGCACTTCCATGGGTGGCATCCTGGCGCTGGAGGTGTTCCGCCAGGCGCCACAGCGGGTGGCGGCGATGGCGCTGCTGGGCAGCAACGCCCGGCCGGACACGCCGCAGATGATTCGGCTGCGCTCTGCGGCGGTGGCTGAGTTCGAACAGGGGCGGGTGGACGAGATCTTGCGCGCCAATGTGCCCTTTGCCTTCCACCCCAGCCGACAGGGCGATACGGCGCTTGTGAGTGATTACTTTGATATGGTCCGGCGCGCTGGGCCGGAGCAACTCGTTCAGCAGAACCGCGCCATCATGGCCCGCCCGGACAGCCGGCCGCTGCTGCCCCGCGTGCGCTGCCCCCTCTTGCTGGTGTGCGGGCAAGACGATGCGCTGACCCCGCCCGAGTGCTCGCAAGAGATTGCCACCGCTGTGGCCCATGCCGAGCTGCACCTGCTGCCCGCCTGCGGACATTTGCTGACCTGGGAGCGCCCGGCCGAGGTCAATGCCCTGCTGCTGGATTGGCTGGGTCGGCTTGCGCCGCACTGATGACGCCGCCGCCCAGGCACACCTCGCCGTCGTACAGGACAGCAGACTGCCCCGGTGTGACGGCCCACTGCGCGGGGTCGGGGGCGATGAAGTCCAGGCAGAAACCCGTTGGACGCTCCGAACTGGCCGACCCGCCCGACCCGTCTGGGCCCGGGCCGGCCGCCATGCTGAAACGGCAGGGCGCATCCGCCTGGCGGTAGCGCGTCTTGGCGGCCAGGCGCCCATCTGCCGGCGGGTGGCCGGCCACCCAGCTCAGGTCTTCGGCGCGCAGATGACGTGACAGCAGCCAGGGGTGGTCGTGCCCTTGCACGGCGATGAGGCGGTTGCGCGCCAGGTCCTTGCGCGCCACGTACCAAGGCGCGTGCGTGCCCCCGCCCTGGCTCAGCCCGCCAATGCCCAGGCCCTGGCGCTGGCCCAGGGTGTAGAAGCTCAGCCCCACGTGGCGGCCGATCTCGCGGCCGCGCTCGTCCACGATGGGGCCGGGTTCATGGCTCAGGTAGCGGTTGAGGAATTCGCGGAACGGCCGCTCGCCAATGAAGCAGATGCCGGTGGAGTCCTTCTTCTTGGCGTTTGGCAGGCCGATCTCCAGCGCCAGGCGCCGCACCTCGGTCTTGTGCAACTCGCCCACGGGGAACAGCGTGCGTGACAGCTGCGCCTGGCTCAGGCGGTGCAGGAAGTAGCTTTGGTCCTTGGCTGGGTCCAGCCCCTTGAGCAACTGGAATGAGCCATCCGCCGCCTGGCGGACGCGCGCGTAATGCCCGGTGGCGATCTTCTGCGCGCCCAGGCGCATGGCGTGGTCCAGGAAGGCCTTGAACTTGATCTCGGCGTTGCACAGCACATCGGGGTTGGGCGTGCGGCCGGCCTGGTACTCGCGCAGGAACTCGGCAAAGACACGGTCCTTGTACTCGGCCGCAAAGTTGACGTGCTCAATCTCGATGCCCACCACATCCGCCACGGCCGCCGCGTCGACGAAGTCCACGTTGGATGAGCAGTACCCCGTGGCGTCGTCATCTTCCCAGTTCTTCATGAAGATGCCCACGACGTCGAACCCTTGCTGCTGGAGCAGCCAGGCGCTGACGGCGGAATCCACGCCGCCCGACAGGCCGACGACTACACGGGTCTTCATGAGGCGGGATTGTCAGGCCGCCGCCCGGGCTAAGGCGCGTTGGAGGCGCCCCTGAGGCCTGGGCAGGCAGCCCTCAGCCGGTCAGAACGACGTCCAGTCGCCGTCGTCGGCCGGGTTGGGGCCTGCGGGTCGAGGTGTGGCCGCAGGCCCGGCGGGCCGTGTGGCGCCGGTGGGGCGCGAACCTGCGGCTGCGCCTTGATGGGCCAGTGCCCGTGAGGCGGGGCCGGCGATCTTGGGTGCAGAAGCAGTGCCGGCGACCCGCGGCTTGTGGGCCACGGCCGGCCGTGGCGCGGCGACTCTCGGAGCCGGTGCCGGTGCCCGGCGCACGGGGCTCAGCGCGGTGGTGGACATCGGTCTGGCAGCACCGTCACCTTGCTCCAGCTTGAAGACGGCCACCGCCTCCACCAACTGCAGCGCCTGCGCGCGCAGGCTCTCGGCGGCGGCGGCGCTCTCCTCCACCAGTGCGGCGTTTTGCTGCGTGGCGCGGTCCATCTGCGTCATGGCCTCGGTGATCTGGCCCACGCCCGCGCTCTGCTCGCTGCTGGCCGCGCTGATCTCGCCCATGATGTCGGTGACGCGGCGGATCGAGGCCACCACCTCCTGCATGGTGGTGCCGGCCTTGTCCACCAGCGCTGTACCCTGCTCGACGCGTTCCACGCTGGCGCTGATCAAGGCCTTGATCTCCTTGGCCGCACCGGCGCTGCGCTGCGCCAAACTGCGCACCTCGCTGGCCACCACGGCAAAGCCGCGGCCCTGTTCGCCAGCACGCGCGGCTTCCACGGCGGCGTTCAGCGCCAGGATGTTGGTCTGGAAGGCGATGCCGTCGATGACGCTGATGATGTCGGCGATCTTTCGGCTGCTCTCGTTGATGCCGCGCATGGTGTCCACGACCTGCGAGACCACCTCGCCGCCGTTCACCGCCACGCCCGAGGCTTGCAGGGCCAGCTGGTTGGCCTGGCGCGCGTTGTCGGCGTTCTGGCGTACCGTGGAGCCCAGCTCCTCCATCGAGGCTGCGGTCTCCTGCAGCGCCGAGGCCTGCGCCTCGGTGCGTGCCGACAGGTCGTTGTTGCCGGCGGCAATCTGCGCACTGGCCGTGGCCACGTTGTCGGCACCTTGACGTACCGTGGAAGAGATGCCGCGCAGCATGTCGCGCATGCGGGTGAAGGACGCCATCACGCTGGCGCTGGCGCCCTGGTTGTTGATGGCATGGAAGAGCTCGCCGTCACGGATGTGGTCGGCCACCTCCTTGAGCTCGGCCGGCTCGGCACCCAGGTCGCGGGTGATGCGACGGGTGACCCACATCCCCATCACCAGCGCCAGCAACAGCGCCAACGCCACGGCTGACACCATGGCCACCCGTCCGGTGCGGTACTCGGACTTGGCCATCTCGTAGTACAGCTGGTTGTCCTGCTCCACGAGCTCGATGTTGTCGTGCAGCACCTTCTGCCACTGGTAGGTTGCGGGGCCGGCCTCCTCCATCATGACCAGCACGGCCTCAGCCGTCTTGCCTTCCTTGCCCAGGGCCAATATCCGGTCGTTCAGCGGCTGTGCCAAGGCCGCAGCCTTGTCGATCGACTCCCTGGAGGCCCTGCCCTTGTCGCCCGTGGGCAGCGCGTGCATGGCCGTTCGCGCCTGCTCGTAAGTCTTCGCGGCTTCTTGCAGCTTCTTGTGCTCGGCCTCGACCTGGTTGCGGTCGGTCAGTAGCAGCTCGGTGCGCATCACGCGCGCCATGATGTGCACCGACTCGCTCATCGTGTTGGCGTAATGGAGCTTCTTGGAGTTCTCCAGCACGATGTGGTCCAGCTCGGTCGCAATGTTCGCGAAGTTGAACAAAGCGATGCCGCCAGCCGCCGCGATCACCAGCACCAGGCTGCCGAACGCGATCGACAGCATCGTGGCGATGCGCATCGTGGATTTCATAGGACCCCTCCAGCCGCTGTGCGGCTTGCACTCGTGAACGGGCCTCTTGTAAGACGAGACCTCCGCCCGATTGTCCTCGCCAGGGCCGCCTTGGAAGCCCGGTTTTCCCCTGATGCGGAAAGGGCCACTCAACGACGGTGGCGTGCAGTTGCCGCCCAGCGTCCTTGCGATGGACGATACGCGTCCAGCGTGTGGGGAGGTTCTACGCGCTCAATGCGCCAGGATCTTGGACAGGAAGTCGCGCGTGCGCTCGTTGCGCGGGTTGGCGAAGAACTCCGCGGCGCTGTTTTGCTCGACGATCTGTCCCTGGTCCATGAAGATCACGCGGTCGGCCACCTGGCGGGCAAAGCCCATCTCGTGCGTCACGCAGATCATGGTGATGCCCTGGTTGGCCAGTTCGATCATCACGTCCAGCACTTCGTTGATCATTTCCGGGTCGAGCGCCGAGGTGGGCTCGTCGAACAGCATGATCTTGGGTGTGAGGCACAGGGCTCGCGCAATAGCCACGCGTTGCTGCTGGCCGCCAGAGAGCTGCAGCGGGTACTTGTTGGCCTGCTCGGCGATCTGCACGCGCTGCAGCTGTGCCATGGCCCGCTCCTCGGCCTCTTTCTTCGGCAGCTTGCCCACCCACATGGGTGAGAGGGTGAGGTTCTCCAGAACCGTCAAGTGTGGGAACAGGTTGAACTGCTGGAACACCATGCCTACCTGCCGGCGCACCTGCTCCACGGCTTTCACGTCGTCGCTGAGCTCGATGCCGTCCACCACCAGACGGCCCTCCTGATGCTCCTCAAGCCGGTTGATGCAGCGGATGAGCGTGCTCTTGCCCGAGCCCGAGGGCCCGCAGATCACGATGCGCTCGCCCCGCGCGACCTGGAGGTCGATGTCGCGAAGCACGTGGAAGGCATTGCCATACCACTTGTTGACCTTGTCGAAGCTGATGATGGGCTCGGCCATAGGGGTTCCGTCAACGGTTGCGGCTGCGCGACAGCTGCTTCTCGATCCACAGGCTGTAGCGGCTCATTGCGAAGCAGAAGATGAAGTACACCGCCGCGATGAAGAGATAGGCCTCGATCTTGAATGGGCGCCAGTTCGCGTCGGAGTTCAAGGCCAGACCCATGGCACCGGTCAGCTCGTACAGGCTGACGATGGTGACCAGCGAGGTGTCCTTGAAGATCGAGATGAAGTTGTTCATGATGCCCGGCACCACGGTGGCCAGAGCCTGGGGCAGGATGATCTTGCGGTGCGCCTGCCAGTAGGTGAGGCCGAGCGAGTCGGCGGCTTCGTACTGGCCCTTGGGGATGGACTGCAGCCCGCCCCGCACGATCTCGGCCATGTAGGCCGCTGCAAACAGCGTGATGCCCACCAGCACCCGCACCAGCACGTCGATACTGGTGCCCGGCGGCATGAACAGCGGGAACATGAAGCTGGCCATGAACAGCACGGAGATCAGCGGCACGCCGCGGATCAGTTCCACGTAAATCGTGCACAGGGTGCTGATCGCGGGCATGTTGCTGCGCCGGCCCAGCGCCACCAGGATGGACAACGGGAACGCGAGCACGATGGACAGGGTGGCCAGCATGATGGTCAGCGGCAGGCCGCCCCAGCGGTCGGTGTCGACCTCTTCCAGGCCGAACACGCCGCCGCCCATCAGCGTGAAGAACAGCGCCAGCACGGCGACCCAGAGCAACACCAGCCAGGGCTTCCAGAAGGTGCGCACGCAACTCGCCACCAGCAGCGCCACCATCGCGAACGTGGCCACTTCAGGCCGCCACTGCTCTTCAAAAGGGTAGCGGCCGAAGATGATCAGGCGCCACTTTTCGGTGATCACACCCCAGCAGGCGCCCACCCCGCGCGCAGCCTGGCACTTGTCGGCATCGGGTGCCACGACGGCGGCCGTGACGGCCCACTGCACCAGGCCAGGCAGCCACCACACCGCCAAGGCCAGCACCAGCAGCGTGGACACCATGTTGCCGGGGCTGCCGAACAGGTTGGTTCTCAGCCACGGGAGCAAGCCATTCGTGCGCTTTGGCGAGGGCCGCGGCGCAATGGGTTCGAAGTTCGGAGCAACGGAGCTCATTCAACGCTCCTTGATGGCCGCGCGGCGGTTGTACCAGTTCATGATCGCCGATGTGGAGAGCGAGGTGGACAGGTAAACCAGCATGATGATCGCGATGCACTCGACGGCGCGCCCGGTCTGGTTGATGGCCGTGTTGGAGATCGAGACCACGTCAGGGTAGCCGATGGCCACCGCCAGCGAGGAGTTCTTCGTGAGGTTCAGGTACTGGTTGGTCATCGGCGGGATGATGACCCGCAGCGCTTGCGGCAGCACCACCAGACGCATGGTGTGGCCGCGTGACAAGCCCAGCGAGGAGGCGGCCTCGGTCTGCCCCCGCGGCACCGAGGCGATGCCCGCACGGACCACCTCGGCGACGAAAGCCGCGGTGTAGAAGACCAGACCGAACAACACCGACAGGAACTCGGGCGTCAGCGAGGTGCCGTCCACCACCGCGGCTTCAGCCTGGCTCGGGATGTTCCACTCGGTGGGCGCACCTCCCACTGCCCAACCGAGCACGGCGCCTGCGAGTACAAACCCCAGACCCGGCAGCACGACGGCACGCGTTTGTCCGGTGCGTTCGAAATGGGCCCGTGCAGACCGAGACCAGGCCCAGGCGCCGAAGCCCCCGGCTACCGCCCCGATCAAGGCCAGGCCGTGCGCGAGCTCCCACACGGGCACGGGGTAGGCGAGGCCACCCTTGCTCAGGAAGACCAGGCCCATCAGCGAGCTGGCAGCGTCGGCATCAGGCAGCCACTCGGTCATCAGCAGGTACCACACCAGCAACTGCAGCAGGATCGGGACGTTGCGAAACAACTCGACGTAGGCGTAGCACAGCCCGCGCACCAGAGCATTGGACGAGAAGCGACCAACGCCCAGCAGCGTGCCCAGCAAGGTGGTCAGCACGATGCCGATCAAGGCCACGCGCAGGGTGTTCACCATGCCAACCAGGAAGGCCTGCCAATAGGGCCGGATCGACTCGTAGGGGATCAGCGACTCGCCGATGTCAAAGCCGGCGGGTTGCAGCAGAAAGTCAAAACCACTCTGGATGCCGCGCGAGCGCATGTTCTCCAGGGTGTTGTAGGCCAGAAACCACACGCCCAGCGCAATCACGCCCAGCGCCAGAACCTGGTAGATCAGACCGCGCACAGCGCGGCTGCGCAGCGACAGCGTGCGTTTGCGAGGAGGCGGAGGACGGCTGGAAATCATCGGAACTCGTGCAGTTCGCCGGCTGACCTTGCCCAACAAGGCATCAGGGCAGCAGACTCAACAGACCGGCAAAGGACCCTTAAGCAAGAAAAGGGCCGCCACGACGTTCGGACGTGGCGGCCCGCTCAGCTGCAGGTTGTCAGCGTTGGAGGCTCAACGCACGGGCGGCGCGTACATCAGGCCGCCCTTGTTCCACAGGTTGTTCACGCCTCGGGGCAGCCCGATAGGGGTCTTCGGGCCTACGTTGCGCTCGAAGATCTCGCCGTAGTTGCCCACGGCCTTGATGGCGCGGTAAGCCCAGTCCTTGTCCAGACCGAGCAACTTACCGGTGTCCTCGGACACGCCCAGCAGGCGCTGCACCACAGGGTCGGCACTGGTCTTCATCTGGTCCACGTTGGCCTGGTTGACGCCGTACTCCTCGGCCTCCAGCAGCGCGAACTTGACCCAGCGCGCAATGGCGAAGAGTTCATCGTCACCGCGGCGCACGGACGGGCCCAGCGGCTCCTTGGAGATCAGCTCCGGCAGGATCATGTGATCTGCGGGATTCTTGGCTTCCTTGTTGCGCACGGAGGCCAGGCCCGAGGCGTCCGTCGTGTACGCCTGGCAACGGCCAGCGAAGTAAGCGCCAGTCGCAGCCTCGACCTTCTCAAACACGACCGGCTTGATGTTCAGGTTGTTGGCGCGCGAGTAGTCGGTCAGGTTCTTCTCGGTGGTGGTGCCTGATTGCACGCAGACCGTGGCGCCCTTCAGTTGCTTGGCGCTCTTGATCTTGCCCTTGGACGGCACCATGAAGCCCTGGCCGTCGTAATAGGTCACGCCGACGAAGGACAGTCCCAGCGATGCATCGCGGGTCAGGGTCCAGGTGGTGTTGCGCGACAGGATGTCGATCTCACCCGACTGCAGCGCGGTGAAGCGCTGTTGTGCGTTCAGCGGAACCCACTTGATCTTGGTGGCGTCGCCCAGCAGCGCAGCCGCCACGGCCTTGCAGTAGTCCACGTCCAGACCGGACCAGTTGCCCTGGCTGTCGGCCGCTGAAAAACCGGCCAGACCCGTGTTCACACCGCAGACCAGTTGGCCGCGTTGCTTGATCGTGTCGATGGTCTTGCCGGCGTGGGCCGGGGCGGTGGTCATCGCACCGGCGGCCACCAGGGCGCCAAGGGCGATACGGGAAAAGGACTTCAGCATCAGCAATCTCCTGAATGGAATGAAACACCGGCAACGCACTGCGGCGGTGCAAGCGTGGGGCGCGACGGTAGCCGCAAATGCAGCTTGCAGCAATTGTGCCAATCCCTAGCCTGACAAACCGTGGGGTCTGGATCGGCGTTCAGGATCATGGGTCTGGGGTGTCACCGCCCGTGGCGTCAGTTGCTGCCAAGGCTGGGCCCTGCTTGATCTCCGGCGCCCACAGGCTGCCGTCGGCCTGCACCGCAGCCAGAGGGAACCGCCGGCCAGCCAGGTGGTCTTCGATGCAGCGCCACACCAGGGGGCTGCGGTGGCGCTCCTGGCTCGCCTGAATCTCCTGCGGCGTCATCCACACCGTCCTGACGATGCCTTCGTCGAGGGAATGACCCGGCTCCGGCGCGGAGCAGGTGCCGGCATAGGCCAGGCGCAGGTAGGTCACGTCCTCGCCAGTGGCCGGGCGCTGGAAGCGCGACAGGTACACCCCCACCAGGCTGGCGGGCTTGAAGTGGCAGCCGGTTTCCTCCAGCGCCTCGCGGCACACCGCCTGCTCGGGCGTCTCGCCCTGCTCCAGGTGGCCGGCCGGGTTGTTCAGGCGCAGGCCTTCGGGGGTGTGCTCCTCGATCAGCAGGTACTGCGGCCCGTTCAGCCCCTGCCGCTCGATGACGGCGGCCACGGTGACGCTGGGCTTCCAACGGGGATCTGTCATGCGCGGCATGCTAACGGCGAGCCTGGGTCGGCGTCTGCGGGCCTGGGGCCGGGCACCCGAGCGGATGACTCGCGCATCTGACCCGCCGCCTGCGGTTGTTGGGAGGGTTGTGTAAGCTGGCGGGTTGCGTTTCAAAGCGCTCGGTGAGCGTTGAAGGGAGTTTTCTCATGTTGATCGGTGTTCCCAAGGAGCTGGCGGCCGGCGAAAAGCGGGTGGCTACTGTGCCCGATGTGGTGGAGAAACTCGTCAAGCTTGGCTTCACGGTGGCTGTGGAGAGTGGGGCTGGCGACGCCGCCAACTTCGCTGACGACACCTACACCGCCGCCGGTGCGCGCGTGGTGCCCACGGCGGCCGAGATCTGGGGCCAGTCCGACATCGTCTTCAAGGTGCGCCCGCCTTCTGCCGAAGAAGTGGCCCAGCTGCGCGAAGGCGCTGCACTGATCGGCTTCGTCTGGCCGGCGCAAAACCCCGAGCTGATGGCGCAACTGCAGGCCCGCAAGGCGACCGTGCTGGCCATCGACTGCCTCCCGCGCCAGCTCAGCCGCGCGCAGAAGATGGACGCGCTGACCTCCATGGCCGGCATCAGCGGCTACCGCGCCGTGATCGAGGCGGCCAATGCCTTTGGCCGCTTCTTCAACGGCCAGATCACCGCCGCCGGCAAAGTGCCGCCGGCCAAGGTGTTCATTGCCGGTGCCGGTGTGGCGGGCTTGGCAGCGATTGGCACAGCGGCCAACCTGGGCGCTATCGTGCGTGCCAATGACACGCGTTCCGAGGTGGCCGATCAGGTCAAGTCGCTGGGCGGTGAGTTCGTCAAGGTTGACTACGAAGAAGAGGGCTCGGGCGGCGGCGGCTACGCCAAGGTCATGAGCGAGGGCTTCCAGGCCGCGCAGCGCGCGATGTACGCGCAACAGGCCAAGGACGCCGACATCATCATCACCACGGCGCTCATCCCGGGCAAGCCGGCGCCCAGGCTGATCACGGCCGAGATGGTGCAGACCATGAAGCCCGGCAGCGTCATCGTGGACATGGCCGCCGAGCAAGGCGGCAACTGTGAGCTGACGGTGCCCGGTGAAGCGGTGGTGCGCCATGGCGTGACCATCGTGGGCTACACCGATCTGGCCAGCCGCCTGGCCAAGCAGGCCTCCACGCTGTACTCCACCAACCTGCTGCGCTTGACCGAGGAACTGTGCAAGACCAAGGACGGCGTCATCAACGTCAACTTCGAAGACGACGCCATCCGCGGCCTGACCGTCATCAAGGAAGGCGCCGTTACTTGGCCTGCGCCGCCGCCCAAACTGCCCCCCGCCCCGGCCGCCAAGCCCGCTTCCGCTGTGGCCGCGCCCAAGGCGCCGGCTCATGGCCACGGCCCGGGCGAGCCGATGTCAGCCAAGACGTTGGCCATCGTGTTTGCGGTGGGCGCGGTCCTGTTCGCGCTGGTGGGCGCCTACGCCCCGGCCAGCTTCCTGGCGCACTTCACCGTCTTCGTGCTGGCCTGCTTCGTGGGCTACATGGTGGTGTGGAACGTCACGCCCTCGCTGCACACGCCCTTGATGAGCGTGACCAACGCCATCTCGTCCATCATCGCCATCGGCGCGCTGGTGCAGATCGCGCCGCCGCTGGATGCGGCGGGTGCCGCGAACCGGCCCAACACCCTGATCCTGGCGATGGCGGTGATTGCCCTGGTGCTGACGGCCATCAATATGTTCGGCGGCTTCGCGGTGACGCGTCGCATGCTCGCCATGTTCAGAAAATGAAGCCCCCCAGCTCGCTAGCGCTCGCTACCCCCCAAGGGGGCCGTCCGCCAGCGGCCCGGCAGAGCCGGTTCCGCGGCGGGAACCTTGATTTTTTTGCGCGCTTCACGCGTCGCGTTCCGCGCCAGGCGCGGTGGAGCAATTGACATGACTGCCAGCCTTGCC
>Ga0315901_10005679_pt1 | contig 15108 bp, 9 predicted proteins | sample LakEriMetagenome_10_FD_203761 | JGI IMG/M metagenome (GOLD analysis project Ga0315901, IMG submission 203761) | Freshwater fungal communities from buoy surface, Lake Erie, Ohio, United States - Buoy 2 MA116 | ecosystem: Environmental > Aquatic > Freshwater > Lake | place: USA: Lake Erie, Ohio...
GACCGGGTCCTACGATTGTCGCTCCACGGCGCCCTATCCCCAGCCAGTTCTTTTCGCGCGATTCCTGCAAGGCAACCACGCGGCTTGGAAGCTTCGAAGGCAATGTCGAAAATCACATCCGACCAGCTGCTCGAGAATATCCGCAAAAGCCAACTGGTGGAGGCGGATGAAATTGGTGCGCTGGAGGTGCGGCTTCGCGAGACGCATTCGGGTAGCCTTCCCGAAGACCCGGTGGAACTGGCGCTGGCGTTCCAGAAGTCGGACCTGCTGACGCGGTGGCAGTGCGAGAAATTGCTCTCGGGCAAGTACAAGGGATTTTTCCTCGGCAACCACAAGCTACTGGGGCACATCGGGACAGGCGGGATGAGCACCGTCTATTTGGCCGAGCACCAGGTGCTCAAGCACCTGCGTGCCATCAAGGTGCTCCCCAAGGCCAAGCTGGGGAATTCTTCCCACCTTGCGAGGTTCCAGCGGGAAGCCAAGGCGATCGCGTCGCTCTCCCACCCCAATGTCGTCAAGGCCTACGACATCAGCAACGAGGGCAACACCCATTACATTGTGCTCGAGTATGTCGAAGGTTCCGATCTCCAGGTGCTGGTCAAGAAGCAAGGCCCACTGCCTTTCGACCAAGCCGCCGACTACATCGCTCAGGCTGCACGCGGACTGCAGCACGCTCATGAACTGGGGCTGATCCATCGCGACGTCAAACCGGCTAACTTGCTGGTCAATCCTCAAGGCGTCGTGAAGGTGCTCGACCTCGGCCTGGCGCTCTTCACCGAAGATCTCGATGCGGGGCTGACCGCAGAGTTCAACGACAAGGTGCTGGGCACTGCCGATTACCTAGCACCCGAGCAAGCGCTCAACAGCCACTTGGTCGACGTCCGCGCCGACATCTATGGTCTTGGCGGCAGCCTGTATTTCCTCCTGACTGGCCACCCGCCATTCCCAGATGGCACCATCGCTCAGCGGATCGCCAAACACCAAAAGATCATGCCGGACGACATTCGCAAGTCCCGCCCGGATTGCCCGGGTGAACTGGATGGGATCTGCGTCAAGATGCTGCAGAAGGATCCGAAATACCGGTATCCCGATTGCAAGACGGTCGCTGAAGTGCTGGAGGCGTGGCGCGTCAAGTATCGAGAGAGCCTCAAGGTGAAAGTGGGATCTGGAGGAGCGGGTGGATCAAGCTCCTCCCTGCAGCTTCATCAGGAGCTGCTCAAGCCGGGGGATGCCAGCGAGACCGTCAGCGCCAAGTCGCAGGACACCGCCAGCGGAAAATCGTCCACCAGCGATGATCCCTACCATTTGGCGCGATCGGACAGCGCCATCCTGCGATCGGTCGCGCAGCGCGAAGCCAGCGCGTCGCTTAGCAGCGCTCTCGACCTTGAAAACGATCTGGTCCGCCGTTCCCTCTCAGGATCCAACGCTCTCAGCAAGGGCTCCTCTGCCTCCTCTGGTACATCCAAACCAACCACCGGTTCCAGCGCCGCCAAAGGGACAGCGCCCACCCAGTCGCCCACCACCCCAAGATCTCAGAATCCCACGCCGTCCCCTCAGCCGCCAACGCCTAGCAAATCGACTTCCCTGTGGCTGATCCTCGTGCTCGTTTTTCTCTTTGCTTTCGCGGTTGCCCTCGGGATTGTCATCGGCCGCTACACCGCCATTTCCTTGACGCCTGCCTTGCCGAAGTCGATCGGTGCACCGGCAGCTCGCGGCAGCTTGGAAGCCTCTCCCAACTCAGCATCTCCGCTGTGCTGAGTCCAGTCGCTCAGGTGCGATCGGCCGCCCGCAGCTTTCCGTAGGCCATCCGACAGACTTCCCACAGGATGATTCCCACAGGGCCGATCTCGCCCCTGGCCGCAGCTTGGCCTATCATGAATCGGTCGAAATCGCCGATGACCTTGGATCGTTGTGATTCTCCACCCGGGAAAACCCTTCTGATGATTCGCTGCACGCCACGATGGATCGCCCTGACCGTCGGATCGCTGATCACTCTGGGCTGGGCCCAAAGACTGACCGCCCAGCCACCGTCGCTTGCCGATCAGCGTCAGCAGGCGGACTCCATCAGCGCCCTGGTCGACCAGGCGGCCGAGGCGTACAAGAAGGAAGACTACGAAACAGCGATGGGGAAGGTCGAGCAAGCGTCCCAGGAAATCCAGCAACTGGCTCCCACTGTCGACAGCAAGATCGCGAAGGTGCTGGAGCCAACCTATCAGCGGTTGCGTCGAGCAAGGGAACTGCTGGCGTTGCAGGGAGCGGTGCTGGAGAAGCTGCCGGAGTGGGATGCGATCCGAAACGCAAAAGGAAGCGAACCGGCCGATCCCAAGGGAGACAAAGAGGCGATGCAACCGGCAGGCGGCATCAGTTTCACTAAAGAAATTCTCCCCTGGATGAATCAGCAGTGCGGCAACTGCCACATCCGAAACAACCGAGGCGATTTCCGAATGGCTACCTTCAGCGAACTGATGAAGGGCTCTTCGGCCGGCGTGGTGATCTTCCCGGGGGACCCCAGGTCTAGCCGTTTGGTGGAAGTGATCGAAAGCGGCGATATGCCGCGCGGTGGCGGCAAAGTCTCGGCAGAGAATCTCGAGAAACTCAAGAACTGGATCGCTCAGGGAGCACGATTCGATGGCCCCCTGGCAGACGCTCCTTTGGCACCCGCCAATCCACCGGCTGCCAACAACGACGCCATGATCGCTCTCCCCTCCGGCAAGGAAACCGTCTCCTTCGGTAAAGAGATCGCACCGGTGCTGGTCGAACAGTGCCGCGGCTGCCATATCGATGCGATGCAGGTGCGCGGCGGATTGCGGATGGACACCTTCCGCCAACTGCTCAATGGCGGCGACAGCGGATCGATCCTCAAGCCAGGGGATGGCGACGGAAGCATTCTGGTACAAAAACTTCGAGGCATGGGGGGTGGCCAGCGCATGCCAGCCGGTGGGCGTCCGCCGCTGAGCGATGAAATCATTGGAAAGATTGTCACCTGGATCGACGAGGGAGCCACGTTCGATGGCGGAAACCCCGACGATTCGCTCGAACAAGTCGCCTCCCGCACCTGGGCAGCCAGCGTTAGCGAGGAGGAGTTGCGAGAGAAGCGGTGGGAACGCGCCAGGTCGCGATGGTCGCTGGTTCTCTCGGATGCCAAGCCGATGGAACTAGCTGATGAGTCGTTCCTGATTCTCTCTGACCTCCCCGAATCCCAACTGACCAAACTGAGGCAGTCGGCTCAGCGCGCCAGCGATCTGGTCGCCAAGCAGTGGAAGATCCCCGATGGCGTTCCTCTGGTGCGCGGCGGGGTGGTGCTCTACGCCTATGGTCAGCGATACGACTACGGCGAATTTGGCAAGATGGTCGAAAAGCGATCGTTGCCATCGGAGTGGACGGGGCACTGGCGACGCTCGACCCTCGATGCCTATGCGGCTCTTCATGTTCCCCCATCGGCCCCGACGGATGCACTGGATGCATTGCTGGTGCAACTGCTTGCTAGCCTGCATGTGGCCTCCTATGACGCCGTCCCCAACTGGTTCGCTGAAGGGATCGGAAGATCGACCGTCGCAATGGCCATGGCCAAATCCGATCCACGAATCAAACAGTGGGAACGTCAGATTCCTGCCATTGTCTCTCGAATGAAAGACCCCAAACCGTTCCTCGAGGGGAAGATGAGCGAGGAGGAGACGGCGCTGGTAGCTTTTGGACTGGTGCAAACCGTCATCCAGAAAAGCCAACGCAAATCGCTCGACCGACTCCTGAAGGAACTGCGAGACGGAGGCTCATTCCCCCAGGTCTTCGTCCAATGCCTTCAGGTACCGCCGGAAACCTTCGTGCGCGCGGTGGCAGGCATTCCCGGCGGCTGACTTCTGCCGAAGAGCCAAAACCCTTTGAAAAACCTCGCGAGTAGCTAGCTTGCACCACCGGCGACTCGCCAGTTTCGTCTCGATTGATACAATGTCCTGAGGCTTGGTGTCTGGACGCCATCGCCGCGCCTCGCACCACGCTCCCCCCAGAAAAGGCCTTTATCCAAGTCGCTTCTCCATCGCGCCACCTCAGGCAGATGGTCGGCGACGCTTTGGAAAGCAATCGCATGACCAAATCCAGCCCGAAGACCTCTCCAACCCCCAATGATTCCAGCGGGAAAGGGAAGCCCGGTTGGAAGTTTCTGCCGCTGGTACTGGCCATGCTCCTGGCCCTCCTGCTGCTTCGAGGAGGTGAGTCATCGAGCACCATTCCGTATAGTTTCCTGCGGCAACAACTGGACAACGACAACGTCGAAAGCATCCAGCTCAGCGAGAGCCATGCCAGCGGAACGTTCAAGGTACCACCCCCGCAACCTCCCAGTTTCGGGTTGGATGGCCAACTGAGAAATCCTGCGGCCGAACGGGGCACGGGGGTGCCGAGGACCAGCAAGCGATTCACTGTCCAGTTACCACCTGCAGGGCAGGCGAGGGATGAACTGTTTTCCAAATTGGAACAACTGCGACTGCGCAGTGAGGAAGCGAAAAAGTCAGGGCAGACCGGAGGCAGTGAGTTCGTCTACGACACCGTGCCCTCCGACTTGGAGTCGCCATTCTCCTATCTGATGTTCCTCCTCTTGCCACTAGGGATCCTGGCGCTCGGCTGGCTGCTGTTTCGAAAGACGCGGGAAAACTTCCTCGGAGGCGGCTTTCTCTCCGGTTTCTCTCGCAGCACGGCCAAACGCTACGAACCTTCCGACCAAATCATTACCTTCAAAGATGTCGCAGGGCTGGAAGGGGTGAAGGCGGATCTGCAGGAGATCGTCGATTTTCTGAAGAGCCCAGAGAAATTCCAGCGGCTAGGGGGACGCGTCCCCAAAGGTGTCCTGCTCAACGGCCCCCCAGGGACTGGCAAGACGCTGCTGGCCCGCGCGGTAGCTGGTGAAGCGAATGTCGCCTTCTATTCAGTCAACGGCAGCGAATTCATCCAGATGTTCGTCGGCGTGGGCGCTAGCCGGGTGCGCGATCTGTTCCAAACCGCCAAGGAAAATGGACCAGCGATCATCTTCATCGACGAGATCGATGCGGTCGGCCGCCAGCGCGGCGCCGGCCTGGGCGGAGGACACGACGAACGCGAACAGACGCTCAATCAGATCCTCAGCGAAATGGATGGTTTCTCGCGCAACGACTCGGTCATCATCATGGCCGCCACCAACCGCCCCGATGTGCTCGACCCGGCTCTCTTGCGCCCAGGTCGCTTCGATCGCCATATCACCGTCGGTAGGCCGACGCTTCAGGGACGGATCGAAATCTTCAATGTCCACGTTCGCGATGTGCCGCTGGATCACGATGTCAACATTCGCCGACTTGCCGAAGGCACGGTCGGTCTGACTGGCGCGGATATCCGTAATATCGTCAATGAAGCGGCCCTCTGGGCGGCCAGAAACAACCGCGATCGCGTCTTCATGGAAGACTTCGATTACGCGAGAGACAAGGTGCTGATGGGGGCCAAACGTGAAGAGGTCATGCAGCCGGCCGAGAAAAAGAAGACCGCCTACCACGAGGCGGGGCATACGCTGGGGGCTTGGTTCCTGAAAGGATCCCAGCGGGTCCACAAAGTGACGATCATCCCACGCGGCAGATCGCTCGGTAGCACCCACATCGTCCCCTCCGAGGATCGCATGAGCATCTCGGAGAACGAGATTCGCGATCAATTGGTGGTGCTGATGGCGGGGCGAGCCGCCGAGAAGCTGATCTACGATGAATTGACGGCAGGAGCCGAGAATGATCTGGAACGCGCCACCTCCATGGCAAGGCGCATGGTGTCGCATTGGGGAATGAGCGACAAGCTGGGGCCGGTTTCCTACAAACTGTCGGATGAAGATCCCTTCCTGGGACGTGAAATGCACCAGCAACGTCAGTTCAGCGAAAAGACGCAGGAACTGATCGATACCGAAGTCGGTAGCATCCTTCGAGAGACTGAACAGCGAGCCATCGCGCTGCTGGCGGAGAAGAGGGAGCAACTGGAGAGGCTGACGGAGGTGCTACTGGCCAAAGAGGAATTGAGCGAAGAAGAGATCACCGATCTGATCGGGCCCAGCGTGCATGGGCTTCCGGCAGCGGTGCACGCCACCCCCGCTGCGGTATCGAATCCGCAGGATCAGGTTCCATCGCCCGCCAGCAGTTCTTAGTGCCATGGGCAAAAAGAAGGAACGCAAGGTCCGCGTCGACTTCCGCAAAAACTACGGATCCTCCGCGCGCCCTCCAGATCTGACGCGTCAATATCAGGACCAAGGCCAGGAACTGGATACCCAGAGTTCCCAACGCGTCAGTGGCAAGGGCGATCGCACGCGCCGTCGCACCATCCTTACCACCGAAGAGGGAGATCCCCTGGCAGCCACCGGGGTGTCGGTGGAACGTCAGCAGGACCAACGACTGGGCCGGGTGTTGCGCGTCCATGGCTTGGAGTGCGTCGTCCAGCCAGAAGGGGAGGCAATCCATGTTCGCTGTGCCGTGCGCGGCGTCCTCAAGACGCTCAGCACCGACCAGCGACATGTGGTCGTCGCCGGTGATGTCGTTCGCTTTGTCCCCCAGGGCGATGCCCAAGGAATGATCCTTTCGATCGAACCCCGATCGCATGCGCTGGCTCGCGCTAGCAAAGGAAAGCGGCATGTGATTGTCGCCAACGTCGATCAACTACTGATCATCGTCAGCGCAGCGGAACCGGCCCTCAAGCCGAATCTGATCGACCGATTCCTGGCCACCGCCGAACAGGATGGGCTGGAACCGGTGATCGTCATCAACAAATGCGATCTGATCGATCCAGCAAGCATCCAACCGCTGGTGGGCACCTACGCTCGCTGCGGCTACTCGATCTGGATGGTTTCAGCAGCCCGAGGTTGGAATCTCGATCCCCTCCGCCAGATGATCGCACAAAGGCACAGCGTCGTCGCAGGGCAAAGCGGTGTCGGAAAGTCCTCGCTGCTCAATGCACTGATCCCCGGGTGGAAACTGCGAGTGCAGTCGATCAGCGATGACAATCAAAAAGGAAGGCACACGACGACTACGGCCGAGTGGTTTCCTCTGGAACAGGGAGGTGCCTTGGTCGACACACCCGGCATCCGCCAGTTTCAACTTTGGGATATCATCCCCGACGAATTGACGTCGCTGTTTCGGGATCTTCGCCCGTTTGCCAACCGCTGCCGATTCCCCAACTGCACGCACCAGCATGAAAGCGACTGTGCGGTCAAAGATGCCGTCGCCGATGGAAAGATCGATGTCCGTCGCTACGAATCCTTCAGCCACATCCTGGACGATCCTCAGGGAGAATAAACCACTGCCCTGCAGGAGGCGTGGTGTGGTCGGCAGGAGCCACACATGGAGCTGCTATTTTGCGCCAGGCCGACGATCGCTCTTGGGCTACCGCAAGGCTGGGTGTTAGGATGGTGCGCGTTGGACTGTCGGAATCATCGGTCGAACCGATTGGAAGGAGCGTTGGAAAGATCATGCGCAGGGTCAAGGCTGGGGGCGGCTGGGCAGCGATTCGATACAGCCTTCAGAAAGCAAAGGAAGTTGGAGGCCCCTGGAAGCTCTACCAAGCCTTGCGCACCAGAAATGCGTGCAAGACCTGCGCGCTTGGGATGGGGGGACAACGCGGCGGGATGGTCAATGAGCGAGGCAGTTTTCCTGAGGTCTGCAAGAAATCGATGCAGGCGATGGCCAGCGACATGCAGCCAGCCATCACCCAGGATTTCTGGGCCCGACACTCCATCGCCGAGCTGAAGACGTGGACTCCCCATCAACTGGAGACCGCAGGTCGGTTGATTCAACCGGTGCTCTATCAGGAAGGAGCAACCCATTACCGGACGATCTCCTGGAATGAAGCATACGAAAGGATGGTCCTCCATCTGGCAGCGCGTTCCGCCGATGAATCGTTCTGGTACTTCAGCGGCCGCAGCAGCAACGAAGCCGCCTTCCTACTGCAACTGCTGGCCAGGCTGCACGGCACCAACAACGTCAACAACTGCAGCTACTACTGCCACCAAGCCAGCGGTGTCGGCTTGAACATGGCCCTTGGCACTGGCACGGCCACCGTCACCCTGGATGACCTTGAGGAGTCGGACACGGTGTTTGTCATCGGCGGCAATCCCGCCAGCAATCATCCGCGATTGATGACCAGCCTGATGCACCTGCGGCGTCGGCGTGGAAAGGTGATTGTGATCAATCCCGTGCGGGAACTAGGGATGGTGCGGTTCAAAGTTCCAAGCGATCCTTGGAGCCTGCTATTTGGGACGAAAATTGCCTCCCATTATGTCCAGCCCCACATCGGTGGCGATCTGGCGCTCTTGACCGGGATCGCCAAGGGGGTGGTCGAACTGGGGAAGCACGATCTAGAGTTCCTGCAGCGGCATTGCCGCGACTGGCAGGCGTATCTCGATTACCTAGCGCAGACCGACTGGGACCAGATCGAGTCGAAGTCGGGGGTGGGGCGTTCAGAAATCCTGCAGATCGCCGAAGTCTATGGCAGCTCACGGGGAGCGATTTTCTCATGGACGATGGGGATCACCCATCATGCCCATGGCGTCCTCAGCGTTCAGGCGATCGCCAATCTGGCACTCCTGCGCGGCATGGTGGGACGACCCGGCGCAGGCCTGATGCCGATCCGCGGCCATTCGAATGTCCAGGGAATCGGATCGGTGGGTGTCACGCCGAAACTGAAGGATGAGATTTTCCATTCCCTGCAAGACACCTTTGGGGTGAAACTGCCTACGCAGCCTGGCCTCGATACCATGGCCTGCATGGATGCAGCGCATCAGGGCCGCCTCCGTGTGGGACTTTGTCTTGGCGGCAACCTCTTCGGCTCCAACCCCGATGCCAAGTACGCCGATGAAGCCCTATCGAAGCTAGACCTTCTGGTGATGCTCAACACCACGCTCAATACCGGTCATGCCCATGGCTTGGCGAAGGAGACGATCCTACTGCCCGTTCTTGCAAGGGATGAAGAACCCGAACCGACGACGCAAGAGTCGATGTTCAATTATGTTCGACTGAGCGATGGAGGGCCGAGGCGCTATCCAGGGCCGCGAAGTGAAGTTCAGGTGGTTGCGGATCTGGGCAAGCGACTGGTGGGCGAGGGGAAGGGAGTCGACTGGGAGGCGATGGCCAAGACCCATTCGATCCGCCACTGGATCGCCAAGGTGGTGCCAGGATACGAAGCGATCGACGGGATCGAGAAGACGAAGAAGGAATTCCAGATCGAAGGGCGAACCTTCCACGAACCTCGATTTGGCACCAAGGATGGCCTAGCCGTGCTCCACCGTCCCGATATCCCTTCGCTCCAAGGCAATGCGCCCGGCGAATTTCGGCTGATGACAGTGCGCAGCGAAGGGCAGTTCAATACGGTGGTCTACGAGGAATACGATCTCTACCGAGGACAGGACCGGCGGGACATCATTTTGCTGAACCCGGAGGACATCGCGCGCCACGGATGGCAGGAGGGCCAACGGGTGACGATTCGCAACGAGACTGGCGAGATGACAAACATCATGATCCGCTCCTATCCATCGATTCGATCGGGCAATGCGCTCATGTACTATCCCGAAGCCAATGTTCTGGTCCCCAGGAAGCTCGATCCACTCAGCAAGACTCCTGTCTTCAAAGGGGTTGTCGTCACCATCGACACGCAGTGATTCGTCGATCTCCGTACGCGCTTTTGGTCCATCTGGGATTGGTGTGGGATGCGATCGCTTCCCTGCTCGGACGCGAAGCGGTCATAGAAAACCACCGGACGGGTCGTGCCCCACCGCTGGATTGGGCCGCAATTCCAGGGTGGCCAAGTGGTTCGCAGTGTCCAGCCTTTAGACCCACAGAATTGCCGGATGGACAGTCTTTTCGCCAGCGTTCATGCAGAAAGCTCTTCATCGTGCTGTTGGCACTAGTAGACAGATTCCGGAGCGTCTTCTTCCCCAACGCAGGAACCACCTCGTCGTGGATCACACCACCAGTCCAGGCGCATCACCCAAGGCCAATCGGACCATTCAGCCCAAAAACTTTTTGCGGAGAGGTAGCAATCCAAGATTTTTTCCTTGACTCATTGTATCGAAGTATGATACATTGCTTTCATGATCACGATTTCGCTCCACAGTCCGGTTCCCCTCCACGATCAACTGGTGGAGGCTCTGCGAGGCAAAATCGCGGATGGTTCGATCGCCGTTGGCGATGAACTTCCCCCAGTTCGACAGCTTGCGGCCGACTTGGGGATCAACCTCAATACGGTCGCGCGAGCCTACCGGGAACTGACCGATGCCGGACTACTGGCGTCGGTTCGGGGACGCGGCACGGTGGTGATTTCCGATACCGAAAAACCAGCGGGGGTCTCTGCCGAAGACCGGAAGCGAATCGAGTCGGCCATTGCTGCGGCGCTGGCCAACGCCAAAATCGCCGGGATGTCCCAGAGGACGATCGAGTCAATGCTGGAACGCCAAATCAAGCGACTCTGGAAGTTTGGCACCTAATCCATCGCAACCTTTTCATTCAACTGTAGGAGCCTGCAAGATGAACGACCCCTGGCTGCTGCTCTATCGTTTGGCCCCGCTATTCTCGGTCCCGCTTGCGATTCTCGCGCCGCTCTTCATCGTCCTGATGGTTCCGAATCGCACGACCGACGATGCCCAACGCCTGAAGGCTAAATTCCTGACCCAGACTCTTGCAGCCTGCTCTGTGGCAGCACTGCTCTTGGCACTTGGTCTTTGGTTGTTGTTCCTTCGAAATCCCGCCACTTTCTGGATGCTGAACTCCTGCACCTTTCTCTTCTTTCCGCTCTGGTTCCTTCTGGCGATGCCTACCCTGGCCGCCAAAAATCCGCTCTGGAACCAGACAGGAGCGGACGAACCGGTGCGCACCGCATCCCTGGTTCCCCGGCAGCAGATGAATCCGATTCCCTCGCGACTTCAGGCCCTACCGTGGATCGTGATCGGTCTATTCTTCCTTGTGATCTCGGCACGTGGCCTAGCGCCATTTCCTCTCCAATCAGACGGCAACCAACTCCAGCTTGCCGCTCAGCAACAACGCTCCCAATGGCTTGGGTTTCTCATCTGTTTCATCGCCTTGGCAGTCGGATGGCTGTTCCTGGTGCCCATGATTCAGCGAACGGCATTGATGGAGCCAGAACCGATGGACGCGAAGGGGTCGCAGGAGCTGAGCGATCTCTATCAGCAGTATCGTCAGCGACGCGTCCGTGGCCTCTTCTGGCTGCTAGCGGTTGGCCTGCCGCTGATTTTTGGACTCTTCTTCAGCCTCTCGATCTGGTTGCCCCATCTGCAAAGTCAGATCGGACTAGTCTTCGGACTCCTAGGATCGTTGATCGGTATCGCTGGCGCCATTTTCGGTTCGTGGATGACGATGGAACGATTGAAGATCACCGAAGCCAAGCAACGATTATCTCAAGAGGGAGCCGCTCCTTAAACCGACCTGCTTCGTTGCCAGCCAATGGATCGGTGGACCCTAGAGCGGTCCACCGACTTTGGCTTACTTGGCAGGCCAGTCAGGAAGGCGGCGACCGGGGGTCCACGGCGCGCCGGCATCTTCCAACTTCTGCTCCAGAGCTGGCAAATCCTCCGATAACAACTTCTTGAGAGTCGGATGGAGCTTTCCGAACTGCTCCACCACCAAGGCCAGTTGCTGCCGGTTGGTCTGGGTCGGCAGGGTCGTCGTCGACCAGTGCCCACCGACGACTTGATCCAGGCGGCTCACCAAGCCAGGCATCGCAGGTTCCTGCCGACTGGCTCGAGTCGGGTCCCCCTCCAGTTGTTCCTTCAGGTCGCGTAGCTGAAGTTCCAGATTCCGAGCCTCTTTGCGCAAGGCCACATCCAGCCGATGACTCCGTTCGATCGCCGCCTTCAGGTATCCCAATCGCTCCATTCCATCCTGCATTGCCTGCTGGGATGCCATGACCACACGCTGGATGCGCGCTGTCTCCTGCTGGAAGCTGAGGCTCTCTCGCTGCTGGTCAGCATTCATCGTCTGCCATCCCAACGCCTGGCACTCGAATGACTTCGGCTCCCCAAGCGACTCGATCTCGCCGCGCACCATACGACTGACTTCCACCGTGTACTTGCCAGGCAGCGCCATCGGTCCGTTGCCATCGCCTCCCAGCGACTGGGGTTGCAGCCCTGCGTACCGGAAATCCCAGACCACACGCTGGATCCCGCTGCTGTTGCCAGCTCGCAATCGCCGCACCACCTGCCCTGATGCATCGCGAATCGTCAGCCAGACCACCGGCGATTCCTCGCGGTCCTCCGCTTTCAGATCCTCCCAACTTGGATAGGGAGTATCTTCCCGGCGGCGACTGGCTGGCGATTCCTTCCGTTGCCTTTGACCCTTCAGGGAGCCGATCGATTCCTTGAGGTAGAGGGTAAAAACGGTACCAAAAGGCGGGTTGTCGGCAGTGTAGAATCCGGACCCCTGAAACGCCTTGCTAGAACCTCCCAGAGGATCGGATTGCAAGTACATCGACGCGGTTGGGATTGCAAAAAGATGAGAGGGCTTTTCGAGCAGTTCGGCGTTCAGTTCGCGAAGCGGTGAATAGTCATCCAGGATGTAGATCCCACGACCGAAAGTCCCCACCACCAGATCATTTTCGTCGCGCTGAATCTCAAGATCGCGCACGCAGATCGTCGGCATGTTCCCGCCAAGTCCTATCCATTTCTTTCCCTCGTCTAGCGTGCAGTAGACCCCAAACTCGGTCCCCACAAATAGCAATCCCTTGCTCACGTGATCTTCCGCTAGGGTGTAAGCCGATCCACGCTCGGGAAGGTCGCCGGTGATATTCACCCAGGTCTTGCCACGGTCGGAACTTTTCACCACGAATGGCCGGAAGTCACCGCGCTTGAAATTCTGCAATACGGCATAGACCGTATTGGCATCGTGCAATGACGCTTCGATGTCGCTGACGTAAGCGAACTCGGGAATATCCAGCGTCTCCAAGCGTTCGATCTTCCGCCAGTTGGCTCCCCCATCTTCAGTCACTTGGATCAGACCGTCATCGGTACCGACGTAGATCAGCCCAGGGGCCAGGGGGGATTCGCTGATTGAGACGATCGTTCCATAGAAGGAGGTCGACATATTCTTGGCCACCGCATCGACGCTCCAGACACGGTCCATGACCTTCAGTTGGTTGCGATCGATTTGGCGAGTCAGATCGGGACTGATGGCGGTCCAGGAATCGCCGCGATCTTCGCTGCGAAAGAGGATTTGGGAACCGTAATAGAGCCGTTTCGAATTGTGGGGACTCAGACGCAGCGCCGAATCCCAGTTCCATCGCAGCGGCGGTCCATCGGCCGATTCCTGTGGTTTGATATCGACCCGCTCACCCGTCTTCCGATCGTAGCGCACCAGCCCGCCATACTGCCACTGGGAGTAGACGGTATTGGGATCTTCGGGATCGACCGCTGGATCGAATCCGTCACCAAAGACGGTGACAAACCAATCGCTGTTTCGGATCCCATGGACATTATTGGTCTGGCTGGGACCACCCTGCGTCGCATTGTCCTGCGTGCCACCGTAGACGTAGTAAAACGGCTTCGATCGATCGACCGCAATTTTGTAGAACTGAGTCAGAGGTAAGTTTTCCGTGAAGCGATAGTTCTTTCCTCCGTCGAACGATTCGTAGAGACCGCCGTCGCATCCGACCAGGAGATGATTGGAATCGGCAGGATCGATCACCAACGCATGGTTGTCGACATGCTTGAATCGCTCCCCAGCGCGCGAAAAGGTTTTGCCTCCATCCTGCGTGACCATCAGGAAGGTGTCGAGGGAATAGACGCGATCGACCACCTGGGGGTCGGCGACCAGTTCCTGGTAGTATTGAGGACTGCTACTGATGTAACTCGACTGACGATCCCAGGTTTCGCCACGGTCGCTCGATCGGAAAAATCCGCTCCCTTCTCCCGCTGCCTCAACGATGGCGTAGAGGATATCGGGCTGTAGCGGGCTGATCGCCAAACCGATGCGCCCCTTATCGCCCCCCGGCAATCCCCGGTCGATCACTCGCCAAGTGGTTCCCCCATCGGTCGATTTGTGGATGGTCGACTCAGGTCCTCCATCCAGCAAAACCCACTGATGCCGTCGTCGCTGGTAGGAGGCGGCGTAGAGCGTTTTTGGGTCGCGCGGGTCGATCACCACATCGGTGACCCCCGTGTTCTCGCTGATCTGCAGCACCTGCTTCCAGCTTCGTCCGCCGTCGGTCGTCTTGTAGAGTCCACGCTCCCCCCCGGCGGACCAGAGCGGTCCCTGGGAAGCGACGTAAAGGGTCTGGCTGTCGGTGGGATCGATGACGATCTTGGCGATGTGCTCGGACTTCTCCAGCCCCACCTTCTGAAAGCTTTGTCCACCATCGAGGCTTCGGTAGAGCCCATCGCCGTAGCCGACGCTGCGCTGGCTGTTATTTTCCCCCGTACCGACCCATACGATGTTGCGGTTGTTGGGATCGATCGCCAAGCAGCCGATCGAGTAGGATCCATAGCGATCGAAGATCGGCTGCCAGGTGGTCCCGGCGTTGACCGTCTTCCAGACTCCCCCGGACCCGGCAGCCAGATACCACGTGCTGGGCTGCTCAGGATCGACCGCCAGATCGACAATCCGGCCGCTCATCAACGCCGGCCCAATGCCCCGGAAGGAGAGCCCGGAAACCAGAGCCCCATTCAGTTGTGGGAAGGGATCGGTCGGTTGATCGCTGTCCTGCGCCAATAGGTTGGGGCTACCAGCCATCACGGCCAGACCAACTCCCAGGAATCCCAGCAGGCACCATGGCCTCCAGCTTCTTCGTCGCATCGCTCAGCATCCTCCACTCACGAACCGCAGGTTCCGAGTTGTGGAAAGTGGTTGTTCTCAACAGGCCTCCGCTCTCTGATAGGAGGGCCACCATCATGTAGTGTGATTGCCCAACTCCAGAACCGCCAGAGTGCGAAAAACAGCAGGTCCCCAAGGAAACAGGACTCCATCTGCAAAAAAATCCAAACACCGTTTCTTCCGGCCCGGATCGTCACAGAGCCGACAGCGGTGGAAAGTCACCGGTTAAACTACAACTCCTAGAAAATGGTCTGCCAGTCTGGATAGTTTTCCTTGGAGGGGTCTTTCGATGACCAACCGCTTGTGTCTT
>Ga0315901_10005684_pt1 | contig 15104 bp, 9 predicted proteins | sample LakEriMetagenome_10_FD_203761 | JGI IMG/M metagenome (GOLD analysis project Ga0315901, IMG submission 203761) | Freshwater fungal communities from buoy surface, Lake Erie, Ohio, United States - Buoy 2 MA116 | ecosystem: Environmental > Aquatic > Freshwater > Lake | place: USA: Lake Erie, Ohio...
CCCACGGGGAAGGTGCTGCCCGAGGCCAGACCGGCGATCATGGCGGTGGTGGCGCCAGGGCAGTTGTCGGTGCCTACGGGCGTGGTGTAGGTCACCACGGCGCCGCAGGTGCCTGCGGCAGCGTTCACGGAGATGTTGGCCGGGCAGGAGATGGCTGGAGCCTGGGCATCCACCACCGTCACGGTGAAGGAGCAGCTGGCGGTGAGGCCGGCGGCATCGGTCACTTGGTGGGTGACGGTCGTTGTGCCGATGGGGAAGGTGCTGCCTGAGGCAAGGCCCGCCGTGCGGATGGTGGTGCTGCCGGTGCAGTTGTCGGTGCCCACCGGGGTGGTGTAGGTCACCACGGCGCCGCAGATGCCCACCGTGTTGTTCACGGTGATGTTGGCCGGGCAGGAGATCACCGGAGCCTGGGCATCGATCACGGTTATCGTGAAGGAGCAGGAGGCGGTGAGGCCGCCGGCATCGGTCACCTGGTGGGTCACCGTGGTGGTTCCCACGGGGAAGGTGCTGCCCGAGGCGAGGCCCGCGGTGCGGGTGGTGGTGCTGCCGGCGCAGTTGTCCGTTCCGACCGGAGTGGTGTAGGTCACCACGGCGCCGCAGGTGCCCACCGTGTTGTTCACGGAGATGTCGGCCGGGCAGCTGATCGACGGCACCAGATTGTCGGTCACCGTCACGGTGAAGGAACAGGTGGACGTATTGCCGCCAGCGTCCGTGGCTGTGTAGACGATCGTGGTGATGCCGATCGGGAAAGAGCTGCCTGATGCCGGTCCAGCTGTTTGCGCGATGCTTGCACCAGCGCAATTGTCCGTTACGCTCGGAGCGCTCCAACTCGCCGGCACTGAACAGCTGGCCCCCGAGTTGAGTGCGATGTTCGAAGGGCAATTGACCACGATCGGAGCGGTCGCATCGATGATGTTCACATTGAAGGAACAGGTGGATACGTTGCCCGCAGCATCTGTTGCCGTGTAGGTGATCACGGTCGTTCCGAGTGGGAATATGCTCCCTGATACCGGCCCGGCTGTCTGGGTCATGATGGCGCCAGGACAGTTGTCGGTCATGCCCGGTGTCAGCCAACTTGCTGTCGCAGTGCAGGCCGCGCCCGCGTTCACATTGATGTTGGCCGGGCAGGAGATGGTCGGGGCCTGGGCATCCACCACCGTCACGGTGAAGGAGCAGCTGGCGGTGAGGCCGGCGGCATCGGTCACTTGGTGGGTTACGGTCGTGGTGCCGATGGGGAAGGTGCTGCCCGATGCGAGGCCGGCGGTGCGGGTGGTGGTACTGCCGGTGCAGTTGTCGGTGCCAACGGGCGTGGTGTAGGTCACCACGGCGCCGCAGGTTCCCACCGTGTTGTTCACGGTGATGTTGGCGGGGCAGGTGATGGCCGGAGCCTGCGCATCGATCACCGTCACGGTGAAGGAGCAGGAAGCCGTTAAGCCTGCACCGTCCGTTACGCGATGGGTCACCGTGGTGGTGCCCACCGGGAAGGTGCTGCCCGAGGCGAGACCTGCGATGCGGGTGGTGGTGCTGCCGGCGCAGTTGTCGGTTCCGACCGGAGTGGTGTAGGTCACCACGGCGCCGCAGGTGCCCACCGTGTTGTTCACGGTGATGTTGGCCGGGCAGGTGATGACAGGTGCCTGGTTGTCGATCACGGTGACCGTGAAGGAGCAGGAGGCGGTGAGGCCCGCACCATCGGTTACCAAGTGGGTCACCGTGGTGGTGCCTACCGGGAAGGTGCTGCCCGAGGCGAGACCGGCCGTGCGCGTGGTGCTGCTGCCGGGGCAGTTGTCGGTGCCCACCGGGGTGGTGTAGGTCACCGCGGCGCCGCAAACGCCTGCATCATTGTTCACCGTGATGTTGGCGGGGCAGGTGATGACAGGTGCCTGGTTGTCGATCACCACGACGTTGAAGGAGCACGTGGTGATCAGCCCGGCAGCATCCGTCGTGGTGTACGTGACGAGTGTGGTGCCCACCGGGAAGATGCTGCCCGAGGGGAGGCCCGCGGTCATCGTCGTGGTCGCACCGGAGCAATTGTCGGTGCCGATCGGCGTGGCGTAGGTCACCGGGGCGCCGCAGGTTCCTGCGGCTGCGTTCACCGTGATGTTGGCGGGGCAGGTGAGCACCGGCGCCTGGGTGTCGATCACCGTCACGGTGAAGGAGCACTGGTCGTTTCCGCCATTGGTATCGGTCACCGTGAAGGTCACGGTGGTGGTGCCCAGCGGATAGGTGCCCGAAGCGTTGGCCGTGTTGGTGTAGTCGTTCACCAGCACGTAGGGCGCGCAATTGAACCAGACCGAGGGTGCGGGAACGGAAACGTTCGCCTGGCAGGCTCCAGCGGTGGTGGGGCGCGTCAGGTTCGCCGGGCAGCTCACGGTGAGCGTGCCGAACTCGAAGATGTCCGGTATGCCATTCCCGTCATCATCCTGCGGCACGGTGTAGCCGTCGGTGCCGGATGTCACCTGGCCGTTCCCGTTCACGGTTACCGGATCATTGCCCAGTTGGCCATCCTCATCAGGGTCCGTGAAGCCGGCTTCATACACATCGAAGCACCCATCCCCGTCGGAATCCAGGTCGGCCGAATTCAGCTGCGCCCCGCCGTCGCTGTTCAGGGGCGTGTAGTTGATCACCCGGTTCTGGTCGGGGTCGGCGTCCAGGGGAATGCCGGCGGTGGTGATGCCCCCGTTCAGCGTTCCGTTGGTGTGCGCCGCGCTCGGCCCTGATTCCACGCAGTCGTAGATCCCATCATTATCACTGTCCACATCCTTGAGGTCGGGAACGCCATCGCTGTCCGTATCAATGCCCTGCAGCACAATGAGCTGCGGATACACCATATCGTCGAGACGGCATTCGTCGAATACGAACGTGTAGACCTGGTCGCTCAAACCTATGGACTCAGGGGTCCTCAGTTGCTGGCATCGGAAATTGAAGGTGTTGGTGTTCTTGTATTGGAAGAAGGCCCGGTGGAGCGGGTCCGTGAAGAGACCTCCCGAACTGAAGAGGCCATTGTTGGAGATCTGCACCGAACCGAAAGAGTTCTGCTGCACCAGGCGTGTAGGCTGATCCACGGCATACAGGGAAGGTGCATAAAGCAGGATGGACTCCGTCTCGCCATCGGCTGCGAGTCCGTCGATGTCGTTGACGATACCGCCGATCCGATCGATCAGCATGGTCGGGGTGGTCGTCCCTGCGTTGACGAATAGCATGGAAAAGTCCACACCAGCGACGCTTGTTCCGCTGAAAAGGAATTTAGGCTGGAAGGCATCGGGAGATCCCCCGACGGGCTCGTCGATGCTCGTGAGCACGGTATTGACCATCATGCCGACCGTTACCAAGGCATCCACTCCAGTGGTGACGTTCGGGAAGCGATAGACCGCGCCCGTGGTGAGCGCGGTTCCAGATTCCAAGGTCGGGTTCTGGAAGTCCAAGGCGGGCTGTGTGCAGGGTACCACGCCTCCACGGCTATCGAATCCGAGATCTTCGATATCGTCTGGAATACCATCGTTGTCATCATCCAGGTCTTGCTCATCCGCGACCCCGTCCGCGTCGTTGTCGATGGATATCGTGATATGGGCGGATAGTTCGCTTGTGTTGCCGTTGGAATTGCGACGGGCTATGGCACTGACCTTCTCACCGGACGGCAGCTGCTCGCTGCCGAACAGTGCGTTGAAGTCGACGTTCCCACTTGCGTCCGTGGTCACCGTGGTGGATCCGATGTATCTGGTCGCCTCGCCATGACCGGAGATATCGCCTACCTCGTCCGAGTAGAACTCTATCGTGAAGGTGGCGTTCGCGCTGCTGTTCAGCGTGCCGGTCACGTAGACCCCACCAGCGCTGGTGGCGGCAAGTGAGAGCTGCGGATAGTTCTGCGCTTGGTTGGGACCTGCATCACCGTCGCCGTTGTCGTTCGGGGTCACACCGTCTTCGTTCAGGTCAATGGCAAGTCCACCGTTGTTGAAGATGAGGTTGCCGCTAAGTGTGTTCCCCGTGCTCGTGGCGTCGGAGATCACGATGCCATTGCTGGCGCAGCTGGCGATGTGGTTCGCATGGAGGCCCGGCTGGCCGATCGTGTTGCCTGACGCACCGAGCTCAAGGCGGATGCCGTTGCGAAGGGTGCCGATCTGTGCAACGCCATCGCGTTGAAAGCCGAAGAGGTTGCCATGGACCTCGTTGTTGTCAGCGGTTGCTCCGGATATCCTGACCGCGGCGTTGTTGCTGCATCCTGCGAACAGATTGCGACGGGAGAGCGAGGTACCGCCGATGGTGTTGCCGGAGGACTGGATCACCACTCCGTTCCGGGTGCCCAGCGCAGCGCTGCCTAGGGCGTTCGTACCGATGAAGTTGCCGGAAATGACCGTGCCGCTCGAGGTCGCGCTCAACACGATGGAGTTCGTCAGGAAACGGTTCAGGATGAGGCCACGGAGGTGGCAGCCGGAGGCGTTGATGTTGAGTCCATTGACCGCGGTGCTGTTGCCGTTGACCTCCACCCGCAGCACCGCGTTGGTGCCCACGGTATCGGTGTTCATCGAGGTGCCCGGCTGGCTGTACCCATCGATGAAGACCTGTTCGGTGATCGTGGGCAGGTTGGATGTGAGGGTGATGGTACGAGTGCCCGCACCGGGGATGTTGAACAGGATGGTGTCGGCGCCGGCTGAACCGTTCGCGTTGGTGATGGCTGTGCGTAAAGAGCCGGCACCGGCATTGTTGGTATTGATGACCGTGAACGTGGCGCCTCGCAGGCCTGAGGGGTCGAATACCAAGGCCAAAAGACCAGCTACCCGGAGGAGTTGTCGGAAGAGGCTCCCGATCGGCTTTCGTTCAGCGATGTAAAGGTCCATATCCATGTCGTTTCGGTCTTCCGTCCGGTCCACTTGGTCATTCATGCGTGAGTAGCGCTTGAATGGTCCAGGGTGGCTTGGAAAGGGGCCGGTAACGCACCGGAACCGATCGTCCCCACCTGTCGCGGGCTGGTCGTTCGGTTCCTTTATACCGAATTCGTCGATAATGGTTGCACTTTCGTCGAATCCCCTCGCCCAGCATGGGATCGCCGCGGTCAGGGTGACCTAACCGGAAGGCACAATAGGCCTGAACGATGGAGCTGAGGCGTGGGCCACCAGCCCGGGCGCCCCTGGCGACTGGTGCCCCCTGGTCCGGCTGATCACTGGCCGGAAGAACGTGGTCCTGACCCTTTGGTGAGGCTCGATCTCAGGGAGCGGGATCTCCGGTGATCAAGTTGATCTTCATGCCGAGCAATTCCTGATAGGTCTCGCCGGCCTCGATCATGAACTCGTCCTCGTCCTCCACATACCAGTTCACCTCGAACTCCTTTCCCTGGTCGATGCCTTTCTTGATCTCGACCAGCACCGAGTAAAGGGCCTTCAGCGAGCTGGAGTTGAAGTAGGGCAGGCTGAACACGAAGGAACAGGGTGTGGGGATATCGGACAGGTGCTGTTGGAGCCACGTTACGACCGGAGCATAGAATGATCCCGCGTTCTCCGGTATGGAGTTGCCCACCAATCGGAAAGTCGCCTTGTCAGGCAGGAAAACCACCATGGGGGTGTTTCGCGTAGTGGCGATGTGCAGAGGTTCCATCGTTCAAGGTTGGTTCTTGGTCTGGTCCAGGGTGGTGGAGACCGTGCTTGTGCACCGGTATTCATCCGGCCGTAGGGACTTGATCTCGGCGGTGATGTTCTTACCGACCTTCCGGGCGATCTGCAGCATGCCCAGGCCGGCACCTCCCTTCTCGCTGAATCCTTCCTCAAGCAGCTGCCGCTTGAAAGCCTCGGTGATATCCTCGGGGCTCATGCGTTCAATGGCACGCACCGCTTCCATCAGGCGCCGGGCATCCTCGGAACTTGCGGTGTTCGTGATGGTCACCACCAGTTGACCGTCGGCGATGTGCCATCGGAAATCCACATCGTTCCTGGCATTGTAGCGTTGGGCATTGTCAAGCAGCTCCAAGGCGATGCCGATCAGCTTCTTGAGGTCGCTGCGGGGCCCCAGGTTGAGCAGGGCGATGCACTTCAGCAGGTCCAGCAATTGGATGCGGACCTCGCTGCTGAGCTGCCCTTTGTACTCGAGAAGGTTCTTCTCTAGTTCACGTTGGGCGTTGTTGGTTCCCAGGTGTTCCATGTTCATGCGGCATAGCGCATCCCGATCAACAGTACGTCGTCGGTCTGCGGGTGTTCACCCTTCCATTCCAGGAAGAGCCTGTCAGTGTGTTCCTTGACCTCGTGCAGGTCCATATGGGCGGTTTCCTGAAGCACTTCGGTGAAGCGCTTCATGGAGAATTTCTTGCGGCCATCGCATCCGCCTAACTGGTGGATCAGCCCGTCGCTCATCAGGTACAGCGAATCGCCATCGTACAGGGTGAGACTGTGCGTATGGTAGCCGACCTTGCGTTCGAAGTGTTTGTCTCCCAATGGCAGGATGTCGCCCTTGACACGCTCCACCGATCCGCGGCTCACCAGCAGCACGGGCAACTGGGCACCCGCGAAGGAAAGTTCACCGGTATCCAGGTCGATCGTGCACAGCCCGATGTCGAACCCATCGTTGTACAGGGTCTCCTCACCGCGGCTTTCCATGGTCTGGCGGACATGCAGGTGCAGCCGGTCCAGGATCTTTCCTCTGGGCTCATGGGCGTATTGGAGCAGCAGGTCGTTGAGTCCGTAATAGGCGATGAAGGTCATCATGGCGGCCGGCACACCATGGCCGGTGCAGTCGATGGCCGCCACATGGATCTTGTTCCCCACGCGCTTCACGAAGGGCAGGTCGCCGCTCACGATGTCCAACGGTTTGTACAAGAGGAAGCTCTCCGTCATGCAGGCCTTGAGGTCGCTCTCCGAGGGGATGATCGCCGACTGGATGGTACGGGCATAGCTCAAGCTGCTCTGGATGTCGTTGTTCTTCACCACGAGTTCCTTGTTGATGCCTTGGATCTTCTCGTTCTGGAGCAAGATGGTGCGCTTCTTTCGCCGCGCGGAGATCCAGGCCCAGGCCATCAATAGGGCGATGATACCGCAACCCGCGGCGATGATGGCCGTGTACGATCGTGCTGTGCGGTCGATCACGCGTTGTGCCTCAACAAGGGCGTTGCGTTCCTCCAGGAGCTCCATCACCCGTTTCTGGTCCTTTTTCTCAAGCCGCAGGCGGGTGAGGTTCAAGGTTTGGATCATGCGGCCATTGTCCAGTTCCTCGATCATGCGCTCCTGGCGTTCCGTTTCCAGGGTGGCCTGGATGAGCTGAAGTTCACCTTCGGCCCGCTCGTGGGCCATTACCGCTTCCCGTCGTGCGGCTTCCTCCAGCTGTTTCTCGTAGATCAGCAAGGACATCTGTTTCTCACGGTTCTCCGCATCGAGCGAGAGCTGCTTCAGCTTCGTCTCCTTGCGTTGCTCCCTGTTGAGGATGTCCGTCTGTTCGCGTTCGATCCGTTGCAGCCGAAGGAGCTGCGATTCCCTGTCGCTTTTGTCTTGTGCCTGATGCTGCTCGCGTCGGAGCTTCAGGTCACTGGCTTTGCGTTCGTAGACCTTTGCTTCCTGTTGGAGGCCACGGCGTTCAAGGATGTCCATGAGCAGTTCGCAGACCTTGGCCTGTTCCAGCTCATTCTGGGATCGTTCAGCAGCGGCCAGCGCATCCAGCGATGTGCTCTGTGCGGCACCCAGGTCCCCCTGCCTGATCTGCACAGCGGCCAGGGCCCGGAGCACGCGTGGGCGCATCGGTTCATAGGTGCCTTTCTTCAAGGTCTGCTGGGCTTCGCCAAGGAGCCGCAGGGCGGCGTCGATCCCTCCCAATTGCGCATGGGCCAGCGCAGCGTTCACCTGCATGTTCAGCTTTACCAGGGGCAGGTCCTCCACCATGATGTACCCTTGGGCATAGGCGATGAGCGCCTCCCTGGGGCGTCCCATGCGGTGGTTCAAGGCGCCCAGGTTGTTCGCGCAGATACCGGCCTCCATCGGTCGGTCCAGTTGGATGGCGAGTTTCAGGATACGCTCCTCGTTCAGGAGTGCTTCCTGGTGTTTGCCCGTATTGGTCTGCGCGGTGGCGAGCAGGGCGCGCATGTCCAGTTCCAGTGCGCGGTCGTCCAGGCCCATGACCTCCGGCAGCTGCGCGTTCAGGTAGGTGACGAAGCTCTCGGGCTTTATCACCGAGCTCTTGGCCTTCGCTTCGGCCCGCAGGTATCGCGCTCGGTCCATACGGCCTGCGGAGGTGGTCTCCGCGGCCTCGGCCAGGTGCTCCAGGGCTTTTTGCGGGTGTCCGGCCTTGTTGTAGAGCTCCGCCAGTTGAAGTAGCGCTTCGGTGCGAACACCACTGTGATAGGTGCCGTTCACGAGCGTTACCCGCAGCGTGGTGCCGATGGCGTTCTCGAGATCGCCCTTGGCACGATGGGCCTTGGCCAGCTCCATGAGCGACCGCGCCAATTCCTTGTCCAGTCCGCTGCGTTCGGCCTCTACGGAGCTCAGCATGGCGTACTCGATCGCCTCTTTGTAATGGCCGCGCTCACGCTCTTTGATGGACAGTTCCACCAATTGGTTCGAACGGTCGCGACCGGGTTTGGCTGTGACCAGATCGGCCAGTTTGTCCTCGCTCTGCTGCCCCATGCTTAAGGTGGCCAGCAGGACAAGTGTGCAGGTCAGGGGGTGGCGCGGCAAGCTCATCATCATCATTGCATGAACTTGAAGATCACCGACAGGGTCCATTCACGACCGTTCAATCGCAAGGGGGAGAAGGCATTGGCGGAGGGACTGAGCACGAGGCGCTCCTGGTCCAGGATGTTGTTACATCCCAGGTCGATGGCGAGGTGGTCCTTGCCGTTCGGACGGATGGTGAGCCCTGCGTTGACCAGCAGCTCTGAAGGCCAGTTCATGAGCACGAGCTCGGTCCGCGCTCGGTCTTGGTATTGATAGCTCCATAAGGACTCCTGCCACTGCACCCTGGTCCGCAAGGTGAAGTGGTTGGATGCGGTCCACGCCAGCACGGCGAAAGCCCGGGCGGAGGGAAGACCCTGGTAACCGTCAGCGGTGTCCGGTGGAAGCATGCGCTCCGGGATGTCCGATCCGGTGAGGGCGCGATGCATCCCGAAGCCGGTGAGCACCGTCCATTTCTCCTGATCGAGGCTGAAGCGCAGGTCCAGCCCTTGCGTTCCCGAGGATGTGCGGTTCACGTAGCTGCCTACTGCCGAACTATCGTACCGGTGAACGATGGGGTCGTCGATCCAGGTCTCGTAGAGGTTGATGGAGAGTTGTCCCGAAGATCCCAGTTTGGTGCCGAGCTCCGCCTCTGTCGTGGTCACGTGCTCAGCGATGAGACTTCCATCAACGGGTCCATAGTTCATGTTCATTACGGTGGGGATCCGGAAGGCCTTGCTCCAAAGCAACTTGCCATGGAACCGGCCGCGGGCCAGGGTGTAGGCCAGTCGGGGGGCGGTGAAGTCTCCGGCCAGGTCATTGTGCTCAACGCGTTGTCCGGCGGTGAGGTTGCCCCAGGCTCCGTGTATCGTGGCTTCCGCAAAGGCTGCGCCGTCATTCATATCAAGCGCGGGTGTGCCGTTCAGCGAGAAGATGGCCTCCGGGGTGTTCACCTGGAACCGCGTGCGTTGATGGTAGGCCTGTGCGCCTACCCGAAGGTTCAACCAGTTGGTGGGCTTGTAAGAGAAAAAGAGGGAGGCCGATGTGCGCTGGTTCTCGGCATTGGTGGTCAGCTCATCCGTGTTGATGGTGTTGAGGTGGAACCAAGGTGACTGATCGGTGTGGACGAGCTTGGCAGATAGCTCCAGGCTCTTTGACAGTGTCCTTCGATATTCCGCCCCGAACAGCACATTCCGGAACAGGACCTGATGCAGCGCATCGCTAACGTCGGTATTCTCTTCCTGGAAGGACATGAACGCCTTCAGCTGCTTCCACCGGTAGTTGAACTGGAAGGAGGTGGCTACGGCATCCGTGCTGTCCTGGTAGGAGATGGGCGTGCCATCGGGCAACAGGCCTTGCGCATTGCTCAAGCGGCCCCGCGTGCTGGCGATGAGGTAGCTGATCTCGTGATCGCGGCTCAGTCGGTGTGCACCGCTCAAGCTGGCCTGTGTCCGGGTCAGCCCTTCAGGAGTGAACCCCGTTCGCAGCGATGTCTGCGTCCCGGCGGCCTCGTCGGCCGTGCGAGTGATGATGTTGATCACCGCAAGGGCGGCGTAGTCGCCATGAATGATCGTGCCCGACCCCATGACCACCTCGATGCGGTCCACATTGGTCAACGGGATGCGCTGGCCGATGGACTGGGAGCCGTAGTTGTTCTCGTTGACCGGCGTGCCGTTCAGCATGAACAGGCATTTGCCTTCAAGGGCCCAATTGCCATGGACGCCCACACCGATCACGTCATCCCGGTCGCGCCCAAAGGAGAGGCCGGGAACAAGCCCAAGCACCTCGAACAGGTCACGGGACCCGGAGGCTGCTATCTGGCGGGAGGTGATCACCTGTACATGGGCGGGAGCTTCCCGCACATTGCGGGTCTCGAGGTCCGCGATGCTGGAGATCAGGACGGTCTTCCCGGTCTTGATATCCTCGGTGAGGATGGAGCGGGGTTCGTTCATGATCAAGCGCTCTTCCTCCGTTCCGTCCTGGCCATGCACAGCCGACCCGTAAAGCCCCGATGCGAGCAGCAGGGCTGCCACAAGGAGGCGGTGGGAAGGTGTGGTTCGGGACATGGATGAGAAGCCGGAAAACGCCGACTGCGACCCTTATTCGTGATCGGACCGCCATTCGTTACGTTCGGAGCCAACTTCTTTCACCGCGGCCACCGATGTTACGGCCCTTGTGCTCACCAAGCTTGACGGCACGGCCAAGGGCGGCGTGGCCATCGGCATCAGTGATCAGTTCAGCATTCCCATCAAGTACCTCGGGGTCGGCGAAGGGATAGAACACCTGCAGGTGTTCGATAAAGCCGCCTTTGTGGAGGCCTTGTTCAGAAGCAATTAGGCGGCCTCGGTCGAAAGGTCGTCGTCCTCCTCTTCGCGTACCGTGCGCCAGCATGCGTGTGGAACCACGGAAACAAGTAACAGGTCGTCCACTTGCGGTGTTTCTCCGCGCCACTCATCGAAGGCCTTGACGAAGTGGTCCATCTGTTCCGATGCACTGCGGTCCGCGGCCTGCATCAACGTGTTCTCCAGGCGGGTGCGCGAGAACTTGCGCTGGTCCTTGGCACAGAACTGATCCGCAACGCCATCGGTGTATAGGAACAGCCGCGTGTCCTCGGTGATGGTCACTTGGAACTCCGCCAGGTCGTTCAGTCGTTCTCCGGTCAGCAAGGAGCTGTTGCTGCTGTGGCTGCGCAGGTGAGTTGCCGAATTGCCGTGTTGAACGAGTATGCCGCAGCCCAGGCTGCAGCAGGTGACCCGCCGATTGGTATGGTCGAAACAGAGCACGGCCATCTCCGCCCCGTCCGTGTTACCAGTGCGCTGACGGTCCAGGCGGTCGCTCAACAGTTGCTGGGTGCGGCGCACCACCTGCAGGGCCGAAAGGTTGCGGCCGGTATGTACCACTTCGTTCAACAGGCCTTGGATAAGCATGCTCATCAGGCTGCCTGGAACTCCATGGCCCGTGCAATCCAGTACCATGAAGTAGCTGCGGTCCTCCACCCGGGCATGCCAGATCAGGTCGCCACCCACGGCCTCCTTCGGCCTGTAGTGTATATGCAGATCTTGGAACAGTCCGTGCATACGTTCTTTACCAGGCCATAGGGCCATTTGGATCCGTCCGGCGTAATCCAGGCTCTGCTGCATTTCCAGATTGCGCTGTTCCAAGGTCTCGAAAAAGCGCTTCTCGGCGGAGTTCTTGATGGCAAAGACCTGCTTACGCAGTTCGCGCTGGGTGGCCAGCATGCGGTCCGCAAGCAGGAAGTTGGCGGGCATGATGGTACCCAGATTGAACGCTAGAAGACCCGATGAGGGGATCTGCGAGAGCAGCATGGGATGTGGTAGGACCGGATCGAAAGCTGCGAAGGCGGTCAGCATGGTGCCTGCGATGAGCAGGTAGGCATAGCGAAAACGCCCACGTTGAATGTTCACAGAGGCCACCAAGGAAGGCAGGCACCAGAGCATTACCATACCACTGGCCTCCACTCCACCCAACAGCATCTGTAGCACGAAGGGAAGCAGGATGCCTGCCGAGAGCAGCGTGTGTCGGGCCAAGGTCTCGGTTCGTTGGCGCCAGAGGCCCAGCAGCGAAAGCAAGGCCAGTACAACATAAAGCGCTGGTACCATGGCCGCATCTTCGGCCCCTGCCCAGATGCACCATACGGCCCAGAGCGCGGCGCAGCCCGACATCGCCAGACCCATGGTCAGGAAGATCCGACGCTCTCCACGCAACCGCAGTAGTGCGATGTATCGGTCGGTATTCGTGTTTGCTGAGCCCATGTCCGGTCGCCTCATACGCAGTTGCAGCCCAAGAGGTTCCGTTACACCTGACGAACGTCAGCACTGGTGATGGACCTACCTTTGCCGACCCATTCCTCGCAAGGCCCTCCCCGGCATGAAAGCCCGTACCCTCAAGCGCACCGCGGTCAACGTCGTTACCCTCGGCTGTTCAAAGAACACCTTCGACAGCGAAGTAATGATGGCACAGTTGAAGGCCAATGGCATTGCTGTTGACCACGAGTCGGAGAGCGGAGACCACAATGTTGTGGTGATCAATACCTGTGGCTTCATTGATAATGCCAAGCAGGAGAGCATTGATACCATTCTCAGCTGGGCCAAGGCCAAGGACCAGGGGCTGGTGGAGAAGGTCTACGTGACGGGCTGCCTCAGCCAGCGGTATGCTCCTGAGCTCATGGACGGTATACCGCAGGTGGATGCTTGGTTCGGGACACGTGATCTTCCCCGTTTGCTCAAGACCCTGAAGGCCGATTACAAGCACGAACTGGTGGGGGAGCGCCTGCTCACCACCCCGGCGCACTTCGCCTACTTCAAGATCAGTGAGGGCTGCGACCGGAAGTGCTCGTTCTGCGCCATCCCCCTCATGCGCGGCAAGCATGTCAGTACGCCCATGGAGCAGCTTGTTTCCAATGCCAAAGGCCTCGCCGCCCAAGGCGTGAAGGAGCTGATCCTGATCGCACAGGACCTTACGTACTACGGCCTCGACATTTACAAAAAGCGCAATCTCGATGAACTGGTGGCGCGCCTGAGCGATGTGGAGGGCATCGACTGGATCCGCCTGCACTACGCCTTCCCCAGCGGATTCCCCATGGAGGTGCTGGACGTGATGCGCGAGCGCACCAATGTGTGCAACTACCTGGACATGCCCTTGCAACATGGCAGCACCCGCATGCTCACCCGCATGCGACGTGGCATTACCCAGGAGAAGACCGAGGCCCTCGTGAACACCATCCGCGACAAGGTCCCGGGCATCGCCATTCGGACCACGCTCATCAGCGGATTCCCCGGCGAAACACAGGCCGACCACGAGGACAACCTCGCGTGGATCGAGCGCATGCGGTTCGATCGGCTCGGTGCGTTCACCTACAGTCATGAGGAGGACACCCATGCGCACACCATGGAGGATGATGTGCCCGCCGAGGTGAAGGAGCAACGTGCCCAGGAGATCATGGAACTTCAGGGAGGCATCAGTCTGGAGCTGAACCAGGCCAAGGTGGGAAGGGTATTCAATGTACTGGTGGACAAGGCTGAAGGGGGGCATTACATCGCCCGCACCGAGTTCGACAGCCCGGAGGTGGACAATGAGGTCCTGATCCCGACCAAGGGAGCCCATCTCCGTGTGGGCGATTTCGCTCAGGTGCGCATCCTCGCCGCCAACGAGCACGATCTGCGCGCCGAAGCGATCTGAACCGTCCCGGACCGGGCAGATCGGCGATCCGGGTTTCTTTAGTCCGATACAATGATCCCGGTGCGGTCCAGCAACCCGGACAGTCCATCGCGGGAGAACCGGGCCTTGCGCAATCGGTTGGTGCCCGGGTCGATGCTGTAATTGACCGCGGTCCTCAGGTCGGCACCTTCCAGAGTGGTGTCTTCGAAAATGGCCCCGCCAAGGTCGCATTCCCCGAAGCTGGCATGGCTCAGGTCGGCGCTTGACAGGTCGGCCTCGCGCAGCCTGCATTGCATGAAGTGTGTACCCTTCACCCGAAGGCCATGGAAGCTGGCCAGTTCCAGGTTACAGCGCTCGAACCTGAAGGAAAGCAGGAACGCATGGCAGTGATCGAACCGCGCGCCGACCAGCTTGCAGTCCACGAACCGCACGTTCCGGAACGATGTTCCGTTCAGTTCCACCAAGCTGAGGTCGCATTGCTGGAACGTGCTATCGACAAAGGTCCTGCCGGCGAATCGAAAGCCCTTCAGGTCCAGGCCTGCAAACCGGCAACGCTCGAACTCGGACGCGTTATCCGGTAGCTCGTTCCGTTCCTCGCTGGAAAAGGCGATCCCTTCGATCGGATCCCGGTCGGAAGCACCCACCCTTCCTCTGGGAGTGGCTGCCATCAGGCCGCGCTCACCTCTTCACGACGGCACTTCTCTTCGGGTTTGGCGCCACAGAAGCCGCATCCACCGCCTTCGGCCTGCACCAGCGGATTGTTGCTCGCACAGGTGCCCGAGAACTCACCATCCTTTTTCAACCAGATCTTCACGGCGATACCGGCGAACGCCAGGCCCAAAAGGCCTACGCCAAGCACTATGGTGATCAATACGGTCGACATCAGGGTCATTGATAGGCGTCAAAGGTACATAGGTCGTGTCCTTTTGTCCGGGTCATTGGACGATCAAAAGGGAATGTGCATCTTCATGGTCCCGTCATCATTCATGAGCGATCTGGAATTCCGTCCACGTTTCCGGTTCAAGACCCCACTGGCACCCGATGAGGTGAAGCGCCGGATCGCGGAACGCATCAGCAACAACAATCCTCATGGATTGAAGCTCGGTGGGACAGGACATCATTTGGTGCTCGACTTCCCCAGTAATGCACAGCGTTCGTGGACGCCACAGATGGATGTGGACATTGAGCACGTGGAAGGGAGCACATGGGTACGTTGCCTCATCGGTCCTTCCCCCACCATCTGGATGTTGTTCGTGGGCGGGTACATGGGGGCCACGATACTGGCCTTGCTGGGCCTGTCCATCGGTG
>Ga0315901_10005687_pt1 | contig 15101 bp, 24 predicted proteins | sample LakEriMetagenome_10_FD_203761 | JGI IMG/M metagenome (GOLD analysis project Ga0315901, IMG submission 203761) | Freshwater fungal communities from buoy surface, Lake Erie, Ohio, United States - Buoy 2 MA116 | ecosystem: Environmental > Aquatic > Freshwater > Lake | place: USA: Lake Erie, Ohio...
CCATTCTCGACAGCTTAAACCTGATTCCTGAGACAAGTAACCTGGATGGTGTGCTTATGTCGACGGTCTCTACACGTCAGAAGAAACGTGTAGAAAATCCAAAGGAAAATAAACACATCCAAGTAAAGCTATTTGATCCAGAGCCAGGCTCTTCAAACAAAGTTGTGAGTCTGCCACGTCTCTGCAAGTTGCGCGTGGTTCGATCCTCTAGAGACTTGTCATTGCCACGTGGCTATGGATTGGTATCTGCTGGACGATATGGAGAAATCTGGTGCAAGGGTGACGGCTGTGTGGCCATCGTCCGCAGAAAGAATTCACAGGTCAAATTTTTTGACTCAGATGCTCTCAACCACATCAGCTCCTACATGAGAGAAGTAGCACAAAGAGGTCTGTCTATGGTTCAAGCGACAGACATTGTTTGCAACGAACTTTGCCAATGATTACTATTCGTACATACTCACCATTTACCAAAGTAACGGTAACTAGCGATCCTTTTGACAGTGTAGATATCCTAGAAAGGTTTCTGTCAAACAAAATCCGTCAGCATTTGCGTGTAAGAAATAGAGGAAGTCTACTTGACGGCGTGCTGTTCTCCTTTGGTGTACTTCCACCACTTAAGGAACGGGATGGTTCATTCGAACCTGCAGGCGTTGTCGTCATGCGTGACGGCATGCCTGAGATCCTTCACATTCCTAGGTTTGTAGGGACGCTAGCAGCTCTTGCGGAACCCTCCACGTACAAGCGATACATTCGATATGAAAACCGACCTGAACGAGATCACAGTGCTTCTGAAGCCTGATCTAGACTCTGTCTCCATCACACAGGCCGAGTTCGACGAAGCTTTCATCGCCTTTGAAAACAAAGTCAAAAATGGTCTGTACCTGACCACAGGTTACTGTAATTTGACTTTTGGAAAACCTACTCACGTCATCACTGATGTCACTCGACTCAATGAGTCCAACTACCAAGCTCGAATCGGATTTCTTGAGGCACATCCTGAGACTGGCGAGATGGCGAAAAGACTTCTTTCGGCCTCTCTCCAAGATCAAGTCAAGTGGCAGTTTGCGGTGACTCGCCATGAAGATCGTCTAGAAATTTTTTCAATCGAAGCTTTGTTCGCATGACACTCGAAAAATTCCAAGATTCATTGAAGCCTCTGGCTGACTACGCCAAGGACACCTTCATCATGACGACCCAAGGGTGTGAGCTACAAGTCGCGGTCAATCCTGAGCACGTCTACAAACACGTCGGTAATCCTCCAAGGAGGATCAACTTCAAGACCCAGAACGAGTTCCATGACGCACACTACGCCTGGCAAGACAAAGTCAAGCAATTTTCGAGTAAAATCTTGGTCGACGTAAGTCAAAAAATTCAATGCCAGTCGCGTCTGGAGTACAATGCATGGGACAAACCTTCACTTTTTCTCAAAAATTTGTTTACAACTCAGGTCTCTTGAGTCAGAATGACCTCAAGTTGACGGAGATTAGTCAACGAACAAAAACAAATAAACAGTAAAGCAATGAAAATCAACTGCACCTCCACCTCCACCCCCGCAATCCTCGCTGACATCGCTAAGTTCCGAGCCAAGCTTAGCAAGCTCGAAGCCTTGGTTGCTCGTCGAGACGAGATCAAGTCTCAAATCGCTGAGATTGACTCAACTCTGCGCAGTGTGCTCGGTGACGAGTTCATGGCCACTCAAGAGCGACTGGCCTCCAAGACCAAGCCTAGCCGCAATCGCAACACTGAGCCGATGATTAACCGACTCAAAGCTGTGTGTGACCTCTATCCTCAGGGCGCAACGATTCAAAACTTCGTTGAGCACATGAATGTCAAGAAAGCGACTGCTGTCACTTATCTGTACATGACTCATAAGAATCTTGTGAGTCGTGCTTACAACGCCGAAGGCAAGGCGATCTGGACCTTGAAAAACTAAAGCTTAGAAATCAAGCCACAAAGCGGAGCCGAAAGGCTCCGCTTTTTTATGTTCTCATTTTATGGACAAAGATCAACACAAGACAATGGTGAGTGTTCACTCCTGGCTGAAGAAGCAAAAGCAAGCTGCAATTCAAGATTGCAGGAAAAACCCTACTGTAGATAATCTTCAAAGACTCAAGGAGATCAAAGCCAGATATATGGTTGAGATTCGAAACCTACAGAATGTGATTGACACCCTCCAATGAAATTGCTGTCTCCAGCAGAATTCGTTTACAAAAACGGCCATTTCCATTATTTGGATCGGCCCATGACTGCACCTCAAATCAATGTCAAGTCAAGGTTGACATTGATTTTTTCTAACCAAAAGGTTGTTCTTAGCGAAGGAATTTACACTCTAGAAGATCTAAAGAAGAAAGTCCCATGACTCCACTACCTTGGCAAAATCCAAATCCAACCTCTCTCAAGAAACTTGAACATGCAGGTGAATCTCTTGAGCTCTCAATCTTTGACGTAACTGGTCCATATGGATTGAGTGCATTTGTCATTGCTGAAAATGGGCAGGAAGCTATTGATGCTCTTGTGAGACGCCAGGATTCGCCTTGGGGACGCCTTGGCGTGTGGGAAGACCAGTGCCAAGCAGAATACATGGGTCAAACCCAGGTGCCAAGGAGACAGTGGGCTTATCTGCTTGCAAACATGCAAAGCCCTAATGGTCTTATTCTAGCTAAAAGCAGAGACTAGCTCTTTGCCGTTGTATTTATGACATGCAACGAGCCAAGCGCATTATTGATCAGATAACAGAAGCTCCAGTGGCTGCTTTGCCAGCTCAGCCACCAGCCATCCATCAAACTGTTCAAAAGTCAGATCCAATCCTAAGTAAGGACTTTATTGACTACTTAAAAGCAGTTGAAAATAGAGGAAAAGCCGGATTTAAGAATGGTCGCTGGTTTCCTCACAAAGATCCTTCTGGTGGCTTTAATGTTGGTTATGGCCACCATCTTCAGTCTGATGAGGAGTACAAGAGAATAGCCAAGACAGGTTTGACTGATCAACAAGTCGAGCAGCTTTTGGCCCAAGACATTCTTAACGCCAAAAAGAAGGTTGACGACTACATCCGTAAAAAGTATAAGGTAAACCTCCGTCTTACACCCGATCAGTACCACATGTTGATTGACTATGTCTTCAACCTTGGTGGATTGGAATCTTTTCCAAAGATGGTTGATGCCGTTTTGCGCTCTGACAAGGACAAGATGAAACAGGAGTATAAACGCACAGCCGTGTTAAATGGCAAGAAGAAAGAGCTGACTGGACGCAACACAGCTTTTGCCCAAAAGTTTTTGGCGTCTAATGAGTCGTTGGCCTAGTTCTTCTTGCCATGATCGCTGTCAATCCACTAGACCTACCACTCTATAGAGACACTTACCTGAAGCGTGAGCGTCTGGTGATAGACAACTTCTTGGAAGAATCTTTTGCAGAGAAGTTGTTGGGCTTTTTGAAGACCATGCCTGAAGATTGGTGGTTTGCCTCATCATGGCCAAACCAAAATCTTGAGAACTCAATGGAACTACACCGTTGTGCAAAAGAAAACAACTACTACATAGAGCGATCTAGGAATTCAGCCCTTCACGCGTTGGACTACAATAGATTCTCTTACTCATTCTACCGTACAAATGGTGATCACCATGAGTTGTGCTCCTGCTTGTATTGTGAAGCTGCTCGCTTCATAAAGTCACAACCCTTTCTTGACTTTCTCAACAGCGTCACAGGGTTGGAGTTGACGACTGTCAATGAGTGTTTTGCAAACAGGTATAGCGGTGGTTCGTGGCTATCTACACACAGTGATGACGTTAATGGCCGCTTGGCTTTTGTCTATCACTTGACAAAGAATTGGAACTCGTCGTGGGGTGGACTGTATGTAGCTCACAACCCAGATGGCAGCATGTCAGTCTTGCCTCCTACATTCAACAGACTGGCCATATTCGGCGTTGGCGCCAACCAAACCCCGCATGCTGTAACGCCAATTCTTCCTGGTGTAAGCCAATCACGTTACGCGATAACGGGTTGGATTCGATAATTTTAACCACAGTTTTCTACAGTTATGGGTTATGAGGTGTCGTAACAAGCGCTAAGAAACGTATGGAAATAGATCACAGTCTAGCGACAGTTATCCAGGAAAAACAATATGTTCCAAACACAGATCGTAGGAAGAATGATGTAATCGAGCTTAATAAGCTGGTGTCAATACTCGAAAGAAATGGCATCAAGTGTTGGCTCGATTATGGAACTCTTCTTGGTGCTTACAGGAAAAATAAAGTCATAACACATGACCATGACTTAGACGTTAGCGTTCTGTTTGAACCAGAAAAATTTAATAGTGATACACTATGTAAGCTTCTTAGAGATGATTACTACATAATGCATCATCACCAAAACAAGTATCTGTGTCTGTACCCTCGTGATAATCCAGAGTTCACGATGTACCACATTGACCTTTACTTTTGGCACATTGAGAACAAGATCGTGCAAAGTTCAATGTGGAAAGCTATATACACTCCTAAACATTTCTATGATGAATTGGAGCAGGTGACACTTGAGGACATTACTTTTAATTGTCCACGCCATGTTAATCAGTATCTTAAATTTAGATATGGTGATGACTTCATGGTAGAAAAACAAAAGTACAGCCCTGAAGTTAATGTAGTAGTTCCCCAGGATTACTATACTGCCTACACCTATGGTGTGTACGACATGTTCCATATCGGTCATCTAAACTTGTTCAAGAGAATTAAGGACAACTTTGACAAACTGGTAGTGGGCGTACACAATGACGAGGATGTTGCCACATACAAAAACAAGCCCACCATCCCCTATAAAGATCGTCTTGAGATTGTCAAGTCATGCAAATATGTGGATGCCGTGTACGAGAACGCAGACCTTGTAGTAACTGACGGTCTTCTTGACAAACTGTCTGCAGATTATGTTGTGGCTGGCAGAGAAAAAGAAGAGTACATTAAAAAATACTATCAGGTTAGCCCTGACAGGCTACATCTTATCGAAAGAACCCAAGGCGTTTCAACGTCTAGTATAAAGACGCAACTAAAGCCCGCGTTCTCTATTGGAAAGCTTTGGTAAGCTGACGTGGCGAAACGGCATACGCAGGGGACTTAAAATCCCCTTCTTAACAGAGTGTGGGTTCGAGTCCCACCGTCAGCACCATGAATTTAACCAAGTCTAGCAAGATAGAGGCCAGGGATTCACCCATACATGGTCGAGGTGTCTTTGCTACTTCTGACATACAGCCAGGTGAGATTCTTGAGGAATGTCATTTCATAACTCTTGAAACACCAACTCAAGATCCAAACCTTTTCCGCTATGTTTTCTGTTGGCCCATGCGAAACACAAATTGTCATGCTGTGGTATTTGGTCTGGGTTCGATGTTCAATCACTCCGACAACAATGATGCCACATGGGTAACGGATGAAGTCAATCGAGTTTATAGATTCATAGCTGTCAAGTTCATACCTGCTGGTAAAGAAATCCTCATCAATTACATGACATGATCTACCGAGTCACCATACACAGGGCAGATGGAGAAATCCTAAGAGTTGAACCTTGGTCTGATACCAACTGTGATGAGCCAGCATTTTGCGAGAAGTGTGATAGCAAGAAGGTTGCTGGATTTGACCGCGTCATGACTGAGGAGGACCTCTTGGAACATCTTCAGAGGAGATTGCTTAGATGAATGTTCTTTAACCTATGAAGAAAGTCGCAAGCTACGCATTATTTGGCAAAAGACCCGAGGCCAACGGCACCACCCGTGACTTTTACTGGGACTTTATCCCAGCCTTGGTAAGATCTCATCACAATCTTTTCCCAGACTGGGAGCTTAGGATCCATGTTGATTCCACAAAGCACGAGGAGAGAAGCAAGTATCTCAGGGCCTATGAGAACGCTGGGCTTTTGACAGCTAAGTATGTTGAAGAGAACAAAAGCACTTGTAGGTCAATGCTTTGGAGATTGTTGCCCATATGGGACGATGACGTTTCCTATGTGATGTGTCGAGATATTGATGCATCACCCACCATCAAAGATAGAAGAGCCACTGAAGAGTTTATCCAAAGTGGACGAACTCTTCATTGCTTAAATGACAATCCAGCACACTGTGTGCCAATGATGGGAGGTCTTGTCAGTTTCAATGCTGCCAGGTTCAAAGCCCTTACTCCATGGCGCTCATGGGAGGAGCTTGTTTCAACTGGTCCAAAGTACAACTTGGATAATCCCTCTGGTGGACCCGATCAGAATCTTCAATCACATGAGATCTTCCCTCTTTTCTACCCACATGACCTGTGCTGCCACAGATTTAGTGGCATGCCAATTGATGCTCAGGTCGAACACTGCTACACTTTTGTAAAGTCTCAGACTCATAGTGATATTCCAGCTGAAGTCATTGCGAATGACTTTGATTCACTCATACCTCATTTGGGTTGTGCAGGTTATCCTGTTCCAAAAGTAGTTGAGTTTTTCGACACTCACGGTCGCAAGGACATTACAAAAAGAGTGGTTGAAGCTGAATCTAAAGCATGAAAGTTATCGTGCCAATGGCTGGTTTAGGCGTTCGCTTTGTAGAGAAAGGCTACAAAGACCCCAAGCCTTTAATACGAATACGTCCTGACATGCGACGTATCGTTGAGTACGTTCTTTCAATGTTTGATAGAGATAAAGACGATTTTGTCTTTATCTGCAACGATGTTCATGTTGATCAGTTCAAGATTCAGGAAACACTCAGGGAAATTTGCCCGTATAGTGAAGTCGTGTCAATGCCTTCACACAAGAGAGGCCCAATTCACACTGTACAGGCGGCATATCACCTGATAAGAGATGAAGAAGAAGTTATCGTCTCATACTGTGATGGAATGGTCTTGTGGAGTGTTGAGGACTTCATATCTTTTGCACACACCACAAAAGCTGATGGGTGCCTTATCACTCACAGTGGCTTTCATCCTCATACTCTCAGCTCGACAAAAATGGCTTTTGTACGAGAGCAAGATGGACGAGTCTTAGAAGTCAAAGAAAAAGCTCACTTCACAGATGACCCTAAGAAGGAGCATGCATCATCTGGTGTCTATTATTTTCGCACAGGTGGTCTCATGAAGCACTTCTTCGATGAGACTGTCAGGCGAGACATAAACTACAATGGTGAGTACTATGTCACACTGGCCTTTAATCCCATGGTTGAGGCTGGCCTGAATGTTCGATATTTCGATACAAGTCACGTGGCCATTTTAGGAACGCCAACTGAGGTTGAAAACTTTGAGGCTTGGGCCACTATTGTCCGTAACGAAAACATCAAGAACGAAGAGGACTTGTTAAGTCTTTTCAAATATTGGAAGGGATACTGGAATGTCCACTCTAACCGTTCCTGATTTCAATAAGAGTGGTCTTGGTGACAGACTGTGCGGAATGTTACTCATAGCTGTGTATGCCAGAATTCATGGCTATTCCAAAGTAAAAGTTCCATGGCCGTCATATTCCATACCTGGCGGCACGCCTCCTGATTTTAGAAAGAAAGACATTCTTCTCTCGAATGTTCTTGACCATCTTATACTGCCCACTGGCTTTGAATTTGTGGATGGTCATGAGACACTGCCTAAGACAAGTCCATGGTGGTACACTCAAGTTGGAATTGGTTCCCCAGATTTTGCTTGGTTTGCTAAAACCCACCTTAAATCATACAGTCTAGAGGACGTGCTTAAAGTTGCACGAGAAGTGTGTGATGAGTGTGATTACAAGCCGGAAGTAGTCAGAACATCTGTTGATTTTGGAGACTACGTGTCTATTCACATACGTCGAACTGACAAGGTAAGGCCTGTACGTGAGTGTAGCTTGATGATCAGTGAGAGTGAGTTGGACGACTTAAACCTGAGAACCAGAAAATCGGTTGAAGAAACCATTGCTCAGGGCCACAGAAGATTCTTCATATGTTCAGATGATGACTTAGCCCTGGAGACATACCAGAGTTTTGTTTCTGATCTGGGCTGTGACATTATCAAACTTCCAAAGATGGACAAGTCTGTGTCCACTTATTACGATTTAGCAGCTATATCACGGTCAAGACTGTTGATACAGTCTATGAGAAGTTCAGCTTTTAGCAACTACGCAGCTTGTATCGGCGGTGTACCTATAAAGAACGTTTACACGGATACTCTAGAAAAATTTCTATGACTAACCACCCATTCTATGACCGTTTTAGGGTCGTTGTTTCTGATCCTATGAACAGTCTCATAGTAAAGCACCCAAATGCAGGTAAGCTTGATGACGGCTGGGTCACCATGCACAACGGACAGCTAGTAAAGTATGGCAGTTACTACGGTCCTGAACTTGGTAATTTCTTCGATATCATGCTGATCAATGGTGGTGTTCATGAACCACAGGAGGAGTATGCTTTTCAAGAAGTCATCAAGTCCATAAAAGACCCAAAACCTTCGATGCTGGAGTTAGGCGCCTATTGGTCTTTCTACTCGATGTGGTTTCTTCAGCAACATCCAGAGGGTGTTTGCACTATGGTTGAACCCAATTCTCAATACATGGATTTTGGCCGTGACAACTTCAATAAGAATGGCTTGACTGGAAAATTCATAAACGACTACGTTTCTCCTTGCGCTTTCTCCGTTGATCCCTTTCTTGAGAATGGACGACGCCTGTCTATATTGCATGCAGACATTCAGGGTTCTGAGGTTGACATGCTCAGAGGAGCCTCTAAGTCTTTGAACAGAAGAGCCATAGATTGGGTTTTTATATCATCACACAGTGATGAACTACACAAAAACTGCATTGATATCTTAAAAACCCACAACTACAGAATTATAGCTGAGGCTGACGCGGAAAAGTCTTTCTGTTTTGATGGCATCATTGTGGCTTGTTCACCCGACATAACATTTGATGGCATTGATTTTAGCGACAGGCGAAACACACCACTTGTGCCTGAATCAATTGTTGATGATCTACTGAAAAATGTACCAAAATGAAACTCGCTGTTCCTATCAATGGTGAATGTGAGGTCCCTGAATTTAACTCTCAGGCTGGACAAGACCTCTTTGTTTTGATGGCCTTAAACGGTAAACGCAATGGCCGTTTTATTGATCTTGGTTGCAATCACCCAGTTGAAATAAACAACACCTACATTCTTGAAAAGAATTATGACTGGACAGGTTTATCATTTGACATTGATCAAAAATTTGTAAACTTGTACCCAAATTTTAGAAAAACTAAAGCCCTAGTAAGAGACTGCACGAAGCTGACAAACGAAGATTTTAATCTGATGAAAGGTCCTATAGACTACATGTCAATAGACCTTGAGCCTGCTAGAGTTACTTTAGCTTGCCTTAAGTCACTGCCATTCGGCAAAGATTTTCTTCCTTCGTTAATCACATTTGAGCACGAGTTTTTTAGGCATAAGGATGGGCCTGAATGGCGTTGTCCTGGCGTAGAAACTCCAATTCGCGACATCTCAAGATCGATCATAGAGAGTCATGGCTACCGTCTAGCCTGTTCTGATGTGGCCAACGACCACTGCATTTATGAGGACTGGTACTATCACCCATCACTTGTAGACTTTGAACGAATAAAACCCCTTGTTAGCAACGGTAAAAATTGGCCTGAAATTATCTTCGTATGAAAATTGACAAAGTTGTCTTCAGTTGCTCGGCATCAGCTGAGTATGGTCCATTTTGGAACATTCAGTCAAAAGTGTTTACCAAAATGGGTATTGAGCCGGTGTGTTTGCTGTTTGGCAAGAAGGAAGACGCAGGCATGGTTGAGACCCATGGAAAAATTGTTGAGATGACCGTTGATCCTGACTTGCCGTGGATCCTACAGCTTATCCTTTCGAAGTTTTACTACCCAACATCTGAGCCAGAAACCACTTGGCTTATTGGCGATATTGACATGGTTCCATTACAAAAAGCTTGGTTTACCTCAAATGTTCAGGACATACCTGAAAACACCTATGTCAACTTAAACCACGACGGAATATCACTTCCAAGACTTGGCATGGCCAATGGTTTTCTAATTAAAGGCCCACAAGTATTGGGCACAAGACAGAATCCAGGGACAGATATCCCTGGACATTACCATGTTGCCAAAGGCAAGTTATTTGAAATCTTCCGTAAAAATCAGAGTTTCTCTGAACTTGTTCGCGGAATTGCTGAGTCTCACAGGTACGGCATGGGAGTTGCTGAAGGCCGTTCTCGTGAAGATGCTGTGTCTAACCCTTACTGGTATTATTGGCTTTCAGAGGAGATGTATACCTCTGAGCAGCTATGGTATGCGATTCAAGCTAAACAAGTTAGCTATATGGGTCGCACATACAACAACTCAAATAATGGGCATCGTGTAGACCGCAGTGCTTGGAATGATAGCACATCAAACTACAGCTATGATGCGCACAGGGTCGCCTCTGGTGAGTTTGTTGACGTGCACTGTGCAAGACCCTATGCTAAACAAGAAGCAGCCCTAAACACTCTTGTGAATCTGGCCGGAATGTTATGAGTGGCATCATCTCACACCGTGGAAATCTTGATGGTCCGATACCAGAGCGTGAAAACTCCCCTGATTACATTGATCAAGCCATCAAGTGGGGTTTTGTGGTTGAGATCGACATTCGCTACAAAGGTGGAAAGTTGTGGCTAGGCCATGATTATGCCCAATGGCCTGTCGAGATAGAATGGCTTGAACAGCGGCATCCAAACCTTTTAGTTCACATCAAGGACTGGGATGTTCTCACACAAACGCAAGTCTGGCACAAGTTCCACTCCTTCTGTCATGTGGGTGATCCATTCACTGTGACAAGCCATGGACTCTTGTGGATTCATGATTTGTCTTTGACATACACTCAAGAGTCCATCATACCACTCATAACACAGCAACAAGTTATTGACTATGACAATGGACCTAGAAAAACTCCTGGCCACATTTGCACGGATCATCCCGTAATGTTTTTATGATGACCAAGAACGTTCTCGTGACTGGCGGTGCTGGCTTCATAGGCTCGCACTTAGTTGATAGGCTATTGAAAGATGGTCACAAGGTCACCGTGCTTGACAACATGACCACTGGCAGGAACTATAATCCTGCAGCAAAATTCATTGTCACAGGTGGTGGCGACTGCTCTGATCCTGATGAAGTTGAAGAGGCTTTTGAGTACACTGATTGGGTGTTTCACTTAGCCGCTAACCCAAGTGTCTCTCTGTCCGTCAACAATCCGAGGTCGTCTAACATAAACAACTTAGACACAACTCTTGTGCTTCTGGAGACTTGTAGAAGACACAATGTCAAAAGAGTGGTGCTTTCGTCTACATCGGCTGTGTATGGATCACACGAGGGTTTCTGCAGCGAGAATCAGTGCCCTAAGCCCAAGACGCCCTATGCTCTTCAGAAGTATGCTTCAGAGCAATACTGCCAAATGTACTGGTGGTATCACATGATACCCACAGTATCATTGAGATACTTCAATGTCTTTGGACCACGACAGTCTCCATCATCACCCTATTCTGGTGTCATATCCAAATTCTGCGAGGCTGTCATTCACAACAAGCCAGTAACAATCCATGGTGATGGTGGACAATGCCGTGACTTTACGTATGTGTCTGACATCGTTGAGGCCAACATACACGCAGCCACAAATTCAGATGTGATTGGAAAATCTATCAATATTGCGACTGGACGGAGCCATACACTCAATGAAGTACTATCACAGCTAGAGTCCATATGTGGCACAAAGATAGAAAGACACTACGATCTTCCAAGAAACGGTGACATCTATACCAGCAAAGCTTCAACTGAGCTCGCCACGTCTTTGGATTTTAAGGTCTCTGTTCCATTTGAAACTGGACTCAGAAGCACACTTGAGTGGTTTAGAAACCGATGAATGTACTAGTTTCAGTTGCAACGGGTGGTTTTTCGAATAATCTTTATAGATGTGCTCCATCTATAAAGAAATGGTGGCCAGGCTCTGTAATGGTATGGACAGATGAGCTACCACCTGGGTCCCCAACACACGCGGAACAGCCTTATGCATTCAAGGCATTTGCTGCTAAATGGGCATTTGATAATGGATACAAAACGGTTACTTGGATTGACAGTGCCATACATGTCGCTAGCAGTCCTGATCGTTACATACAGCACCTAAATGAAGAGGGTTATTTTTTCCAAAACAACGGCTTTAACTGTGCTCAAACTTGCTCAGACAAGGCTTTGGATTACTATGGCATAAGCCGTGACGCAGCTGAAAACATAGTTGAGGTTGTGGGTGGTTGTTGGGGTCTTCACGTCCGCAACTCTAATTTTGTGGATGAGTTGTGCAGAAATGCAAAGATAGGTTTGTTTTCTGGCTCACGTGAAAAAGATCCTAGTGATTCGACAGACCCGCGTTTTCTCTTTTGTCGGCACGATCAAAGCCTGATGAGTCTTATGGTCTACAACCGTGGTTGGACTCCAAAGACTTCATGGGATGAAACTTCTTCTGATGCTTTCTTCAACTATGGCCCTACAGCCAACCCTAACAAGTGTTTTGTACTAGATAACTCATATGGACAAACCAATAAATCTTTCTGACTACTACTGCCAATACTTTAGAGATTTTAGAGATAAGGCGCCAAAAGAGTACTTGACTTATGGAGGATACTTTACTGGTCTGCCCAATGCTCAAGCATCAAGTTTTGAGTCATGTGAGGCGTTTGTAAGGATGATCGGTGAAAAGGAAACTCTACTAAACGCCGGAGCTGGTGCTTCCTCTTGGATTTTTAGAAAGCTTCTAAAGAATGTCTACTGCACTGATCCAGATAAAGGTTATCTAGAAGCTGTAAAGTATGTTGTTGGTGGTGACAATTACATTCACACAATTGATAAATGCCCTGAAGTAGACTATGTCTACTGGGACTATGGTAACGCAGAACGAGTTCCTAATCTCAGCAAAGCCTATTCACTAGCTAGAAAAGCAATGTATGTGGATGATTGCCACGATGTCTACCTAGCAGACTGTGTTCGCAAACTAGGTGCTGAAACAAACTCTAAAGTTGTTGGGCCAGTCGGACTTGATAGCCATGGACGCTTTGGTCTGGTTCTAATTCGCCTGTGAATGAGTATCCGAACATTTGTTTAGAAGAGATTGACAAGGGTCGAGTCAACTGGTTGAACTACTGCGATTGGGGTAAGTTTACACCCATACTCTACGTAGCAACCACAGGTGGCCTATGCAATCGTTTATTTGGCATCGCCACCTGTGTCCCCAAAGCGAAGGCTGAAAATAGACTCATCAAAGTATATTGGCCACTAAACGGTGAGGACGGAACTAGCGCAAAGTGGGATGATTTGTTCGAAGACTCGTTGGACATGTTTTCTGCATGGGATCTTTATTGGATGATGGACGTCATGCATGATGTTCAATGGATCCATAACGCGTCTGAAGCCTATAGAAAAATAGACACGTCAAATATCGTTCTGATAAAAGCAGGAGCAGATGGGTTTAGTAACAGGAAGTTCGATCACTTTGACATGACTGAATCTACTAAGTGGTTAAATAGTCTTAAAGTAAAACAACGATTGTTGGACACTGCTTCGTCTTACAACATTGACAGGAACACGCTAGGAATACATCTGAGAATTAGGGAAGAAAGATTCAGCGATGGTCTTTTTAAGGACAACCCAATAACACCTTCACTATTAAAGAAGATAGCTGATTGGCCCAACAAAGTTCTTGTGGTCTCAAACAGCTACGAAGCCAAACAAAAAATGATCTCCACGTTTGGTGAAAAAATAGTTCAACAGGATGTGAGTCACAGTCGAAGTTCAGATGCAGTTCAATCAGCTCTTGTGGATCTTGTAATGCTTGCTAAATGTGGACAGCGAATTGGAAACAAAGACAGTACCTTCTACCAGCTGGCTGAAATGTGGAGCACACGTGATTTTTGATTCCGAATCCTGGAAAATAGTTCTCCATCCCGTATGGCAAAAACCAAAGTTAGTACACCCTCAGAAGTTGACGCTAAGAAGCGCAACGTCGAACTCAGGAACCTGTCTGACCTTCAAGCTGAAGGCATTATTCCTCAAGGTACAATCGAAGTTGGCCACGGCTTTTTAGTCAAGGTCAAGAACGAGGCAGGCGACTGGATTCGAGACGTCTTGTTCATCGTCAACCGAGCCAACACGGCCATCTGCCGAAACTGGCCTCAAGTACCAACTCCTGGCCACAAGGCCCCAGTTGAAGTTGAGATTGCGCCAAATTCCGGCGAGTCCAAGTTCTTTGCCGTGGTGCGCTGAACCTAGCTCGCTCAAGCAAGGCGCTGTCGAAAAGACAGCGCTTTTTTCTTGCTCTTGTTCCACGTGGAACATCAAAATTTTCAATGCAGGACGCAGCGAAAACAGCCTGACGAAAATTCTTGAAAAAACTTCTCAAAAATTGTTTACAAGTTTCTCGACCCGAGGTATACTGACCTCGCAATGAAAAAACTCTCTATTACCCTCCACATCGAAATGCCCGAAGACTTTGGTACTCCTGACTCCATGGCCGACATGAGCGTCGAGACTCTCATGGAACAAGTTCGCAAAGAAGTCGAGTACACGTGCTATACCTCGACTGACGCTGACCCTCATCTCGTTAAGGTCGACCTGGTTGTCAACGGTGAAGTCCAAGTTCAACCTGACGCGCAGACACAAGTTTCTGTGCAGACTGTCGTTCAAACCTCCAGCGGCGAAAACATCCTCTCCCACGGCACTCGCGTGATGGTTACCTTCCGCGACGAGCAGACCTCGGCCGAAGTCATTGGCTACGACCACAAGTACAAGCTTCACAAGGTTCGCACCACCTGTGGCAAAGTTCTGCTCCGCAAGATCCACGCTGCTGCCTAAACAGTCTATGAGTGCCACCTACCCAACTTACGCGGTTCGGAACCCATGGGTGGACTTCTCCAAGGAGTCCATGAGCAAGTACTTCCCTGTCTCCCACGAAGGACTTGAATCGGCCATCACATACTGTGCAGAGCGCAAGCTCTCTGGTGTTGTGTTCTTAAAGGACAAGTACTCCGTTGAGGAGGTTTGGTCCAATCCAGATTTTGTATGAACGTACTTCCAGGAATGACAGTGGTCAACGGCATAACAGGCGAACCTGCCTT
>Ga0315901_10005696_pt1 | contig 15086 bp, 15 predicted proteins | sample LakEriMetagenome_10_FD_203761 | JGI IMG/M metagenome (GOLD analysis project Ga0315901, IMG submission 203761) | Freshwater fungal communities from buoy surface, Lake Erie, Ohio, United States - Buoy 2 MA116 | ecosystem: Environmental > Aquatic > Freshwater > Lake | place: USA: Lake Erie, Ohio...
TCAAGTTTGCTTGACACCCCGTCCGACACTCTTACAGTTTCAGAGACTACCCGCCCCCATCGTCTAGTGGCCCAGGACGTCGGGTTCTCAGTCCGAAAACCGGGGTTCGACTCCCCGTGGGGGTACTGAATCGGCCGCGTTGCCCGCGAAAGCGAGTGGCGCGGCCGTTTTGCTTTCGTCGTGCGAGTCGGTGCGGCTGTCTGCGTGCACTGACTGTGCCGGATTCTGTGCCGCTTTTTGGCCGGCCGCTTTGGCGAAGTGGTCGGCGGTCACCGTGAAGTAGTGCTTCCGGGCCACGTCGGGGCTGTTGCCGATCCACTCGCACACGACGTGAATCGGGAACTCGTCGGCGAGCTCCGTTTCCCGCGACGCCCGGAGGTTGTGGAACAGCTTCGGCCAGGCCGGGATCTTGGCGGTCTGGAGGATCCGTGTGAACTGCGTCCGGAGATTGGAGTTGGGTCCACGGGCTCGGCAGATCACATGCACCGTCCCGGGCTCGGCTCGCTCGAACTGCTCTTCGAGGTAGGGGCGCAGCTCGGGGAACAAGGGGATCGTGCGCGAGGCCCCGCCCTTGAGATGCTCGGTCTTGGGGCTGCGGACGTGGATGCGGTCGTGCTCCCAGTCGATGTCGTTCCAGGTGAGCGCCAGATGCTCCGACGGGCATCGGAGACCACCGAACCGACTTAAGGCGAAGATCAGCCGCCATTCGTTGTCCGGGCAGGCGTCGAGCACGGCCTGCGCCGTCTGACGCGGCACGAAGAAGTCACGGTCGGAGTTGGCCTGGCTCTCGGCCTTCACGTCGGCGAACGGGTTGGCATCGACGAGCTTCGCCCGCAGGGCCGCCTTGAAATACTGCCGTGCCCGCTTGATCTCCCTCGAGACGGTGGCCGGCGAATAGCCGTCGTGCAGGAGCTTTTCGCGGTAGCCGTCGGCGTCGCCCTCGGAGATGCCGCGCAGCTCGCGCTGCGCCCCGAAGTGGTCCGTCAGCAGCCGCCTCGTCTGCTCGAGGTTTCTGGTCGTGTTCGGTTTCAGTTTGGCGCGGCTCTTGATGTAGCCGTCGAGGAATGCGTCGAGCGTGGCCGGGGCCGTCGTGGCGCTCGTGCGCCGCGGGGCGAGCTCGGCGCGGGCGAGGCGGTCGTGGAGCCGGTCGTCGATCTCGGCGAGCCAGACGGCCGTCTCGCGGTCAACGGGCTGGTGCGCCACCTTCGCGGCCAGGAGCGACTCGACCTTGAGCAAGATCGTCTGGGCGATCCGCTCCGAGACCTTGCCGAGGCGGATCGTGTGGCGCTTGCCGGCCGGGCCGACGAACAGGATGCGCCGGCGGCCGCCGGGGTCATTTCCGATGGTGGCCATCGCTACCTCGTCCTTGCGGCAGTCGTGTGAATGAGATGAGCAACGGAACAGATGAATAGTTCATCGGGGCTTCGCCCGCCAAGCCCCCGCCTCGAGATTCCGGTCGGCTGCTGCTCCTGCCAGCACGAATCGGCGCGTCGGCTTCCCGGGCGTGCCGGCGGGAGTCGGAACCCAGGAACCTGCGCCGGCCTTCACCAGCTCGTCGAGCGCGGCTTCGGCCGCGCCGGGGCGTTTGAGCCAGCGGCAATTTGTTTGAGCGTCGCGGGCAGTCGTAGTCCCGCCGCGGCGCTCGATCCAGTGAACGAGGCGGTCTCGGTCGCGGCGCAGAGCGCGGTCGATGTCGTTCTCGGCCAGGATCGCGTAGACGCGTTGCGTTTCGTGCTTGAACCACTCGATCAGCCGGATGGCGGCCGCCATCGTGACCGCATCGACCCGGTCGGGATCGGGAACGTCGGAGACGTTCGCGGCGATCCGCACCTCATGGATCAGCAGAGCGAGCCGGGCCGTGATCTCCTCGAGCTTGCTCCACGCAGCCGCGAGGTCGCCGATGTGTTCGGCCGTCTCGGTGTTGTGGGCGTCGTAGAACTCGATCCAGAGCCGCTTGGCGTCTGGGTCGAGGGAGAGCAGGGCGGCGCGCGGCGCACCGGTGTCGTCGGCGTCCGGCTGAAGATCGTAGAGGCGGTCGAGCACGCGGTGCAGCTGGTCCCGCGTCAGCGGCGAGATCGAAGTCTCACGCCACTGTTTCGGGCGCGGCGGCGGCGACGTGAGCAGGAGCCGCGCGAGCAGCCCGCTCTCGCGGCGCTCCTGCCCGAGTGCCCGCTGCAGGACGGCGGGCTGGATGCCGCCCGTCACGCAGACGGCAGCCGTGGGAACGTAGATCGACTTTCGGTTGCCGGTTCGCCGGTCAACCGTCACGGGCTCGGCGTTGAAGCTGGAGAGCCAGAAGGCCTCGTCCGCGCCTTTGCCCTGGGCGTAGCGGTCGAGCGACCCGAGCCAGCCGGCGAGTTCGTCACGGGTAACGAGGATCCCTCGTTGGTTGTCGGCCAGGATCACAGCGAGCGCCTCCACGGTCGTGTCGGAGACGTAGGCCCGCTCAGCGGGCGTGGGGGTCGGCGCGATCGAAGCCAGACCGGCACTGGTGCTGCGCCGCCAGAGGGCGACGGCCTTTTCATGCTCGAGAAGTTGAGCGTCGTAGTCCTGCTCGACGGCCCGGTGCGCCTCAAACAGCCGCGACTGCCGCTCGCGGACGTGCTCGAGCACGGCCTTGAGGGCGGGCGTCTTGCTGGTGCCGCTCTCGCCCACGATCACGGTCCAGAGGATCGCCGGGACGGCGAAGCCCGGCTTGAGCTCCAAGCGGCGGGTGGTGCCGATGGCGGCCGCCACGCAGGCCAGGAGTGGCAGGGCGACGTAGCTGGCGTCGCAGCCGATGGCGGCTTCGGCCTCGGTCACGAACGAGGCGAGAGGCTCCGGCAGGGCGTCGGCCGGGAACGGCCGATAGGTCTCCGGCGGGTCGCTCTGCGGCCTCTCTGCGGCGGGCGCTGCGCCCAGGGGCGTGCGGGGCGTCCTCCAGGCGTTGGCGATCTGGCGCGGGCAGTCGGCGAGCTCGTCGGCCGGGAGGCCGACCGTCTGCATCCGCTCCATGATCGCGGTCGTGGCGTCGTTCACCGTCCAACCGCGGGCTGCGAGGTCGCAGGCCACGGTGAACATAGTCTGCCGCCGACCCGCCGGCAGCACTCGCCCGCTCTCGAGAAACTCCCTCGAGAGATCGCCCATGTCGGCGCTCGCGAGCGCGGGGCGCGGCGCGAGTTCGTCGAACGCGTAGACGCGGGCGGGGTCAACGTCGAGCAGTTCAGCGACCGGCTTCGTGTCGTACTTCCAGTTGATGAAGCCCGGAAGTCGCATGATCCGCGGCCAGTCATGGATCGACTGGTCGGAACCGAGCGCCGCGGCGAGGGCCTTCATCCGGCGCGACCAGGCCGCTGCGTCTTCGGTTGGCGCGTCGAGCCGCCACCAGGCGTGAATGCCGCCGCCACTGTTGAGCACGGCGGTGGGCATCGGAAGGCCGGCCGCCTTGATGCGGCTCATGGCATCCTCGTAGAGCGTGCCGCCGTCGAAGTCGGCGAACAGGCATCGGGCGAGCCGCACCCCCACGGCGTCGGAACAGTTCGCTCCGCGGCGCGGATTCGCCCCGAAGTAGATCTGGCGCTGGCGGGCGTTGATGCTGGTCAGCCACGACACGACCGCGGGGAGCTCCGCGAGCGTGGCCCACTTGTTGCCAGGCGGGTTGAGCGGCCGGAACTCGATCACGTCCTCGTCGTCGAAGATCGCGGTCAGGAAGTCGCGGCACTGGTCGAGGGCCGGTCTCATTCGCCCACCTCCTTGTCCTTGTCGGCGCGGCGCGCGAGCCAATCTTCGAGCACCGCGACGGGGTAGAGCGTCACGCGGTCGAGCTTGACGTGCGGCACATCGCCGGCCTGGGTCAAGCTCCACAGCTTGCGTTCACTGATGCCGAGCGCCGCTGCGGCCTCGCGGGGCCGCAGGGCGAGCGGGGAGGGGCGAGGCGTCATACGTCACCTCCCTTCCGGATCGTCCGCACGGGCTTGCAGCCGCCCGCGATCCAGTCGGAGAGTTCGGCGCGACGCCACCGGACGGAGCCACCGAGCCGGATCGGTGCGGGGGCGCGGCCAGACGAAACGAGTCGCCACCAGGTTCTCTTGGCAACACCGCAGAGATGGGCCGCCTCCGCGGCCCGGATCAGTTCACTTTCGAACGTCGGTTCTGACATTGGAAGTCCTCGGGATGTTCCGCCGCGGCAGCGTCCTGCTGCTCGGCTGAAATCCACGATGACGTATCCGCTGCCTGAATCCATGCCTCGAGAGACACGAGACAAGAGCGTGTCTCCCGGTCCGGGGCGTGCAGTGCCCGCGAAAGCCACGCCGGGCCGCCGGGAGACATTTCGAGAGACATTTTCGTGTCTCTCGATTTCTAGAGAGACCCGCGTGTTTTACGCTTACCAGCGGACTTGATCAGGCTCCGGACGTACTCGAGCGTGACCCGTTTTCCGGAGGCGTTAAGTTCGGCGACAAAGTCCTCGTAGCGAGGCTGTTCCCGAAGCTTCTCGCAGCGGGCGCGAAAGTCGAGCCAACCCTGATAGGTCGTGATCTGCGCCTTCGAGGCTTTTGATTTGGGGCAAGAAGCCGATCGGCCGGTTCCCGTTTTGGCGGGTACATCAGCCGCGGGCGTGCGGTTGGACGAGGGCTCTACGAACCCGGCGAGCCGCTTCAGGTCGCGGGAAAAAGTCTTTTTGATTCGCTCCCAGTCGCGACGGCCGAGAGTTGGCGGTAGCGATTCGAGGCGGTTGAGGTTGCGGACGACGGTGTCGATCCGCTTGATCACAAGCAGCGAGGATGAGTGCCAAGCAGACGATTCCGTAACTGCCGCTTGGTACAAGGCGGCGAGGGTTTGCGAATCAACAAGCTGTCGTCGCTCGATCAGAAGATCTGCATACCTCCGAATGACATTCGGCCCGAGGTTCGCGCCCTGCCCGTGCCGAAGGCCTGCTGCCTGGGCCTCCTTGAGGACATCGTTTACGGCGCAGTCCATCGCGCCGTCAGATGGCCATCCATCAATGGCCTTCAGCTGATCACGGGAGAGGCCATCAGCCCACGGCCCGTATGGGCCAGGGGAAACGTATTCGCGCAGCGAGCGATGAAGGACGGCAGCGGCAAACTCATCGACAGACGACTCCCGAAGTCCGAGGATGCGGTCATACAGGCGAAGAGCTGAAGCGGCAGCATCGACCAATGACTGGATGGAAGGCATGGCTGCTGGCGGTGCAACGGGCGAATTGAGACGGTGCGATGCGCGGCCGACTCCGAGGTCTGGTCGGTTCAGGGGTGGGGGCTGTAGACTCCCCTCAGTCGGGTAGGAAGCGTAGCCGAAGCAGGAGGACAAGTCATGCGCAAGTTGCGATGTTTTCAAGTCCCAGGCGTGAGCGTGGTCGAGGTTCTGGATGAGTTCAACGAGCGCTCGGAGGAGTTAGGGGTTCAAGGCGAAGACGACATCATCAGTATCTCGGTGGGGCCGCCGGTGCCGGACATCCCGATCGTTGGCCCCGGTGGCACTGTTAAGCCAAATGTGGGCGTGACGATCTTCTACTGGGCGGAACAGTAGGGACCAATGCGACTCGCAGAGGCCGGGCAAGATGTCGCCCGGGCTGCACTGTCGACGAGGTCGTGATGCATACGCTGGGACGCAACGCGGACCAGTAATGGCCCCACGCGGCGAGTGCCCCGTGAGGGTTTTGCTGACAAATCGGGCAATTTGAAGACCGATGGCGAAAAAGCCGATGTTCCAGTTGTCAGAGTTGCCCCAGCGGGGTAGAGTTCTGCCAACACACCCGTCGCACCCCTCCCTTCCTCGGAAGGTGACGTGCATCAAGGACGGGTTTTTTTATGCGCCGAACCCGCCTCTCGGGTCGGATTCCGGTCGGCTGGGCGGAGTGGGCCAATGAGCCAATCACTCCCGCCGTATGACAAGCCCTGGCTGTCGCACAGCGAGCAGCTGGATCGACTGATCGCCCGAGGCTTGATCGTAACTGACCGCCGAGCCGCCGAGGCGTTTCTCGCGCACGTCAACTACTACCGATTCAGCGGCTATTGCCTGGCTTTCGAGAACACGCGACATGCGTTCAACGATGGCTGTACGTTCGAGAACGTAAGGACGGCGTACGACTTCGATCTGAAGCTCCGCGACATCGTGACCGACGCGCTCGAGATTGTGGAAGTGGATGTCCGCGCGACGCTCGCCTACGAGTTCGGGAGACTTTTCGGAGCGTTCGGCCATGTCGATGCGAGCAGCTTTTACGGGCGATTTCGTCACGCTGAGTGGATCGAATCGGTCCGAAGCGAGGCGACAAGGTCCAAGGAGACCTTCGTTGAGCACTTCGAGACTCGCTACGCCGATTTTCCTGATCTGCCGATCTGGATCGCCACGGAAACGATGTCATTTGGCGCGGTGTCGAAAATGTTCTTCGGGATGGATGACCGAGCCAGAAAGGCAGTTGCCGCTCGGTATGGGATGCAACCGAATGTCCTGGCGTCGGTGCTGCACCATCTCGTCTATGTTCGCAATCTCTGTGCTCACCACTCACGGCTGTGGGATCGGAAATGGGCAATCACGCCCCTCCTACCGAATGGCAAGGCGTGGGAACAGCCTTTGCTTCCGCGGGGCGACCGACTGTATGCGTCGCTCTTGCTTCAACACCGCCTGTTGACCGGGTGCAGCGCGGTGCGCCAGCAGGTGCAGGCGTGGCGCGATCAAGTACTCGAGCAACTGAACCAGCCGCCGCCGGCGGACAACGCGTATTGGCGCATGGGCATGCCAGCAGATTGGCGAAAGCATCCGGCGTGGCACTGACCAAACCGGAGCGACATTGCGAGGCCGTTAGCTTTTGACGAGGATCTGGTGCCAAAGCTGCGGCGGTACGATGCCGTCGCCGACAGCGGCAGGATGCCTGTCCGCAGCCGGGAACCGGCTGCTCCGCCGAGAACGCCCGAGGTCGAGCCCCTGGGCCTGCGGCCGTGCTGATTGCAACGGGAGCGAACGCGGCACGCGGCGAACGGGGCTGAGGATGAGCCCCTGAGAGCCGCCGCCGCGGGAGCGGAGCGCTGCCAACCCGCGCCGCGACACGCAGCCGCCGCCGCGGGCTTCCATCCCAAGCGACGCAGCCACAACGGCGGCGGAGGGTCGGCGGCATGGATGCCGCCGATGAGGCTGGCAGGAGGCCTTCTGGCGGCCGCTTGCGGCCGCTTCCTTCAGCCGCACGATGCGGCCCTTCAGCGGCGGGGAGGCCCTCGATTCCGCACTCGGGGGAGGGGGAAGCCGGGGGCGCGGCGCATGCCGCATCGCGGGGGGCGGCGAGGGGGAGGGGGGCGAGTCGATGCCGGATGCGGAGACGAGCCCCCTTCCCCCTGATGAGCCCCCCGCAGAGATCAGCATCGAGGGCTAGCCGCTGCTCAGAACAGCGGGAGGGCAGGATGCCCGACCTCCGCCTTTGTTGTCTTTGCGGCATGACGGAAGCCGCTCACAACGAGCTGGCTTTGTGACGCCGACGCTTGAGGCCACCGCTGCTTAACAGCTTGGGATTGGATTTCGTGTGTCTCTTTTTCCGCTACCCCGTCTGCCACGGTGGGCGGGTCATGACACAAGGCCCGCACGTCGTAGCGGGCCTTCGTGGCAACTGCGGATCGCTCCAGCCCAGAAGAAATGGGCTGCGAAGTTGATCGGGCTAATCGCCAGCGACACCGCTCGACGAACTCCGGGCAGATTCACTTCGAATCGCGGCGGCCATCGCCGCTTGAATCTGCGGCGGAATGGTCACGGCAGTTACTCGCAGCGTCGCGCCCGGTCTAGACACGGTTCGAACAACGACCTGTTGACCCTGGGCCGCAGGCGCTGGAGTCTTTTTTTCGGTTGACGAATGCATCTTCATACCTCGTCTAATCTATATCGTCGAATGGCGTACTTGACAATTGCAGAAGACGCAGCCATCGCGGTAAGTAGCTGGTTTTCCGTGAAAAAGTTAGGGGTCACGGCATCCATGAAGAGGATGCCGATGAGGCGGGACTCCTTGGATTCTTGAAGGGGAATCGCGCAGGCGGACATCGTTTCCGGGCTGAGTTGCCGCGCCTCCTCGCTGGAGAAATTCCACTGGGTCGTTAGCTCTTCCAAATACTTTGCGTAATCGCCATTGTCCCGGTGGGAGGCAAAAGCTTCTCGTTGGAGGTATGCAGATCCGATGACGCCAGCCCGAGCGCTGCGCTTGCGGCCTGCCTTACCGCCACTGCGGTCATCGCCCACGTAATCAATCACCTGCTCAAGCTCTTCGCTACCGATTGGGTGGTAGATAGTGAGTCGGAGTCTGGGGGGCTCATCCCCAGTACTTTGCGCCTCGAGGGCAGACTGAAGGCACATCAGCGCGCCGACCAACCCATCTACCTTGTCATCCGTCGCGAAATAGCTGGCGATCACCTTTCCAATACCAAAAACTAGGCCGCCGCCGGCCGCAAGGCCCCATAACCACAAAGCGGCAATCGCCGAAAGTTTGCCGTCCGCGTATTCTTGCGAGCCCCATGCTCGCAGGGTGTTTGCCAGGCCGCCGCAGAAGACAAACCACAAAACCGCAAACTCGTACGCAAAAGGTTTTAAAAAAAACCTGGCGACGCGGCCTCGTACCCGGGGTAGGTGCGTTTTTGCCAAGTTGAAACCCGTTGCGTTCGCGAAAGTCTTCCCAAGGCACGCAATCTACCTGCGATCGAGGTGCCAGACAAATCGCGGACTGACCGATTGTTCCGCATTGATCATCGAAAGGATTCCCGTCCGAACCCGGTGTGCAGTGTCGACCAAGTGGCGGCTAACGCCGTGAGAGCGGGGGCGGCTGAAGGCTCGTGTTCGTGCGCCCGTATGCCGACACTCGAAGCGGCGGCAGACTCATGGGAGAGCGAGGTAGCGTTCCGGTTGCAAACGCGACGGAGAAGATTTTCCAGACATTAGCCCGAGCGTGGGCCGATTGGCCTTGTCGCGGCATTTCGCGAACGAGTTGGAGGCGTGCCGCGCCGGCGGAATCTCACCAACCTCATTACGTGCGAATAGCGGGCTCGGTGAAAGCGGGCTCAAACACCCGGAAGGGTATGCGGACGGTTTGCCATGCGCCGTCGCCGCCATCGCTCGGCAGGTGAGCAGCCACGTCATCGACGGAAAGAACTGCCAGCCGCGGCGTATTGCCGTTAAGCGTCCATAGATGGAATGCGTGGTGCAGGGCGGCAACGGCGTGCTCCCATTCATTTCGGGACAGGAAAAACCACGCTGCCCCGGCTGATTGCTGAGAAGTTTTGACCTCGATGGTGAGGCGGCGGGCGTCGTCCGCGGAAAGCGTCGACAAGATGTCGTAGCCCTCGAGATTGCTTTCCACCGCGGTCCACTTCGGATCTCGGCCAGTGCGGTTGCGTTCGTATTCAAGGGATCGGCGCTCACCTTGCCGTCCGATTTCAGTGAGCGCATCGTCTCGCACGCGACGAGCCCTGGTGGCCAGCGAGTCCCACCACGCCACAACATCATCGTCGTATCCGTAAGCCATTCCGGATTCGGCGAATACTTGCTGCACGCCAGGTGGCGCATGGGAAAGCAGCTCCCGACGGCCCGCGCTGGCGGTCTGAACCCAAGCGGGCTTAGCAATGTCGATGTAGGCCGCAAGGAGCGCTCGGATTGCGGCGCGAGGATCGTCGATGGCGCTCGCGGCAATGCCGTCCGCGGTGAGCGCAAGGTGGCCCGTCTCTCTCAGTTCGACCCAACGCAGATACCGCGCGAAAGCGAGGAGTTCTTCTCCGCTTACGGAAAGGATGCGCAGGGAGTCGAGTTCGGGAGCTGTTGGGGAGTTACGAGCAATGACCCCAACCAACTCGACGCACCCGGAAGCGACGCTGGGCGTCAGGTGCCGCATCAGCCGCCCCCTCCGAGCGACGCGAGGATTGCTTGAATGTCAGCCTCGTCGAGCCCCGTCGCATCGAAGTCATCGCTGGGTTCTTCATCAACATCGATCGGGACGGGCGTGACGTTGAGCCCCGGGTCGTTCAGGGCGGCGGCCATTTGGCCCACCTTGAAATCGAGACGCAGACGAACCGTCTCATCGACGGTGCCTTCGCACTCCACGAACTCAATCGTCGTCGCCTGTTCGGGAGGAAGGCCAAGGCGGTGGATACGATCTTCCGACTGCAAGTAGTGCGCTGCGTTGAAGGTGCGGTCGAGATACAGGGCGTGGTGGCAAACCGTGTGGAGGCTGATGCCTTCGGCGGCGGCAGCGGGATTGGCCACGAGCGCCATGATGTTTGGGTCGTCGTGAAAAAGCCGTAACTTCCCCTCGCGGGAATCCTCGTCGGCATCGTCGCCAGCATCGACGCCGCCGTGGATGAACACGCATCCGATGTCTTCGAGAGCGGCTGCGATGTATTCAACGTTACGAACGAAGCTCGTCCAAATGACGACCTTTTGGCCAGCCTTGGCGAGGCTGCGCGCGCGGCTCAGGACGTAGCGCATCTTGGGGCCGCGCCCCTCGGTCAGTGCGGCAGCCAGTTCCGGGGAATGGGCGTGCGCAAGATCAGCGGCGAGCAGCGCGGGGTGAGACACGAGTTGCATCACTCGCATCACAGATCGTCCAAGAGTTTGAAAGGCGGTGCGGTTGCGGCGCGACAAAGCGCTGGCCGCATCCCGCGCGACCTGGCTTTTCATGAGCTGGTACACGCGTGCCTGCAAGGGGTCCATTTGGACGGTCTTGAGTACGCGCGTAACGGGCGGTAATCCAAGCTCGGTCTTCGTCGTGCGTACGTAAATCGGACGGACGGCGTCAATCACCCTTGTCTCGTCGATTCGTACTTCGGGAAAGAGGAACCCGAACTGCGGAAGCAGATCATCGACGGACTGGGGCATCGGGGTGCCGGACATGATCAGCTTGCTCACGGGAAGGTGCGACATGCTGAGAACGGCTTCCGTCGAAATGTTCCCGCGCCGCTTGATCTTGTGGCTTTCGTCGATGAAGACGTGGACGCGCTTGTCGAGGAGGTGGTCCGCCACAACTTCCGGGACTCGGGCGAACTGCTGGTAGTTGATGATCATGAATCTGGGGTCCGCCGACAGTTGCTCAGGAATCCTGTCAAAGCGACGCAACCGGACAAACGCATCGCGACAGTCGGGCAAGCATTCCTCCAACTGCTCATCCCACGCGGGAAATGCGTTCTTCGGTGAGATGACCAAGAGCCTGTCGCCCGGTGTTGCTCGACAAATGAAAGTGGCGAGGGCCTCGGTCGTCTTCCCTGCGCCTGGGACAGAGAAGGTCGCGGCAGCTGGGACGGCGGCGAGTCGTCGCACATTACGAAGCTGGGCTGCGGTCAGTGGACGGGCGAATCCGACCGCTTCGAGGCGGGCAAGCACCTCGGCCTCTGGCAATGCGGCGCTGTTGATCGCGGCGCTGTATCCCTCGGCGCGGCGATGCGCCTGGGACAGCAACCGGGACGCTTCGGGGGCGATGCGGAAGTGCTCGCCAGTCTTGAGGCCAAACGCAGTGATGATCTCGAGGATGCTTGGCCTGAGAGCGAGAAAACGCCACCACGGAGTGCTGACGGTGAACGCCCCTTCGGCGTGCGCCTCGGGAGAACTTTGGACCAGGAGGTCGCGGATCACGCGAATATGATCTCGGTCGGCGTCAGAATCCGACCACGTAACAACCGCTCGGCGGTCAGCAGACCGATAGTCGAAGTCAAGCACGGCTAAACACCTCGCGATGTGAGCCAGGCCTCAATGCGCTCCAGCTCTCTGCGAATGGCTTGAATCTGGGCGGCGACGCCGCCTGTCTCAGACTCAGGCCGCAAGCCGTGGCCAGCTGCATTCTGAACATGGTTGTTCGCTTTTTTGAGCGCGGTCAGGAGGAACTCAGCTGTGTCGCGGTCGCGGGCTTGTTCCTCTTGGGCTCGGACGGCTTCGAGGACGATCTCGCGAGCCCGTTGTTGCGCTGCTGGGTCTTGGCAGATGGCAGCGACGAGGCGAAGCGAGTCGGTCGCTTCCGCTCCGCCCGCGGCGGCGGGGCCACCGAAAGCTTCGATAGCGGCGGGGTCAGCAGCTCCGCCAGCAGCTGGAAATGCTTCGGACAACTGCTGCCGCACAGCGGGCAGGTGATCCTTGACCTGCGTGACGATGCGATACAGCCGGTCTTCCGCTTCACCGGCGTTTCCAATGAGGGAGTAGGTGATGTGCTTGACAAGCTCACGGTCGCCCTGGTTCGGCAACGCTCGCATCGCCTTGATGAGGCTGTCGAGCGTGTAGTCGGCGTCGCTGACAACGGACCATTTGTGCGGGGTGCCCTTCTGATTCAGGTATTCAATAGCCAGCTGCCGCTTGGCGAGTAGCGACTCGATGGCCTTCTTTGACATCTTGTAGAGCCGCGAGAGTTCCGGCGTGGTCAGGTTATGGAGTCGCTGTTTTTGGGCGATCATGTTGGCTTCGGCGTGCCAGACGTAATCGCTCCGAATGTCCTGCTCGACCTGAAGCGCGGCCTCGAGGCTATCGATTTCCCGCTCGTCGCAATGAGGCAACACGACCACGTCCACATGACCAAAGTGGGCGTAGGTGGCGGCGTCTTCCTGAAAAAGTTTTCGCCAGCAGCAGAGGCGGCGATTGCCGTTTACGACGAATCCGTTCTCGTCGAGCAGGATGGGTTCCACCTGCTTGTTCTTTGTGTCGGCAAACTTTCGTTGCAAGCCTTCCTCGGCGATCATGCCCAGAAGGATCGTGTGCTGGGCGGCCTGAATCTCCTCGCAGTCCCTCGTCAGGGATGCTTCCGAGCGCCGCCGGGGCAAAGAGTTCGCACGTCGGCTTGCAATGCGTGCTGGCGATTAGCCGGCGTGCGTGCCATCAGCCAAGCGGCGATGCCAATCGTAGACGTTGGCGTAGTCGAGAAAGCTCGCAAGTTCGCTCAGGCCGCTTCGTTGAAACGTAGGCCGTTGAAGTTGTCGAGCGAATAAGTCCCGTCTTGATTCGTTGGACACGACAAAGAAGCGATTCGCGTTTGGGCAGGCGAGGAGCACGTCATTGAATCGCAGAAGGCCTGAATACACGGGTGTTGAATGCTCAACCTCGAACGCGGCGGCGATAGCGTCGTGTTTGTGGTCCACCCATATCACATCGATTTCGGATGCGAAGTGGGAACGCTCGGCCACATGGGCGGGGAGAGAACCAATTGGTTGAAATCGTTTCGTGAGGCTCCAGTCCAAAGTTTCGACGTTATTTGGCGGTAGGTAGACGCCGTACCCCTTCATCACGCCGATTCCGCAGAGAAGAGTCTGGGCCTGCCAGTGGCTCAGATGTGAAGCCACGGCCGACGTGGTGTCATGGCCGGCCGCTGGAAGAGCCTCGAGACCGCCATACGCATCTACGTTGAAATGGCCGACGCGTGGAAGATAGAGATCCCCCATCGGCGGGCCGTATGTTATCTGAACTTTGAATTGTCCGTCGGACGCCAAAGGCGATTGGCGTATCACGGCTTCGAAGTCCGAATACGGCACGAACAGCGGCGATTCCTTGTCTGTAAAGAAACAGATGTAGGAGTGGTGGCCGTCAATCGCGTTTAAGTCCACTTGACGCAGCCCATAAAACGCGACCCCTTTGCCATGGAGCTTCGAGTAGCGCAGGTAGAGTCGTATGCCGTGAGCCGTCTGGATGAGAGACTGACTGCCCGGAAGGCGGGTTAGCGGTCCGCAGCGAGTCTCGAGCGCGGCGAGAAGGTCGCGCTTGTGTTCATTTGGCATGGCGAGTCACGTCCGGCGACGGCGTATCAACAAGCCATGCTGGTGCACGCGGCGGGTGCGAGCACAAGACGCTCGATCAAGCCGACAGGAAACTGGCAGGGATGGCTTGTCTTCTCTGGATGGTTGCTTTTGACGTTGGGCATGGTCCACACGTCTTCCGGGTTTTTGCCCAACGGATTACCAGAGACCATCCCTTTGCGTGGCCCCTTGAAGTGTTTCTTGCCGGGGTACTTGGATGGCACGCGAACGGCATCGAGATTGAACTTGTAGCGATCCGATTTCGTGTACCAAAGCACGACCTCGTAACGGCCAGAGAATCGCCGCCGCGTATGCAGCCCGTGACCAAAGTGCCAGATGATGCGGTTGCGGAGTTGAAGGTTGTGGCGTTTGAAGATCGGCGCGAACTCGATGTCGAGCGGTACGATCTCGCCATCGGTGACGTAGTTTCCAACTTGCCAGCAGATCGAGCCGGTGTCCTTGAGGCGTGGGACGATCAAGTCGATGATGGTCGCCATGCTGGCCAGATAGTCGTCGAGCCCCCGCTTTGTTTCGTATGACTTGCCGATGTTGTAGGGCGGAGAAGTGACAACGAGATCGAAGACAGGGTCGGTGGGCAGACCCGAGAGAAATGCGGCGGTGTCTCCCCGCCAGAGGCCGCATTGTTCATCAAGGAACAGCTGCGGGGATTCGGATGCGCAGTGGACGCGTGCAGGCTCAGGGGCCAGTTGTTGGGCCGGCGACTTTGGTGCAGCGTGGCGTTTGCGTGGGGCCGGCATTGCGGACATCGTCCATGAGTGGCGTGTGCAGTGATATCTTCGCGCTGGGGGACGGTCCGAGCGTAACGGAACGAGGGACAACCTTGGTCCAACCGGCGGCGGCGCGGCGGAGAGGTGGATACCGAACACGGGGGGTTTCGGCCTTTTTGCCGTTTGCGGCGGTAAAAATCAAGGATTGGCCGCGGCGACGCGACGGGCTGCGGGACGAACGGCCGTTTGTCTGCGTCTGCAGAACGTCGGAAGGATGCGTCCGCCGGTATCGCAGACGCAGACGTGCCGGGTGTCAGGACGGCCGCAGCCGGCGGGCGATTGTCAGGAGCAGGGCCGCCGCTTCGGGCGGTAGTTCGACGACCAGAGCGAGGAGTTCGGGCAGAGGGTCAGCCGCCGGTGTGCCGGATTCTGTGCCGTGTGCTGGCGGATTTGCCGTCTCGCGGCCAGGATCCGGTGGTTGCTCGACTCCCCGTGGGGGTACTGGAACGGCCGCGTTGCCCGCGAAAGCGAGTGGCGCGGCCGTTTTGCTTTCGTCGTGCGAGTCGGTGCGGCTGTCTGCGTGCACTGACTGTGCCGGATTCTGTGCCGCCGCACCGCAGCTTGTTTGTTGCAC
>Ga0315901_10005697_pt1 | contig 15086 bp, 12 predicted proteins | sample LakEriMetagenome_10_FD_203761 | JGI IMG/M metagenome (GOLD analysis project Ga0315901, IMG submission 203761) | Freshwater fungal communities from buoy surface, Lake Erie, Ohio, United States - Buoy 2 MA116 | ecosystem: Environmental > Aquatic > Freshwater > Lake | place: USA: Lake Erie, Ohio...
GATCCTGTTCTACGGGATCGAGGCGATGGTGTCGGCTGGCATCACCGAGATCGGTGTGATCGTCGGCGACACGCGGGCCGAGGTGATGGCAGCGCTCGGTGACGGCAGCCAATGGGGTGCGCAGATCACATTCATCCCGCAGGATGCACCGTTGGGGTTGGCGCATTGCGTCTTGATCGCGCGCGACTTCCTGGGTGACGACGACTTCGTCATGTACCTCGGCGACAACTTGCTCGAACAAGATCTAGGGGCGTTCGTGCGCGCGTTCGAATCGGCCCGGTCGTCGGCTGAACCGCCCTCCGCGCAGATCTTGCTGAAGCAGGTTCCCGATCCGCATCGATTCGGCATCGCCGAACTCGACGCCAACGGCAACGTGGTTCATCTCGTCGAGAAGCCGGCCGATCCGCCCACCGACCTCGCCCTGGTGGGGGTCTACTTGTTCGATCGCACCATCAACACCGCCGTGCGCGAGATCAAGCCGTCGGGTCGAGGCGAGCTCGAGATCACCGATGCGATCCAGTGGTTGGTCGATCAGGGTCATCGCGTGCGTTGCGAGTTGCTCACCGGTTGGTGGATCGACACCGGCAAACTCACGCCGCTGCTCGAGGCGAATCGCCTGTTGTTGGAAGTGATCGAGCCGCGCATCGATGGCGACGTTGACAGCGAGTCGTCGGTGGACGGTCGCGTGGTGGTGGAGGCGGGCGCTGTCGTGCGCAACTCCACCCTTCGTGGTCCGCTCGTGATCGGGGCCAACGCGATCATCACCGACAGCTTCATCGGCCCGTACTCGGCCATCGGCAACGGTTGCGAGGTCGTGCACAGCGAGATCGAGCACTCGGTGATCATGGAGCGCAGTCGCATCATCGACATCCCGCGCTTGGAAGACAGCCTCATCGGCAAGGAAGCCGAAGTCGTGCGATCGGGTCGTAAGCCGCGCGCGCTTCGTCTCATGATCGGCGATCACTGCCAGATCGACACGGAGTGACATGGCCACCCAAGCGGAACGTGTTTACGAAAGCGATCTCATCACCGGCGTCTGGATCGCCGAACCCAAGGTGCACGGTGACGAGCGCGGATTGTTCGTCGAGTCGTATCGCCGCGAGTGGATTCCGGGCGCGCGCGAGATGATCCAGACCAACCGATCGAACAAGCAGGCCGGCGCCCTGGTGGGCCTGCACTATCACCTGCATCAGGCCGACTACTGGTACGTGATCAGCGGATCGATGCGCGTGGTTCTGCACGACCTTCGAGTCGGGAGTCCCACCGATGGCGCCACACAGACCATCGACCTGCGCGGTGACGTTCACAAGGGTGTGTTCATCCCGCCGGGAGTAGCGCACGGTTTCGCTGCCCACACCGATTTAGTGATGACGTATCTCGTCGACGGTTACTACAACCCATCCGACGAGTTGGGTGTGGCGTGGGACGACCCGGCCGTCGGAGCCGATTGGGGAGTTGCGTCGCCGGTCATGTCGGCGCGCGACGCCAACAATCCGCGTCGGGCCGATATTCCCGATCATCAGCGGCCCCGCTGGCCGCTGCGCACCTGAGGCGAACGTGAAGCTGTTCGTGACCGGCGCGGCCGGATTCATCGGGTCGAACTACGTGCGCTGGCTGCTTGCGAATTCTGACGATGTAGTGACGATCTTCGACAAGCTCACGTACGCCGGCAACCTCGAGAGCATTCGCGATCTCGTCGACGATCGTCGGTGTCGTTTCGTGCAAGGCGATATTTGCGATTCCGATGTCGTACTCGATGCAATGAAGGGCCACGACGCCGTGGTGCACTTCGCGGCCGAGAGCCACGTCGATCGCAGCATCGTCGATCCGTACGCGTTCGTGCGTACCAATGCTTTCGGCACCAATGTGATGTGCGACGTGGCGCGACAGGTGGGCGTGCAGAGGTTCCTGCACATCAGCACCGACGAGGTGTACGGATCGATCGAGGTCGGGTCGTTCACCGAGACCGATCGGCTCGGACCAAGGTCGCCGTACGCGGCGTCGAAGGCCAGCAGCGATCTGATCGCGCTGTCGTACGTGACCACCTACGGAATGCCCGTGGTGGTCACGCGGTGCTCCAACAACTTCGGCCCGTATCAGTTCCCCGAGAAGCTCATTCCGCTGTTCACCACCAACTTGCTCGACGGCAAGAAGGTTCCGTTGTACGGCGACGGCGGCAACGTGCGCGACTGGATCCACGTGGAAGACCACAACCGCGCCGCGCACCTGGTTCTCCAGAAGGGCGTCGTGGGCGAGATCTACAACATCGGTGCTCACAACGAGATCACCAATCGCGAGATCACGTACCGACTGCTCGAATTGTGCGGCCGTGACGAGTCGTTCGTGCAGCCGGTGGCCGATCGCCTCGGTCACGATCGCCGGTATTCGGTGACCATCGACAAGATCAGCGCATTGGGTTGGAAGATGCAGCGGTCGTTCGAGGAGTCGCTGGCCGAAACGGTCGGGTGGTATCGCAACAATCGCGCGTGGTGGGAACCGCTCAAGGCGCGCGCCGGACTGTGAACCGGGTTCTCGTCACCGGCGCCGCCGGTCAATTGGGTCACGACGTGGTGGCGGTCGCGGCATCGCGGGGAGACACAGTGCTGGCGGTCGATCAGGCGGATCTCGACATCACGCAGCGCGAGCAGGTACACGAAGCCATCGCCGAATGGCGCCCCGACGTGATCGTCAACTGTGCCGCGATGACCGCGGTCGACCAGTGTGAATCAGAGGTGGAGAAGGCGTTCGCGGTGAACGAACACGCGGTGCGCTGGATCGCCGAGGCCTGCGACGCGATCGACGCGCGGCTCGTGCACATCAGTACCGATTACGTGTTCGACGGCACGAAGACCGGCGCCTACGTGGAGACCGACATCCCCAATCCGCAGAGCGTGTACGGCGCGTCGAAATTGGCGGGCGAGAAGGCAGCGCTCGAACTCGGCTCGAATGCGGTGGTGGTGCGCACGTCGTGGGTGTGCGGGGCGAACGGTTCGAACATGGTGCGTACGGTGCAACGGTTGGTGGGGGAAGGCAAGCCGCTTGCGTTCGTGGGCGATCAGGTGGGTTGCCCCACGTTCACGGCCGACTTGGCGCCGGCACTGTTCACGCTCGTGGACGATCGGCACAGCGGCGTGTTCCACCTCACGAATCAGGGTGCTGTGAGCTGGCACGGCTTCGTGCGCGAGATCGTGCGCGAGTTGGGGAGTGATCCCGATACGGTGCGCGCGATCACGACAGCCGAGCTCGTGCCGCCGCGGCCGGCGAAGAGACCGGCGAACAGCGTGCTGGAGAACAAGGCGTGGCGTGACGCGGGATACGAGTTGTTGCGGGACTTCCGCGAACCGCTCCACGAATTACTGCACGGCCCGCTGCGCAATCCCTGATTGGGTGTGGGGATCCAGGGCTTCAGGGCTCGAGAGTGACGACATCGCCGGGGCGCACCACTCCACGTTCGGTCACCGTCGCGTACAACCGGCTGATCGCCCCGCCGAACTCACCCTCGCGATCGTGATGCAACCGCCCGAAGTCGCCGTCCTTCATCCACTGCGCGTTCTTCTTGCACGGCACCGCGTACGCCCACACCTCGCAGATCACCTCACCGATCCGAAGTCGCACGCCGGGTCGCACGTCGTTCCAGTCGATGCCGCCAATGGTGATGTTCTCGCCGGCCGAGCCGTAGTCGATGGGATGACCATCGGCTCGTAGTCGATCGATCACCTCGGCCGACCACAGACACAGTGCCTGGAACGGCCGGCCGTGATGTTCACGCGCCTTTTGGACGTCGCCTTCGATACCCCGCCAACCCACGTACGCCTCAGCGACAGAGCTCTTGGGCACCCCACCCTTGCTCGTGTTCACCTGAACGACCGCACCCGTGCGCGTGGCTGGCGCGTGGCCTCCCACACGCAACGTGAGGGGGGCGGCGGCCACGGTGGCCCACACCTGTGCGAGCAATTCGGGCACCTCGTCGCTCGGCAGCTTCAGCACGTCGACATCTCTCAGCAGGGTGTCGACGCGGTCGGCCAAGTGGGCGACAGGGTTCGGATCGCGACCGTTGCGCATCATCTCGAGAATGATCGGCGCGTTCAGCAGCGTCTTGCGGGCATCCTGGTCGGTGAAGAGATACGGGCCGACCGGAATCAACGACACGTCAGGAGAGTATCCCGTCGGCCAAACGCCCGAGCTTGCGCATCTCGCGTCGTAACGCCACGCGCAGGTGCGAACGGTCGATCGGCTTGTCGTCGGCGGCGGCGAGGAACGCGGCCGCGACCGACACGTTGCGCACATTGCCGCCCGAGAAGTTGATGGCGGCCAACTCGTCGTGGCTCACTTCAGGTGCGCACACCGACAACGGCAGGTGCAGCCGCCACAACTTGAGTCGAAGGTCGCGGTCGGGCGCCATGAACTCGACCATTCCTTGGATACGACGTTGGAACGCTTGGTCGACGTTCGCGGCCAGGTTCGTGCTGATGATCACGAAGCCCTCGAAGGTCTCGACTCGCTGCAACAGGTAGGCGACTTCGATGTTCGCGTAACGGTCGCGGGCATCGTTGGTCTCGCTGCGCTTTCCGAAGATGGCGTCACCTTCGTCGAACAGTACGAGCGCACCGCCCACACTCGCCGCATCGAACACTTCCTCGAGGTTCTTCTCGGTCTCGCCGATGTACTTCGACACGACGGTCGAGAGATCGATCTTCACCAACTCGAGTCCGAGATCGCCGGCGATCACCTCGGCGGCCAGCGTCTTTCCGGTGCCCGACGGACCAGCGAATACTGCCAACAGACCCGGCGGCACGTGACGACCGATGCCTGGCATCTCGCGAACTCGGCTGGCCTGGCGGTAACGCTGAGCAAGCGATTGCAGTTCGTCGAGACAGTCGGTTTCGACGATGAGGTCGTCCCATGTTCGCGACGGTGCGGTGCGATTACCGAGCTCGAACAAGCGATGATCAGCCAGACGACGAACCGCGCGCGACAAATCGCCGTCGACGAGGGGCAGGGTGGAATGAACCCGCCGCAACTGGTCGGCTGTCAGCGGATGCGGCGAATCCTGACCGAGCACCGACGCGACTTCTTCAGCCGACGCGGCACTCGGCGGTGCGGCTGCCTCCTTCCACGCGCGACGTGGCAGGAGTTCGGGATCGACACCGGCCGGTGTGGAGATGCCGATCACCAGATGGTTGGCATCGTCGAGAGTCGCGCTTCCGAGTGACGTGAGCGATCCGGAGAGTTCGACGAGAAGTGCGGCGCGACACAACGTCGCCTCACGCACACACGCGTCCCATTGCGCTTGATCGTTCGGGTCACGAACCACCAACACCGAGTCACCGGCCAACTCGTTCATGAGCAGCGTTCTACGACGAGTGGGGTCGTCGCCAACGACGAGCATGGAGGTGACGTCTCCGCGGTTGCCGCCACGATCGACGAGCCGCGAACCAACCGGAAGTGCCGGATCGGGACGCGGGTCGTCGGAGAGTCCCCACATCACGGTGGAGTCGACCGACACCGTTCGTGAGGCGAAAGGTCCCGACGTGGAGACCGTGACGAGTCGTGCGCGACGCAGTCGCGAATCAGGCCCCACTGTCGATGCGCCACTGAACTCGTCGTCACGCAGTTGGTCGAGCATTCCGAGACGGATACTTCCGACACCATCGGGGGAGAGGGGGGCCAACGCACGTTGGCGCTCGAGTGATCGCTCGACATGAACACACAGCACGAGAGCGAGCACCTCGTCGTCGGGGCAACCCGCGCCGCGCGCGAGTGCCACCACCGGATCATCGGTGTCGAGAGCCTTCGCGCGCAATGAGGCGAGTGACGATGTCGAACCTCGACCCCCGTCAGCCGCGTTCGAGACGAGTAGTCGAACTGCTTCGTCCGCCCAACGACTGGCCGAGCCGTCAGCCGAAGAGTTCTTCGATCGCATCTGCTGCCGACTTCTGGCCGGTCATCACCGGTCCGGCCGCATCCACGACCATTCCAGTCATTCCTGGGAGGGCGTAGGCCAGATCTTCGAGCACCGCCGATACGTCGCCGTTCTCGGGGATGGGCATTCCGCTCTTCAAGACGATGTCGGATCCGGACACGACCGCGGTCCCGGCTACGAATCGATCGTTCACGGCGTTGAGAACCTTGAGCGTTTCGATGAGCGCCGCTTCGCTCGGCTCGCCCACGGTCCGACGGCAGGTGATGGTGGCCAGGCGACGTTCGACGTCAGCGACGACCTCGACATGCGTGCCGTCCTCGTCGACGTACGTGACCGACGTGTCGCTCTCGTCGGAACGAGTGAATCCGAGTTCTTCGAGACCGGACGCGGCCCCGAGCCACTGCGGCGCCGCTTCGAACGACAGACCGATCCAGACTTCGCCATCGGCTCCGTCGACACGTCGCATGGCACTCTCGATGCGCCAATCGCGAGCGAATGGTCCGGAACCGGGTCCGGTGGCCGACTCGGGGCCGGACACCGTGATGCGAACATCACCGTGCGCGTCGAGTGAGCCGCGACGCACGCGTGTGCGCGCGCCGAACACGTCCTCGAGTTCGATGTGGTCCCAGACGTCAGGTGACACGAGTCCGGTGAGCGACACGATGCCGTCGTCGACGCGAGCCTCGATCTGACGTAGCAACACGTCGCCAGCAGGGTGCGTGAAATTCACATCGGTCATGGGAGCCTCCTCGGGCGATTCATGGAACGGGTCGCCCGGCGGGCGCCGGATCAGGCCTTCTTGGCGGCGTCGCCCTTGCCTGCGTCGCCCTTACCCGCGTCTTCCTTCTTGAACGACTTCGTCTTCTTGAGCAGGGTCTCGGACTTCTTGGCTTCGACCTCGGCCACACCGAGTTCGACCTTGTATCCACTCGTCTTCGTGATCTTGAAGGTGAGTTCCCTCTCCATGAAGTCGAAGCCGAGCTTGAAGCCGAGTGCCTCGCTCTTCTCGAAGGTTCCGCCCGCCTCTTCGATCGCTTCTTGCGCCGCGTCCTCGGCTGAACTCTTCGCTTCGTCGATCATCGCGTCGAGTTGAGCCTCGGCAACCGGGTCGACCTGCTCGTCGGGGGCACGATCCATTTCCTTCTGGATCTGCTCGATGCCCTTCAGGATGATCTCCTTGCCGGCGTCGCCAACGAGCTTCTCGATCGGCACGTCTTCGACGGCCAACTCGATCTCGTTCTTCTCGATCTGCATGTTGGACTTGGTGCCGTCCTTGTTGGCACCCCACAACGCGTTGTATTCGACTTCGGCGGTGACACCGAGAACGGTGACGGCAGCCTTGGCCGAGAAGCCGAGCATGGTGCGACCCGTGCTCTCCTGGGCGCCACGTGAACCGCCCGACAGCGTGTTGATGAGACCCTCGGCGCGCTTGTTCTTGCTGCCGATGCCCTTGCCTTGATCGAGGGACTTGCGGTCGGTGCGCGTGCTCGTGGTGCCCTTCAGCTCGCCCTCGACTTCGCCAACGTCGCCCAAGCCGGCCTTGGCCGAGAGTGCTGCCATCGCACCGGTTTCGGCGTAGAAATCGTCGCCGTCCTCGCCCGCGGCATCACCGAACGCCTGCTTCTCGGTTTCGAGCGATCGCTTCTCGGCGCGACGCTTGCCGCGTGCGTCGGCACTACCACCGAACAGATACGCCTCGGCTTCCCACGGAATCATGTTGCTCTCGGCGCAACGGCGGTACAGCGCGTACTCGATGAGTGCGCCGACTTGCGCTCCGTCCTTGCCCTTGGCGGCTACGAATCCACCGAGCGCACCCTTGAGCTCGGCGACGCCGACGCTTCCGCCACCGGTGATGGCGATGGTGCCCTTGGCTTCGATGCCCTTCTCGTCACGCTCGGCCTTGAGTTCGAGGAAGCCGCCGACGGTCGCGGGCGGCACCGGGATCGAGAGTTCGATCTTGAACTCGGCTTCTTGACCCTTGTACGACTCTTCTTCACCCTTCTTCGGAGCGTCGAGCAACTTGTCGAGCATCGCACCGGCGCGCTGGAACAGCGTGACGCCGTCACCGAGGTAGTGCTTCTCGAGGCTGGTGACGCGCGCGTCTTCCGGAATCGCGGCCGCAGCGGCGGCTGCGTTCGCGTTCTTGGCCTTAATGGAGTCGAGGGCGAGTTGCGCGGTGTTGACGAACGTGACGAAGCCCGTGTAGCGAGCCTGCTTGTTGGCGTCAGGAACACCGTTCTCGTCTTCGTGGTCGGCGATCCAGGCCTTGGCGATCCGGAGCATTCCCTGGATCTTTGCGACCGCGGTGGCCGCATTCGACGCCGGCACCTGGCCCGTCTTCTTGTCCTTGAGGCCCTCGTACTCCTTCAGCATCGCTCCGATGGCCACCTGGGCCTGGCTCTTCGACGAGAAGAAGCTCTGATACGTGAGTTCGAAGAAGCGGTCTTGCGTCATGAAGCGGTGGATGCTGCGCGATGCACCGGGCGTCTCGGTGGCGACGTGCGCGAGTTCGTGACCGATGAGGTGATCGCCGGCGGCGGTGCCAGGGTTGTACTTGCCTCGGCGGAAGAACACGTCGTTGCCCGTGCTGAAAGCATCGGCCTGGAGCGAACGACTCAACGTGTCGGCTTGTGAGTCGGTGTGCACGCGTACACCGGACAGATCGACACCGTACGAATCGGAGAATGCCGTCGCCTCGCGGTTTCCGAGGGCCTGACCACCGCCTCGCTTCGCATCGATCTGGCGCTGAACGTCAGGGGCGATTTCGGCGCCTCCGAGCGGATCGTCCTTCGAGGCCTGACGCGACACGGTGGACGGCGCGGCTTCGTCGTACGCACCGAGGTTGCGAACCGCAGCATCGGCCATCGAATCGGCCTGACGTTCGGACGGATCATTGGCGTATCCGACGGTGAGAGCGCGGCGCACCGGCTTGTGCTCGGTCTCGGGCGCCACCATGTCGGCGAACGCTTCCTGACTCAGATCGGCTGCAACGTCCTTGCGCCGGACATCCCGCTTCAACATCCCGCCTCCATCCCCCGAAGGGTTCGTGATGCGAACTTAGCACCGGGCTTCCCCGGGTCTTCCAGGCCCGATACGCATTCCATGGGGAACCAGACCGGCAGATTTGCCGGGTTTTCGCACCCATCAAGGCGGGGGTGGGAACACCTAGGCTCAGGCCATGTCGGCCATGTCGAGTGCGTCTCCACTGCGGCTCACGGAGTGGACCTCGTGTGGAGGCTGCGCCGCCAAGTGGGGCAAAGACCTCCTGGCCGGCCTGGTCGACGAACTCCCGACCTCGCTCGACCCGTCCCTCCTAGTGGGCCTGGCCCCGTTCGACGACGCCGCGGTCTATCGCCTCAGCCCCGACCTGGCCCTCGTGAGCACCACCGACTTCTTCCCGCCCCTGGTGGACGACCCGGCCGACTTCGGCGCCATCGCCGCCGCCAACGCCTGCAGCGACGTCTTCGCCATGGGCGGTCGCGTGGTGCTGGCGGTCAACGTCGCGGCCTTCCCCGAACACTTCCCGCGCGACGCGATCGTCACCATCTTCGACGCCGCGTCGTCGGTGGTGGCCGCGGCCGGCGGCAGCGTCGCCGGCGGACACACCATCCGCAATCCCGAGCCCATCTTCGGTCTCGCCGTACAAGGTGTGGTGCACCCCGATCGCATCTTCCGCAAAGAGGGTGCGCGGGTGGGCGACGTCCTCGTGATCTCCAAACCTCTCGGCACCGGCATCGTGCTCGCGGGCGGCAACGACGATCACAAGCGCGCCGCGATCGAGGGTATGAAGACGCTCAATCGCGCGGCGAGCGAACTTCTGCAATCCACGCCGGGTGTTCACGCCGTCACCGACGTGACCGGATACGGACTCGCCGGCCACGGCTGGGAGATGGCCGAGCGCGCCAACGCAACCTTCGTGATCGACTCGCATTCGCTGCCCACCTACGCGGGTGCCCTCGACGCCGCACAACGCGGAGTTCGCACCGGTGGAGACGCGCGCAATCGCACCGCCGTCGGCACTCATGTCGACGTCACGAGTGATGCAATTCCGCACGTCGACGCGATCGTGTTCGATCCGCAGACCTCGGGTGGTTTGCTCGCCGCGGTCGACTCAGCGCACGCAGACGCACTCACGGCTGGTCCGTTCACCGCGATCGGTCGTGTGGTTGACGGGCCGGCCGGCCTGCGCATCGTGTGATGGCAGCCGCCAAGGCGCCCAAGGGTGCCGCGAAGGCGCCGCGGGTCGCGCCCTCACGTGACGCCGAAGATCGACTGCGCGCCGAGGGTCATCGCATCGTGGTGGGCATCGACGAAGTGGGCAAGGGTGCTTGGGCGGGGCCGCTCGCCGTGGGCATCGCGCTCGTTCCCGATGCCGATGCGAGCGACGTTCCGGCTCCCATTCGCGATTCGAAGGCGATCACCGAGAAAGCGCGCGAAGCGATGTTCGACGCAGTGGCGTCATGGTGCATCGCGTGGTCGGTGGGTATGGCGTCACCGCAGGAATGCGACGAATGGGGGATGGCCGAGGCGCAACGCGTGGCCACCAAGCGCGCACTCACCACGCTCAGCAGTGCGAGCAACGTCACGCCCGATGCCGCAGTGGTCGATGGATCGTGGAACTTCGTGAGCCCGCTCGTGCCTCGTGTGCAGATGATGGTGAAGGCCGATACGTCGTGTTTGTCGGTCGCGGCCGCGTCGATCCTCGCCAAGGTCACGCGCGATCGGCTGATGCGCGAACTCGCGCACGACTTCCCGATGTACCGGTTCGAGGGCAACAAGGGTTACCCGTGCCAATGGCATCGCACGGCGCTGGCCGGTTACGGCCCGTCGGCTGTGCACCGCACATCGTGGGCGTTCATGGACAACTTGGCCCATTGGGGTGGTGTCGGAAGAGGCCAGCAAAGATTGCTTTGATACCCCAGGGGGTATAAGGTGAGCCCGCCCACATACCCAAGGGAGTATCGATATGACGACCACCGAAACACAGAATCGCGGTTCGAAATCCGTGATTCCTCACGACACCCCCGGCCACGGCCATGAGGGAAAGCGACCGCTGTTCGACCGGCTGGCCCGTTTCTCGGTGCGCCGACGTCGGGCCGTCATGTTGGTGTGGGCCCTCGTCGTTCTGCTCGCGGCACCGTTGGCCGTTGGCGTGTCGGGGGCGTTGTCCGGAGCTGGGTGGGAAGCTCAGGGGTCGATCGCTCAGGAAGTTCGCGACGAGTTGCGAACCGACTTCCCGATGGTGGGTGCCGAGTCGGCCATCGTCGTCGTGAACCAGCCCGCATCGTTCGTCGACGATCAATCGAATGTGACCGCGGTGGTCGAACGATTGAGCGCCGAAGTGGGTGGCGACGTGGTGGCCGCCGTCGCCGACCCTCGGGCGATGCCCATGGAGGCTGGCCTGGTCTCAGGTGACGGTCGCACGGTGATGATCCCGGTGTCACTCGCGTTCGACGAGGACGCCGATTTGCCCGAAGCAGCGAGCGATCTCATCCACATGGTCGAGAAGATCGCTCTTCCTGATGGAGTCAAGGCTGAAGTGACGGGTGAGTGGCCGGTGTGGAGCGATTTCAATCACTCAAACGAGGAGGCTCTCCACAAGGCCGAGTTGCTTTCGGGCCTCCCTACTCTCGTTCTTCTGTTCATCGCTTTCGGCGCGGCGGTCGCCGCTGGAATTCCACTCATCCTCGCGATCGCTGGAATCGCAGTCGGATTCGGCAGCCTCAATCTCCTCACCGCGATCACGCCTCTTTCGGTCTGGTCGATGAACTTCTCGATGATGATCGGTCTCGCAGTGGGTATCGACTACTCACTCTTCATCGTGACCCGTTATCGGGAGGAACGGCAGCAAGGTCACGGTCTCGAGGACGCCATGGCCAACGCCCTCATGTCGTCCGGCAAGGCGGTGTTCCTGTCAGCCGTGACGGTCATCATGTCGTTGGCGGCAATTTTCGTGGTTCCGATCATGGTCTTCCGATCGATGGCACTGGGCATGATTCTGTCGGTGACGGCAGTTGCGCTGGCGTCCATCACTCTTCTGCCGGCCGTTCTCGCCGGGATGGGGGATCGTGTGCTCGCGCAACGCGGACGCAAGAACTCCGATCAAGCGGCGCAAGGTCGTTGGGTGCGCTGGACGAGCGGCGCGTTGAAGCGTCCGGCCGCGACGCTCGTGCTCGGTCTTGTGCTTTTGCTCGCATTGGCTGCTCCCGCGATCGGCATGAAGTTGGGTATGCCAGGAGCGCGTGTCGTCGACGAGGGTCGTTCGAGTCGAGACGGATACGAATTGGTCACCGCGGCTTTCGGTGAAGGTGCCGCCGCCCCGATGTTCGTCATCACGCCAATTGGAACCGAAGACCGTGTCATCGAGGCGGTGCTCGCCGATCAGAACGTCCTGAATGCTCAAGTCGTGGCCACGAACGACGTCACCCAGCGCTCGGCGATTCGCGCGTTCGGTTCGACAGGGCCAGAAGACGAGCGCACTGGACAGATGGTCGAGCGCGTTCGCCAGACTTTGTCGACGAGTGTTCCCGAGGCTCGCGTGGGCGGCCCGGCCTCGCAAAATCACGACCTGACGAAATCTCTCACCGGGAAGGCCCCCTTGGCGATCGGACTCATCATGGTCGTCGCCTTTCTCCTGTTGCTCCTCGTCTTCCGCAGTCTGGCGATCGCTGTCAGCTCGATCGTTCTCAATCTGATCAGCGTGCTCGCCAGCTTCGGTTTCGCGACGATCGTGTTCCAGCACGGAATCGGAGCGGGGCTCCTCGGAATCGAACATCAGGGATTCGTCAACGCCTGGGCGCCGATCTTCTTCTTCGCTCTGCTGTTCGGTTTGTCAATGGACTATCAGTTGTTCCTGTTGGCCGCCATTCGCGAGCGTTACGAGACCACAGGTGACACACAGACGGCGATTCGAGAAGGAATCGCCATGACCGGGAAGCCGATCACCAATGCGGCGCTCATCATGATCGTGGTGTTCGTCGCGTTCGGAGTGACCGGGCCGATCCCGCCGACCGAGCTCGGTGTCACTCTCGCGTTGGCGGTACTCCTCGACGCGACGATCGTGCGCATGATGCTCGTGCCCTCGCTGATGGGGCTGCTCGACCGCCGCAACTGGTGGATTCCGACGTGGCTCGACAAGCGACTGCCCAAGGTTCACTTCTCGCACTGATTGTCCGAAGCGTGCGCCCGTCGAGGGCGCACGCTTTCAGGATTTTTGAGTTCCGGTCTTGAGGTCCTTGAACGCACTGGTGGAGTCGATACCCGGATCCTTCGGAAGTCCGAGCACACGCTCGGCGAGGATGTTGCGCATCACTTCGTCGGAACCGCCGGCGATACGACCACCAGGTGTGCCGAGAATCAACTGACTCCAGGCGTAGGTGCCCCACTCGCCGCTGTCGGCCACCAACTTGGCGCCGAGGATGTGCGACAAGAAGTCGCCCATGCGGCGCATGTTGTCGGTGCCGACGAGCTTGGCCATGCTCATCTCGGGTCCGGGCATCTGACCGGCCTTGATCTTGTCGAGCGCGCGCTGGTTGTTGAACGCGGCCACGCGGTTCTTGATGATGAGGTTGGCCAGTTCGTCGCGCAGAACCGGATCGTTCTGCACGCCGTAGAACTTCGCCATTTCGATGACGCGAGCGAACATGTTGATGCCACCGCCGCCGCCACCGGCTCCGATGGCCGCGCGCTCGTTCATGAGCGTGGTGAGGGCCACGTTCCAGCCGTTGTTCACGTCGCCCAGACGGTGATCGTCGCGCACGCGAACTTCGGTGAAGAACACCTCGTTGAACGACGCGCCACCGGTCATCTGGCGCAAGGGGCGGATCTCCACACCGGGCGCCTTCATGTCGACGATGAAGCCGGTGAGGCCCTTGTGCTTGGGCAGGTTCACATCGGTACGCGCGATGATCTCGCCGATGTCGCTGTAGTGCGCGCCGCTGGTCCACACCTTCTGGCCAGTGATGATCCACTCGTCGCCGTCACGCTCGGCCTTGGTGGACAAGCTCGCGAGGTCGCTGCCGGCGCCGGGTTCGCTGAACAACTGGCAGCCGATGATCTCACCGCGCCACATCTTCTGCAGATACGACTGCCGCGCGAGGTCGGAACCGTGCGCGAGGATCGTGGGCGCCACCATGCCGAGGCCGATGGTGAAGCAACTCTGATTCGGCACGTCGAACTTCGACTCGACCGAGTCGTACGCGCGTTGATACGCGCCGGGAAGTGCGCGACCACCGAATTGCTCGGGTCCGGTGATCCAACCGAAACCGGCGTCGTACTTCTTCTGACGCCACTCCTGTGCCTTGGCGACGTCGCGCCGCTCGCTCGAACGATCCTTCTCCTCGAACATCGACACCTTGTCGGAGCCTTCGCCCCACACGAACTTCTTCTCGGCCGCCTTGCGTTCGGCATTGGCCTCGAGGAACTTCAGCGCCTGAGCCTGGAACTCTTCGACCGACGGGTGAGCCACGGTGTCCTCCTCGCGATTCCGGTGTCGCGAACCGTACCGCCTCGGAGCCCGCGAACTAGGCTCGAACTCATGGGTCAGCCCGTTGTCGTCGTCGAAAAACCGAGCCGCCGCCCCGGCATCGTGCGGTTCGAAGCCAACCGCAGCCTGTCGGGCATGGGCCACGAGAGTTTCGTGAACGGAGACGCATCCGGGCACTTCGCCAAGTCGGTCACACCCTCGGCCGAACTCGCGCGCCGCTTGTTCGCCACTGGCCGCGTGTCGGCCGTTCACGTGTACCAGAACGTCATCACCGTCGACCTCGAGAAGGGTTTCGACTCGGCTGGTCTGGCCGACGTGGTGCGCGATCTGTATCAGTACTGGAAGCCGGGCATGGAGCCGCCGGCCTTCGAAGACCTCGTGCCGGCCGAGGAGGCATCGGCCGCTCCCGCCATCGACGCGGGTGGCGACCCGAAGTTGGCCGCCGCACTCGCCAAGGTTCCGGCGCATCTGCTCGAGCGCAGCCGCGCCGCGCGCGCTCGTCTCAAGGGCTGACACGCGTCACACGCACTTTTGTGCGTGTTCGGTGTTCACCCACGGAAAACGTGCGAAGAATCACTCTGTAACTTGGTTTCCGGGTGAGCACAACCCTGCCTCGACGTTGAATTTTCTTTAGCCTGTCGCTGTGAGCACCGAGTTCTTGACGCTGGAAGAAGCCGC
>Ga0315901_10005698_pt1 | contig 15086 bp, 14 predicted proteins | sample LakEriMetagenome_10_FD_203761 | JGI IMG/M metagenome (GOLD analysis project Ga0315901, IMG submission 203761) | Freshwater fungal communities from buoy surface, Lake Erie, Ohio, United States - Buoy 2 MA116 | ecosystem: Environmental > Aquatic > Freshwater > Lake | place: USA: Lake Erie, Ohio...
TTGCCGGCTTTCCGCGAGATGTCACTCCCTCATGACATTGCTGGTCACAAATCAGGAACCCGTCAAAGTTATAACTATTGATGGTCCGGCTGGCTCCGGAAAGAGCACGGTGTCTCGCTTGCTCGCTCATCGTTTGGGTTGGATTTATGTTACCACCGGCGCCATCTACCGGACGCTCGCTCTTATGCTGGTTGAAGCGGGGACCAACGTTCAGGACCGCGGCTCAGTTGAACGCTTTGTTGCTTTTCTATCCGAACGCTATCGGCAGGATTCCCGCAGTGGGAGGGTTTTTTTGGGAGAGCGTGAGCTGACCCACGAAATCCGCACGCCATTTGTGTCTGAGCAGGCCAGTCTGGTGGCACAGGACGAGCTCGTCCGTCGTCGGCTCTTACCGGTGCAAAGAAAGGTTGTTCTTGATTGCAATGGGGCTGTTGTAGACGGTCGTGACATGGGGACAGTTGTTTTTCCTGACTCACCCCTCAAAATATTTTTGACGGCATCACCAGAGCAAAGGGCTCAACGGCGGCTCGAGGAATTGCGAGCGCAGAATCTTGAGCCTAGTCTGGAAGAACTTCTTCGGGAGATTCATGAGCGGGATGCTCGAGACGCCAACCGCGTGGTTGCACCCATGCGTCCCGCCGATGATGCAATCCTGTTGGATTCAACAGAACTCGAACCGGCTGCCGTGGTGCGTGCGGTCTTGAAACTCTGCGTAGACAGAGGACTTGTGCCTGGGTTGCAGGAGTTCTGAGAGCAGCGAAATTTGTGAACAGTGCGTTCAAGGAGTCTGTATGGCCGAAGCGGTCAATCTTGAGTCGATGAATTGGTTGTCTGTTCTGACGACGGGCGGGCCCGTAGGTATCACAATTCTTGCACTTCTCGTCTTACTCTCAGTTGCAACATGGGCAATTATTTTTGAACGCTGGCGAGCCTTGCGCCGTTTGAATGCGTTGTCCGATGAATTTATGCAGGAATTTTGGAATTCGAAAAATCTCAGTGATTTAAATTCAAAGCTGAAAGAAATCGACTACAGTCCTGCTCGTGAAGTCTTTCGTTCCGGCTATAATGAAATGGTGCGAGTTCTTCATGTTCGAGAAAAAAGGGGGCTGTCTTCGGTGTCTCCTTTGTCGACCGATACAGTACGACGCGCTTTAAGCAAGGCTCGGCAGTTGGAAGAAGTTCAGCTCAGTCGAAATTTGGGTTTGCTGGCAGTCTCTGCTTCAGCATGTCCTTTTATTGGTTTGTTTGGCACTGTGGTTGGCATTATCCGCGCGTTTCACGATATTGGTCAGACGGGCTCAACCAGTCTTGCTGCAGTGGCACCTGGTATATCCGAGGCTCTGATTGCGACAGCGTTGGGACTTGCTGCAGCGATTCCGGCTGTGATTGCTTATAATCTTTTTAGCGGCCAGTCCCGCCAGCAGATGTTGATCCTCGAAGGTTTTTCGACGGATTTTCTCAATATTCTTGATCGTCATTTCAATTTGGGCCGCTCGGAAGCTGCGGTTGTTTCACAATCGCAGGCCACTGGCTCTGCGTTGAACGCAATTGCGGAAGCCTGATTGCTGATTTTTGTTTCGAGCAGTTGGTCGTTGCGGAATTTGTGAATATGAAATCGAGGTGATTCATGGGCATGCGCAGCAGCGAATTTGATGGAAATGAATCATTGTCGTCGTCGGGACGCAATTCTTTGTTGGCCGATATAAATATCACTCCTTTTGTCGATGTGATGCTGGTTTTATTGATTATATTTATGATCACAGCTCCTTTCGCCGTGTCGGGTGTTGATATTCAGCTGCCGCAAACAAAAGCCAAAACTCTGAGTTTAGGACAGGATCCGGTTGTTGTTTCAATTTCCGGGGACGGAGAGTTTTTTCTTGGTAAGAAGCAAGTCGAAAAAGATGATTTAATATCAAAAATAAGAGTTGCACTTGTTGGCCTGGAACAACCGACAGTGTTTATTCGCGCAGATCGAAGCGTTGCTTATGCAAAGGTCATGGACGCAATGACAGCGGCACAGAAAGCTGGCGCAAAGAAAATTGGTATGATGGGTGAAACGACAGGCGGTGGGACAAAGGATTAATCAATATGTTCCGCACGAGTGGTGACAATTCGGCAAGTTTGCGCGCCCTGCCCCATGTTGATGGGGATGAGATGCTCTGGATTGTCAAAGAACAGCAGGCATTGCTATTGAGCGAGCCCGAGCCTTTTGCCGCTTGGCAATTGATGTCTCCCGTTCAGCCGGAGCCATCGTTGGATTACATGCGGATTACGGCGCAGGCTGTTCTTCATGAGCCCCGCGTCGATGAGAAAGCATTTCTTCACCGCCTGAAGGCAGACCCCCTTGAGACCGATGGTCTCGCCTTGTCATCTTTCAGTTTATCTCTTCTTTGGCATGTGGTGCTCGTGGGCTTTACTTTAGGAATGCTTAGATTCATGGATGTCAGCAATCCATTTGATCGCGCCGAGAGCGAACCTATTGAAGTGGCTTTTGGTTTGAATATCGATTCTTCAAAATCGCTTCCCGATGGAAAAAAGGCGGAGCAAATGATTGAAGCAGAAGCACTCAAGACATTGCAGCAACTGCCCCAGCTGCCAAAATCATTGGCCCCCGATGTTGCAACACCACCGCCGGTGGATGATTCTTTGGTGGCCCCAAGCGCAGCCCTTCCGACCCCTCAGCCCACAGCAAGACCTACAACTGCGCCCACACCCGCAGTTGTCAGTACGCCTCAGCCGCAGGACACGAAACCAAAAATGCAGGCAGAGCCGTCGGCATCTAAAAAGTTGAAGCTCGAAGAACTTGCAAAAAGACTGGAGAAGGAAAATCGGGCCGTGGGAGAAAAGCAACGCGCAGGTACTCAAAAAAAGACATCGAATGATGTTTTCAAACGCCCAAGCAATATACCCATTAATCCACTGGGTCGTGATTTGCCAAAAGCTCCATCGGTTCTTGGTTCGAGCGGAAGTCTTCAAGGGCAAGTAGGATTACAGGTAAAAAATGAATATGCGCAAGCAGCGGCGTTGCACATGCGCAGGCATTGGAATTTGCCAGATGTGTTGAACTTTGAGTCCAAGTTGGAAGTTGTTCTTGGATTTGAAATCAATTCATTTGGTAATATTTTAGGCCGGGTGACTGTTGTCAAAGCCAGCGGTAATGAGCGTTTTGATGAGGAAGCTGTGAAAGCTTTGGAGTCTGCGGGTCCTTTTCCGGAGCTTCCGAAAGAGATGGGCCAGAGGCTTTCGATGCGGATGAAATTTTCACCCAACAGTATTAATTTTTAAGGAAAGATTATTATGGCAAATATAAAAATTTCGTTAAAATTACTGCTGTGCGCAGCCCTGTTTTTCATTTCTAGCCCCCTTCAGGCATGGGCGGTTACGGCCACCGCAACACCAAAAGCTGCGACAACGCCCGTTTCCGACCCGTCTGTGCAAGTGAACGGCAGCGAGTTGTTTATCGATATTGGACGCGCTGGAGCAAGGAAATTTAAATTGGCGGTCCCGATGTTCGGAGTCGATTCGGGAGCTGCAGTGTCCGATGTCGATCGAGATGCAGCATCGGAAAAAATGTCGGATATTTTATCCTTTGTTGATGCATTTGAATTTGTGCCCGCCGCAAATTTTTTAGCCAAGGGGCCAGTAGCATCAAGGCCTATTCAATATGATGATTGGACTCCGTTGCAGATTGAAGGGGTAATTTTTGGAAAATTCGTACCCAGCAGTGCGGGTGGGAAATTTTCCCTAGAAATGCGCTTTTTTGATGTGAAGGGTCGCAAGCAGCTTCATGGTGTTCGATTTTCTGACTTCGAGATCACAGATCTCGATCGCGTTCTGCGCAGATTCGCAGATAAATGCATTGAAAAATTAACGGGTGAAAAGGGAATTTTTTCAACGAGAGTTGCCTTTGCAGCAAGTCGGAAAGCGGGTGAGCCACGGCAGATTTTCATCTCGTATCCAGACGGGACGGGTCTGCGGCAGATTACCGCCAACGGATCGATCAACATGAGTCCTTCATGGTCGCCCGACGGAACAAAGCTGACTTATACGTCGTTTTTGGATGGCAAGGCTGATATCTTCATTTTTAATCTTTTAACTCAAAAAACGACAAAATTGACTGCTGGTTTTGGAAATAATTCGGGTGCGAACTGGCATCCCGACGGACGACGAATTGCTTTTTCGGGTAGTCATTCGGGTTTGACGAGCATTTTTACTGTGAACTCGCTCGACGGTGGCGATCGAAAATCTTTTATCAGCGGCAGTGGTTTGGAGGTCGAGCCAGCATTTTCTCCTGATGGTTCCAAGGTTGCTTTTGTCAGCGGACGATTTGGTAATCCTCATTTGTTTATTCGTGATCTGCGAGCTGATAATGATACACGGATTACTTTCGCCGGCTGGTACAACTCGTCTCCTGTTTGGCGGCGTGACGGACGTAAACTGGCCTTCGCCGGATACGATCGTGATATCGATCGTTATGATATTTTTATCGTCAACCCCGACGGCCGACAGATGGAGCGTTTGACTCTTGATCAGGGAGACAATGAAAAGCCTGCATGGTCGCCTGATGGGCGTTTCATCGTGTTTCAGTCCAACAGAATGCCTAAAGGGCGCGGTAAGGCAAGAAACTACAAGCTTTATGTTATGAATCGCGATGGTGCGAACGTGCGGCCTTTGGCTTTGTCGCTCCACGATGCAGTGATGCCGACTTGGAGTCCTTATTTGGAGTCTGTTGATTGAGCGAAGGATGTTCTATGAGAATCACAAAAGTTTATACGAGAACGGGCGACCGCGGAACGACGGGTTTGGCAGATGGAACGCGTGTATCCAAAGCAGATTTGCGTCTTGAAACCTATGGAACGGTCGATGAACTCAATGCATTTATCGGCGTGTGCCGGACATCATCTGAGCTGCAGCAGCTTGTCGCCGATCATGCGCACTGGAAAAGGTTCGATGTTTGGTTGGAGTGCATTCAAAACGATCTTTTCAATCTCGGCGGAGATCTTGCAACACCCGTTCAGGCACGATGGGACAGCATGATTGTTGTCGATGATGCCGAGATCACGCGGCTTGAGCAATTGATCGATGACATGCAAGAAGGACTGCCGCCGTTGCGTGAGTTTGTTCTTCCGGGGGGGACACGGTTGAATGCTGAATTGCACGTGGCCCGTACGGTGTGTCGCAGGGCTGAACGTTTAGCCGTGCAGCTTCAGGAACACGCGGACATAAATCCACAGGCCGTGTCCTTTTTAAATCGCTTATCTGACTTTTTATTCGTCGCATCGCGTTGGGTTCTGCATCAGCGGGAGGGACGCGAAGTGACTTGGATGAAGGCCGGTGGATTGCGCAACTTGGCCGTCGGCGTCACGACGCCATCCAACTGACTGAATAACGGATTGGTCCGTATAGCAGGACGCCCGTATCACCTGTTTTGACAGGACCAACTCCTGAGGGTGTACCGGTAAACAATAGATCGCCGGCACAGACAGGAAAATACTGTGAGGCATGAGCCAGACACTCGGCGGGTGAAAGACGCATTTGACGGCCTGTTTCTCGCTGGACGATTTTTTCATTGATAGCCAGCGTGAAGGGCTCATCCAGATAATTTGTAAAATCGCTCAGTCGCAACCAAGGACCTACGACAGCAGCGTCTTTAAAAACTTTCCCTGTTGTCCAGGGTGTGCCTTTTTTCTTAGATTCCATCTGCAAATCACGTAGTGTCATATCGAGTCCCACGGTCACGGCACCCAAGGCACGGGCAGCTTCCTCAACGGTCATTTGATAACCGTCTCTGTCGACACGAAAGACAAGTTCAACTTCATGATGGATGTTTTGAGAATGAGTGGGAAGAGTGAGCCCAATTTTTTCGTCGACTGCATGAACGCTTCTTAGGACACTGGGAGGTTTAATGAAAAGCACGGGCTTTTCTGTCACCGCGTCTCCAATTTCGGCTAGGTGTTCGGTATAGTTTTTTCCAACGCAAATAATCTTATCCATGACGTCTCCTTGCTTGCCGGGCTTGAGCCAGGAGCCCGACCGACCGAATCTAGGACTCGGTTGTACGGTTGTCCAGTGGGCAAATTCGATGTTTGCGGGATTTGGCGTTGAAAATTTCATTGAGAAATGCGACCACCGTTGACACAGTTTATTAAAGCGTCAGGATTTACCCATGCAGACTCGTTACAAGCGCGGTTCAACGTTTCGGCCCAAGCAACCCCGAGGTCCGATTAAATTGTCGTTCGGAGTTCTTCCATCACCAGGACAAACGGAAGATCGAACCCTAGAGTCACTACCCCGCAAGCCAGAGGAACCGGTTTTTACGCGCCAGACATTGGTTGGTACCTTGAAACTTAAAGGCGTTCGATTTGAGACCACTGATCCTTTACCACCCGAATATATTGAGCGCATTCAGAAGAATTTAAAGAAAATCTATCTTGCCGGTTTGACATCTTCAGGGCGTATGCAGGTCGATTTTGCCGATGGCGAGCTGAGGATTTCTTTTCCCTACGAGCAAATTTCGGTCGATCGCATGAAGGGGCTCGATCGGAATGAGCGAGCGTGGGATCCCGATCAAAAACTCTGGCGGGTTTTTATTGGAACTTTCGATGACGTGTTCGATATTCTCGGGAGAGGTTTTAAGTTGACCGAGGCTGCATACACAGCCATCAACGAATTTATATTAACGCCTTATTATTCGTATATCGGGCGCGGTAAACACGGAAAAATAGTTGTTCGCGAGAGCTGGTTCGAGGACTTGGAGCATTTGACTCCGAGCGACGTGAAATTTGGAAGTTCATTTTTTCATCTCGAGAAGCTTCCTCTTGAAAGTTTTGATGACTCTTTGCGAGCGGAGGTTTTGAGTTGGCGGGATGCGATGGGACATTTTCAGTTCGGTCGTAAGCCTTATCATCATCAACGCTCGGGCGTTGAATTTTTGCTGGTCAACAAAGAAGCGGCCCTGCTTGATGAGATGGGCTGCGGAAAAACTTTTCAAATCGCATCAGCGCTTGGAATTCTTTTTGAGAAGCAGGATATTGATCGCGCCTTGATTGTGGTTCCCATGTCACTGCTCAAGACGTGGCAAGAAGAGTTAAAATTATCTTTGAATGTTCCTTTCACGGTTGTGGGGGGAACACCTGTGCGACGTGCCAAAGCATTCAATCAGCCGAACCCCATTCTTCTCGTTCATTATGAAGGACTCCGCCTTGAAGAGGAACGTTTTAAGGAATGGATGACAGCCGGCCGCTGTGCGTTGGTTTTTGATGAGAGTCAGCGGATTAAAAACATGCAGGCGCAAACAACCATGGCAGCTCTGCGACTGCGCCCGCAGTCAACGCGTTGTATTATTGCAACGGGTACACCCATCGCAAACAGACCTATCGACTTGTTTTCGCAGTACCTGGTGATGGATCAAGGTGAAACATTTGGAAAACGTTTTTCAGCTTTTAAAAACACATACTGTGAGATGGAAGTTCAAAAGATCAATGTTGGGCGTAAGACGATTCGTGTTGAGAAATTTGTCGGCACTCGTAATCCTGATGAATTGCAGGCCCGTATCTTGCGCACTAGCCTGCGGCGATTGAAATCTGAAGTTCTCGATTTGCCGCCTATTTTGTTCAAAGATTTTGTGGTCGAGTTGAAGGCAGAGCAAAAGCAAATGTATGCGCAGATGCGCGATCATTTGCGTCTTGAAATCGGTAATATGTCGGACAAGGATGTAAAGGCAGAAGCGGCTAACATTGTTGTTAAGTTGTTGCGGCTTTCGCAAATTGCATCTCATCCAGCACTGTTGGATCCGGACTATTCGGGCTCTAGTGCCAAGGAGTCAGAGCTTGATGATTTGCTCGGAGATATTTTTTCCGATGATACAAAGAAGGTGATTATCTGGTCTCACTACGTCGACAACGTTAATCGGCTAGTAAAAAAATACAGTGAGTCTTACGGTGCTGTTGGACACGCCGGTGAAATGGATATCGAGGCGCGTCAGCGCAGCGTCAAAGCATTTCAGGATAATCCTGAATGCCGCTTGTTTATTGCGACACCGCAGTCTGCCAAGGAAGGCCTGACGCTTTTGCCCCGCGATGGACGAATGGTCGCAGACACGATGGTCTACTTGGATTTGAGCTTTGACAGTGGCTCGTATGTGCAGTCACAAGCTCGTTTTCATCGTATCGGTCAGCAGGCTGTTCGTTGTCTAGTCGTTCATTTAATCGCCGAAGGCACCGTTGATGAATACATCCGGACGACGATTCTCGACAAACTCAAAACGGCCGCTCAGGTGCTTGATGAGGGTTTGGGAAAAGGAACGGTGGCAGGTTCGATTTTGCAGGATGGCGTTCAGATGAGCAAAAAAGAATTGCTTGAAATGCTCAAGTAAGAACCTAAGATGAGTGTGACTCACAGCACATCAAAAACAGCTTCCCGACGTGCAATTGATGAACAGCTCACAGCCTGCAATCTGACCATCGTTAGCAACCGCAGTCTCTCCCCCTGTCGCAGTGACAGTGTCATTCAGACACGAAGGCAACGTATAAGTGCCGACCTTTTGGTTGGTTGGAATGCTGCATCCTTTGTCCGCGTTGGTCGACAGTTTTGATATTTGCTGGCTGACCGTGTTGAGAGAATCTTTTCCCTGCGAACTTGGGAAACAGTCACCGATAATGCTCAAAGCAGTGTTGAAGTTAGTCGTTAATGCGGCCAGCTCTGTAAGCGAATTGGAAAATTCTGTGGCGGCATTGTTGATGGTATCTGCAGAAGCGTTGCAGCTCGTTTGACCTTGAGGTGTTCCTAATTTTGCAGGCAGTCCTGAGAGTGTAGTTTGCACGTTCGTTAGGCTTGTTTGGAAGTTTTTGAGCGTTGGGATGGTATAGATAGCCGCCGTCAGACAGCGCTGGAAGAGAAGATTGCCAGCCTTTTTATCGGGAGCAGCATCAAGTACATCGATGGCCTGCTTGAGCTTGCTCATTTGAGTCGTAGTGAATGAGGGCAGGACACTGGTCAGCGAGTTGAACACACCATTACCTGTCGATTGGCTGGCAGTGGTCGAAGATGTTGATGAGCTGGAGGTACCGCCAGAGGTTTTTTCAATGGTCGATACAATCAGGTCAAAAAGCCCCACTCCCGCTTGGCTGGCAAGTGCGATCGACAACAGGCTTGCACTCTCATTGCTTTTATCTTTATTCCACAACTTTTCTGCGTAAATCGCTGCGGAGTCATAGTTGCCTTGATTGAGTTGAATGAGCGTCTCTTCTTTGAGAGCATCATTTGTTTCTTTAGAGGCTGCCGGTCTGTAAAGGCTGGTTCCGCACGAAAGAAGCAGCGCAGATATGGTAGCGGAGACAGTGACCATGATGACCGTAGAAATTTTCATTGTGAGGCCACCTTCTTTACGCTCGAAGCCCGAGCGAACAGATTGAAGTTTTTTGATGCGCCCGGAAAGGATTTGAGGAAATTTGGAATACTGTTCTGCAAGCCCATAAAGTGCATCATGCGAGCCAGCGCCTCGGCAGCCTGCTCTTTTGAGGCATCATCCGATTGCATGGATTCGAGGAGTCTTGCAGCCTCATCGATTTGTTCCAGCTCAACATGCAAGGTCAGTTGATCCCAATGCTTGAATGATAGTTTGGGATTCAAGTTTTGAATGCGCTGATAGCACTTCAGGGCATTGAAATACAGCGCGTTTTTTTTGAGAAACTCGGCATATTCCGACAGGACGCGCAAGTCGCGGGGGCGATCGCGAAGAAGGTGCCGGAAGCGTTCGTTGGCCTTCGACATATTGCCTTTGCTGATGTCGACGCGCAAAAGAGCAATTTCGGCCTGCTTGCGAAACTGAGGCAAGCTTCGCAAGCGCTCGAGGTGCTGTTCAACCGATGCATACTCTTGATGGAGCAGCGATTTCGAAATCTGGTGAGCTAATCGGATGGCCGGATCTTTGGGCTGAGGATTGATGGCACGCAATATTTTTTCTGCACTAGTGGTCTGGAGTGGCTTTTTGATGAGACCAACCGCACCAATGCTCTGATAAAATTGGTCATAGAGTGGGTTGTCACCAGGTGCGGTGAAGACAATAGGCAAGAGTTCGTGACCAGGAATTTTAAAAATTCCCTCAAATTGTTGCATGCCATCACTCACGCCATTTGTATGGTCAACAAAAATGATGGGCCAATGGCTTGTGTGAATTAAGTTTGAAATTTCGACCGGGTTTGTTGTGCAGATGATCTGTCTGAAGCCAGATTCAAACAGAAATTCCCGAAAGACCTGAACAAAGCCAGCCATTCGTTCTTCAGCAAATATTACGGCCCGCGGTTGTATGGACACCTGTTGAACATCTCCCAACTTTGCGGTGACTCTTCTCTAAAGCTTATGGCCTGTGTTTTTTTTGGACCATGCAATTTTTCTTCACAGGGTCATTCCTGTGGCGCGTGGTGAGCCTCCATCTTCGGGTGATATTGACCGATAAAGTTCGAAGAGAGGTTTTCGATGTGGTGAACATGATGCGATCATTGATGAATTTAAATCGTGGCATGATGATTTTTGTGTGCCTGAGCGGTGTCGTTCATCGAGCGCAGGGTCAGGAACTTCTACCAGTGGTCCGCGATTTTCAAAGTCTCCGAGGATTGGGTTTGGGTGTAACTCCGGTCGCCATGTCTGGCTTGTCGCAGGGTGAATCTGCGGTTGTGAATCCTGCGTGGATCGGACAAGAAGGAAAAAAGAAGCAAAAAGGATTGGTCCGTGGTTTTTGGTTTCCGTCTTTGACGGTTGGAGCCAACGGAACCACGCGGTCCCTGGCTCAAGCCTACTTTTCGGGTCAGCGTCCTTCTCAGGAACGGTTGGAAAATTTTCTTAAAGCTGCAAAGAACGAGCAAACACCCTATGGATTTCTGTCATTGAGCCCCGGTATGACCTTCGGGCCTATGGATTTGGGTCTTTTTGCGCGGACGAGAGTCGAGGGATACGTCTGGCAACCGGTCGAATCCAACAATTCTTCTATGGATGTAAGAGCAAGTGTTGAGCGCGGGGCACGTTTGTCATTGAGTGTGCCCTATAAAAATACAGGGGTTTTTTTAGGAGCTTCTCTACGGCCAACATGGCGGAGCGATTTTTACGGCTATGTCGAATTGGCCGATCCTTTAGTCAGTGAGGCTGCCAAAGATTTGCGGGCCAGGTTCAATGAATCACGAGGGATTCCTGTGGATGTGAGTCTTGTCGCTCGGTTGCAAAAACTTCGCTACAAGCCAACGTTGGGTTTGAAGATTGATGACTTCGGCGACACGCGGTTCAAACCATCCAGCTCGGCTCATAAAGCACTGATTCAAAAGTCTAATGTGTCATTTGGTTTGGCTGGATGGATGTTGCAACATCGCACACTCAGCGCTCAGTGTAGTCTCGCCGGTCATCATCTCAACGATGGTCGTGTCGTGATGGCAGAACGCTTGGGGGGCGGATGTGAATTTCATTTGTTTGGTCAAATTGAAAATGATGTTGTCAGTGGGGCTCCGGTGATCTTGAGGGCGGGAGGTCAGCGTGACGGCCTGTCTTACGGACTGAGCTGGGACATGCCCTTTGCCCTCATTGAGTTTTCGAGCAGCGCCGTGCGTGTGGATGCACCCTTGAATGCCGGCAGCGCCTTTGGGTCTCGGGTTGACCGCAGATTTTTTCTTCGTCTGACAGTCGATGCTAGCCAACCTTGAATTGCAACCACAGTCAGCTTCGATTATAGCTCAAGTCTCTTGTCTCTGATTGGAATTGCGGACGTGGCGAAATTGGTAGACGCACTGGTCTTAGAAGCCAGCGCCGAGAGGCATGTGAGTTCGAGTCTCACCGTCCGCACCATCCAAAGACTTCTTTCTTCTGAGTAGCCGGAAGAGTTTCTCACACTATTGGTGGTGGCATTCAATGCTTGGCTGTCACTGGCGATGACAGCAGTTGGTTTCGGAAAATCATCATTAAGTGCTCAATCATTGGACGCTCCTCCGAAGAGCAGATATGTGCGTATCCCATCGTGATACATGCTGCTTTTCTGAGAATATCCTCGTTGAGACTCTGATCTGTTGATGAGAGTTTTCCAAAACTGGAATTGGTGTCTGAAGAAACACCCGTAAGGAATCGGCCATTTTTGAATTCCGCACTCCGGTAAGAATCTTTTTCGCGAAAAGAAATAACCGCTTCATCAATCATTTGGGAATTTTGGGGACTCTTATGTACGAGGATGCTCGTGGGTCCGTCGCCGCGGAAAAACAGCCAGTCCGGAGAATCAAAGGGCGGCTTCAAGCCACTTTTGTCCAAAGCGTTGAGATGTTCCCCAAGCCGCATAAATTCAATAAAACGGCGAAGAAAAATCAACATACTCGCCGTATCGTGGCAAAAGGCAAAACCCAGTCGCTGTTTGCTTTCAAAGATTCTCAAGGCGCGCCCTGTGGTACTCACACCAAAAATGACAACTTCCACTTCCGTCATGCGCGGAGTTTTTTCCCAAAATGATTGGTGGTCCGCCGTCCTCGTTGAGACCGAAAAACCGCCGTAGCTAATGTCCTCAATGGGCAGAACGACCGACTTGTCAAAGACGACATGTCCACAAGGTGTCTCTTTGCTTAGGACATAACGCTGCGAAACACGGCGTTCAGACAGTTTGGGTGCAGCCATAAAACATCTCTCCCGATGACGGGCGAGCCAAATAAAGGTCAAAACACCCTCAGTGGCTCGGCATCTGGGAGAGAATAACACTGGCACTCAAGGGGCTGACAGGGAGGAGTGTCAAGTTACCCTCCCTGCGGTTCAGGGTTCCTCGCCATTAATCACTTCAAAGTTGCTTGAGATGAGCGTCTTGTCTTTCCAAGAGGCAAAGCAGTGACCCTCTAATTGAATGCCAATGAACGCACCTTCGTCGTTGCGGATCCGACAGAGTGTCGAAAGTTCGCTGTTGAGGACTGCCTGCTGTTGTGCCCCAGTGACGCTCCCCAAGATGTTGATGGCTTTTTCCTGAAGGGGGTGAGGATGCACGTGACCACCCGAGAGCGGACCCCACGAAGGAAAGCGAATTCCTCCCATCAAATCAAAACCAGTTCTGATCGACAGTCCACGGTTGAATGTGGGCGAATAAAATCCACACAAACCATCGGCATAATTGCCATATGCCCACGAATGACCATCGGAGATTCTGCAAAGACTCAAAGGCTGTGGGCCTGTGTCAACTGAGATCCACCAGCCGCCGTTCCAGATGGTTCCGGTGGGTCCAATAAAGACGGGTCCCGGACCAATGTGAGTAGGTTCGTATCGTCGCCAATACAGTGAATTAGCTTCTGCTGTGGGTGCTTGAAAATGAGCAAAAGCAAGACTCCCGACCGCTAAAAGTCCCGCAGACCATTGTCGTGATGAAGTTCTGAGTGATTTTTTCATGCATGAACCTCCTCTGAAAATGATGAACGAAGCCGGTTCAGTCCGGCTGCGGAAACGAGGATGCATGACGTCTGATACTCAAGCCAGCACCGATCATTTTGTTTTCAGCAAAAAGGAATTTAGAAGTTGTTTTAATAAAATGAGTATGAGAAAAACTGCAAGTATTCTCACACCAGTGATTAACGTCGACTCTTATTCTTCTGCGTGTCTTGAGGTGGTGAGACAGCGTCCGAGGGCCAACTGGCATTCCGACAAGTCCTCATCCAAGCGACCTGTGGTTGGAAATCTCTTTAGTGCTTGAAAGCTTTTTACGGCTAATCCTTGCTGGATAAAATAGCGCGCTAAAAATGCACGTGCTGTGCGTCTGTTTCCATCAATAAATGGACGGATTGTCATGAATTTAAGCCAGAGTTTTGCGCTGGCTTTAATGAGTTTTGGCGCAGGTGGATCTGAGTCAAGGACGTCAAAAAATTCGCGAAGACTTGTTTTCAGATCTTCGCGAACGCGCAAACCCGCCGGTGATCGATAGCACCACCCTCTGCAATCGGCCGATGACACAGCGCGCCTGCGCAAGAGGGGAACACCCTTTAAGCCGCGAATTCGACGGTTAAGAAGGCATAAATCATAAATCCAGGCATCTTCTCTTTCGGTCGATGTGAGTCGTCTCGACACGGGCCAAACTCTCCTCAATGAACGCTCTCGGACACGAGGGGTCTTTGATCGTTTCGCTCCTGTCTGCAAGGTAAATTTAAAGGTCAGCAGCTCGAAAAATAACACTAAGATCCTTGGGTGTTAAAGCAGTTTTCAAGGGGGCCGGATCGGTCGGAGCCTGATCTTGATAGCCCCAGGCGCACCAGACGGTCCGAGCTCCGCAGAGGGCACCCGCACGAGAATCACCCTGGCTGTCACCGATCATGAAAACCCTGTCTTGTGGCAGCTGTCCCCCCAATATCGAAAGAGCGTGTTGAAGAGGAATCGGGCTGGGCTTTGCAGCACAACAGGTGTCTCCACCGACGACGAGGTCAATCAGGTGTATAATTCCGAGTGCATCAAGAAGTCGCTTTGATAAATGCTCTGGTTTGTTTGTGATAACTGCGGTTTTTCCAAGTGATTTGGCATCTTCAAGCGCTACGCGAATGTCGGGATACAGCGTTGTTTGGACCGCAATAAATTCACCATATCTTTGCTCATAAAGAGATTGAACGTGAGAGACTTTCGGCTCATCAATTGACTGGTCGACAGGTGACCTGACGTAATCATCAAAGCAATGCAAATAAAGATCGCGCATTCCTCGATTAACGTGAGGAACAAGGGCAGAAAATTCTCTGGTTTCGAGGCCGAGCTGTTCTCTGACGTGCTGGGCTGCAGCAACCATGTCTTTGCGACTGTCTTCAAGTGTCCCGTCAAGATCAAAAAAGAAAAAATTCATAGATCAAATGCTCTTTGTGACTTCGGATTTTGATTAAAATTTTTATTTATTTTTTGCCAGATCTTCAAGGCTTCCCCGCCCATCGCCGTGTTCCGTGACGCTGCGGCTTCCGGAGAGTGAGCCCTTGTAAGCCGTAAATGGTTTGTCGTTGTGTGTTTTCACAGAATGTGGAATTCCAGCGGGAATAAAAAGAATATCGCCGGGCTCAATTGTCACTGGCATTTCATCAAAGTGAAAGGTTGTCACACCGGAGACAGCGCCTCTG
>Ga0315901_10005700_pt1 | contig 15083 bp, 18 predicted proteins | sample LakEriMetagenome_10_FD_203761 | JGI IMG/M metagenome (GOLD analysis project Ga0315901, IMG submission 203761) | Freshwater fungal communities from buoy surface, Lake Erie, Ohio, United States - Buoy 2 MA116 | ecosystem: Environmental > Aquatic > Freshwater > Lake | place: USA: Lake Erie, Ohio...
ATCAATGAAAAATTTGATACGTTAGCAACCCACCCAGTATTAAAAAATGCAACTATTGTAGAAAAAACAAATAATGATTCGTTTTTTAATGTCGGTGATTGGAGACGTACTATAAAATGTACGAGCGGTTATACCATTTGGGGAGAATCAGACACGCTTATACCCAATTTGTATTTTCCTATACTAGAGCAGTTGTGGGATATCCGGTCCGAGTTGAGTGAACCACACGTGATAAGTCTGGCATCTAGAAAAATGTGGGATGAAACGTGGTTATCTGTAGAACATCCATTAGTGAAAGATTTTAGAATTTTTACTAACGGTAAAAGTAACGCCACGCACCCAATGGGGCATGATCACACAATTACTCAAGAAGAACTCGACACCTTTAATGAACAGTTTAATAATGATTTGGGTCTAACACAGATTAATCCACCAAAGATTGACGGTTCCATGTTGGCATTACACCCACGAGTTCCGCAGTTAATCCCCGATGATTTGCACATGATCAGCGAAGATTATTGTACACAAATGGCCTTATTAATTAGGCAAGTACCGCAATACCACATCTCTAATATTATAAAGGGTCATAACTATCATCACCCCAACAAAAGAACAAATACGTTGGCAACACGTAATGAGTTTGGAGAAGTTATTAGAGACGGGTTGGAATTTAATGAGTTAAAAAATAAATCAATGCAGTCAATTGATACATTTTTGAGAGGATTGGTCAATGGGTAAAACTCTTGCGGTTATTATAAATCACAATAGAAAAGAATATACTGATAGATTATATCGTTCGTTAAAGCCGTATGAGGTAGATGGTAATTATGATCTGTTCGTATTTGATAATGGATCAACGGACGAAAAAGAAATCTCTGAGTTTACTGCATTTAAATCAGAACAAAATACCTATTATGGTGGTGGGTTGAATATCATTTTTTCCGTCATGCTTGAAAATCCACAGTACGATTCGTTGATGGTATTTAATAATGACGTAATTGTACACCCGTATAACTTCATTAAAAGTTTCAGAGACAAGCTGTTCTCAGAAAACTTTCATATATTATCCCCATCGGTAATACAACCAGAAGAAGGTCAGTGCTTTTGGCCACAAATGCATAATTGGGGATCGTCTTCACCTCGTCAAGTGAAATGGGTAGATTTCATGTGCCCCATTATCAAAAGAGAACTGGTGGAAAAGATTAACCAATACGACGACACTTTAATATATGGATGGGGACAGGATGTGTATTCTGGTATAATATGTGAACAAAATTTCTGGAAAGTCGGGGTACTTGACACGTTGACGGTAATCCACCTATCAGCACAAACGTATAAAGACTCCAAGAGCGATATCAACCACTCGGAATATTCTCAGAGAGCAACGCAAGGAATGTATACATTTTTTCACAAAAATAATTTACTGGACACTATGCAACAATTTAGAGATTGGGCTCAGAAATATAAATATGCAAACTAATAATTTTTTGATGTCTGGTAAAGTTGGTGATTTCGTACATGGTTTATATGCAGTTAAACAATTATGTTTAAAACGAAATGTGAAGGCAGACATTTATATGTACGGTGGTGGTTGGGAACTTGGAATAGAAAAAACGTGTGAAGATTTCAAACCCGTTCTGTTAGAACAAGATTATATCAATTCAGTAAATGTCTTAGACGGATATACGTTGGACGAACCACAAACAACTTCGTACAGTGTACCAATCGTAGTACATAATCAAAAAATATTAAATGAGGGGTATACCGACATTGGTTCGTGGATTAGGTCAGACCAGATATATAAAAAATGTTTTACCGAACTTTATAGTGAACATTTTAACTTTAGTATACCCAACGAATATGCTTGGTTAAAGGTAGAAAAGCAGCAGGATGAATTAAAAAACAAAATATTAGTACATCGTAGAAATAATCCTGTTAGGATAAATTCAACTTTAAACTATAATGAAATCATAAGATATTTTGGTAAACGACATATGATATTTATTTCGTACGATGAAAGTGATTATCATTCATTTGAGTTCAAAGATCAAATGTATTTTTTAAAAGTAAATTCTATTAAAGAATGGTTTACTTATATAAATTCTTGTGAAGTGGTTATATCAAACTTATCTGCTCCTGCAGCAATTGCACATGCTTTGAATAAACCACGAGTAATAGAACTGCCTTATACAGTAGACAGTTACCACTGTATGGGAGAAGAAAATTATTCGGAAACCGTGTTTTGGTATTTAAATGAAAAAACTCATATGTTCGGAAATTTACAAAAATATTTAGAAACAAGAGCATTTAATTAAAATTGATAACAAGGGGTTAATATGGTAGAAAATCAGTTATATACAGAAATTACGAAATGTAGATTATGTAAGCAGTCGGATCTAAAAAGTATTTTTCGTTTAGAAAATACTAAATTGTCTGGAATATTCCCACGACCAGAGCAACCAGTGGACGGTGGTCCACTAGAACTACTATACTGTGAAATGTGTTCACTAGTTCAATTGAAACAGTCCTACAATCCATCGCAAATGTATGGGATGAATTATGGATACAAATCTAGTCTTAATAAATCTATGCTGGTACATTTGTATGATAAGGTAAACAAACTACAGGGTATGACATTGCTTGGTTCCGACGACATTGTACTTGATATTGGAAGTAACGATGGATCTACGTTGGCATTCTATAATCCGAGATGTAAACTGGTTGGTATGGATCCAACGGGGATTAAATTCAAAGAATCATACCGGTCGGATATTACTTTAATTCCAGACTTCTTCAGTGCGAAAACTTTTAAAGAACATTTTGGTAATAAAAAAGCAAAAATTGTTACATCAATTGCGATGATGTATGATTTAGAAGATCCAGTTTCATTTTTCAAGGATGTTGCCAGTATTCTTCACACGGATGGAATTTGGCACATTGAACAAAGTTATCTGCCACTAATGCTATCGCAGAATGCGTATGACACTATATGTCATGAACATATTGAATATTACTCTCTGAAACAAATAGAGTTAATGGCTACTATGGCTAATTTAAAAATTATTGACGTAGATATTAATGATGTAAACGGGGGAAGTTTTTATGTGACGATGGCACACAGAACTAATTCCAAGCAACCAAAAAACATAAATCTCATGAATCAAAGAGAGTACGATGCACAGTTGGATAACATGCAAACATATATTGATTTTAAGAATAGAATTGATACTGTAACCCATGATTTAAAACAATTGATTTTGCAAATAAAGAATGAAGGAAAAACTATTATAGGATATGGTGCATCTACGAAGGGAAATATTTTACTCCAACATGCGGGAATTACTAAAGAAGATATCCCAGTATTTGCGGAAGTTAATCCAGATAAATTTGGATGTGTTACACCCGGTACTAATATTCCTATCGTATCGGAGGACGAGGCTCGTTCATTGAATCCAGACTACTTTTTAGTGTTACCCTGGCACTTTAAACAGAATATCATTTCTCGCGAAAAAGAATTTTTAAAGAATGGTGGGAAATTGATTTTTCCATTACCAACCGTCACCGTGGTCGGAAACACTGATGTATAAAGTATTATTTGTTTCCACTGGATTTATTGGAGATAGACTATTAACTACGTCTGCAATGGCAGTGGCAAAACGTTATTACCCGGATATTAAAACTTATTACTATTTAAGTTCTGATTTTAGTTATATGAATGAAGTACTTTTATCAACAGGAATTGTTGATGGTATTATAACTGATAAGACTGAAATTGATGGTAGGTGGGATAGCGTATTCACCATGCCTCACTGTAGGTTTGATACAAACCCAGTACGAGTATATTGTGAATCTTTTATTGAAAATTTACCAATAGACGCAGACTTAACACCTGCGTTTGTGGATGTCACTAAACTAAATACCAGTGAAAACTTTACAATACCAACGACAGATTATATTACGTATCAAGTAGATTGGCAAAATAGAACTAGTCTTGACGTGGAACTTATAATAAGTTTACTACAAAATAAAGGGATCACTTGCATACCCGTAGGAAGTTTACAGAAACAGCAAAACGAATTTTCATTTGGTAGTAACGAATTCATTCAACAGGAACAACTACGCCGCTATTCATTAAATGAAACTTTTAAGTTAATAGCAGGAGCTAAAATGCACTTGTGTATGAACGGAGGAACTGCAATGTTTTCTGGATACGTTCACACCCGGTGTGCGATGACCACCGATTGGTTTTACATCCGTCACAACGAACGTAGACTTGATCCATACGCATATTTAAATTGGATTAAACAAACTCCAAGAGACATGAGTGGTAACCCAATACACCATATGTTTAATCCAAATATTACAGAAGAAGAATTGGTTACAGAGGTTTCTCACATGTTAACCTGCATGCATGATTTTATATTACCACCAAATCTAATAAAGTATCCACAACTAATAGATTTTTTCGTTAGAAATGATAGTGTATCTTTTAATAGTGTACAAAAATGAAAATTTTTTATCGTATATCGGAATCAAGTAACTCTGAACACGCTAAAGCAAGAACATGGCAAGTTAAGTTATCCAATGCCACCAAACAACGATGTTTGTTAAATACTATTAATTGTTTTCCTACATCACAAATTACTATTTTCGTAGATTCAATCACCGACGAAACATGGTCGTGGTTAAATGAACTTACAAATTCGTCTGACCGAATTAATATCGTAAAAATTAACGAGGGGTCAGACGCCAAGTCTATGCGGGTTCTACTGAAACAAGCGGTTTCAATAGAAAATGATAATGAAATCATATTGTTCCAAGAAGATGATTATTTATATCTTCCAACTGTAGAACATAAAATAATAGAAGTATTAAAGTACGCTGACTACGCAACGGGATACTTACACCCAGATAAATTTTGGGATCACTCACGAGGAGGTAACCCATATACTCCATCAGAAAACGTATCTGAACCAACCCAAGTAATTAAAACATCTGATCATTTTTGGATGTTAACCAATTCAACCACTAATACATTTGCTACAACAGTAAAAACTATTAAAGAGGATTTAGATGTTTGGATGTGGGGTACAGAGGACTTGATAAATACGAAGGACTTTAGTATATTTCTAAAGTTACGAGAGAAGGGTAGGTCATTAGTACAACCATTACCTTCATTAGCAACACATTGTTTGAAGGGATTTGAAGCACCTACCGTTGGATTAAATATAAACTCGTGGGAAGAAATATAATATTTATAATAAACCTTTTACCAAAACTTTGCATATGAAACAAACAATCTTAATTACTGGTGTGGCTGGTCTGTTAGGTTCTCGGTTTGCCGACTGGTTAATTAAAAATAAACCCGACGTTGATGTTATTGGAGTGGATGACTTAAGTGGTGGTTACATGGAGAATGTTCACCCAAAAGTAAAATTTTATAAAATTGATCTAGGTACAAATTCCGTTGCTAACCTGTTTGAGCAGTATAAGCCAGATATTGTGTATCATTTTGCTGCATATGCGGCTGAAGCTCTGTCACCATTTATTAGAAATTATAATTATACCAACAATCTATTGGCAACTTCTGCCCTTGTTACACAGGCAATCAAACATAATGTAAAACGATTTGTATTTACGTCTTCAATGGGTGTATATGGATTTGGCAATCCACCGTTTGATGAAACTTCTCCACGAGCGCCAATTGATCCATATGGAATTGCAAAGGCAGCATGTGAACAGGATATTGAAGTTGCTGGCGTACAACACGGGTTGGACTGGTGTATTATCCGTCCACATAATGTATATGGGGCTAAACAGAATATTTGGGATAGTTATCGCAACTTTATTGGTATTGCGATGTATAAATGTTTGGTTGGAGATCCAATCCTTGTATATGGCGATGGATTACAGACACGTGCGTTCAGTGAAATGACGGATTCACTTGCTCCACTATGGGTGGCAGGAACCGATCCACGTGCGTCTAAACAAATCATCAATTTGGGTGGGATTAATAAATCCACAGTACTTGAGGCTGCTAATATTGTCAAGGAACTTGCCGGAGGAACTATTATTCACCTCCCGCCACGTCACGAAGTCAAGCACGCATATCCTACGTGGCAAAAGTCTGTAGATGTTCTTGGGTTTGAACACAAGACGGATCTATACGACGGCATTAAGAACATGTGGGAATGGGCTCAAAAGCAACCAACAAGAGAACGATTCATTTGGTCTGAGTATGAATTGGATAAAGGTATCTATGAATACTGGCGTCCAGAGGCGTTGAAGGATGGGTTTTATAAAAAGGAGAACTAATGCTGTCAGTTGTTATCCCATCGTACAGAAATCCGAAGTATCTCGACTTGTGTCTGCAGTCATTGGTTGATGGTCAAAAGAACGTTAATGAAATTATAGTTGTGATCGACGGATTTGCAGAAGAGAATATGGAAGTTATCAAGAAGTATCCTTTGGTGTGGTTCATGAAGTTTGAAGAAAACCAAGGAATGCAATCTGCTCTCAACTATGGTGTGTGGAATGCAAAGGGTGAAAAGATCTTGATTATCAATGATGATAATGTATTTCCACCGGGATGGGATACTCGCATTGAAGAGCAGTATAGTCCAACCACTATTGTAACAATCAATCAAATTGAACCCACGGGGCCTGGTATGTTTAATTTCCCCGTGGTGGATTGTGGTCAGACAGTTGAGACGTTTGATATGCAAAAGTTTATTGATGCGGAAAAGCAACTGTCAAAAAACTTGGTAACCCAAGATGGAAATATTTTTCCGTTCTTGATTAATAAACGATGGTATATGGCGGTTGGTGGATTTGATACCTTCTATAATTCACCAAACTTGTGTGATTGGGATTTCTTTGCCAAACTACAATTGATTCCGATAATTGGATACGCTCGTATTCATCACGTACATCTCTACCATTTCGGATCGGTATCAACAAAGAAGAACGCAGAATCCGATTCGTTTAGACAACGTGAGAAGTATGCAATGGATCAATATCAATACAAGTGGAAGTTCCCACCATACAATGGAATAAACAATACAAAGTTACCTCCCAACGTTCCGTGGATAAAATAAACCATTGTCAAATAGATATTTATATTAAACCTTTGACAGAGTTACACGGTGAAAGAATTATTAACTGAATTTTTATCTAATCTACTTAACGAAAGAGAAGTCCATGCTCCTGGTACTGTTTGGCAAACGGCTGGTAACAAATGGGCTGCTAAACGCATGGATGGAACGACGGAATATGGATTTGGCTCGGAGCAACATGCTAGGTTGTGGATGCAAGGGAAGGTAGATAAGGCCAAACCTCGTGATGATTTAAAAGGCGGTAAAAGATCGACTGCGCCCGAAAAAATTGGAGGAAGAGAGCTTACGGCAATGGAGAAAGACCGCCGGGATCGTGCAGAACTTGAAAAAGCTCTAAGAAAATATATTGAAAAACCAGCAGAACCCGATAATCAACCACAGACCGTTTCCTCGCCCACTGGTGTTGAAGATTTAAATAGTACTTCATTAGCACTACAAATCAAGGATGGAGTGAAAACTACGGGAAACCCGCTTTCCAGATATATGGAGTCCGTTTCAACCTTTGTGGCAAAATACGTAGCAGACAATCCAGGCGTATCTGATGAAGATATTATGATGCAGTTAATACGAGTAGATTGTAAGTCTAAGTCGCTTACTGGCCAAGTTAAAGTAAGTTTACCAAAAAAATCACAACTTCATACAGAATACGAACAATTTAAAAAATCTGCCCCTGGTGTATTTTCCGCAGGATGTGACCAAGAATATAGTGATGGTCAAAATCAAGCACGATTTATGGCAATGCAAGCAGCAAAAATTAAAGGTAGAATGATGAATTCCGCTATAGAAGTAGCTGGATTAACTGGTGTTAATGTTGATGCTTTTTCCGGCGATCAACAAAGTATTCAAAATATGCGGACTACTATTACAGAGGCCACGGGAACAATTTATAACTCAGAGGGTCAAAAAGTACCCAAAGAATACTTATTAGAATTAATAGATAGTTTTGGAACATCAAGATTTCCAGCAGACACTGCGTTAATCGGAAAAGACCAACAAGGTAATCTAATATTTATAGCATTTTCTGATAAAAAAGATTTAGACGCTGTAATGAACAACTCCACAGTTGGGGCAGAAATGCAAATTACCATACAGATACTTAATAGTTTACTCAGTTCTAAGAAGATAGACGAACGTCAACATGCAGAGTTGGTACGTATAGTCGCTGACGTACGGAAAGAATATGATAAACAAGAAGCGGCATTAAGTAGAGTTACCGGTGGGGCGTCAAAAACATTATTGGAAATGGCAGACGATCCTAGTAAACTAACTCAACTAATACAAAATGCTAAGACGGCAAGTTCTGGTAACACTCCATCTGCATATTGGGATAGTCAAGTACAAAAATTTATTAAGTCTCCGAATAAAGAAGATAATAAACGTTTTCTAGAACAGGCGGGGTGGAATGGGTCTGATCCCGTAACCGATGAACTTGCCATGAAAGCATTTTTGTACAAATGTGACGAACTCTTACAAAAAGAGGAAGGGTTGACTAAAGACGATCAAGAATTACTCTTTAGACTACTTCCAATGGAAGATAAAGTTCGGATTATAGAACAGATAGCAACCATTAGACAGAATGCACTCGACCAACTTACCACATTAAGGAATAAACTGGACAAAGTTACCATTCCGGTGGGTGGTCAGCAAGTGGGATTAGGTACATGGATTGATGCATCAATTGCATGGAAAGCATTACATCTAAACATGGCAGATTATAACGGAGTGCTTTCTATGGTCGCAGGAAATATTGTGGTGACCGACGAGATGATTGCAAACTGTTGGGCGGGTTCAACAAAACGTGCGTCAAAAGATGTATTCATACAAACACTTAAAATTAACTCTAGACCAACTAAAAGTAGAGAATATGGAATAACGACTGGACAAAATGTGGAAGTGTATACTACTGACGCAGCAGGAAATCGTGTGAACGTTGGAACTAGAGAAATTAGATCAAAAAGTGGAATTTTGGGAAAATTAGAAACCACATTTAGATATGATTCAGATTTTCAGAAGTGTCTATCGGGCGGAGGAAATAAATAATGGAAGTTAAACAAGAAATTTTTAAACGAGTACCACCTGGCGACCGATGGATTGAAATCAAAGGCGATAGAGATAGAGTATTTCCATCCCTCACCGAAACACTGGAACATTATTTTCAAAAGACGGGAACTAGACAATATTTTATTGACGCAGGTGCGGGATTTATTTATCGTGTAATAGAAGAAGAAGATCCAATTCCACCTATACAACAATTCTCCATTTACGGGGATTATTGACATTTACCCTAGATTGTTGTATATTTAAGAACACACCATTAGAAAATAGGTTATATTATGAAGATTATTACGCAACCCAAAGTTACCGTTATTGCAAAGCAAGTCTTTCTTGGGCATCCCGATTATCCTATCCCAGCAGATGGTGATGATGCTACCAAGATCGGTGCGTTTGCCGCTAAAGGATGTTATGATTCCTTTGGCGAGAACGGACGGGCAAACGTAAAAAACCAAGAAGCTATCCTTGAACATCAGCACGGCTCTGTCTTAGAACATGTTAACTTCACTTTATTCATTGAAGGCATTACCCGTGGATTGTCCTTGGAAAGCAATCGGCACCGTCCTCTTGCGGTGTCCCAACGGTCTACCCGATATACTGCCGAAGAAGATGCGGCAATCGTGCTGGAACCGTATTATGCAAATCTCTATGAAAAGTATCGTCCGTGGCTGGAAGATCCCAACAAGGATGATATTACCCCAGAGTTTGACCTCGACGAATTGAATCTACTGGTTGCTCATATTTCCAGTATGGAACAGTCATTCATGTCGTACGAACGGGACGTAGCGTGGCTGATGAAGAAGAATCCCCTCACGTTGGAAGGGTTTGACCTACGGAAATGGGCTCGTGGAAAGGCTCGTAATGTTCTTCCCCATGCACTGGAGACTCGTATCACTTATACTGGCAACGTGAGAGCGTGGCGGTGGTTCATTGAAAGTCGGTCGGATAAGCATGCAGAACCAGAAATTCGCCGACTCGCTAATCATATCTTAGCAGTATTAGCTGATGAAGCTCCCACCTATTTCCAAGACTTCCAAGTCTCCGAAGTATACGATGATATCCCCGTATGGACACCAAAATATAGGAAAGTCTAATGAAAAAGGTTTTTATTGATTGTGGATATCATTTAGGTGAGGGTATGTCCCAATTCATTTCTGCATTGGGAATTGACGATACATGGGAAATACATACCTTTGAACCAAACCCTATGTGTCATGCTGGAGATAAAATTCATCTCCACAATTTACCAATTCATTATCACAATGCTGCAGTGTGGATAGAAAATAAAAAAATGTTATTTAATCAAGAACATAGAAATTCCACTGGGAGTCCTATTGAAAATAGTACTCACGAATGGGATGGGCATGGATCCTGCCTAATGGTACTTGAATCTAAACATAGTGTAGTAAATCAAGTAGAAGTGGATGCAATTGATTTTGCTGAATTTCTTGAACAATTCAGAGGTATGGATGTCTATTGTAAAATGGATATTGAGGGGGCTGAGTTTGCTGTTTTACGTCACTTGATAAAAACTGACACGATTTCTATTATAAAAAATTTGTGGACCGAGTGGCATACTTACGATTTAGCAACCGAAACCGGTGAAAGTCAAGGCGAATTATTTTTTTCTGTTAAACGGTATACCAATATACATGGTAGTTAATATTCATTATGAAAAATTTTTTATATAACATACTTGTATTTTTAGGAAAGTTATTCGTTGCATTTGTATTTTTGTTTATGACTGCATTTATTATTCCTGTTTGGATTCTATTAGAAGTTGTTACATATATTGAAAAAGTAACAAAGACCCGATCCAATCGGGTATCCAAAGAATGTATTGATTAACTATGGCAATTCGTAATCCCGATAATGTTCCACGAGGAGGTAAAGCTGTTCCTATTCTCCGATCCCAAATAGTAGAAGCACAGAAGCATACCAATAGTAACGCAGCTGCGGCACGATGGTTAGGTGTCTCCTACGAACGGTACCGGAAGTATGCGAAGTTATATGGGATATTCGATCAACATATGAACCAAGAAGGGATCGGGATTGATAAGGGCTTGAGCAAACGTCCTACCTCCATTCCCCTCAAAGAAATACTGGCGGGGAACCATCCTGATTATAGTATTGCTAAGCTCAAGAATCGATTGATAGCAAGAAAGAAACTCGTAGAGGAATGCACCTGCTGTGGCTTCAATGAACGACGAATCACCGATGGGCGGGTACCCCTGATGATACATTTCAAGGACAATAACCCGAAACATTTCAGCTTGGACAACCTTGAGTTATATTGTTATAATTGCATGTTCTTAACTACCGGGGCACCCTCAGTCGTCTATAGAAGAGAAATAGAAAAGAGCTTTAAAGCACCAGAGAAGATACCCAAGAAGCATACGACACCGATGACGGTAGCAGATCACTATGACCCACACGATACGGATACCCTCATGGACGTTTCTATAGAACTCACCGAAGAAGAGCGGCAACACTTATATAATGATGACGACTAACCACTATCTTGAAGGGCATATCGTAGTATCTTGAATATCATCTAGTAATATCTTGAACCAGTACGCTAATATCTTGAATGACTATACTAATATCTTGAATGGGTACGCTAATATCTTGAAGACCCCCGCCAGTATCTTGAACCAGTGCCTTAATATCTTGAAGTCCCCCTACAATATCTTGAAGACCATCCTCTATCCCATACTTGCCTATGTCTCTTCCGAATCATTATCCAATGCAATTCCCGTACGACGATACCCAATACCTTGAAGCATTAGCACAAGATTATCTGGAACTGATGGGGGAAGAACCTATCGGTAGCACGAATAATAACCTATTAGTAGAATATGATACCCGTTCCATGCAACAGGACAGTAATACGCAAGATACAACGTATGAGTGAAGAGCACTACCTCGGGTATTTTCATCGCTCTTAATTGATTTGCGAGGAAGCTAGGCACATTATAGCGTGTCCTGCGTACTACGTTCCCCAACCTGCGAGTCCTCACCACGTTCCCCACGTTCCCCAATACGCACACGCAAAATAAATTCCCCATCCTGCGAGTCCTCCCCACGTGTGCGCAGACCGCATGACGTTCCCCACGTTGCGTGACTGGGCGGTACGAGCATTTCGCAGGGGGTGTTTTATCACGTATTAGGGCGTATACTCCGTTTTATCATTATATTACGTTTATGTAATATAATGATAGGGCACCCGAATGGCCCCCGAAACCGAATGGAACCCGAACCCCGACTGCATTTATCGGATTTCGCATTACCTCACTGCTGAGACTCTTAGTACTAAGGGAACCCGCACCCGAACAGACACCGAAAGGGGAAAAATATTCCGCATTTTCACGACATATAATGTTTATTATGTAAACCTCGTTTTATCACGTTGTTTTATCATGGGTGTTTTATCACGGCTGCGCCGCAGTTCCATAAACGAGAAAGCCCCCAAGCGGTTAGCTTAGAGGCTTTATGTCGTCGCTGTGGATCCGTGCATGATTGCCCATTATGGCTTTTGCTTCCCTATACCCTAACGCACGGGCTTGCTGAATCGTCGATGCTTTCACTATCGTCTGCCATGTGTAGTGCATCGTTTTGGCGGTATATACCCATTGCCGCATACCGGAGAGGTGGGGGAGCGTCTTAGCCATTGAGCCCTCCGGTCAGGACGAGCTGGTGATATTCCCGTGCCTTGTCCTTGTAGAGATACCCGCCGTATTCGTCCATAACCGCAAGGACCAGGTCCAGCTCCGTGAGCAGGTTATATCGTTCATCCTTTACGGGATTTGCCCAACTGGCTGCCTTATAGAGACTGCCCGTCTGCCTATCGATGAAGCTGTGGACACTCTTGCCGGTCCCATTCTTGTTGCGTACGACGACGATCTTATAAAACTTCCGCCCTTCCTCTACTTCGAAGACGTACCCAAGATCGCCGTGCATAGAGTTACGGTGCTTCTCTTGAAGGGCGTTGACGTAGAGGGCGACAGCGTGGGGAAGGTTGACTGCTTGCATATTAGTAGCTCCTGTAAGGAAGGTAACTGCGGATCTTGCTGGAACGGTTGGTATAGCTTTCGGTGAAGTTAGGGATACCGCCCTTCTGCTCACGATAGGCATGGAGGAAGGTGGCGAGGTCGCAGTCCTCCTCAAGATAGACGTAGGCACCTCGCTGGTAACTAAAGGGCGTGATACGCTGGGCGATCCCTAGATCATACAGGGCTTTACGAGGAACCTTTGCCCAGCTGTGACCGGGATCGTGATAGATCGTGATTTTACGCATAGTGTTTAGATAGAGGAAAGGAAGGAAACCCACTGCGTGTTGAGCTTACCCATCTGCTTCTGTACCTCGTCGAAGTAACCCAGTGCCCACTGCTCCTGCACCCACGCCTGGTGGAGATCGTTTTCCCATTCAGCGATCACCGCATCGTCGCTCATCCCAAGGAAGCAGGAGGGATCACCCAGCACGTCCCAGGTGGTGTTGACGACGACGACAGCTTCCAGGAGATCGGCAACAGCAGTGGAAAGGTCGTCGCTAGTGTCCAGCAGGTTACGAATGGTCTTGCTCATGGTGTCCTCAGTGTGTGTTGTAGTTATGATTACCAGCCACGTTCCCGTGCGTCGGCACAGGAGTTACAAACAGCGTAGTGGGGTTGGATCCGTACCGTACGCCCACAGTCCTCGCAGACCTTGGTCACGTTGGTACGCTGTACCTTCCGATAGAAAGCCCGAACCTCAGAGTCGTGCGTGTCGGACCACGTGCCGAAGTTATCGTCGTGCATCTTACGCCTCCTGGACGTTGGGGTTGTTGAGAGCAAACAGGATGGTCAGCTCGTCGTTGAGCTCCTTCATGTACTGCCACGTGGCGTCTACCAGCGTGGTCCACTCCTGATCCTCGTAATAATAGAGGTCGTCCTGCGCATCGTGATACTCACGGAGGAGCTCTTCCTCACGAGCGACGAAAAGATCAATCTGCATTACTTGCTCCGATTGAAACGGGAAAGGATGGTCAGCGAGACAATGCCGACGATGATACTACCGGTGAGGACCAGTTCCTCCAGGAGATCGCCACGGTAACTCTTGCAGTTACCGAAGCACTGGGAGATACCACGACCGATCAGTACCAAGCCGATACCGAAGGAGCTGACCGTGATCAGCGTCAGGACCGTCTTGACGGTCACTACATAGAGGGAATGGATCATGTTTTTCATCATGCTTAATATTAACCGATTAACAGTCCCAGGGGAAGTGGCTATTTCACCTTTTTTGGTATTGTTACAATTGCCCTGCTTTTGTAACAGTTGCGCAAAAGATCGTGTCAACCCCTTGACAAAGATTGTTACATATGCTTCGGGGTTTCTTCGGGTGCTGCGGCGCAGCCGTGATAAAACGTCTACCCGAACAAATACCGAAAGGGGGGTGTTTTATCACGCAGCGGTACCGCCCGGGCGTATATTCCCGAGCGGTCATGTGTTTCACGTGGAACGATTAGGCACCCACTGCCATGAGCAGGATCTCCTGAGCACCGTATACCTTGTGCTTGCCGCAGTGGTCACACTCATAGCCACGGGCGTCCGGCTCTACTTCATAATGCTCTGCTCCACATGCCACGCAGAAGCCGATATACTCTTCATCGTTCTCTGCGGCTGCGATCACCCGATCAATGTTTAGCTTAGCCATATTAGACAAACTCCGCGATGTAGTCTTCCACCATGTGGTCTGCGATCTCTGTCCAGTGGACACGAGCGAGGAAGCTGTTGGCGAGGTCAAGGGCGAATCCCTTGGCGTCCATTTCCACGATCTCGGCAACATGCGATTCCAGTGCATCTGCGAGCCGGATGGTGAAATCGTCACGGCGATCTTCGTCCAGAAACTCGTTGCGACGAAAGCCGAAATCCTCTG
>Ga0315901_10005704_pt1 | contig 15083 bp, 18 predicted proteins | sample LakEriMetagenome_10_FD_203761 | JGI IMG/M metagenome (GOLD analysis project Ga0315901, IMG submission 203761) | Freshwater fungal communities from buoy surface, Lake Erie, Ohio, United States - Buoy 2 MA116 | ecosystem: Environmental > Aquatic > Freshwater > Lake | place: USA: Lake Erie, Ohio...
TGGTAGCGCCTCCTACATCACCAATGTCTCGGATGGCTCAACCGTTACCGTCACGGTCAATAACACAATCGCAAACTGCATTGGCTCCTGTACGCCGATTCCCGATAACTGGACAGTTTCTATCAATAATCAAACTACCAGCGGTAACACAATTGAGATGGCAACGGTCAGCGCCGTAGTCTCAGGTCAGGCAACAATTTCTGTTTCAGGCATAGATGCTGGATTTTGGGGTGGATGGTACGGACCAATCTTTACTATCTCGATTAGTTCACCTACCCCAGTTCAATCTCCCGAACCTTCTCCCAGCGCAACCCCTTCGCCTTCTCCTTCGCCAGAGCCAACTGCAATTCCTGAACCCGTTCCTTCTGAATCTTCAACTCCAACTTCAAGTCCTGAACCTTCCCCATCGCCCACCACCATCCCAGAAGCGACACCAACGCCAAGCCCAACATCTCCGCCACCAATAGAAACTCCATCGCCTTCTCCAATTCCTCAAACTAATAGCGTTAATGGTAGTGCGAATGAGGGAGATGGTCTAACGCTTTCTGCTCCTATCGGAAAGATATTTACCTCAGTTATATTTGCAAGTTATGGAACACCAAACGGATATTCAATCGGTGATTGCCACGCACCCAATTCAATCGAAAAAGTTGCTGAAGAATTTTTGGGTAAAGCAATTGCAACAATTATGGCAATTAACGATTTATTTGGTGACCCTTGTGGCGGAACATATAAATCACTTGCGGTCAGTCTTGGATTTGGGGATGCTCCAACGGCGGTAGAACCTCAACCGTCTCCTCAACCGACACCAACGGAGAGCGCGACCAATCCGCAACCATCTCCCAGCCCGAGTGTTCCGATGCCTTCACCAACATCGGAATCAACTTTGCCAGCGACTCCAAACCCTGAACCTGCCGCAAGTCCGACTCCTCAACCTCAACCGAGCCAGGAACCTTCGCAGTCCACACCTGAACCCACACCTTTGCCATCGCCTATTCCTCCCGCCGTTGAACCCGAACCTACACCAGAACCAGAGCCAGAGCCAGAACCTACTCCATCTCCCGAGCCTTCCCCGACTCCCGATGAAACTCCCATTCCCGAGCCTGAGCCAGAACCATTGCCGAGCGAGCCTGAACCAACTCCTGCTCCAGAACCAGAACCCGAGCCTCAGCCCGAGCCAGTTGAAACGCCAGAACCAACGCCCGAGCCAGAGCCAGAGCCAATAGTGCCACCAGAGCCAATAGAAGAACCGTCTCCTGAACCATTAGAAACCTCCGAAGTTATTGACGATGTTTTGTCCGATGGAAAGATTACACCCGCTGATGCTGAGGCGGTAGTTGATTCATTGATGGCAGATGGAGAAGTTACTGAAGCCGAAGCGACTGAGTTAATTGAAACTCTTTCGGATAACGGCGCTTTATCTGGAGCCGAAGAAGATTTAATTCTTGATGCCCTTTCAGCCGATGGCGAGATTACTCAAGACGAAGTAAACAATCTTTCAGAAACTCTTTCCGAAGATGGAAAATTTACTGAAGCGGAAAAGGGTCTTGTTGCTGAAGCGATTATTGCTCAGTTCGAAGGTGAGCCAGTAACAGCATCGGCAATCGCTGAAGCGGGAATTGATTACGAAGATTTACCACCCGAGACACCAGTTGAAACCCGTGTTGATGAAAGTGGCGAGCCAATCGTCATAACAGCCGAGGTCGCTGATGCCCTTGAGTTGGTAGAAAACCCATCTGAATTAGTAGGAGCAATTTTCACCGACCCTGCTAAGGCACTTATGGCGATAGGAAATATTGGGGCAGATATGTCCACAACAGAACGCGAAGAATCACAAACAGTTGTTGTTGCCTCGGTCATCGTGGGAGCAATTGCATCACTATCTATAAGGAGAATGTAAATGAAGAACTTCTTCAATGACCTAATCGGTCAGTTATTTACCATGCTGGGTTTCTTTATTGCATGGGTAACCATTGACGGGTCTGCTAAATCGGCAGTTGCCTATGCGACTTTATGGTGCCTCGGAATTTGGATTCTCACTTACCCACTAAGAAGAAATAAGGATGAAGAATGAAAAATGTAAACAATGTAGTTATGCGGATTCTTTCAGTATTCGCCGCATCTGGTCTATCAGTTATTGGTGCAGGTTCGCTCTTTGGTCTTGAACCATTGACCGCCGCACTTATGGCTGGCTTGCTTGGAGTTGCAACCGTGGTTGAATCTCTGGCTCGCTCATTCCTCGATGATGGAAAACTAACCACCACAGAAATCAACGAAGCCTTCAGCAAGGTTGATAAGAAGAAGCCTTAACGCCATACACCGTTTCGAGAGACGGCAAGTACGCCGTGTGTCTCGGCATCGTATTGACGATTCTGCCATTCCCATCTTCCGCGCTCGCATCGTGGGCATCTCCAGTTCCATTGGAATTGGATTCGCTCGCGTGACCAGCGGATAACCTCAACATCGCCTTTTGCGCTACCAGTACAGTTCTCGAACCAGCATTGAATTTCTTCGCCTCTTGCAACCCGTAATTTGAATTGCTCTTTTTCTTCAGTCTGGGCGTTGATTTTAGATTTGCGCTCGCTCTTTGATTGGCGTTGCTCGGCTACCCATTCTTTTTTGGATTGTGGGCAACGAGCCTTGACGACTTTCTTGCCACTCTGGATTTTAACCCCGTGTAAGTGGTAAGAAGCCTGAAGGAGTTCAGCCTTTTCTTTGCCCATCTCACGGCGCACTAAATCTAAAAGGATTGTCGCAAATGAATCGGTATGCCCATCCTCGAAGCAATCAAGGTGGTGGGCAACTTCGTGCAATACGACATATTGGTTTCTAGCCCAAGGCGGTAATTTAATTGTCGCCCCGCGATAGGTGAAGGTCGCATAAGCCATCCTTCGACCTGTGCCTCCATGGGTCACAAAGATTTTGTGATTCTTCGCCCATGGATAGTTGTCTTGAATTCTTTTCTTCTTGAGAAGTTTGTCTACATATTTCTGACATTCTTCAAGAGTCCATTGCTCTTTCTTTTCCATAACATAATTCTCAGCCTTGTAAACCCGCTGGGTTTGGTCTCTTTTACTTTTAGGCATATCTCTCCTTACGCCGCGATTTGGATTTGTTCTTTTTTGTGTTCTCTCTTGATGTGTCTCCAAAGGCTTTCAAAAGCCATTCCACTTCTTAACTGCCATTCCTTGCCACATTCAGAACAGATGACGATTCTCATATCTGCCCCCTCTCATTTCCTAGTATACACTACTGGGGTTGGATAAACAAATCGAGGATTCAGGCTCAGGCTCCAGACAAGCCTAGACACGCCGATATTTCAGGGCTGGCATGAGTTTGCATATCTAACCCCAGTAGTGTATCTTTAGAAATGAGAGAGAGGAGCCAAGGTGGTTACAAAAGAGTTCGCAGTCAAGATAGATACAGAACTATCAGAATTGCATAACCAGCGTTGGGCAATCATTAGCAAGATTGAGAGCGCAGAAGATTCTTTGAAGTTCTACCAAAAGCATTACCCAACCCGTATTGGTGAAATTGCAAAGTACGAAGGAAAAATTTATATCTTCAAAGCCGACCTTCGCAAAGTTAATGGTCAGATTCGTGATTTAGATGCAATCTATGACCAAGACCCATGGACAAGAGCGTTCTTGGTTCTTGCCAGCAACGGTCATGTTCACAGTTCATTGGATTGCTCAACCTGCTTCCCAACTACTCGTTACCAATGGTTGATTCAGTACAGCAATGATGATGAAGCAACAATCGTTGATGATGCTGGTCAGGATGCTTGCACAATTTGTTATCCATCTGCTCCAGCAGAAACTTTGAATCGCCCATCACGAATCGTGACAGCCGACAAGATTGCCAAGGCTCAAGCAAAGGCAGAGCGCGAAGCAAAGAAGGCTGAGCGAATCGCTAAGGAAAAGGCAAATGCTCCAACAGCATCAGGTCAGCCTTTAACTTACAAAGAAGGCAAGTGGACAAGAGAAATCAAGACAGAGCGTTCAGCGATTACAGAGTGGTACAGCCAGTACGCAGATTCACAACGCGAAATCGTTACAGAATATTACGATGGCACACCACACACAGAGGAAAGCATCCAGCACCAAAAAGACCGTAGGGCTTTCGCTGGAGAGATTGCTCAGTTGATTTGTTTCAACTTGGCTCAAAAGCATGACATTACTTATGAGGAGCAAGAAGCAATCCTCATCAAGAAGTACGGAAAGAGAGGCTACTAATGACCGAGATAGATGAAAGACTTCAGCGCTTGATAGCGGAGACTAACGAGCCACTCCATCCTGATTTGGTGCCGTACTTAGAAACAGACGGTGCGCTTGGCGCTCAACTTCGTCATCCGTTGGTATATCAAGTACCACTATGGTCGAACGGTAGCGCCAATGCCTACTACATTCAGAAAAAGCAAGATTTGATTGATGCGGTCTTGCATAGAAAGTACAACCAGATTATCTATCTGCACGAACGCCCATACCGACTACAGGCATTTATCTCGATTGCTAAAGATTTACCAGATACAAAATACTGGTCACTTCTTTCTAGCATCTGGACAGATACCGAAAATCAATGGCAGAACCTTGAGCAATGGAAAGAGTTGCTCTCATCGAATCGCCCTGAGCGCCATTATTTAATGGATGAATCAGAGGTTCAGTTATTGAATTCACTACCAGAGTTGGTTACCATTTACCGTGGATGCGTTAAGGGTCTTAATGAAGATGGACTTTCATGGACACTAAATAAATCCAAAGCAGAATTCTTTGCTAACAGATTTGGCAAGGAAGGAATTATCTTAGAGAGAGAAATTCCAAAGTCAGACATCATCGCGGTTTTAACAGGTCGCGGAGAATCTGAAGTGATATGCGAGGTAAAGAAATGAAATGTTATACCTGCAATAGCGAGTACAGAATCACATTCGTCAAAGGTAAGCCGTATTGCTTTCGATGCGAGGCAGATGCTTCATTGGTCGCATACGGAATCATCAAACTAATCAAGGGAGAGAAAAACCATGTTGGCTAGATACCTAGAAAAGCAAGGTGGTCGCGTTACAGCGCGTGGCTACAAAGTCTCTGAATGGCTGGATGCAGTTGGGCTATTCCTCGCAATCTTCCTCGTATTCGGGGTTGTGGGGTCAATTGAGAGCGGAAAGTGGTTCTGATGTTAATTCCATCGTGGAGCAAGTTCAAAGAGCCTCAGAAGGTCTCTGAAGCCTCTCTAGCCCGCATACGCGCCCGCGAGCGCGAGCGCATACTGTCCGAGGAAGCCGATAAGCGACACGCTCGCCGTAAGGCTCGTCTGGATTTGATTATTAAACCCCAGTAGGGTATCCTTATCTTGTAAGTGAGAGAGAGGAACGGAAATGATAAAAGCAGTCGTCAAGATTGAAAACCAATGGAACAGAGGCGAAATCAACAAAGTAGAAGTTGAGTTCGAGAGCATTGGCGAAATCGAGAACTACTTAGCGTACAACAGGGCTTACATCAAGGAAATCCAGTTCACAGGAAAAATCAAGAAGGAGGAAGAATAAATGTCAGAAACAAATATTCACGCAGAAAGCAATCGCATTATTGGTGCGTATGTTGCTAAGCAAGAAGCAAAGAAGAAGGCGCTAACAAAAACTCAATGCCGAAACATTTATCGTGAAGCATACGAGGCTGGTCTTAACGCTGGCAAAGATGCAGATACTCCAAAGTTTATTGTTGGAGATGCAATCGGTCTTAGCAATGAGATTGACTTCAGTAAGAAAACTTACATCCTTGATGGTCTTTGCGGATTTGCTTGGGTAAACATTTCACCAGCGCGAGGTGCGTTTGTGAATTGGCTCAAGGCTCAAGGAATCGGTAGCAAGGGCTATTACGGTGGCTACGAAATCTGGGTTCGTGAATTCGGACAGAGCGTAGACCGCAAAGCGGCTTTCGCTAGTGCATTTGCTGAAGTGCTTAACAAGTACGGAATCAATGCCTACGGTCAGAGTCGCCTCGACTAAATAAAGTTCACCAACCAGTTTCTTTCTGGGCTACTGGTTGGTGAATTACACCCGCTGGTTGAGCGCCGTTCCGTTCCCAGCGGGTGTTCTATACCCAATTGGTGTACCATTTTTCTCGGGTACCCAAGTTCGGTAGGGTAGATTGCCCGATGCTGTCTGTCCTCTCTCATAGACTGGCATTGTGTTGGCTCCCCTACCGAACACCTTTTTATTTACTACCCCACTTAATTTGTAATCACAGAATAATCTGCTACCTTTGATTCAGGTCGCAAACTACCTACACCTCAAAAGCGAGGTCAGTCCGATACTGACGACAGGGATTCGTTACACCCAGTAACGCCGAATCGTTCGCTCCGAACCATGGAGGAATATGCGTACTTATGGAAAACTTTCGTTAAAACCAATTCACATAGCGCTAATCAGCGCATTACTGATTACAACCAATCCGCTTCAGATGCCAAGAGACCCTTCGGCAAATGCAGTTGAGATAGTTGAACCAGTAGCACCTCCTAAGCCAGTTCTGGTTGAAAGAACACCAGAGGCGGCAAAGGAATACGCCAAAACCCAGTTGGCTTTATTTGGCTGGGATACACCTAAGCAATGGGCTTGTCTCGTTGATTTGTGGACTGGCGAATCAAATTGGAGACCGAACGCGTATAACAAGCAAGCCGTTTACCAAAATGGCGAGCGCTTACACGCGGGTGGAATTCCTCAGATTCTAGGACTTGACCCAGACACTACGGTTGAGCGACAGATTGAAAGAGGATTTCTTTATATCCAATCTCGCTACGACACGCCATGTAACGCCGATAACTTCTGGCACCGAAATTTTTGGTACTAGAGTGGGCGTATGGATGAAGAACAGAAAAAACCTTCCGCGATAGATAATGCTCTTGCTGATATAGCCAGAGTTGCTTTCCTTGACCCAGCCATTTGTACTGGCTGGGTCTTGGTAGCGGAATGGACAGATGGAACCGCCAACGGTTTCTGGACAACTACTTTGGCAGATGACCAGCAACCTGATTGGCGACAAAAAGGATTACTGCATCACGCGATAGACACTTGGGGAGAGGACAACCTTTTTGACGATGACGATGACGGAGAAGGAGAGACTGGAACTTCTCCAGAAACTTCTAGTTGAAAGATACGGCGATTTAGCGACACGCCCAGAGAGCCAAATCACAAACAAATCAAATAACTAACTCTAGTATTTACACCATGAGTTTATTAGAGTTTATAGATAATGCCCCGTGTCGCAATTCAGACCCGTGGCTCTTTGACCAATATCAATTAGACCTTGCCCAACCTGGATTGCAATATTGTCGAAACTGTAAATTCTGGAATGAGTGTGACTCTTTAGTAAAGCCAGAGAGTTCTAATTACGATGGAATTGCTGGTGGCAAGGTATGGCGTAATGGCAATTTATTGGCTAGGTTATCTCCTAATTCCCCGTATCCATTGATAGTGAATGAGGAGAGAGAGGTTTTTATTAGTGTTGAAGCCGTGGCAGTTCGAAGGAGCGACTTGTTGGGGGATTGAAACGGACTTTTATTTTCCAGACGACCATAGGGTTACTGATGAAAATAAAAAAGTAAAGGCACTTTGCAGAAAGTGTATTTGGCAAAAAGAATGTCTGACCTACGCGCTACATTATTCAGTAGTCGGAATCTGGGGTGGAACAAGCCCTAGAGAACGGTCAGCAATGAGAACACAACTAAATATCATCCCGATACCTATAAACGAAGGAAAATGACTAATGACTCAATTAACTATAACGGGAAATGTAGTAGCCGACCCAGAGTTGCGTGTAATCTCTAGCGGAAAAGCAATTGCAACCTTTACAGTCGTATCATCTAAATCAGTTAAACAAGCCGATGGCTCATGGGAAAACACCGATACAACATTTTGGGATATTAAATGTTGGGGTAAAACCGCAGAGAATGTAGCCGATTCGGTTCAAAAGGGAATGTCCGTAATTGTTGTAGGCACCGCAGTTCAAGAGAATTGGGATGATAAGGCAACAGGGGCTAAGCGCTCAAAGATTGCCGTTACCGCTTGGAATGTGGGTATTGACCTCAAGCGCCATACAACCACGGCAAGTGTTGTCCAGCGTACAGATGCCTCATTCAACCCATCTACGCCTGACCCGTGGAGCGCTCCATTCGGTTCGGATGTTGCGCCTTTCTAACCATCGTATAGTATGCTAGGGGTTAATAATTTCCTTACGAAAGGGGAAAATAGTGGCTTGGACTGATTACTTCGTCAGCAACATCGCTGGCTCTAAAGTCGTTGTATCCGAAACTGGCAGACCGTTCGTATCGCATGAGATTGCCCCACGCGAATATATTGAAATTGAATTGACCGAGACGACAAATGAGTTGCCTTACAAGATTTCGTTTCGGTCATTCAATTCACTTGGCGTACAAACAGAACACCGTATGTATGCTCAAGCAGGTACATTAGATATGGCTCGCACCTTTGCAAAAGCGGTTGCGAATCTTCGCTTAAACTCTATGGAATTTGTCCTAGACGGAGAATAAGTACAAAATTCACTTAATGCTAAAATCATTGAGTGAAAGATGACTACTCCGACCTAAATGGCGGTGGAGTCTTGTCCGTTCTCGGAGCCTTCGCGGTGCAAACCCATGAATTATTCACGGAGTTGCAAAGTGCAGGGTTCAACGAAGAACAGGCTATTAAAATTCTTGTCGGACTAGCATCTAAAGAGTAGAGGGAAGCAATGGCAGAAAAGCCAGATTTACAGGAACTCGGCTCTACGGGTTTACGCCGTTCTGGTGGAACGGTTTATGAAGAATTCCTCGTTAATCTCCGTGGACTTCGTGGCGCTCGCGTTTATCGTGAGATGGCAGACAACGACCCGACAATTGGTTCGATGCTTTATGCAATTGAGAAAGTTATTACACGCCTTGAATGGCGTGTAGACCCATATTCAGATAATTCTGAAGATGGCGATGTAAAGCCTGAAGATGAAGAAGTCGCCGCATTTATTGATTCCTGCTTGCACGATATGTCAGATTCTTGGGACCAAACACTTTCTCAAATTCTTTCGATGCTCGTTTACGGATACTCCTATAACGAGATTGTTTACAAAGTCCGTACAGGTCCAGAAGCCAAAGACCCATCTAAGCGTTCTAAGCACACAGATAACAAAATTGGATGGCGCAAGTTACCTATCCGCTCCCAAGAAACTTTATTCCGCTGGCAGATTGACGAGCGCGGTGGAATTCAAGCAATGGAGCAGACCGACCCATCATCGGGCGGAACACACATTATTCCTATCGAGAAGGCTCTGTTGTTCCGTACAACTACAGCCAAAAATAACCCAGAGGGTCGCTCAATTCTTCGTAACGCATATCGCCCTTGGTTCTTCAAGCGCCGTATTGAAGAAATTGAAGCAGTCGGTATTGAGCGCGATTTAGCAGGTTTACCAGTTGCCTATGTACCACCTGAGTACCTATCAAGTGCGGCTACAGCCGAGCAAGCAAATGTTCTGGCGACAGTTCAAAACATCGTTACATCTATCAAGCGTAATGAGCAAGAGGGTGTTGTATTCCCAACGCTTTACGATGATGCAGGACATAAGCAGTTCGACCTAGTTCTCCTATCTTCAGGCGGTTCACGCCAGTTCGATACAGACAAGATTGTTCAGCGATATGACCAGCGTATGTCTATGTCAATCCTTTCAGACTTTATTCTTCTAGGTTCAGACCGAGTTGGCTCTTATGCTCTCGGCTCAACCAAGATGGATTTATGGTCAATGGCAGTTGATTCAATCGCTAAGAATATTGCTGAAGTATTTAACCAATACGCAATTCCACGCCTTCTAAAACTCAATGGTATGGATGCTTCACGATGCCCGTACCTTACCTACGGAGAAGTAAGCCATGTTGATTTGACTGAGATTTCAGACTTTGTAACTAAGTTGGCTACCGCTGGTGTTCTTATGCCAGACCCTAAGTTGGAAGATTACCTTCGTGATTTGGCTGGATTACCACCTGCTGAACACGATGGACAAGAAGCCTATGGCGCTCCAGCGATGCCTGATGCAGAAGGCGCTCAAGCAGGATTTGATGCACCTCCATCTTTGGAAGAAGAACTGGATATTCCAGAAGGACAGGAACCGCTAGACGGCGATTTGGAGTAGAGCATGGCAATTAGGTTCGGCTCTGGCTCAGAAGGTTCCAGAAATCCTCTCACCGCTGAAGAAGCGGCGATGGCTCGGGTTCTTGTTAATGCGATTCGTAATGCCACCGATAAAATTAAGGTGGATGAGTTGGCGAAGATTCTTGGTCGCTTAGATGCAGATACTTTAGACCGATTACTCCGAGCAATCTCTATCAATGGTGATGCACCAAAGATTGAAAGTCAGTTGCTAAGCATTATTGACCTAGGCGGAAAAGATGCTATTAAGGGTCTACGCGATATTGCACCTGCCTTGGCTCTCCCAGCATTTATACCTACCCAAGTTCGAATCGCCAATCCTGAAGCGATGGCTAATATGGATTTCACAAAGATTCCTAACTGGGCAAGAGTTAATCCAGAGCCAATTGCTTTCAGTCTTTCTTTCAATAGGACTAACCCTAATTCCCTAGCCTTCGCATCTCGTAGAGCGGGGCAGTTGGTAACCAGTATTGATGATTTAACCCGTCAGGCAATCCGTAAGATTATTATTGATTCATTTAACGAGCAGATTGATGTTCGCCGTACAGCAGTTCGAATTAAGAATATTATTGGTCTCCATCCTAAGTGGGCTGATGCCGTTCGAAAGTTTGAGATTCGTGAACTAGACCGTTTAATTAAGGCTGGTATCAAAGAGGCTCAAGCAATCGAACGCGCCCAGAAATCTGCTACCGCTTATGCAGACCGTCTCAAAAGCGCTCGCGCTAAGACTATTGCCCGCACAGAGATTCAGATAGCCCAAAATGAAGGGCGAATGGAAGGCTATCGCCAAGCCGATGAAGCGGGATACATTGACCCAGCGACAATGAAAATGTGGATTACAGCCCCAGACGAGCGCACCTGCGACATTTGTGCGCCTTTGAATGGAGAAGTCGTACCTTGGATTGGAACCTTCTCTATCGGGCTAGAGAAGCCCATAGTTCACCCTAATTGCCGTTGCACCTTCGTAATCATTCCTCCAGATAGAGGCACTAAATGAAGGTAATCAAGTTCGCGCCTGGACTTATTCCAGTCCTCAAACACCAAGAACACGACCAATCCAGTCACGGTAATTGGGCTGAAGGTTCTCAAGGAACAACTATTGAATTAACGGATGATGAAATCCGCGATGTTATCTATAACTCAAAGACCGTTAATGAGATGTTTCAAAAGATTGCTAAGCGCCAAGGCAAAAGTATGAAGCCATCAGTAGATAATCTTTCCGAGGATGAAATCACCCATTACCGAGGAGTTACCGATGTGAGCAGGGATGCTCAACGGCTACTTGACGGCAAAATTAAGTTCACAGAATTTCAAACTTGGGGTCAAGGTATCTATCTTGCAGAAGAAAAAGATATAGCCTCTCACTACGGAACATTGATAGGGATGAAATTAGATTCAAGCGCAAAGATTGTCCAAGGGGAAACAACTTGGGATAGCGCTTTTGATGTCAGTTACGACAACCCAAGCGCCAGAACCCGTAATACAACTACATCAAGTTTCATAGATTTATCCAGAATCGAGACACAGATTCGTGCTGGGAAAATGGATAATCTATCCATCTCTGATATGCGTAACATATATTGGGCGGCAAAAGGTTATGATGGATTTACTACATACGGGGAAACTGTTCTATTCAACGGTAGTAAACTAACGGTAAATAAGGCAGATATTGGCGAGGCAGTTCGAAAGCACCAAGAACATGACCAATCCACTCATGGTAACTGGGCATTAAGTGAGAACTATCCAGATTTACTAACCCTAGGCACATTTGATGAAGAATCTGAATACGACTCAGCATTGATGGTTTACAGCGAGCGCTATGGAGTAGACAAAGACGGCAAAATCGTTGGAGTTGAGACCTTTGAGCATGATGCTATAGATAGTTACTCTCAAGAGGGATATAAAAATATAAACGCATTTCTTCGCAACCCAAGAGGTTTTGAAGATTCTTACGAAATAAAATTCCTTCAAGAGAAGGTTGATGGGTTAGATTCTTTGATTGATAAGGCTCCAGATATGTTCGGAGACAAGACCCTTTACAGAATTGTAGATAACTTTGTTTTAGGAGAACTAACTCCAGGAGACACTCTCCGAGATAAAGGTTTCCTATCAACAACACGAATAGATTTGACCAGAGATACGGATGCTAGAGATGCACTTGGCGAAATATATGACACGCCTGACACGGTTGCTGTTATTCTTCCAAGCCCAACTAAAAGTGGCAAAGGAATTGCGGTAGACCTTTATCGAACCTCCGTCAATGATACGAGTTCAGTCTCAGACAGAGAGAAAGAAGTTCTATTACCTCGCAATACGGATTTGCTGTTTTTGGGGTACAAAAGAGGTATAGGGTCTGAAGATAAGGTCGCAGTCTTTCAAAGGGTGGATAAATGAGTAAATTCAAAACCGTTCTTGAAGATATTGAGATTATCGAGTCGGTCAAAAAACACGGCACCCACGACCAGAAAACTCACGGAAACTGGGCTACGGGAGCAACACCGAATTCGATTACTACAACTACTAATGCCATAGGTCAAGAGATTCAAACAATTACTTACGGTGATATTGTGATTGAGCGTAATAAGCCTGGAGAGGTTAGAGATAACAGCGACCAATCTAGGTTTATGTGGACTTATAGGGCTGGAAATGATGCTATGCGTATTGTTGCATCGCGCATCATGGGAACAGAAAACCCAAATATTAGAACTCCTGAATTAAGCGATGCTGAAATAAAATCTTTAGTAGAGGGAAAAGTTTATCCTTCAGGCAGTATGTCTGCTGATGCAATGAAGTCTGGAATAGAGAAAACAATTTCTGCCACATATACATTACTTGAAGATGCAAGAGCATCTGCACCAATGCCAATTCCTTTGTTCAGAGGAATTACCGTAGCAAATGGTTCTCCTGCGACAAGTATTAAAGTTGGCGATTCTTTTACAATGCCTTTATCTGCTACAACAAATCAACAAGAACTAGCGGAAAGATATGCTCGACCTAGAGAAACAGCACAAGAAACACCCATGGTTTTTACCTTCAAAGAGGGAACAAAAGCGACCCCAGTTCGACATAATTCGGATACAACTGGTTCAACAATCTATAGCGAATATGTTACTCAGGGTAAATTTAGAGTAGTATCTGTTGATAAGTCTAGTCTTGTAATGGATGGCAATAATAGAGTAAGCGGATACATAAAAGTTGAAGTTGAGCATACTGAGGTCTACAGCATAGATAAGGGTAATTATGAACCAGTTAAACCTTGACCTTATTGATGCTTTTGGTGGCTTAGTATTTGATGAGCCAATTGCAAAACATGGAGAGCATGACCAAAAAACCCACGGCAACTGGGCTACAGGTGGCACCGTGTACACATCCATCATTGACCGCCTAAGCCAGAAAGATGTAACTGGATTCAGCCTAGATATTTCTAGCCGTAACGCACCTCAGAGCGGATATATGACCTCCGATGCTGGGGCAGAGGAATCAGTTTCCTACGATGATTTCTTCTCTAGCCGTGACCGAAGTAGAGCCATTCTGCTTGAGTACATTGAGAAGAACGCTCAAGCGCTCAGCGACAGGGGTGCCTATTTTGGTATATGGGTTGTAAAAGACCAAGGAACCGTGTACCTTGATGTTTCTAGGCGTTACGACACCAGAGCAGATGCAGTTCGCGCTGGTTTTGCTAACGAACAGCAATCTGTGTACGACATTGAAAATGACGAATATATCTATATGAAAGATGAGGAAGATGACCGAACAAACAAAGCCGTTGATGGTGGAAGTACCAATCCCCGTCAATCAAATGACTCCAGAGGAGAAGAAAGCCTTCGCGGAGGAGATTCTCAACGCAATCGAGAAGAATCGCCCCACATCTGCCTCGGGCGACACCAAGGCGTAGAAAAACACCTAGAGGGTCAGCACGACCAAGCCACTCACGGCAGTTGGGCATCTGGTCGTTTCGGTGAAGATTCAGTTAAGTCTGCAAGAGATGGCGCAAAAGAGTACGCCTTCAAAGCGGGAATCAAGCAAGACGATTCCATTGACTATCAAAAGACAGTTGCGAACAGAGCAAGAGCGGCTCGCATTGCCGATGCTTACGATGAGTTGCCTACCGTGGATGAGGATGCTTTCGAGTCTTACACAGCCCTTGCAACAGAGGTAGAGGCTCAGTTCGAATACATGACAAAGACTCTCGGTATCAAGGTTGAATTTGTAGCCGATGACCCATACAAAACTTCCAGAGAGATGTTCGCAGATGTGAGCAAGGGAGTTCTAAAAGTATTAAGTACAGCCTCAACAGGGTCACACCCATTTCTTTCAGATGAACAGAACGACAAGTTCCGAGCAGTTCACGATTTTTTTGGACACGCGGCGACAGGTCGAGGTTTCGGTCAAGATGGAGAAGAATCGGCTTGGGTTCACCACTCTCAGATGTTTACAGAGACCGCTCGCGGTGCGCTTACAACAGAAACCCGTGGGCAAAACTCTTGGTACAACTCACGCGGTAAAGTCTTTGCTGAGCAGAAAGTGGCTCTCCTGCCTAAAGAATTCTGGGAAGTGCCAGAGACATTTGAGAAGCAATATAGGGTTATTAAATTCCAAGCGGGGTTAATCCCTACCCTTAAACACCTTGAAGGTCAGCACGACCAAGCGAGTCATGGCTCTTGGGCTACCGCTGGCTTCACAGACGAAGAAAAAGCCCGTATCGCTGAATGGGAGAATCGCGGTTTTGCTCTTGAGGATTTAGATGCCCTTTTTGCGCCAGTAAGTGATGATGAGTTGCGCGAAATGCTTTTGAACGATGAAAATAGTTATCCGCTTGTAGAACAGGCTATTGCTAATTATGTTCAGGCTGAGATTGACGATTTTGCCAGCAGAGTAGAAAGGTCTCCTACTCCAGCCGAGATTG
>Ga0315901_10005705_pt1 | contig 15082 bp, 13 predicted proteins | sample LakEriMetagenome_10_FD_203761 | JGI IMG/M metagenome (GOLD analysis project Ga0315901, IMG submission 203761) | Freshwater fungal communities from buoy surface, Lake Erie, Ohio, United States - Buoy 2 MA116 | ecosystem: Environmental > Aquatic > Freshwater > Lake | place: USA: Lake Erie, Ohio...
GTCCTGTCAGTCGCATTGCCAAGAGAATTCTTCTTGTCGGTGCGGGACAAAAAACAGACGAATTATCGGCACGTGCCCGGCAGATCGGGTTAAAGATTTCCGAAGAGGTTGCCCGCTTTAAATCTTCTAAAGTCAGCCTGTGCGGTACGAGTCAATTTTTGTCATCAGCTGAGTTGGTCTCACAGATGGCGATTGGTCTGCGCATGGGATCATATAAATATCCTAACTCGAATCTTTCAGCCGATGCGCGCAAGGAACTCGAAACACCTGTTGACTTTAAATTTGCAGGCCTAAAGTCAGGGGTTGATACAGGTTTGAAGGATGCAACGGTTGTCGCTGATTCTATTGAAACTTGCCGCCTGCTGCAGGACGCTCCGCCTAACGTTGCAACTCCAAAATATATCGCCGAAGTGATGTCTGAAAAAGCGCGCGCTGCCGGGCTCTCTGTTCAAATTTACGGTGCCGAAAAGATGCGCCAGATGGGGTTTGGAGGCATGATGGCCGTGGCGGGTGGAAGCTCCAATGAACCGCAGTTTGTGGTTGTCGAATATGCTCCGACGAACGCAAAAACATCGGTTGCCTTTGTCGGCAAAGGTCTGACAATGGACACCGGTGGATATTCCATCAAAACCCCCTCGACTCATCAGGTCGGAATGAAATACGATATGTCGGGCGCTGCAGTTGTTCTCAATTCGGTTGTCGCGATTGCAAAATTGCAACTGCCTATTCGTGTCTTCGCTGTTGCTGCACTGTGTGAAAACATGGTCGATGCGCATGCGTATCGTGTGGGCGATGTGCTGACCACCTACAGCGGCAAAACCATCGAAGTTCTCAACACAGACGCCGAAGGACGCATCGTGTTGTCAGACGCCCTGTCCTACACAGCTAAAGACCTAAAGCCCGATACGATTGTTGAGTATTCAACTTTGACCGGAGCGATGATTACCGCTCTTGGCCATTTGGGTGCAGGTATTTTCACCTTCCATTCAGATAGCCTGGAAAGCAGCGTCCAAACAGCGGCACGTCAGGCGGGAGAGCGTGTATGGTCAATGCCGACGTGGGATGAAATCGGTGAGGACATTAAGGGCACGATTGCAGACGTCAATAATATTGGTGCGACAGCCGGCGCTTGCGGTTCTTCGGTTGGGGCGATGTTCCTTAAAGAATTTGTTGAGGGTCGACCCTACTGCCATGTGGATATTGCCGGCGTAGCGAACGGCAATATGGCCGTCGGCTTTCCGCGCAAAATCAGCTCTGGATTCGGTGTGCAGCTGTCCATCCAAATTGCGCGCACCCTTGCTGCCAAATAGGAGAACGCAGGAGTGAGCAATCTACAGCCGCCGGACGCTCCCCCATCGCCTGTTTTTGGTTCGTCGCAGCGCGCGGGCGAACGTCCTGCAGCTCCTCTTCTGGTCTTTGATATTGAAACTGTGCCCGATATTCCTCTGATGATGGCCGGGTATGATCCGCAGCAACCCGCAGGACAAACGTTCAACAAGGAACGAGACTGGGCTGAACTCAGTTTTGTTCACCTGATTCGCGAACAAAAGCAAATCTCTTTTCCGCCCCCGATTTATCATGCCGTCATTTGTATTTGTGCGGTTTTCGTCCATCCCGAGACGCACATGATTGTCGATGGTTTTAAGAGGACGATTCCTGTTTGTTCGTCATACGAGGAGTTTCTTTCGGCAGAGGCAGAGCTTTTGCGCGAGTTTTGGAGTTTTTCAACAAAGCACGCCCATGCAGCAAGAATTTGGTATGACAATATTCAATCCGACTATCGGATGAGCGATTATCAAAGAAAGAAGCTCAAACCGCTGCCTCTGACCTTCTGCGGTTACAATATTACCGGATTTGATCTACCGGTGATTGAACAGCGCAGTATGAAGCATTTTATTTCCTGCCCGATTCCCGAGTATGGCCGCGAGTTCGGCTATGACTCCTACCGGTCCCGTTACGCATTTGATAAATCTTTCGATCTTGCACAATTTGTAAATGGGAATGCCTCACAAAAAATCGGGCTTGATATTTTGGCCCAATCGATGGGGTTGGCGGGCAAACTGGAAGGGATGGATGGCAGTCAGGTTGCCGATGCTTACTTTGGTCAGGCGGCAACTCAGCTGATCGAGGATTATTGCGCGGTGGACGTGCTGATCACCTACGGCGTTTACTTAGGCATACAAAAATTTCGCGGGATTCTTGATCCTGCGCATTTCGCGGACTGCGCCAGACACTTCGAGAGATTCCTCCGCCACGAAAGCCGGCCTTCGACCTACCGAGATTTAGCCGATCAAAGTCAGGATTTTTTTAAGAAATCACAGTTGCAGCATTCCTGACAGTAGAGTTAAAGGGTGGAACGTTTTCGTCCGATAACAGGCAGCTGTTAGGTTTTGTGCAGTTGAGAATGTGTTAACATTTGAAGTAGACCGAAAGCACAGTGACAGCATGTCACAATCACTGAGTGAAGATGGGAGGCAATACCATGGCAGAAGATCTTGGTTTTTCCAAAGGGCTCGCAGGCGTTGTAGCAGATGCAACAGCGGTGAGCCAAGTTCAGGGTGAAGTGGGACGTTTGATTTATCGCGGAATTTCAATCGAAGAAATCGCTGAAAAATCGACGTTTGAGGAAATGACTTATTTCCTTCTGCGCGGAAAGTTGCCGACGCAATCGGAACTGGCCAAAGTGACCGCTGAGCTCAAGGAATTCCGGAATCTTCCAAAGACGGTCGAATCAGTGATTGATGCTGCGCCAAAATCAGCGCACCCGATGATGGTCCTGCAGGCCGCCATGGCAGCCTTGGCATGGGACGAACAGCCCGTGAATCTCAAAGACGTTGAAGGCAACATTCGCAACGCAGTTCGTCTGACGGCACAACTTGGAACTGCTGTGGCACGCATTTCACGTCGTCGTCGCGGATTGGCTCCAGTCGAGCCCCGCAACGATCTCAACCACGCTGAAAACTTCCTCTACATGCTCAACGGAACAGAGGTAAACAAAGAATTTGCGCGGATGTTCGATGTGGCCTTAATGCTGCATATGGATCATGACTTCAATGCATCGACCTTCGCAGGCCGCGTCGTGGCTTCGACCGAAGCGCGTCTGACGGCATCTGTTTCTGCGGCTGTCGGTGCTTTGAGCGGTCCTTTGCATGGCGGCGCCAATGAAAAGGTTCTCGAGATGGCCGACAAGATTGGTGCGCCTGAAAAAGCCAAGGACTGGGTTGCGAATGCACTGGCTACAAAAGCGAAGGTCATGGGCTTTGGTCATCGCGTTTATCGCACGATGGACCCGCGAGCAAAAGTTCTGCGCGCTATGCTTGAAAAACTTGTTGTACAAACGGGCGACAAGAAGACCTACGAAACGCTACGCATCGTGCACGACACGATGATCGAGGAATTGAGCAAGACGTCCAAAGATTATATTTGGCCGAACGTCGATTTCTGGTCAGGGGCGATGTACCGCGCCATGAAGATCGAGACCATCGACTTCACCCCAATCTTTGCTGTGGCCCGCGTTGTGGGTTGGAGTTCACACATCATCGAAATGTGGCAGGATAACCGTATTTACCGCCCTGCAGCAAAATATGTGGGTCCAACAGAAGCGTCCGTCACCCCGATTGCTCAGCGTGGTTGATGAGTTCGACAGCGCGTTCAACCATCATTGACCTTAAAGATTATGCCCTGCAGTCAGGCTATTCGGCTCTGCTGCGGGGCATCAGTCTGTCTGTGGAAGCCGGTGAATCGATCGGTGTGGTGGGCCCTGCCGGCTCCGGGAAAAGTCTGCTATTGAAGGTGATCTCACAGTCAATTTGGGATAAAAATATCAGCGGTCTGGAGAGTCCGATTCAATCGGGCATGTGTTCTGTTTTTGGTGAGATTTTTACGGATAAAAGGCCGAGTTCTTCGACACTCTCAGCCCTGCAGAGGCAGATGGCTCTTGTGGGAGACAGCAGCACATGGCTGCCTGTTTCAATCGCTCAAAACTTTGAGGCAGTGCGGGTTGTGAGCGGCCTTGAGCGTTTGCCCTTTGAGGATTTTGTCGAGTCACTTCCTGTATCAAGCCGCAACAAAGCTCAGCTGCTTTCGGTCACAGAGTTACTTGCCAGCCAAGTTGATCAGCCGATTTTGCAACAACTAGCGGTTATCCGTTCGCTCCTGCGCAGGCCGCGTTTGCTCATGCTCGATGAGGCCTTTATTCGAATGGATCCTGTACTTGTTAAAAATACGGAGGCCATTTTGGCATCGCAGAGCGAAAGCCTTACACTTCTGATTGCAACAAATGATCTGCTGCAAGCGAGTCGATTAACTGACCGCATTTTGTTTTTATTGGACGGGTCTGTGGTCGAATGCACACCCACCACCCGCTTTTTCACCAATCCCAAGACACGTCAGGCTGAGAGCTTTATCGCTGGCCGTGATGATTCTTTTTGAGCGGCGTTTTTTTAATATCTAAAATGTTTGATGGTTTCGCCTTTTGACTCGAGCTCTCTGAGAGATTCAATGCCCAACTCAAGGTGAATATCCGCCCATTTTTCACTGACAACCTTATCGGACGCTTCGGTTTTAACGCCTTCAGGAGTTGTTGGCACATCGGAGACAAGTAGCAAGGCGCCGCGTGAAATGTCATTATAATGGCCAACAATAAAGACTGTGGCGGTCTCCATATCGATGGCAAGGGCGGTCATATCTTGCAGACGCTGCCGGAACTCTTCATCGTGTTCCCACACCCGACGATTGGTGGTGTAGACAACTCCTGAACGATAATCGAGACCCCGTTCAACAATCTTTTGCGACACAAATTTATGCAGCTTAAAGCTTGGCAGTGCGGGTACTTCAGGTGGAAAATAGTCGTTTGATGTTCCCTCTCCGCGGATCGCCGCTATCGGCAAAATAAAATGACCGATTTCCGTGCTTTTTTTGAGACCACCACACTTGCCGAGGAAGAGGACAGCCTTGGGTTGTCGGGCGCTGAGCAAATCCATGATGCTCGCCGCATTTGCGCTGCCCATCCCATAATTGATGATGCTGACGTTCGACGACCGGCAGGTTGCATTCGGCATCGCGCGATCGACGCCCTGAACTGTGGTCCCCATGATTTGGGCGAATCTATTGACGTAGCCTTGAAAGTTTGTGATCAAAATGTAATCGGCAAAGTCGTCGATTTTCGTTCCCGTATAACGAGGAAGCCAGTTCTGACAGATTTCTAATTTTGTTTTCATGAGTGTCCTCGATGCGATTTGTTTTAAGAATACATGAGGAACGGTGTGGGGAGAAGCAGGGCGATGTCTTGGTTGCCAATGATAGGTCCGCTGACTGCTGTTCTGGAAGACAAGGGGCAGGATTGGATCTGTTTTTTGCAGTCCGAGGCGGCTCCGCTCGCCCATCATCCGACAGCTTGTGATGCGTCAATCGTCCAGACTTCAATGCCTCTGACACGCGCCAAGGAGCGGCCTTTTCCGCGGATCAAGTGTACCTTTGTAGCCAACCCTCGGCTCGTTTTGAGACATTCTGTGCCGCATCAATTTTTTTCGATGTCAGACAATCAAAATCTTGAGAACTCGATCTTTTTGATTCCTTATTATTCTCTCACGGACGCCTCTGCACCTCAGGCGCAGGATTGCTTGCAGTGGACGTTTTCTGATTTTTTGGAAATCGAAGGAGTGCAAGGGGATAAAGAGCCTTGCATTCGTGCAGGCGGAACCCTCTTTGAGGATTTTCGTTCCTGGACTTTTTGCACAGCAAAGGAAACAAGCGAGGCAACGGCCGCAGGGCGAGAGGAAGCAGTCGAATCAGGCTGGAGGGCAAGTCAATCTCCAGAATCCATTCGGCAAATGATTCTTCATATGCAAAATTCGATGAGGCAGGGTGATTTTTATGTCGCCAATGCTACGACCCGTCTTGTCGGTCCCGAACGAAAACAGCAACGCATTTCAATGGCCGCCTTTGTAAACGAGTGGCTGCGAGCGCCTTCGCGTTTTGGAATTTATGTTGATTGTGGAGAGGATCTTCCTCAAATTTGTTGTTTTTCGCCCGAGCGTTTTGTTGCACGTTGCGGATCAAAGATTCAGACGGAACCTATCAAAGGGACTGTCTCCTATGATTCGCGTTTGCCCTTGTCTGGAGCGCACATGCTCTGGAACAGTGAAAAGGAAATGAGCGAGCAGGCTTTGGTCACAGACCTGCTGCGCAATGATTTGAACAAAGTCTGTCAAGCTGGTTCTGTGTGTGTGTCGTCTCCCTTTGAAATTCGTCGTGCCGGTGACCTGTTGCAAATGCAATCGGTCATTTCCGGAGAGTTAAAAGATAAAGACGTGTCTCATGCGTCTTTACTGGCGCAATTGTTGCCTGCAGGATCAATCACGGGAACTCCCAAGTGGGCAGTGACTCATGCAATTCGTGACTTGGAGGCCACGCAACGCGGCTATTACACGGGTGTGTTTGCTTTATCACTGAACAGCATTGAAACTCCTTCAGTGAAGAAACTTGAATCGGCGATTCTGATTCGTGGATTTTTTGCTGAAGAGACTCATTGGCAGGCAGGGCTTGGAGCAGGAATTACGACGCTCTCTGATCCATCCGCAGAAATTGCTGAATTTGAATTAAAGTGGCGTAGCATTGAACGGCGTTGGGCCAGAATGACCCATTCAATGAAATCTGCACAATTGCAAGATGAGTCAGACAAATGTGTAGAAAAAATGTCGGGGATCAATTCCCAAGAACGTTGCAAAGGTTCTGTGTCTCGAGCGCAGAGAGAGAGTGCGGGTCATTTTCAGGACATGCATGTTTTCTGCGATCAAAAACGCGTTCAATCTGAATTACAAAAGAGCATTTTACCACAGCCACGTATTCTTTTTGTGGACCACCTGGATTCTTTTTCAGAAAATTTGATTGCTGCTTTGCGTGCCCGTGGTTGTCGTGTGGATTGTCTAACATCAGCTCCGAATTCTTCTGCATTTTCTGCGTGGGATGATGCGCGGTTGCGCGACATCATTGCTGATTCACATGCGCTTGTGTTGTCTCCCGGCCCCGGATTGCCGAGCCACTATCCATTTTCTATGCGACTTGTGAGTCTTTGGCAGAGTGATCGGCCGATTTTAGGAGTGTGTTTGGGACTGCAGATACTTTTGACAAGAGACGGTCACAAAATGTCGCTAGTGGCCGACCATCCTGTGCATGGTCGGCGGGAGAGTCTTAGCCCGGCCGCTGATTCGCACTGGTTGAAGTGCGCTATGCCTGCAGGACACGCAGTTTTTTATAACTCGTGGTCAGTGACAAGGACGCAGCTAGAAAATGATTGCAGTTATTGGCGATTGAACAGCTGTGCAGATAATTTTGTCGCAGCAGTCGAGCATAAATCCTTTCCGTGGCTTGGAGTTCAATATCATCCGGAAAGTTTTGCAACAGAGCAAGGCGGACAGTTGTTGGATTCTTTTGTTGCATTGCTGCGCGGCCGCACGCTAGCATAGCGTCCTGAACGCCGGAGATTGGGCCGTGAAGAGCTCAGAGGAATTCTCTGCGAGTGCCTGACAGGGTAGAGATTGGAGTCGTGTTTTGCTGGCGCGTATTTATTCAATCATTTTTTTGGTAATTTTGATCGTAGGTTTTGTTTATCAAGAATCCTACATGCAAATGACAATGTCAGAGTTTTCGCAAAAAATTGATGCCGATAAACTCCCTGTCGAAATCCTCTCAGTGACTCCTTTGAATGTTCATCAATATAAACAGGGACAGTTAGTGGGGGAGATGAGTGCGTCTGAAGGGCGTGTGGTCACTACGGGGCGACTCACCGCACAAGGAAATGTTGAGATGCGTGTTATTGATGACACAGCACCGCCTGCAGAACGGTTGTCGTCCATCACGACGGAAAAATTGATTGCATCAACGACGAAATCAGATGGCCTGTCTGTCGATCTCTTTAGTGGCAGCGCAAAGCTGGAACGGGTTGAAATTCCGGGGACAGCGAATATTGCCAGCCGTGGACATGTGCTTGTTGGAAAGTCTTTTTTTCTTGATGTGCCAACGCTGAAGCTCGTCACCCGTGAGCCAGTTGTGGTGACTGCACGTGGACGTATGATTGAAGCTCTTGGATTGGAAGCTGAATTAAAAACCCGGGCTTTTAAATTGGCGGGGCCCGTGCGTGGAACAGAAATTCCGGCTGATCGTGCGGATCAAAGTGAAAATAAAAAAAGTAAACGACAAAAAAAACTAAACATAAGCGAATGAGAGGAGGATGGCAGTGAACACCGCCGTCGAAATATTATCTGGTTTTAAAATTTATTTTTCAAAATTCGCTCTATTCATTTTAGGGTTTCTGTTTTTTTCACATCAGCCACATGCAGAGGCCGATTTTGACGATTTGCCCGTACCTGTGCCTGTGACGACACCTCCTCCTGTCGCGCCGTCGCTTCCGACACCTTCTCAGGATATGAACACGGCGACAGAGTCAGTGCCGACTCCTGCGAATAACAGTTCAGGAGCAGCAAATGGTGGCGCTTCAAGCAGTGGGAGCGGAGGCGGTCTGACCGGTGGTGGTGCTGGTAAAACCAAGGAAAACCGTCAATCGACAGATAATTTGACCAAGACGTCATCACCTAAACCTGGCACAAGCAAAACTGGCGCGCAAACAAAAAGCAATCCGCAAAAGAGTCCAGCATCGGGTGGAATTGAACATAACTCTGCAGCTCCCGTTAACTATTCTGCTCAGTCGCTTGAAGGATCCATGCTGAATGGAAGAATTTTGCTCAAAGGTGACGTGCAAATTAAGCAGGCCGATGCAGTCATGAAATCGGACGTTGCTGAGTTATTTTCAAACCGTGGAACGACAACTCCACAGAGGGCCATTGCCAAAGGTCGGGTAACTCTGAACAAGGCAGCAACAGCCACCAGTCAGGAGTTAAAAGCATTGGCTGCCGAGCTCGAGTATTTTATTCCGGCCCGCAAAGTGATTCTTAAAGGCAAACCCAAAATTTGGCGCGGGACCGAATGGCTACAGGGAGAAGTTATCGAGGTTTTTCTTGATACAAATGAAATAAAAGTTCAGGGCGCGCGGGGTATCATGGAGCCAAATGCCAGCACCCCTGCGGCGTCGCCGGCGACGAGTGGCAATTCATCATCAACTGGCATACAAAATGGCGTGAACAAGAAATCTCAATCTGGACAGACAGGACAATCGGGACGGCGATGAACTCTTCACCCTCGGCATGCCTTGCCTCTAAAAATTTAATGCGCAAGTTTGACGGGCGTTTGGTTGTGCAGGATGTGAGTTTTTATGTCCGGCAAGGGGAGATTGTGGGTTTGCTGGGGCCCAATGGCGCCGGCAAGACAACAAGTTTTTATATGACTGTGGGTCTTTTGCGTCCGAGTGCAGGGCGGGTAGAGATCGATGGGGTAGACATCACTGAATTACCTATTCACAAACGAGCCCGCATGGGTATTGGTTACCTCCCTCAGAATGCCAGTGTCTTTCGAAAGCTGACTGTCGAAGACAACATTCTTGCCATCATGGAAGTGTGGGGAATTGCACGTGATAAAAGAAAGCCGCTTCTTGAAAAATTAATTGAGCAGTTTGGTATCGGTCACATTCGAAAATCACTCGGGCTTTCGTTGTCTGGGGGCGAACGTCGCCGCGTCGAAATTGCGCGGACTTTGGTTATGTCGCCGCGCTTTTTGCTGCTTGATGAGCCATTTGCAGGAATCGATCCGGTGACCGTCGATGAAATTCAAAAGCTCATTGCACGTCTTGTTCGCGAACAGAATTTAGGTGTTCTGATTACCGATCACAATGTGCGTGAAACATTGGGAGTGTGTCATCGTGCCTATATTCTTGCAGGTGGCCAGATTCTTGCCGAAGGTGATCCGCAGGAAGTTGCACGAATGGATCGCGTGAAGGAAGTTTATCTCGGAGAGAACTTCACACTCTAAAAATTCAACGTTAATTAGCGTCAATCAAAATTCTTTGTCGTGATAAATAAAGTAAAAATTCGAGGCATAAAAAAATGAAGGGTCGGAGAGAGATCCCTCTCTTCCGCCATCGGCGACCCAATCCCTGGGCGAACTCCAACCCTCTATTCACTTGTTGATTGTACACCCAAGGTTTACAAGAGAGTTCATTGGCCGTCAAGTCAAGATTTAAAATTATTTTTCCAAGCGTCTGAAATATCAGATGTAAAAATCTGGCTCAGCGGCCACTAGTGCACGTGCGCGACCGCAGAGTTGATCTGAAAAGAGGCCGTCTTTGTTGATCACAAGGTCATTAAGCGGAAACCATGCCGCCTGTTTTACTTCGTGGCTTTCAACCCGTGTTGGTTGTTGCTCGAGCAGTTGTTTTTTGTCGGGAGTCACAAGGTAACAAAATCCTCGCAGCATTCCGTTTTGCCAATGCCTCGTGAGTTCCAAACTGTCACTCACCTTCCAACCCAATTCTTCATAAAGTTCGCGCAGCAGAGTCTGATGAGGGGTCTCTCCCGGATCGGCCTCTCCACCAAAGGTGTCCCAGGCAAAATCAAGATAATTTCTCTGCATCAAAAAACATTCAAAATCTTGATGGTGAGTTGTGATGATTTTTTGCTGCAGGGTTAACGGTTGATTAAAAAAATTCTGTTGTGCCTCTGTCGCGATGGGCCGAATGAAAAATGCTGTGGAATAGAAGGGCGGCTGGATATTTTTTTTAAAAATATCCAAGTCAGACAATATTTGGGCGTAAAGATCATCGCGCGAGACCGTGAAGGGTGTGTGGAAAAGTGCCTCTGCAGAGAGGTCCGCAAGCTCCCACGGTGTCCTGTTAGGGTGAGTTTCGTTCGCAAAACGAGGAATGAGATGCCAATGCAAGTGCTCTACGACGTTGCCAAATTTGACAACATTCATGTGTTTTGCCGAGGTTGTTTTTCGAACTGCTGACTCAAGGACATACAGTTCTGCCTGCGTGTGGATAAAGTGTGGATATCTGAGTTGGGACGGATCTTTGAGGTGGCGCTTTGCTGTCACCTGAAGGGATCCCGGCCAGCGATGGGCAAAAGGACCGCGATGAACAACGACGTGTTTGAGCTCGCAAACAAAGTCCCCCTGATTGCGTGCGTGAAGTGCGATCTGGCACAACGAACAATCTGGCTTATAATTTGGGATCACGGTCTTGATTACTTGTGCGGATGACTGGCTGGCATGACCGTTCGAAGAGTCCATTCTTCACTGTCCTCGCGATATTGAATGCGATGCGCTGAAAGAGTGAGGCCCGAATTTTCCGACACTTCAATCAAGAAACCACAGAGCCAGACATCGTTGTCAGCCACTTCCTGCGGTTTTTTTTGTTTCGGAGGAAAATAACGGCACATCGAACCGGCTAGAGACATACCAATCACCGATTCATAGGGACCCGTCATGCCCACATCTGTCAGAAAGGCAGTTCCTTTTTTTGTCACGCGTTCATCGCTCGTCGGCGTGTGAGTGTGCGTTCCAATCACTCCGGCAGCAATGCCATCTAAGAACCAAGCAATGGCTTGTTTCTCGCTGCTTGCCTCGGCGTGTACATCGGCAATAACAATGCTTTGTCCGCCTTGAACTTTTGCTTCGAGAATAGGTCTGACTCCGTTCAAAAATTCAAACGGGTCATTGTATTCCTGCTTCATTGCGAATTGTCCCATCAGATTCACAACGCACAGTGTGCGGTGGCTTCCCGGGATGGCAAATTCACTGATAAGGTTAACACCCTCAAGATTTTTCAGGTTCTGCGGAAGGACCAGACGTGGGCTCGCTTTGCGAATGGCATGGACTTCAGGTTTGTCGCACCAGTGATTGCCCATGGTCACAACATCAACACCCGTGGCCGTTGCTGTTAGCTCGTTGAATATTTTTTGAGTGATACCAAAACCGCCGGCGAGATTTTCACCGTTGACTGTTGCGATATTGATTTTGGCGCGATGTTTTAATTGAGGCAGAACGCTCTTGATGATTTTGCGGCCTGGCCGTCCGACCACATCGCCCATCATCAGGATGCGAATAATTCCTTCTTGCGACAAGGGTTGCAGCTTTTGCGGAAGTAGTTCAAAAAATGATTCATTACCCTTGATAATCATGCTGACAGATCTACTTGGCCAGATGTGTGACGCGTTGCTCGCGCACCATTGTCACCCGAACCTGACCTGGATAATTGAGGTCGCTGCGGATTTTTTTTGCCACCGAGCGGGCGAGTGCACTGACAGAGCTGTCGTCGGTGATTGTCGATGACACCATCGCGCGTACTTCGCGACCCGAGCGAATGACATAGGCCTGTTCAACGCCCGACATATCGGCAACCATCGTTTCCATTTCACGCATGCGCCCCATGGACTTCTCGATATAATCGCGGCGCGCACCGGGGCGGTAAGCGCTCATGGAGTTTGCCAGTTGAACAATCACGGCAATAAAGCCCACGCTTTGCATCTGTTCGGCATGATGCTTTGATGCAGCCTCAACAACCTCAGGAGCCTCTCCGCATTTTTGCAGGAATTGGGCACCAACCGCCGAGTGATGTCCTTCATTTTCCTCATCCAGTGCCTTGCCGATGTCGTGCAAGAGACCCGCGCGTTTGGCGATTCTGACGTTGAGATCAAGCTCACCCGCCAAAATGCCGGCCAACTGCGAGACTTCGACAGAATGCTGCAGGACAGACTGTGAACCGGTGGTCCGATATTTGAGTCGCCCCAAGTTCATGATGATTTCGGGATGTAATCCCTGAACGCCGCATTCGAATGCGGCGCGCTCACCTGCCTCACGTGTGAGTTCGTCAAATTCTTTCGAAACCTTGCTGACAATTTCGTCGATGCGCGCAGGGTGAATGCGTCCGTCTGCCAACAAGCGTTCAATGGCCACCTTCGCGATTTCACGGCGCATCGGGTTGAAGCAGGAGATCAGGATCGCTTCAGGAGTATCATCAATGATGATGTCGACACCTGTGGCCTGTTCAATGGCGCGAATATTGCGGCCCTCTCGACCAATGATGCGTCCCTTCATGTCGTCCGAAGGGAGGCTTATGACGCTCACGCAGGCGTCCGTCACAAACTCATTTGCCATACGCTGAATCGCTGTTGCTACAACAGAGCGAGCCTTTTCATCCGCAGTGCGACGAGCATCGTCTTCGAGACGACGGATCTCTTCGGCTGTATCGCGGCGAACTTCGCTTTCAATGGATTGCTTGAGCATGTCGCGCGCTTCTTCAAGAGACAGACGAGCAACGCTCTCTAGTTTTTCTTGGCTTTCTCGCAACGTGCGCTCGGCCCCTTTGATAGACTCAGCAGCCCTGCGCTCTTCGCGCTCGACATGCTCAGCGAGCTTTTTGAGGTCTTTTTCTTTTTGCTCCAGCTGCTGTTCACGCTTGTCGAGAGTCTCTTCACGTTTTTGAATACGCTTTTCGACCTTTTGCAGTTCGAGAGTTTTCTCTTTCTGCGTGCGGTCGTGTTCACGCCCCTCACGCAACGCAAGTTCCTTTGCTTCGCGGAGAGAGTTTTTGAGAATCTGGTCGGCTTCTTGTCGCGATTGATTCAAACGTCGCTCGGCATCGGCTCTCTGGATTTCAAGTTCTTTGGATTTTGCACGCATGTTGACAGCGTACACTCCCACAAAGGCACCCGCGGCCACCAGCAGACCGACGGCTAGGATCAGGACGATTTCAAGGGCGGTCATTCACATTAACCTCAATAAGACACAATAACTCTGATATAGGCAGCATATTCTAAAAAGCAAAAAAAAACGACCCCAAGTGGAGTCGATTCTGAGTCTTGGCCCAGTGGGCTCAAAGAAAAGATGGTGCGGATGGACGGACTCGAACCGTCATGCCTTGCGGCACACGCCCCTCAAACGTGTGTATCCACCTAAGAGGTTGAATGGGTAACATCCGAGCGCCATTTGGGTCAAGGAAGGGCTAAAGTGACCATTCGAGTTGAGGCAGGTCCCAAAAAAGCGGGCGGGGCTGATTCTGGCCTGTTGGGGTTAGAAGAAAGTGTGGATGAGATATTTGGGATTCTCTTGGCGCAGATCTTTGGCAGGAGAGTGGTGGCAAATGCCGAATCTCGATATTTGCGTTGAGCTCGCGGGAAAAGGACTAATTGATAACGCACTGTTATTTCTATGATAAGACAGGGTTTGGGGTTTATTATCCGCAAGCAAAGGTAATAGAATGGTGACGCTACCTAAATTGCCTATCGCAATCGGGGCATTTGTCCGATACTAAATTTAGTAGTGGAGGTCCTGCGATGTGGACTGTGGATGTTGCAAAGATTGAAAAATGGCTCCACGAGCGGACCAAGGAGCAGAAGACGGCGATTGCCCGACGGTTGCTGTTGCTGCAAAAGCTCGGCCCAGATTTAGGAATGCCAAATGTCAAGGCTTTGGGGAACGGACTTTATGAGTTGCGAGAGATGTCGTTTGGATACCGGCTGTACTTTTACTTCGACCGAGAAAACAACAAGATCATAGTTGTTGTTGCTGCCGGAGAAAAGGACACTCAAGAACGCGACATTAGGAAAGCAAAGGAGGCGATAAAATGAAAACGCTGAACAATTGGCTGGAGGAGAACTTCAGCGAAGAGGAAGTTGCAGAACTCAAAGCGCAATCGAAGAGCGAAGCGAAAGCTATTCTGCGAGCGCAAGAACTTGCTGCAAAATTCGTTGCTGATCTTATGGCGGAGCAAAACCTTGGCTTCAATGAGTTCGCTCGCAAAACCGGCCTTAGCGCCAGTCATCTCTCGTCGATTTTGAAGGGTCACTCAAGCCCATCGCTTGCAACTCTCTCAAAAATAGCGGCGTCGTTTGGCAAAATAATAGATATTGGCAAGCACTGAAAAGAAGATATTGCCGAATTTCCTCATTCAGATCCTCTTAATTTCCTGATTGAGATCCACCCCGTCAGGTCATCGCGTCCGACGTGTCCATTTTTGATTTCCACTGGATCTCAATGGGTGTCAACTCCTTTGCTCTGAACTCGTTTCTTTCTCATCGACTCTCCTTCAAGCTTGAGCCTGACAGCGTCATGAATGAGCCGATCAAGAATGGCCTCAAGTGCAACGGGATCTTCAATGACCTCTTTCCAGTTCTCGAGGGGAATCTGACTCGTG
>Ga0315901_10005710_pt1 | contig 15067 bp, 15 predicted proteins | sample LakEriMetagenome_10_FD_203761 | JGI IMG/M metagenome (GOLD analysis project Ga0315901, IMG submission 203761) | Freshwater fungal communities from buoy surface, Lake Erie, Ohio, United States - Buoy 2 MA116 | ecosystem: Environmental > Aquatic > Freshwater > Lake | place: USA: Lake Erie, Ohio...
CGGCACGGAGGCGGCGTTCAAGTACTTCCTGCTCGGTGCCTTCGCCAGCGCGTTCTTCCTGTATGGCGTGGCGTTCCTGTATGGCACGACCGGCTCCACCAGCCTCGACCGCATCGGCACCATCGTCGCCTCGCAGGCCATGGAACCGAACCCGCTCGTGCTGCTGGCCGTCGCGATGCTGCTCGTCGGCTTCGCGTTCAAGGTGGCGGCGGTGCCGTTTCACATGTGGTCGCCCGATGCCTACGAAGGCGCTCCCGCGGTCGTGACCGGTTTCATGTCGACGGGCGTGAAGGCTGCCGCCATTGCCGGGTTCACCCGCGTGTTCCTCTCGGCCCTCGAGCCCATGATCGGCTACTGGGCACCCGCACTGTGGGTCATTGCGGCGGCCACTATGGTGCTGGGCACCGTCGTGGGCGTGCAGCAGACCAGCATCAAGCGCATGCTGGCCTATTCCAGCATCGCCCATGGCGGCTACCTGCTGCTGGGGCTGCTGGCGGGCAGCGACGTCGGCAAGGCGTCCATCCTGTTCTACCTGGCCGCCTACGCACTGACCAACCTCGGGGCCTTCGGCATCATCGCGCTGCTCGGCACCTACAACCGCGACAACGACGACCTGCGCGACTATGCCGGCCTCTGGCAGTCGCACCCGGTGCTGGCCACCCTGATGGCCCTGTTCCTGCTGTCGCTCGGCGGCTTTCCGCCGACCGCCGGGTTCATTGCCAAGTGGTATGTCTTCAGTGCCGCCATCGGCGCCGGCTACTACTGGCTGGCCATCATCGGCTTCCTCTCGAGCGTGGTGTCTGTCTACTTCTACCTGCGCATCGTCGTGATGATGTTCATGACCGAGCGCGACGCACGTCCGGTGCCGGCACCAGTCACCGGACTTGCGCTGGTCGGACTCGCCCTGTCGCTGGCCGGCGTCCTCTACCTCGGCCTCCTGCCCTCGCAGGTCATCGAGTGGGCCCAGGCCTCAGTCGCGACCATCTTCTAGCGCACCCTTGCCCTGTCGCGCGTGGCCGGACCACCGGCCACCGCGCAGGCCTCCCCCAAGGCAGTCCGACACGCCCGGTCCCCCCAAGGCCAGAGCAGCGCCATCCGCTATACTCGCCAGCCAGATATGACCGTCACTATCGTGCCGGCGTCTGGCGCCGATGAGATGGATGTGGTGCGGCAACTGTTCCGCGAGTATCAGCAGGCGCTCGGCATCAGCCTGTGCTTCCAGGGATTCGATCACGAACTGGCGGCGCTGCCGGGCGATTACGCGCCGCCTGCCGGGGGCCTCTGGCTGGCCCTGGCCGATGCGCGGCCGGTGGGTTGCGTGGGCATGCGACCCCTTGGTGACGGACGGAGCGAGATGAAGCGGCTCTATGTGCAGCCATCGATGCGTGGCCTCGGTGTGGGGCGGCGCCTGGTCGAGACTGTTCTCGCGGCGGCCGCAGCGGCCGGCTCTACGCACCTCTGCCTCGACACGCTGCCCTCCATGAACGAGGCGCAGCACATGTATCGCGGGATGAGCTTTGTCGAGTGTGTGCCCTACGGCGGCCACGCGCTGCCGGGCACCGTGTTCATGGAGCGCGCACTGCACCCTGCCTGAGGAGGCCGGCGATGTACCTGTTCTTCGACACCGAAACCACGGGACGTCCCCGCCAGTACCGCGCGGCGGTGACGGACCTCGACAACTGGCCGCGCCTGGTGCAGCTGGCCTGGGTGCTTACAGATGCCGAGGGCACCGAGCTTGAGGCGGAGGAGCACATCATCCGTCCCGATGGCTTCGACATCCCCGAAGACGCAGCCCGGGTGCATGGCATCTCGACCATACGGGCCAGGGCCGAGGGCGTGGAGATCGGCGGAGTGCTGCTGGCGTTTACCGCTGCCATCGACCGCGCCGAGACTCTGGTGGCGCACAACATGTCGTTTGACGAGCCGGTGATGGGCGCCGAATTCCTGCGGGCGGGCCTGGGCAACCCGGTGCCCATTCGGCCCCGCGTCTGCACGATGGAAGGATCGACCGAGTTCTGCCGCCTGCCCGGGCGCTATGGATACAAGTGGCCGACTCTCGACGAACTGCACCGGACACTCTTTGAAACGCCGGTGGACGGGGCGCACCAGGCCCTGGTGGACGTGCGGGCGTGCGTCCGCTGCTTTTTCGAACTCAAACGCCGACAGGTGCTGTGATGACCTTCAGCTACTCCCGATTCGCCAAGGCTGCGTCGCGGTGGTGTGGACGGCCGAGGACCTTCACGCTGTCGGTGGTCGTCATCGCCCTGTGGCTCATCACCGGGCCCATCTTCGGCTTCAGCGACACGTGGCAGCTCATGATCAACACCGCCACCACCATCATCACCTTCCTGATGGTGTTCCTCATCCAGCACACACAGAACCGTGATACCGAGGCCATCCAGGTGAAGCTCGACGAGCTGATTCGGGCGACACAGGGCGCGCACAACGCGCTGCTTGACCTCGAGGAACTCGAGGAGGACCGGCTCGATGCGTTCCGCGAGCGCTATCTGGCGCTGGCGGCGGCCGCCCGCCGTGATCTCGTGAACGGCCAGCGCGACACCGACACGCCGGAAGCCTGACGCCATTCGCAGCATCGCCCACAGGCAGTGCCGGCCGCTCGGGGCGACGTCTCTCGCTCCCGTCGTCGCCTGACTGTTCATGCCGCGGCTGCGGGACGTGTGTCGTGGTGTCAGTACCGCAGTCGCAGAACCTGCGGTGCCCCCGGCGTTCCCACAATCCACAGGTTGCCGAAATCATCGTCGGCGATTTCCACGGGCGGGGTACCCGAGAGGCTGGCCGTGATCGACGGCACTGTGTTCGAGTGGCCTACCACGAGCACATGGCCCTTGACCGCCCGCACCTGTGCCAGCAGCGCTGCCTGATCATCGGCCCTGATGACCGTGGGCGTGAGCCCGAGCGCGGTGGCCAGCGGCGCCGCCGTCTGCTGGGTGCGCCTGAACTGCGTCACGAAGATCGCGCGGATGTCTGCGCCTTTCAGCATCGACGCCAGTCGCTCGGCACGCGCACGACCTTCCGCTGACAGTTCCGGGTCGGCCGCCATGTTGGGGGCCTTGCCGGCTGCGGTGTCCGCGCGCTCGGCATGCCGGACCAGGATGACCGACTGTGCGCCCACCGGCAGGGCGGCGCCCATGAGCAGCAGCGCGCAGAGGAACACGCGCCACAGGAGCCGCGGAGTACTCATGAAGAGACACATAAGCCGAAGGCTATCACGCCAGTCCGGGGCAGGGCCGTTCCACTCTGTCAACGGATGACTCGGGCGGGCATGGGCTCGGCCCGATACAGCAGACGGGTGTTGCGCACCGCAGAGTAGACGAATGTGGCCACAAGCGAGGCCGCGCCGGCCAGGGCCCCAAGATCGAGAACGGTCAGCACCGTGCCGGGCACTGCCGGCGGGTCTCCGAACAGCAGGGCGGCATTCATGGCCGCCAGCAGCAGTCGGAGTTCCGTGGGGCCGACACCGAAGAAGCTCATCTGGAAGCGGCCCAGGCTGTGCGTGGCCAGGTACACCTCGAGCGAGAGGAGGAAGTAGGCAATGAGCAGAATCGCGGCAACGGCCGGATGGAGGTAGCCCGAGAGGCCGAGACCGCCGAACAGGAAGAGGACCCCGACGATATCGACCACGTGGTCGACATAGTAGCCATAGCGCGGTCGCTGCTGGGCCCGCACGCGAGCCAGGGTGCCGTCGAGTGAGTCGCCGAACCAGTTGACGGCCAGCCAGAGGGTGGCGAGCACCAGTCCCACCGGCGAGTACCGCGACAGCCAGTAGGACGCGCCCACGCTCACCATGGCGAACAGCGCCAGCAGCGTGAGATGGTCGGAATTGATGCGATCGGGCATGCGCACGGCGAGCCAGTACAGGACGCGCTTTTCGAGCGCCGTCAGGACACTCTGCTGGACTCGGACTTCTGCCTGAAAGGGGGTTGGGGCGGTTGCGGGCTGTGCCATCACTATCCTCCTGCTGAAGAATGCGCAGGACGGGAGGAAAGTGGCTCAGCGGCGCTCGTCTCCCGCCATGGCCCGGGTGGTGGCCGGCTCGATGACGGTATTCGAGACCAGCACCGAGGCGGCGGCGGCAATCAGCAGCGGGGCCGCGGGGGCATCGGCGTCAGCCAGGGCCGCGCCGTGCGCGGCGAGCACGGCGGCGAACACGGTGTCGGCGACGCGGGCGAGGCCCCGCGCCAGTGTGTGCTCGGTGGCCCAGCGGCCGGGATACTGACTGCGGGCAAACCAGATGTGCATGCGCAGCATGCCCGAGACCACGACGGCCACGAGTGCCACGAGGAACCCGGCCCGTCCTGACCAGTGCACCACGGCCGTGCGCGTCAGCCAGAGCGGATACAGGAGCAGCAGGTAGGCCAGCGTCGTGGCGACCTGGTGGAACCGCCACCACCAGGCCGCGGGCCTGACCCAGCCGCGCCGACCGTCCGCAGGCAGAGGCACCACGGATGAAGTGAGGGACGTCGCAGGCACGAGTGGCGCGTCAGCCGACGCGGACACCGCCGCCGTGCGAGTCAGGGCCTGCGCCACCACATCGGCCGTTGGCGGGCGGTCGGCGGGCGCCTTGGCCAGACAGCGGACGGCCCACTCCAGCAGCCGGACCCTGATAGGGTCATCGGCGCCGACGACACTCACCGGGGGCGATGGTTCCTCCAGAACGCGCGCGAGCGTGGCGGCCGTGGTGGGCGCGGCAAACGGATGACGCCCGGTGACCATCTCTACGACCAGACCACCCCACGCAAACAGGTCTGAGCGACCATCGACGGCCCCTCCCCTGATCTGCTCGGGCGACATGTAGGTCGGCGTGCCCAGTACGGCGGCATCCTGCGTCAGTGGCCGGACGTCGGCCGCATCACGTCCAACCTGGGCGAGACCGAAATCAAGCACCTTGACGTCTCCGCCCGGAGTCGACACCACGTTTTCTGGCTTGAGATCGCGGTGCACAATGCCGCGCTGATGTGCGGCCACCAGCGCGCCGAGTATGGCACCGGCGACGGTGAGTGCCCGGTCCACACTCATGGGGCCGCGGGCCAGTTCGTCGCGCAGCGTCTCCCCGGCCACAAACTCCGACGCCACGTAGATCTGGTCGCCGATTTCCTCGAGGGCATACACGGTGGCAATGGCCGGATGGCGCAGCGCGGCCGCGGCCCTGGCTTCGCGCCGCAGGCGCGCACGGCGGGTCTCATCGCGCGCAAACTCTGGACGCACCGACTTGAGGGCCACGAGGCGTCCGAGCCGCGTGTCTTCGGCCAGGAAGACCACCCCCATGCCGCCCTCGCCAGCCACACTCAGCACACGGTAGGGCCCAATCGGCTCGCGCGGAATTGCAGTCCGCGTGACCCGAGAGGCATCGGCCAGTCTGGCGGCGGCCGGCTGTTCGATGAAGTCCCCCGCCCGCTGGTGCGCGTGCAGCAGCGACGCCAGGTCATCGGCCAGGGCCGAATCCTCGCCGCGCAGGCGGTCGACGAGGGCGGGCCGTTCCGCGTCGGAGAGGTCGAGCGCCTCATGGAACAGGCGCGTGAGCCGCTGGTGCCTGAGGCGGGCCGCCTCGTCGGGGGCCGTCATGGCTGCCCGGCGCCCTCGAGTTCGCGCAGCAGCCACGCCTTGGCCAGCGTCCAGTGCCGCTTGATGGTGGCGGGTGACAGTGCCATGGCCTCTGCGGTTTCCTCGATCGACAATCCGCCGAAAAACCGGAGCTCGACGATGCGCGCCTGATCGGCGTCGAGGGCCGCGAGCCTGGCGAGCGCCAGGTCGAGCGTGATCAGATCCACGCCCGCGTGGGCACCGGCATCGACGAGCAGCCCCTCGTCGAGGGTGACCTGCAGCTGGTGGCCGCCCCGCTTTGCGGCGTGCCGCCGACGGGCGCGCTCGACCAGCAGTCGCCACATGGCGATGGCGGCGATGGCCACGAAGTGTCCACGGTTCTCGAATGCCGAGCCCCGGTCATTTGCCATGCGCAGGTAGGCTTCGTGCACCAGCTCCGTCGCTTCAACGCTGCGGGCACGCTCGCGACGCATGTAGCGTGCCGCAATCTGCCTCAGTTCGTCATAGACATCGTCGACGAGCGGGCCGGAGCCGGGCGTCTGTGCGCTCACGATACGGTGATTATCGTCCGAGTCGCCGGGGGTGTTTCCATCACTCGGCAATCGACTTCCACTGCCGCACCAGGTGCTCGGCCGTGCGCCACGCCAGCGCCTGCGCCGTCAGCGTCGGATTGTGTGACCCGCACGTACCCATCACCGACGCGCCCAGCACGCCGAGGTTGGGCACTTCGTGCGAGAAACCGTAGCGATTGACGACGTTCGTCTCGGGATTGTCGCCCATGCGCGTGCCCCCGTACGCGTGGGTGTTCAGCCCCATGGTGCCGAGCGGTCCGCGCACGATGTCGATGGCACCGGCCGCACGGTACCAGAGTTCCATCTTGTCCTGGATGAAGTCGGCGATCCGGCGCTCGTTCTCGCGGTAGTCGGCCGTGATGCGGCAGACGGGAAAGCCGAGGGGATCCTTCACGACCGGATCGAGGTCGAGGTAGTTGTCCTCGTAGGGCAGCGTGGTCTTCTGCAGGTAGGCGGTGTTGACCCGGTCGGCGTTCTCCATCACGAACGCCTTCCATTGCCGGCCCCACGACGGTGCGCGGCCGAAGGTGTTCATGTTGGCAGCGCCGATCGGCCGACGATCGGAATACACCCACAGGTTGCCGCCGCCGATGAAGTCGAGGTGCGAGTGATCGAACACGTCGTCCGACCAGTTGTCGACCGCGACGCCCTGCGCCGGCAGCCCGTACCAGGCGTTGAGGTTGAAGGGGAAGAGCGCTGTCACCGACGCGCCGGTGGCCTGCGAGAAATAGTGCCGGCCGACCTGGCCGTGATTGTTCGAGAGCCCTTTCGGAAACGCTTTCGACGTCGAGAGCAGCAGCAGCCGCGAGTTCTCGTAGGTGTAGGTCGACAGCAGCACGACCCTGGCCGGCTGAAAAAACTCCTCGCGTCCGGTGACGTAGGTGACGCCGGTCACACGCCCCTGGTCGTTGACGTCGATGCGCGTCACGTGCGCCCGCTCGACGACCGTGAGCCGGCCGGTCTTCTGGGCGCGCGGAATGGTCGTCACGTTGGGACTGTTCTTCGCGTTGACATGACAGCCGCCCCGGTTGCAGAAGCCGTGGTACATGCACGGCGCGCGATCCTGAAAACGCTGCGAATTGATGGCGGCTGGCCCGGGGAACGGATGCCAGCCCAGCTGGCGCGCGGCCGCCGTCATGCGGTCGAGGAATCCGGTGCTGCGCAGTGGCGGCATCGGATAGTCACGCGTGCGGGGCGCCTCGAAGATGTTGCCCCGGGGATTCAGCGTGCCAAGCACATTGCCCGCCTGGCCGGACACGCCGATTTCCCACTCGACGCGGTCGTAGTAGGGCTCGAGTTCGTCGTAGCCGAACGGCCAGTCCTCCACCGTCGATCCGGCGGGAATGCGCCCGCGGCCATAGCGGCGCACGGTGTCGCTGACGGTGCGGAAATCGAAGTGCGACAGACGCCAGCTCTGGGCCCAGTAGTGCAGGGCCGTGCCGCCCACGCCGTTCATCATCACGTGCCCGGCGGCGCGGGTCGTCGGTGCCGACGCGTTGATCCGGTGCGTGGGCACTTCGTTGTTGCACTTCTGGACGGCCATGGGCCAGTCGCGCACGTTGTTGCGGATTTCATCCGGAGCAAAGTCGCGGTTGGTCAGCCACGTCCCGGCCTCGAGCCCTACGATGTCGAGCCCGGCTTCGGCCAGGGGCAGCACCGCAACGCCGCCCGCGGCACCAAGGCCGATGACGACGACATCCGTGCCCGGCAGGTTAGTCGGCATCGCGGTCACTCCCGGCAGGCTTCGCCTGCACGATGGCCTTGTTGAACATGGGGCTGTCGTAGGCCGACTTGCGGACGCGTGTGGGGGGCGAGAGCAGCTTCTGCTCGGCGGGCGTGACGACGGTGCGGACGCCGGGATAGCCGATGAGATCCCAGCCGACGAAGCCCTCGTTCCCGCCATAGATCGGGTCACCGAAGGTGCCCTGCATGACATGCCCGCGGATGAGGGCAAAGAAGGCGGCCGAGCTGCCCTCGAAGCCGACGTTGGCACCGGTGGCTGTGCCCGACTCGACGTCGATGAGCAGCGAGATCTGCTGCGTTTCCGAGAGTGAGAGGAACGCGCCGCCGCGCGTCTGCCGCGCATAGCGTTCGAGAGCGGCGAGGCCCACCGTGTAGGCGCGGCGCTGATCGGCGAGCGCCCCCCCGAGGGCGCGGTCGATGTAGCGCACCGCGCGTGCCTCGGTCGCACCGGGGCCGAGGGCATCAGAGGGCACGAGCAACTCCGCGATGCGGTCGAGCAGGTCGGCCTCCTGCGGCGTCAGGGCCAGCAGTGGCTCGCGTGCGGGACGTGGCCTCTGGCGGGTCCGCTGTTCGCCCGCAGCGGCGTCGGCAGGTGGACCCGCGCCCGGGGCCAGCGTGGCCCCGGCGGCAGCGCCGGCCAGCTTCAGCAGGTCACGTCGTGTGGGCGTCTGGCTCATGGCAACCTCGCGGCAGTGGCGTATCTCTCAGTGGCCGGGTGTGGGTGGCTTGCGTTCGTAGGTGGCCACAAGCTGCCCCTGCCCGACGATGTGCCCGGCCATGGCGTCGGTGAGCTGCGCGCGCGTGAGGCCGGAGGGTAATCCGGCGACGTCAAGCGCGTAGACGATGAAGTGGTAGTGGTGGGGCTTGCCGGGCGGAGGCGCCGGTCCCCGGTAGATCGGCCGGCGGAAGCCCGAGGGGCCCTGCGTCGCTCCCGCGATGGCGGGCGGCATGGCGACGGTCGGATCGATGGGAAGGTTGGCGGGCAGCCCCTGCGCCGTGGCGGGGATGTTGTAGATGACCCAGTGGACGAAGGGCTGCGGGTTGGCGGGCGGCAGCAGCACATCGGGGTCTTCGCACACCACGGCGAACGACCGCGTCGTCGCAGGTGCGCCTGTCCACGAGAGGGCGGGCGAGATGTTCTCGCCGTCGGCGGTGTGCTGTTTCGGGATGGGCTGGCCCGCCGTGATCGTCGGGCTGGTGACCGTCAGCGGGGCAGCGGCGGGCTGTGCCACGGCCGCGACGGGCAGCACTGACACGAGCAGTAGGGCTCGCAGGAGAGGTCGCATGGAGGGCAGTATATGCGCGTCGGCATGCCACGGTGCCTGGCACGGGCCCCGGTCGCCTGCCGGGCCAGGCAAGCCGCCGCAGACCGATGCGGTAGACTCCGCGCATGGCACTCACCGACTATGTGACGCTCGGCCGTTCGGGGCTGCGGGTGAGCCCGCTCTGCCTCGGGGCCATGACCTTTGGCGCTGACTGGGGCTGGGGGGCCGAGGTGCCCGAGTCGGAGGCGATGATCAGCCGCTACCTCGAGGCGGGCGGCAACTTCATCGACACGGCCAACGGGTACACGCGCGGCCATTCGGAGGTGATCATCGGCGACCTGCTGGCGTGCACGCCCGGCCGGCGCGATCGCCTGGTGCTGGCGACCAAGTTTTCCACGAACCTCCACCCCGGAGATCCGAATGCGGGTGGCGCCAGCCGCAAGACCATCATCGAGTCGTGTGAGGACTCGCTGCGGCGCCTGCGCACTGACTACATCGACCTGTACTGGATGCACTTCTGGGATCGGCACACGCCAATCGACGAAACGATGCGCGCCCTCGACGACCTGGTGCGCGCCGGCAAGGTGCGCTACGTCGGCGTGTCCGATACACCGGCGTGGAAGGTGGCGCAGGCGCAGGTGCTGGCCGAATTCCGTGGATGGAGCCGATTTGTGGGCTTGCAGATCGAGTATTCCCTCATCGAGCGCACCGTCGAGGGAGAACTGGTGCCGATGGCGCAGGAGCTCGGGCTTGGCATCACGCCGTGGTCGCCGCTGCGCGGCGGCGTGCTGACCGGGAAGTACACGCGGGAGACGGCTGCCACGGCGACCCCGGGGCGAGGCGATCGGGTCAAGGCGTATCTGAACGAGCGCAGCTTCGGCATCATCGACGAGCTGATCCGGGTGGCGGCCGACCTCGGGACGACGCCCACCGCCGTGGCCGTGGCGTGGGTGCAGGCCAGGCCCGCGGTGGCGTCGACGATCATCGGGGCACGGACGGTGGCGCAGCTCGACCAGAACCTGACGGCGCTCGACGTGCGACTGAGTGACGCACAGGTGGCAGCCCTCGATGCCGTGTCGATGCCCACACTGAGCTTTCCGATGCCCTTTCTGACGTTCACCACCACGATTGCGCAGGGGGGGACTACGGTGAACGGTGTGTCGGCGCCGGTCTGGCCGCTGGCGCCCCAGCCGGGCCAGCCGCGCTACTGAGGCAGCGGGCCGCGGAGACCTGTGCCATCATGCCGGGCATGGCCGTGCTGCGTCGTCCTCGATTCGTGTTCCTGCTGGTCCTCGCGGTCGTTGTACCGCTGGCGGGAAGCACCGCCTCGCCGCCGCGTCTGCATGCGCAGGCGGCCGCACCCAACCGCATCGATACCATTGCGCCAATGGCCCCTGAGCTGGCGCCATACGGTTCATATGCCATCGGCGTGCGCACGCTGCGGGTGACCGATCCCCAGCGGGTCGATGTGCTCAAGACGCCCGCAGGCGGGCCCGCCGTGCGCAGCGATCGCACGCTGGTGCTCGAGGTCTGGTATCCCGCCGAACTGGCGCCAGGGACACCACAGGCAGGCGCCTATGAGGCGCTCGTTCGCGACGGCCGCACACGCGTCACCCTGCACGGTCGCGCCGTGCGCGATGCGCGGCCCGGGCCCGGTGTGTTTCCGCTGGTGATTCTGTCGCACGGCTATCCGGGCACGCGGTATCTGATGAGCCATCTCGGCGAGAACCTTGCCAGCAAGGGCTATGTGGTGGTGTCGATCGATCACACGGACAGCACCTACGACCAGCAGCTGGCCTTTGCCAGCACCCTCTACAACCGGTCGCTCGATCAGCTCTTCGTGCTGAAGGCGGTGACCGCGCTGGCCGCGTCCGGGTCCGGCGACGCACTCGCCGGACACATCGATGCCACGCGCGTGGGGCTGGTGGGGTATTCGATGGGAGGCTACGGGGTCGTCAACACAATCGGCGGCGGATACACCGATGCCGCGGCGACGATGCCGACCGCACCGCCCAACGGGCTGCTGCGCGACCGGGCGGCCTCGAATCCGGCCTATCGCACCTCGCGTGATGCGCGCATCCGCGCGGCAGTGGCCATCGGGCCCTGGGGCATGCAGGCCGGGTTCTGGGATGCCGCCGGCCTGGCCGGCATCGAGACGCCCACGCTGTTTGTGGCCGGCAGCGCCGATGACGTGTCGGGCTACGAGAAGGGCACGCGCGCCCTGTTCGAAGGGACCGTCAACGCCGATCGCTACCTGCTGACCTTTGCCGAAGCGGGGCACAATGCGGCCGCGCCCTATCCCGCGCCTCGTGAAGCGATCGAGGGGCCGGCCCAGGCGGCGTTCGGCCACCATGCCGACCCGGTGTGGGACACCGTGCGGATGAACAACATCCTGCAGCACTTCTCCACGGCCTTCTTCGGGCGGCACCTGAAGGGTGACGCCGACATGCAGGGCTACTTCAATGTGGTGCCGCAGGGACGCGCCGGCGTGTGGTCCGTGGACCGCGAGGGGCGTCCGCAGCCCGGCCACACCTATTGGAAGGGCTTCAAGCGCGGCACGGCCCTGGGGCTCACGCTCGAGCACCGCGCCCCGGTCGCGGAGCGCTCACCAGGTCAGTAGCGCCACCACGCGCGGCAATTCGTCATCGCTCAGCGTGCGGGTGTCGAGGGCCACGCGGTCGTCGACGATTCTGGCCACGATCGGGGTGGCCAGTGTACGCAAGCGCGACTCCAGGGCATCCGCGGTGAAGCCCTCTCGTGTCAGCGCGACGAGGGTCGTCGGCAGCTCGAGGCCCGGGGCGCTGCCCCCGCCCACAGCCGAGCTCCCAGGCACGAGCGCCACCGTCCATCCGCACGAGGCCAGCGACTCGGCCAGTTGTCCTGCGCGCTGTGCCAGCCGCTCGGGCGCCATCGCCAGCATGCGCCGCACGGGCACGGTCTCGCGGGCCCGGCCGGCGAGATGCTCGATGAGGGTGGCCTCCAGGGCGCTGTAGGTCAGTTTGTCGACGCGGAACGCGCGCATCAGCGGATGCTGGCGCAGCGGATCAATCACCGCACGCGTGCCCAGCAGGATGCCGGCCTGCGGCCCGCCCAGCAGTTTGTCGCCGCTCACACACACGAGGTCGACGCCGGCGGCCAGTGAGGCGGCGACGGAGGGTTCGTCACCAAGCCCCGGTAGCAGTTCGCCGCTGCCCAGATCCTCGGCCACTGGAATGCCGAGGCGACGACCGGCGTCGACGAGGGCCGCCAGTGTGGGCCGCTCGGTGAAGCCCTCGATGCGGAAGTTCGACGGATGCACGCGCAGGATGAGCGCGGTGCGGGGGCCGGCGGCCGCCGCATAGTCTGAGACGCGCGTGCGGTTGGTGGTGCCCACTTCGCGCAGCACGCAGCCCGACTGCGCCATGATGTCGGGCACGCGGAACCCCCCGCCGATTTCCACCAGTTCGCCCCGTGAAATCAGCACCTCACGCCCGCGTGCCAGTGCCGCGAGCATCAGCAGCGTGGCCGCCGCGTTGTTATTCACGACGACGGCAGCCTCGGCGCCGGTGAGGGCGGTCAGCAGCGACTCGGCGTGCACGCTGCGCGAGCCGCGGCCCCCACGCGCGAGGTCGTACTCGAGGTTGCAGTAGCCGGCGGCGACCTGCGCGATGCGCTGCACGGCGGCGGCCGGCAGCGGTGCGCGCCCCAGGTTGGTGTGGATGATGACGCCGGTGGCATTGATCACCGGACGCAGCGACCCGCCGAACTGGGCGGCGAGTGCAGCCGCCGCATGTCGGGCAATGGCATCGCCCGGTGTGGTCGCCCCGCCGGGCAGCGCACCCGTCCGGCGCAGGTGGACCCGCACCTCGTCGGCTGCGCGCCGCAGCGCCGCCATGGTGGCCTCATCACCGCACGCCGCCGCCAGCGCCCGCACATCGTCGCGCTGTCGGCAGACATCGAGAGAGGGAATGTCGCGGACGCTGATCATCTGCGGCGATCGTAGTCGATCAGCGCTCCTGTGGGAGGGCGCGCCCTTTTCAAAGCTGCGGCCTCCCTGTTAGGATTCTCGTCTCATGTCCACGCGGACAACGCGCCCGTACGAACAGTTCTGGCCCTACGTCGAAAAGCCTGAGCGGCCCACTGACGAGGAACTGGCCGCCATCGACCCCGACCTCTACGCGGCGCTGTTCGGGGCGCGCGACCTGCCGTTTTCCTTCACGCTCGTGTTCGGGGCCTTTGACGGAGAGAACTACGTGCGCGCCGTCGAGATGGCGAAGGCCTCGGCCGAGTACTGGCAGGTGGGTGAGGGGGCGGCCCTGCGCCACCGTGCGCGGTTCTACCCGGCTCAGGCGCTGCAGATGCGCGACTTGTTCGAGGTGATTGGGGGACAGCCCAGTTGCGAGGTGCTGGTCGACGATCGCCCTGTCCCGTATGCGCGGGACATGTGGCTGCCGATGCTGTGGTTCCTGCTGCTGCCGTGACCGGGACGCCCGGCAGGGATACGGTGCCGAGGCGCCGAACGGGGATCCGTCCGGCGCCTTCGGTCAAGCGTGCGTCAGACGCGAGTGACGTTGCCGGCCTGCGGTCCCTTCGGGCCGTCAACGATTTCGAACTCGACCGGCTGACCTTCGTCCAGCGACCGGAAGCCCGAACCCTGAATTGCCGAGTAGTGGACGAACACATCGCTGCCGCCTTCGCGTTCGATGAATCCGTAGCCCTTGGCGTTGTTGAACCACTTGACCTTGCCTGTAATGCGCATCGTTCTTCTTCCTGCCTTCGGTGGCAGAGCCACCCCACTACCGACCTGCGGGCACCCGATGGGTGCCTCACAGGCACAAGGAAGGCCGCACACCGCAGCCTTCCGGATCCGCTAAGCTGGACCGCCCGCAGAGTTTAAACGCCAGTTACATTCGATGTCAATTAGAGACACTGTGCCAACAAGACGAGCCATCCTCAGCGTGTCCGACAAGAGCGGACTGATCGACTTCGCCCGAGGCCTGGCGGCCCGGGGGTTCGAACTGGTGTCGACCGGCGGCACCGCCCGCACCCTGGCAGACGCCGGGCTGCCGGTGGTGAACGTCTCTGACGTCACCGGCTTCCCGGAAATGATGGACGGCCGGGTCAAGACGCTGCATCCGCTAATCCACGGGGGCATCCTGGCACGCCGTGATCATCCGGAAGATCTGGCTCTCGCGGCGGCCCACGGCATCGGCCTTGTCGATCTGGTGGTGGTCAACCTGTATCCGTTCGTCGAGACCGCCGCGCGGCCGGGCATCGCCTTCCCCGACCTGGTGGAACAGATCGACATCGGTGGTCCCAGCCTCGTGCGCGCCGCGGCCAAGAACTTCCGTGACGTCCTGGTCGTCGTCAATCCCGGCGACTACCCGTCGGTGCTCGAGGCCCTCGATGTCGCTGACGGGCCGTCGCAGGCGTTCCGGTTCTCGCTGGCCCAGCGCGCCTTTGCGCACACCGGGGCCTACGACACCGCCATTGCCTCGACGCTGGGCGAGTACCACGCCGAGGGCGCGTCGTTCGAGCGGCCCGCTCCCTCGGGCCTGGTGACCCCGGGCCACCTGGTGATCGAGGCACCGAAGCTGCGTGACTTGCGCTACGGCGAAAATCCGCATCAGGCGGCGGCCTGGTATGCCACGTCGCCGGCGGCAGGGCTCGGACAGCCGCAGGTGCTGCAGGGCAAGGAACTGTCCTTCACCAACCTGCTCGACCTGGATGCCGCCGCGCGCATCGTGCTCGAGTTCGAGGAGCCGGCGGCGGCCGTCATCAAGCACACCAATCCGTGCGGCGTGGCCACCGGCGCGACGATCGCCGAGGCGTATGTGCGGGCCCGCCAGGCCGATGCCCTGGCGGCGTTCGGCGGCATCGTCGGGCTCAGCCAGCCGATTGACGCCGCCACGGCGACAGCCCTGGTGTCGACGTTTATCGAAGCTG
>Ga0315901_10005712_pt1 | contig 15065 bp, 17 predicted proteins | sample LakEriMetagenome_10_FD_203761 | JGI IMG/M metagenome (GOLD analysis project Ga0315901, IMG submission 203761) | Freshwater fungal communities from buoy surface, Lake Erie, Ohio, United States - Buoy 2 MA116 | ecosystem: Environmental > Aquatic > Freshwater > Lake | place: USA: Lake Erie, Ohio...
CCGCTGCGAGCCCGCACCCTTTGGGTGATCCATAAAACACGCCCCTCGCAGACAATAACCTCATGTTTTATATGTGAAATATTAAAGTCAGAACAGCGAAATCAGCGGATTACATGGGGAATGCGGGCCCATTCGATCCGCTCAGATTAGAAAGGCTATCCTGTGGCACCTGGCTTTCGTTGACAAATCCGTTGATGGTGATGACCAAGAGATTTGGTTCCGTCAGTTCAAGCTCCAGGCAAACACAAATTTCGAATCAAGTTGGTTGCGATGGCTCAATAGACCGTCCCCCGGCCCGATCAGCGGACCTTCCAGTGGAAGGTCCGCCGGGCCGTTGCCAGAGCGCGCAAGCGCGTTGGCAAGGGGCTATCCGCTGGCGCAAATGCTGGGAAATCCGGCCGCGCCTGACTGGGCGGGCGCGGGATCGCGCCTGCCCAAGGGCAGGCAGGCGCGGAAGGATTTGACGCGGGTCAAATCCATCAAGAAAAGGTGGGGCAGGTGGGGTTTCTGTCAGGAGGGACTCTCTGGTACCGGATTTTGCTGAGTTGGCGGGGGTCGGACTGCCCGGCCCGATCAGCGGACCTTCCAGTGGACGGTCCGCCGGGCCGTTGCCAGAGCGTGCCAGGCGCGTTGGCAAGGGGCACTCCGCTTGCGCAGGGGCCGGGAAATCCGTCCGCGCCTGACTGGGCGGGCGCGAACGCGCCTGCCGGGGGGGTGAGGGCCGCCCGGACGATCTGCCAGTGGCAGATCGTCAGGCCCGAACGCACCGCGCGCAAGCGCGGGGCCGGGTGGCAGGCGCGGATGGATTTGACGCGGGTCAAATCCATCAAGAAAGGAGGGGCGGGTGCAGTTTCTGTCATGACAGCGCCCTGATTCTGGGTTTTGCCGAGATAGCGCGGGTCGGACTGCCCGGCCCGGTTCGCAGACCTTCCGGCGGAAGCACCGCCGAGTCTTTGCCCGAATCTGCCAGGCGCGCTGGCAAGGGGCACGCCGCTGGCGCGGGGGACGGGAAACCGGGCCGCGCCTGCCACGGGGGGAAGGCCCCCCGGACGCACCGCGCGCGGATGCCCGGCAAAAGCGGTTCCCTCATGGCGGCTGGCCTGCAGATCCGCGCCGTCAAAGAACATCGCACACCGAACCGGCAGGGACTCCCCCGGCGGTTCACCCCGCCGTCACCCGCCCTGGCGCATCCGCAGCCCGCCGGCATCGAAATGAAAGGCCCGCGCCGGATCGGGGGTCAGGTAGGCGGTTTCGTCCACGGCATAGTCATGCTCGCCGAACAGACGGACGGTCAGCAGGCCCTGGGCGGGCGTGTTGACATAAACCAGTGTCTCGCCGCCCAGCTTTTCCACATGCGATACGGTGCCGGCGATCTGGCCCGAATCGCGGGACAGGGCGATGTGTTCGGGGCGCACACCCATGGTGTCAGACCGCATGCCCAGCGCACCGGCTTTCAGAAAGTTCATCTGCGGGCTGCCGATGAAGCCCGCAACAAAGGTATTGGCGGGATCGTTGTACAGTTCCATCGGCGCGCCGACCTGTTCCACCTTGCCGGCGCGCAACACCACGATGCGGTCGGCCAGCGTCATCGCCTCGACCTGGTCATGGGTCACATAGATCATCGTCGCGCCAAGCTGCCGGTGCAGGCGCGCAATCTCGATCCGGGTCGCCACCCGCAGGGCCGCATCGAGGTTCGACAGGGGTTCGTCGAACAAAAACAGCCTGGGCGTGCGCACGATGGCCCGGCCGATGGCGACGCGCTGCCTTTGGCCGCCCGAAAGCTCTGCCGGCCGGCGGTCCAGCAGCGGGCCAAGCGCCAGCATATCCGCCGCCCGGTCCACCGAGGCGGTGATGTCGGCCCGCGCAACACCCGCCTGCTTCAGCGCCAGCCCCATGTTGTCGCGCACGGTCAGGTGCGGGTAAAGCGCATAGCTTTGAAAGACCATGGCGATTTCCCGCTTCGCCGGGGCAACCTCGTTCACGCGCCGCCCGTTGATGGCCACCTCGCCCGCCGTGGCATCTTCCAGCCCGGCAATGATCCGCAGCAGGGTGGATTTGCCGCAGCCCGACGGGCCGACGAAGACGCAAAACTCGCCTTCCTGCACCGTCAGGTCGACCCCCTTGATGACATCGACAGTCCCGAAGGATTTCGTCACACCTGTCAGCGTCAGCGCGCCCATGGCGACTCCTGCAGTTTCACGGGCTGGCCGGACCGCACGCTTTCATCCGCCGCAAGACAGATCGCCAGAGACTGGACGGCGTCCGACATGTGGCGTGTCAGGTCCAGATTTCCGGTGATTGCACGGGCGACATAGGCCGCTTCACGGTCGCACAGCGCCTGGTGGCCGGGCTCGTCGGCCATGCTGATGTCGGTATCGCCGCTGGCCACCTTATGCACCCGCAGCAGCGAGGTTCTGGTATGCGTGTCCATATCATCCGACCGCGCCGAATCGGGCATCCGGATGGACACGGCCCCATTCGGGCTGACCACATCCTTCACGAAAAAGGCCGTATCGCTCATCATCGGGCCCCAGCCGGCCTCGTACCAGCCCAGGCTGCCATCGGCGAAGATCACCTGGAAATGGCCGTAATTGTACATGTCGGGGGCAATCTCGGTGGACAGGCGCAGGCCCATGCCGCGCACCTCGACCGGGGGCGCATCGGTGATCTGGCACATCACATCCACATAATGCACCCCGCAATCCACGATGGGCGGCGTGGTCTGCATCAGGGCCTTGTGAACCTCCCAAGTCGGACCGCTGCTTTGCTGGTTCAGGTTCAGCCGGAACACATAAGGCCCGCCCAGCGCGCGCGCCTCTTCGATCAGGCGCTGCCATGAGGGATGGTGGCGCAGGATGTAACCCACCACCACCTTGCGCCCCAGCCGTGTCGCCACATCCACCACCCGGCGCGCATCGGCCACCGTGGTTGCCAGCGGCTTTTCCACGAACACATCCGCCCCCGCCTGCATCGCCGCCACGGCATAGTCGGCATGACTGTCGGAATAGGTGGCGATGCAGACCAGATCGGGCTTCAGCCTGTGCAGCGCCTCCGGGAAATCCGCTGTCACCGGATAGCCCTGCAGCGCCTCTGGCAGGTCCACGGCAGACCGGTTCACCAGCCCCACGATCTGGAACGCCGGGTCGTGATGATAGGCCAGCGCATGGCTGCGCCCCATGTTGCCAAAGCCTGCAACCAGAACGCGGATCATTTCACGGCTCCTGCGGTGATGCCCCGGATCAGCTGGCGCGAGAAGATCAGATACAGCACCAGCACCGGCAGAATGGCCAGCGACAGCGCGGCAAGGACCGCGTTCCAGTTGGTCACGAACTGCCCGATGAAGACCTGGCTGCCCAGCGTGATCGTCTTGACCGATTCCGCCGGGGCCAGGATCAGCGGAAACCACAGGTCGTTCCAGATCGGGATCATGGTGAACACCGCCACCGTCGCCATGGCGGGGCGCACCAGCGGCAGCACCAGGCGAAAGAAGATGGTATACTCGCTCAACCCGTCGACGCGGCCCGCGTTCTTCAGATCATCCGACACCTGTTTCATGAATTCCGACAGGATGAACACCGCCAGCGGCAGCCCCTGCGCGGTATAGACCAGGATCAACGCCATCAGCGTGTTGACCAGCCCGCTGGCCACCATCAGTTCCAGAATGGCCACCGTCCCCAGCCGGATCGGAATCATGATGCCCAGCGCCAGGTAAAGCCCGGTCAGCAGGTTGCCCCTGAACCGGTATTCCGAAAGGGCAAAGGCCGCCATCGCGCCGAACAGCAGCACGAAAAACAGCGAGGCGACAGTGACGATCATCGAATTCTGGAAATAGCCGAAGAAATCACCCTGTTTCAGCACGGTCGTATAGCCGATCAGGTCAAACGTTTCGCGCGTTGGCAGGGCCAGCGGTTCGGCGAAGATCGCCTTGCGCGACTTGAAGCTGTTGATCAGGATCACGAACACCGGGAACAGCGCGATCAGCGTATAGGTGATCAGCACCGCATGGGCGGCAATGCTGCGTCCGGTTGATGTGCGTGCCTGTGCCATGATCCCCGTCAGAACTGATAGCGGCGCAGCCGCGTCTGGATGCCGAAGAGGTATATGCAGACCCCGATCAGGATGATGCCGAACATCGCCGTGGCAATCGTCGCGCCCATATGCGGGTCCCCCAGTTGCAGCTGAAAGCCAAAGAAGGTGCGGTACAGGAAGGTGCCCAGAATATCGGTCGAAAAATCCGGCCCCGCCAGCGCGCCCTGTGCCACATAGATCAGATCGAAGGCGTTGAAATTGCCCACGAAAGTCAGGATCGAGATGATGCCGATGGAAGGCAGGATCAGCGGCAGCTTGATCTTCCAGAACTGGCTCATGCCGGTGATCCCGTCCATCTCGGCGGCTTCCAGCACCTCGTCGGGAATGCTCAGCAGGGCGGCATAGATCAGCATCATCGGGATGCCGACAAACTGCCACACGGACACCAGCGCAAGTGCTGTCAGCGCATATTCCTCTTTCCCCAGCCAGGGCGCGAACAGCGATTTCAGGCCCACGAAATCCAGCATCCCCGGCGCGATGCCCCAGATCGGCGACAGGATCAGCTTCCAGACAAAGCCGACGATCACGAAAGACAGGATCGTGGGAATGAAAATCGCCGTGCGGTAAAACGCGGCCATGCGCAGCCGCGGCGAAGACAGCAGCGCGGCCAGAAGGATGCCGATCGGGTTCTGCACCAGCATATGCACGACGAAAAACCAGGCATTGTTGCCCAGAGCGTTCCAGAAGGCACCGGACCAGCGCGGATCACCAAAAAGCGTCTGGAAGTTGGCCAGGCCGACGAATGCGCTTGTCCGCTCCGGCGCCTGGGTGAACAGCGACAGGTTCAGCGTGCCAAACAACGGCACGATCATGATGGCGGTATAGACCAGCACCGCCGGGGCCAGGAACACGGCGATGTGCCAGCGGATCGGCTTTCTGCCAGACACTGAATCTGCTCCTTGCCCTGACCTTCGGGACTTGTCTTCTTTTCGGGGAAAATACCCTCGGGGGGTGCGGGGGGCGGAAAGCCCCCCGCTTTCCGGGCGGACCGCTTATTGCTGCGGCGCGAACCAGCTTGCCAGACCGGCCTGCAACCGTTCTGCCGCCGCTTCCGGGGTTTCGGTGCCCTTGATCACATTGGCACTGGCATTCCAGGTCTCATTCTCAAGGTTCGGCGTGCCGCGCGACAGGATCTGATAGGTGGACCGGATGGTGGACTGGCACTTGTCACGCCAGCCAACGAATTCCTTCGCCAGCGGATCGGCCATCTCCACCGGGGTGGAGTTGAGCGAGAAGAAGCCCGGCAGCGCGTTGGCATAAAGCGTGGCGAATTCCGGCGAGCCGATCCATTCGAGGAACACCTTGGCCTGATCGGCATTCGGGCTGGCCGCGTTCAGGCCCAGCGCGATGTCGGTATGGTCCGAGATATAGCAGGTGTCGCCAGCGGCGGCGACCGGCGGCGGGAAGGCCCCCATCTTGAACCCTGCCTGGGTGTTGAAGCCCGAGATTTCCCACGATCCGGCCGGATAGATTGCGGCGCGGCCCAGGGTGAACAGGTTCTGGCTGTCGGGATAGGTCTGCGCCTCAAACCCGTCGCCAAGATAGTCCTTCCAGCGGGCAAGCTGGGTAAAGGGGGCAACCCATTGCGGATCGGTCAGCTTCTGTTCGCCCTTGATCAGCGCCAGACGGCCCTCTTCGCCCTTCCAGTAGTTCGGCCCGATGTTGTTGTAGCCCATCGTGGCGGCTTCCCACTGGTCGTTGGTGCCCATCGCCATCGGGATATAGGTGCCATCGGCCTTGATCTTGTCGAGTGCGGCAAAGAACTCTGCCTCGGTCGTTGGCACCTCGATGCCAAGGGCGGCAAAGGCATCGGCGTTATAGATGAAGCCGTGGATGACCGAGGCCATCGGCACGCAGAAGGTCGCGGCAGCATCATCGGTCTGCCAGGCCGATTTGGCCACCGGCGAGAAGTTGGCCATCGCGGCAAGGCCGGTCAGGTCGGCCAGCTTGCCCTTGTTATACAGCTCCAGCGAGGCGTCGAAGGGGCGGCAGGTGATCAGATCACCTGCCGAGCCGGCATCAAGCTTGGAGTTCAGCACAGCATTGTATTCCGCCGGCGCCGAAGGGGCGAAGACCACCTTGATGCCGGGATTCTGCGCCTCGAAAGCCGGAATGATGGTGTCCTGCCAGATGGTCAGGTCATCGTTGCGCCAGCTTTCGATGGTCAGCGTCACATCCTGGGCCTGGGCGGCCCCGGCAAGCAGCGTGCTGGTCAGAAGGGCGATGCGAAGCGTTCTGGTGGTCATGGTCGTCTCCCTGTTGGCGGGCTTTGCCCGGTGGCTTGATCATTTGGTCTTCAGTGCAGCCAGGGCGGGGCCCAGATGGCCGTGGTGGGTTTCAAGGGCGCTCCGCGCCGCATCGGGCCTGGCCCCGGCGGCGATCAGCGTGGCGGGCTTTACCGCGCCCCCGGCAAGGGTCAGGGCCGCAGCGGCCCGGGCCGGGGTGGCCCCCGACAGCGCTGCCACGATCCGGGCGGCGCGGTCAACCAGTTTGGCGTTGTCGGCGATCACGTTGACCATGTAACCCTCATGCACATGGCCAAGTTGCAGCCCGACCAGCACTGACAGCATATTGAGCGCAATCTTCTGCGCGGTGCCAGCCCCCATGCGCGTTGACCCGGCGACAACTTCGGGCCCGGTGTCAAGCAGGACGGGAATATCCGCCAGCGACAGCAGCGCGGATCCTTCGGCATTCGCCAGCCCGACGATGACGGCCCCGCCGGCCTTTGCGCCTGCCGCAATGGCCAGCGTGTACGGGGTGGAACCGGACGCCGACAGACACAGCAGCACGTCACCCGGCTGCGGGTCCAGGCCCGCCAGATCGGCAGCGGCCAGGGCAGGATCATCTTCGACGGCCCCGGTCATGGTCAGAAGGGCATCGGCCCCGCCTGCAAACAGCATCGGGGTGCGCTGCGGCGGAATGCCGAAGGTGCCGGACAGTTCCAGGCAATCGGCCAGCGCCATCAGGCCGGAACTGCCCGCACCGACATAGACCAGCCGGTGCCCGTCGCGCAGGGCACAGGCTGCGGCGCGGGCGGCCAGTTCAAGGGCGGGAAATGCCGGAACGACAGCGGCGGCGGCCAACATCTGGGCCGCATGAAGCCGCCCCAGCACATCGTGCAGCGGCACGTCCTGCAGACCTGCGGCAGATGGATGGCGGTCTTCGGTACGACGGCGTGCCATGCGATTCCTTGTGCTTGAGAAACAAATCCAAAGTAATACCAATTGTAAAGAGGTTTGTGAATTCCTCAAGAAACCGCGCTGAAGATCGGCGATGCGAGAATCCTCTTTCCATCTGGTATTGTTTTGGTATCTTCAGCGCAGCGAGGTGCCATGGCGTTGTTTCTTGGGATCGATGGGGGGGGAACGGGCTGCCGTGCGGCGGTCTGCGATGGCGCTGGCCAGGTCCTTGGCGAAGGCCGGGCCGGGCCATCGAACATCGCCTCGGACCCGGACGGGGCGCGGGCCAATGTTCTGGCCGCAGCGACACGGGCGTTGCCGGCCGGTGCCACGCTGGGCCAGCTTTCCACTGTCATGGGGCTGGCGGGGGCGAACGTGGCGCAAAGTGTGGCACGGTTTTCGGCGGGCCTGCCCTTTGCCCGGCTGCGGGTGGAAAGTGATGCGCTGATCGCGGTGAAGGGGGCGCTGCACGACAGCGATGGCGTGGTCGCAGCACTTGGCACCGGGTCTGTCTTTGCATCGCAGCGCGCGGGCGCTGTGGTGCAGATCGGGGGTTGGGGCCTGGTGCTGGGGGACGAGGCATCGGGTGCCTGGATCGGGCGCAGCATCCTGTCACGCAGCCTGCGGGCAGCCGACGGGCTAGGGCCGATGACACCCCTTCTGTCCGGTCTGCTGGCCGATTACGGCGGGGCAGGTGGCATCATCGCCTTTGCGCAATCCGCGCGCCCCGGCGACCTGGCAACGCTGGCCCCAAGGGTCGTGGACGCGGACGATCCGGCGGCGCGGGCTGTGATGGCCGCTGCGGATGCGCATGTGATGGCCTGTGTGACCCGGCTGCGGGGCGATTCGGACCTGCCCGTGGTGTTTCTGGGCGGGCTTGGGCCGGTGTTTGCCGCACGTCTGCAGGGTCTCTGGACGATCCGTCAGGCATCGGGCACGGCGCTGGACGGGGCCCTGTGGCTGGCACGGCAGACCGGATGATGGACCGGATTTTTTCCCCCGACGGCTTTGGTGCGGCGGGTGCGGGGCCCTTGTACCTGCAACTTCAGCGCCGGATTTCCGAAGCCATCGGTGCCGGACGGCTTGCACCGGGCGACAGCCTGCCACCGGAACGCGATATGGCGGTGATGACGGGCCTGTCACGCGTGACGGTGCGCAAGGCCGTTCGGGCGCTTGTCGGTTCGGGGCAATTGCTGCAACGGCGCGGATCGGGCACCTATGTGGCCCCGAAGACCGCGAAGGTCGGGCGGCTGGAACAGGCACTGTCGCTGCTGACGTCCTTTACCGAAGACATGAAGCGGCGCGGGCGGGCGGTCGAATCGGTCTGGCTTGGCCGGGCGCTGCATGTGCCCGCCCCGGAAGAGGTGATGGCGCTGGGGCTGGGTGCGGGGGACCGGGTGGCGCGCCTGGACCGTGTCCGGCGCAGCGATGGCGTGCCGCTGGCGATCGAACGCGCGGCCCTGTCTTCCCTGATTTTGCCGGACCCTGAAACGGTGGACGGATCGCTTTATGCCGTGCTGGAAACGCGCGGCTTTCGCCCGACACGGGCCGTGCAGCGCATTTCGGCGGCCAATCTGGGTGCGCGCGATGCGGCCCTGCTGGGCGTGGCCGAAGGGGTTGCAGGGCTGAGGATTGAACGGGTCAGCTATCTGCCCTCGGGCAGGGTCGTGGAATTCACCCGGTCACTTTATCGCGGCGATGCCTATGATTTTGCCGTGGAACTGAAACTCTCGCCAGAAACCGAAAGGACGGCATCATGACATCCCCCAGCTTCATGGCAGAAGAGGTCGCCGAAATACCGCAGGCCGCAGCCCGCTTTCTGGATCAGACCAACGGTTCCGTGACCCGGGCGGCAGCTGCACTGCGCGCGCTTGATCCTGCCCTGCTTGTGACCGTGGCACGCGGGTCTTCAGACCATGCGGCGACCTATCTGAAATATGCGGCAGAACTGCTGGCGGGGGTTCCGGTGGCGTCTGTCGGCCCCTCGGTCGCCTCCATCTACCGCCGCCCGCTGCGGCTGGACCGGGCGGCCTGCATCGGGATTTCGCAGTCGGGCCGCAGCCCCGACATTGTGGAAATGATGCGCGCCGCCGGGACGGGCGGGGCGCTGACCATTGCGATCACCAACTTTGCCGATGCGCCGATGGCCCAGGCATCGGCCCATTGCCTTGCCCTGCAGGCGGGCGAGGAAAAAAGCGTGGCCGCGACGAAGACCTTCGTGACCAGTGTGCTGGCCGCCCTTGCCCTGCTGGCCGAATGGCAGCAGGACGCGGCGCTGACGGCCGCCGTCGCCGGATTGCCGGAGGCTTTTGCCAGGGCGCTGACGCTGGATTGGTCACCGCTGTCGGGGCGGCTGTCGCGGGCGCAGTCGCTTTATGTGCTGGGGCGGGGTCCGGGCTTTGCCATCGCCAGCGAGGCGGCGCTGAAATTCAAGGAAACCTGCGGCCTGCACGCCGAAGCCTATTCGGCAGCCGAAGTGCTGCATGGCCCCAGCGCCATCGTGCAGGCCCGCTTTCCGGTGTTTGCGATGGGGGTGGCAGACGCCGCCCTGCCGCATGTCATCGCCACGGCGGAACGGCTGGCCGCGCAGGGGGCCGATGTCTACCTGACCGGCGGGGCGGCCAGGGGGGCGGTCACGCTGCCTTCGGTGCCCGGCCTGCATCCGCTGGTGGCACCGCTGGTGCTTGCGGTCAGCTTCTATGCCTTTATCGAAGGTCTGGCGCGCCGGCGCGGGTTCGATCCCGACACGCCGCCGCATCTGCGCAAGGTGACGGAGACGATGTGATGCGCCGGGTCTTCACGGGGGCCGCGGTCTTTGACGGAACCCGGCTGCACCACAGTGCGGCCCTTGTCGTGGAGAATGGGCAGGTGGTGGCGCCGGGTGACGCGCCCGGGGAGCCTACCGACCTGCCCGGCGGCATCATTGCGCCGGGGCTGGTTGATCTGCAGGTCAATGGCGGCGGCGGGGTGGCGGTAGACGGTACCACCGATGTGGATGCCCTTGCCCATATCTGCGCCGCCCATGCCCGGCTTGGCACGACCGGCCTGTTGCCGACGCTGATCACCGATACGCCGGAGGCGACGGAACGGGTCATCGCCGCCGGGATCGCGGCGGCGGATCAGGGCGTTCCCGGCTTTCTTGGCCTGCATCTGGAAGGCCCGCATCTGGACCCGCGCCGCAAGGGTGCCCATGACGCGGGCCTGATCCGGCCGATGACAGAGGCCGATCTGGCACTGTTGTGCGACGCGGCGCAGACCCTGCCCGCGCTGATGGTGACAGTTGCGCCCTGCGCGGTCACGCCGGACCAGATCCGGCGGCTGTGCGCGGCGGGGATCGTCGTCAGCCTGGGCCATGCCGACTGCACCCTGCACGAGGCCAGTGCCGCGATTGCCGCAGGGGCGCGCTGCGCCACCCATCTGTTCAACGCGATGAGCCAGCTGGGCAGCCGCGAGCCGGGGCTGGTGGGCGCGGTCCTGAGCGGAACGATTGCCGCCGGGCTGATCGCGGACGGCATCCATGTGGCCCCCGAGGTGCTGCGCATTGCCCTGGCCGCGCGGCCCGAAGGGCTGTTCCTGGTGTCTGATGCGATGTGCGTGGCCGGAACCGGCCTGACGGAATTCCGGCTGGGGGGGCGGCGCATTCTGCGCGATCAGGGTCGCTTGACGCTGGAAGATGGCACCCTGGCCGGGGCTGATCTGAGCTTGCCGGACGCCTTGCGCATCATGGTGAAGACGGTGGGGCTTGGCACCGGACAGGCGCTTGCGATGGCCACGTCGGGGCCTGCGCGCCTGATCGGGGCGCAGGCAGGGCGGCTGGTACCGGGTGGGGCGGCGGATTTCATTCACCTCGATGACGACTGGCAGCTTCGCCAGGTGTGGCGGCGGGGGGTACCGCTGCTGCAGGAGGGGCGGGATGTCCCACGGTGGGCAGCAGGGTGAAGTCAGGGCAATCAGCGGGTTAAGGGGCGGTGCCAACGGGTTGGCAGGGGGTCTGCCGCCTTGTGGACCCTGTGAGATCACCTTCGAATTCCCCGCCCGGACCGATAAGGTCACGCTCCGGCAAAGCGTGGACCGGCCCAAAGCCCAAAGGCGCAAGCCGCAGGGCAAGGGGGGATGGGCCCGGAAACCCGCCAGGAAGACCCGCTCGCCCATGCCCAAACACACTTGGTTGTCTTGCTTTGCCGGAAATCCTGAGCAGGCCTGACACGCTGCTGCAAAACCCCCACGCTGCACGCCTGACCTGGACAATGACCTCCTTTCCGGGCGGTTTGGCGGGGGAAGGCGATGGGATGATCGGGTCACTTTTCAGCCATGCCGACCCTGAGGGGCGCGTTCCGGCCCGGCACCCGCTGCGCAGGATTTGGCAGGCCGTCACCGACGCGCTGGCCGGTCTTGATGCCGGGTTCGACGTGCTTTGCGCGGCCGAGGGCCGTCTTTCGATCGCGCCGGAGCGGGTGATCCGGGCCAGCCTGATCCACATGCTGCCTTCGGTCCGCCCGGAGCGGCCGTTGATGGGGCAGATGCAGGAAAACCTCATGTTTCGCTGGTTTGTCGGTCTTGGGATCGATGACCGTGCGTGGGGTGAAGGGCGCCCGGAAATCTGTCCGGTGAACAGGTTTCACCCCTGAACGCGCAAAGCGCCGGGCCGAAGGCCGACCGTCTTCACAAAGAACCGTGACCGGCTGCTGCGGGCAGAGATGTCGCGCCAGGTGATGGCCGCGATCCCCTGCCGTCAGGCCAGTGCGATCATCAGCAGTGCTGCGGCGTTCAGGGCCAGGATGCCGATCATGATGGCCTGAACCGCAGCGGGCGGGGCGGCGGTTTCGGGGGTTCTGCCGTCTTCCCCCGCCAGAAGCAGGGCAAGGCCGGGGTCGTGGGCACAATAGAACATGGTATCCTCCGATCAGTCAGGGGGTGGGCAGGGTGGCCGGGGCCGGGACGGAGACGAAGGTGCCCTTCGGGGCGAACAGCAGGCCAAAGGCGGCGAGGTAAACCGCAAGGAACAGCAGCAAAGCCCCCGAAGGCCTGCGGTCAGAACTGCCAGATTGCATCATGCTCTCCTTTCCAGGGTGAATTCCGAAGGGGTCCGGGCGGGGATGCAAGGTGCCCGTGCCGCGCGCAGGGCATCGCGCAGGCGCAAACCGCCCGGCCATGGGCCATAGCCGCTGGCCACGTTGACATGCCCGGCAAAGCCAAGATCAACCAGTCTTGCCTGCCAGCACCGCGCCAGGGCAGCGGCCTGGCCAAAGCTCATCCAGGGGTCGTTGCGGCTGGCCACCACGCAGGCGGGTACCCCCAGCGGCAGGGTCGGAACGGGGCTGAACGGTGCCAGCCGGTGGCTGCGGGCCGGTTCCGCCGGGGCCACCAGCAGCGCTCCCGCCACCTGCAACTGCGGCCATTTCGCCAGGAGCCGCGCAATCAGAACGGCCCCCAGGCTGTGGCCGACCAGGATTGATCCGGGGTGCAGCAGAATTGCGCCTGCCACCTCTGCCTCCCACGCCTCGGGGCGCGGCGCGGCCCAGTTCGCCTGATCCACCAGCAGGGCCGATGGGTCGGTCATCGCCCACCAGTGCTGCCAATGCGGGGCGGGCGAGCCATCAAGGCCGGGTATGATCAGCGTCTTGGTCATGCGGTGCCCTATCGGGTGGCGGCAGGGAATCAGGTCGGTCGCTTTCATAAACTCTACAAGAAAAGTCGTGATTTTTTGTTCCAAAGACCCGGCCCGGCAGAGATGGACATTCTCTGATGCTCTGTCCGGCATGGGGTGTTATGGCTGTCCTGGCGTGGCAGGCGCTGTCTGACCGGGCTGTTCCAGCGGCGCGGAACCGTGTTTAACGTGGCCAGAGGGCCGGGTCTTGCCCTGCCCCGCCTGACCGACTGCTGGAGATACCGCGATGACCGACACCCGACATCCCGGCTGGGCCGCAACCGGCGGGCCGGATTTTCTGCGCCGCCCGGCGCACCGCCTGTGGCTGATGGATCAGGCGCGTGGGCTGTTCGACTTTTTCCAGCGGGCGGCGGTCAACCCCCGGGGCGGGTTCTTCAGCCTTGATGACCGGGGCCGGCCCTTGCCCGCCCCCGATGCGGGCGGCACGGTGCGCGGACTGCATGACACCGCGCGGATGGTGCATTGCTTTGCGATGGCCCATCTGCTGGGCCTGCCCGGGGCGGACCGGATGATCGACCATGGCATGGCCTTCCTGCGCGGGGCGCATCACGATGCCCGGCGGGGCGGCTGGTACTGGACGGTCAATGACGCAGGTCCGGTTGATGACACCAAGCAGGCCTACGGCCATGCCTTCGTCCTGCTGGCAGCCTCGTCGGCAAAGGTGGTGGGGCACCCCGATGCCGATACCCTGCTGGCCGATGTGACCGGCGTGCTGCTGCGCCGCTTCTGGGATGAGGCCGCCGGGGCCACGACCGAGGAATACACCGCCGACTGGCAGCCGATGGGCAGCTATCGCGGCCAGAACAGCAACATGCACCTGACCGAGGCGCTGATGGCCGCTTTCGAGGCGACCGGGGATCGCCTTTATCTGACCATGGCCGAACGGATTGCAGCGCTGATCATCAACTGCCATGCCCGCGCCGAGGGCTGGCGCGTGGCCGAACATTTCACCGCCGACTGGTCGGTGGACCGCGCCTATGCCGGAAACCCGATGTTCCGCCCCGGCGGCACCACGCCGGGCCATGCGCTGGAATGGTCGCGCCTGCTGGTGCAGCTGTGGGAGCTGGGCGGGCGCGCCCATGCCTGGCTGCCCGAGGCGGCGCAGGCGCTGTTCCTGCAGACCTGCGACATCGGCTGGGACAGGGCGCGGGGCGGCTTTTACTACACGCTGGGCTGGGATGACCGGCCCGAGCGCACCGACCGCTACTGGTGGCCGCTGGCCGAAGGCATCGCGGCGGCCGGCGTGCTGCGCCAGATCAGCAATGACCCCCGGTTTGAAGGGTGGTACCGCCGGATCTGGAGCTTTGTCGCCACCCATGTGATTGACCGCCAGGGGGGCGGCTGGTGGCCGGAACTGGATGACGACCTGCGGCCCGTCTCGCGCGTCTTCACCGGCAAGCCGGACCTCTATCATGCCGTGCAGGCCTGCCTCATTCCGCTGCTTCCGGCCACGGGCAGTGCGACCAGGGGGCTGGCGGCGGCGGGGCCGGGGATCGTTACCGGCTGAACCAACGCCGCAGAATTCATACCTTCATCTTGCAGCGATCCTTCTGTTTGCCTGATCTGACACGCGTCAAGGCGGGGCACTGCCCCGACGGCCGCGCCTGCCACCCGGCCGCGCCACGGGCGCGGCGTTCCTGGCGGAAACCGTCCACCGGACGGTTTCTGATCGCTCACCACCCCCCGGCAGGCGTGGCCTGATTTACGAGCTCTGGCTCCAGCCCACCCCTCTTGCCCTGCGGCTTGCGCCTTCGGGCGTTGGGCCGGGCCACGCCCCACCGGAGCGTGACCTGATCGGTCCGGGCGCAGGTCTTGGCGGTTGCGCTTTCCGCACCCCCAAAAACCCCTGGAGTCTGGTTCAGAACGATCCGAGCGTTTTCATATCTTTGCGAGATAGCGCGTGACGCGCCGGATCTGGGCAATAAGAACCCATGCCCCGGCGTTTGTGATTGATTTTTCCCGGTCCTTTGACAGGTGGCGGCACCGCCCCAGCCAGGCACGGGGGCGTTGTTGCGTAACTCACGCCTGAGGGATGAGAGCCCCTTTCCCCTTCGGGATCAGGCCACGCGGACGATCTCGGCCGTTCCGAGCGCTGAGAAGCGGTTCATGAGGGCGACACGTATCTGGAT
>Ga0315901_10005713_pt1 | contig 15065 bp, 12 predicted proteins | sample LakEriMetagenome_10_FD_203761 | JGI IMG/M metagenome (GOLD analysis project Ga0315901, IMG submission 203761) | Freshwater fungal communities from buoy surface, Lake Erie, Ohio, United States - Buoy 2 MA116 | ecosystem: Environmental > Aquatic > Freshwater > Lake | place: USA: Lake Erie, Ohio...
GGCCGATCGCGACCGCACGCACCACCTCCGACAAAGGTCCCGCCGCGAGCTTTGTATGACCGTCGAACGCCGTGAAGTGCATTAATTATATCCGGATGAAATGGAATACTATCCTATTTCATCCGGATAAAAATGTCAAATGTCGCGACTACTTAAGGACGGCAGTTCGCCGCGGCGACGCGGGCGCGCACATCGGCCGCGTCCTTCGTTCGGTTTGCTGCATCCGGGGCGCGGAAGGTGATCAGATAGGCGCCGTCCGGCATCTCGTCGCGGCGGACCCGCACATAGCCCAGCGCCCCCAGCTCGCACGCCAGCAAACGCGGCGGCGTGCCATGCCGATCCGTCGGGCCATCCTGATCGAGGATCGCCAATCGCCCGCCGGCCCGGAACGCCGGCGACAGTCGGTGCAGCAGCGCAAAGGGATCGCTGATCTCGTGATACATGTGGATCATCAGCGCGACATCGATGCTCGCTGCCGGGAGCCGCGGATCACCCGGCGTTCCCTCGACGACCGACACATTCCGCCACCCGGACGACGTCACCCGATCACGCAGCAGCTCGAGGTAGCGTGGCTCGATGTCCTGTCCGTAGACGAGTCCGGTGGCCCCCACTCGGTCGCTGAGATGGCGCACGTAGTACCCGTCGCCGGCACCGATATCGGCCACGCGCTGGCCTGCCTTGATGCCAAGCACGGCCATCACCTTCTCGGCTTCGCCGAACGCATCCCGGTCCTCCTCGTCCACCCAGCGCGGGGCGACAATGCGCGACACCGGGCGATTGGGGAGCGGAAATTCGCGGGCGTTTTGGGCTGCTGCCGATGTCGTACTGAACAGCATGGCGACGCCGAGCATTACGAACGTGCGCATCATGTGGCCGCGCTGAATCTCTTGAGGAATGGAAGACATATGATGAAAAGCGCCGAAGTCGACGACAGGTTCCGCACGGCTCAGCTGGCTGTTTGCCGATGTGACCCCGAAATTTCTGCGCATGGCCACCTCACGCTCCACTCCAGGGCTGTACACGATCTTCGCGATCTTCCTCGGCCTCATGATCACGGCGTTCATCGGCGTTGGCGTCAACACCTTCTATCCGTCGCCGGCCAAGCCGTTCGAGGCGCAGATGAACGCCTATGGCCGACAGGAACGGGCCATCGAACAGGGACGCTCTACCAACGAGCTCTCCTCCGCCGAGCGTGAGCGGATGCGCCAGATCCGCGATTCGGTCACGATCCTCAATGACCGCGCGCAAGCGGCCCGCGAGGGGTGGGGGCGCACGACGAGCATTGTGCTGGTGGCATTCGCGACACTGGTCATGGCCATCGCGGTTCTGCGGGCCGATCAGTTGGCGGTGCTGAGCAGCGGCCTGCTGCTCGGTGGAGTGTTCACGATGTGTTACGGCGTCGGGATGATTCTCGCCACGACGACCTCCATCGCACGCTTCGTGATGCTCACGGTCGCACTGGCCGTCACGATCGGCCTCGGATATCTCCGATTCGTCCGCCAGGCGGCACCGCGCGCCCGACTCGCCGGCGTCTCCGACGGATCGATCCCGCCGTCGACCCACGATGACCTGGCCGCGCGCCTTGATCGCATCGAAGCGCGACTCGATGCTGTTGGACGCGCGTGGTCGTCGTCGCCCGCAGGAGCACCGCCTTCGTGGCACGCCCCTCACGATGACCATCACGACCGGGCGCCCCGCGCGTGACGGCCGCCGAGGTGAGCTCCGAGGGTCAGGTGGCCGCGTACCACGAGATCCTCGCGTACACCGTGACGCGAGGCGACGCGGAATTCATCCATCAATACGCCGTGGATGCGTGGGCGGCGCAGACAGCGCACAGCGGGAGCAAGCCGATCGGTGTCTTTTTCGCGCTCGTCGGCCTTTATCTGCATGTTGAGCACGGCTTCACCGGACGCGCGGTGCAGCGCGCGCACATGCGGTTGGCTCAGCATCCGGAGCCGTGGCCGGTCGGTCCCTTGCCTACAGATAGGGGCACTCTTTCGGCGTGCGAAGTGCTGACCTTCCCGGAAGGAGACGCGCGCGATGCGATGATCCGCGCCTGGGTCGTCGCCGTCTGGGCCGCTTATGCCGGTCAGCGCGACACGATCGCGGCACTGCTCCGCCGACGTGGTCTCATCGCCTGACATGATGCTGCGTCGCCTGTAGCGTACTAGCCATGCCTCTGACCATTCGCCTGGCCACCCGGTCGGACGTCACAGTGCTCCAGGTGCTCATGGACGCAGCCATCGCCAGGCTTCAGCACGCGTTTCTCTCGCCCGCGCAGATCGAGGCCAGTCGTGCATTCATGGGGCTCGACATGCAGCTCATTGATGACGGCACCTACTTCGTGGTCGACGTCGATGGGACCATCGCCGGCTGCGGTGGCTGGAGCCGGCGCGCCACACTGTACGGCGGCGATCACTCGGCCGGCCGTGATGCTCGGCTCCTCGATCCGACCGTTGAACCCGCCAGAACACGCGCGATGTATACACACCCCGACTTCGCCCGCCGTGGTGTCGGGCGACTCATTCTGAGTCACTGCGAAGAGGCGGCGCGTGCCGAAGGCTTCATCGCGATGGAACTGATGGCCACCATGGCCGGGGTTCCCCTGTACACGGTGGCGGGGTATCAGCCGCTTGAGACCATTCTTGACGACCGCGGGGGCATTCCCGTACCGCTCACCCGCATGCGTAAAGCGATTGGCTAAGTGACAAGGGGCCCGGAACCATCAGGTTCCGGGCCCCTCATTGCCTGACGCGATCGATTACTTCAACACCGGCATCGTGAACGACGCGGCATCGGCGCCGCTCGGCCATCGCGTAGTCACCGTCTTGAGCTTCGTGTAGAAACGGACGCCATCCATGCCATGCTGGTTATGGTCGCCGAACGCCGATGCCTTCCATCCACCGAACGAGTAGAAGGCCAGCGGCACGGGAATCGGCACGTTGATGCCGACCATGCCCACCTGCACCCGATGCGCGAATTCGCGCGCCGCCCCACCGTTGCGCGTGAAGATCGCAACACCATTCCCGTACTGATGCTGGTTGCACAGTGCAAGCGCTTCATCAGCAGACTGCGCGCGGACCACGCACAGCACCGGGCCGAAGATCTCCTCGCGATAGATCGTCATGTCCTTCGTGACATGATCGAAGAGCGAGCCACCGAGGAAGAACCCGCCAGATGCCTGCGCGGGATGCGTGCGCCCGTCCACGACCAGCGTGGCACCTTCAGCGACGCCCGTGTTGATATAGCCGACAATCTTGTCCCGGTGTGCGGCCGTGACCAGCGCGCCCATGTCCATGCCATCCGCCTTCGGATCACCGACCTTGAGCGTCTTCACCCGCTCGGCGAGCCGCGCCACCAGCGCATCGGCCGTGGCATCGCCGACCACGACGGCCACGGAAATCGCCATGCACCGCTCACCAGCCGAGCCATAGGCGGCGCCCATCAATGACTCCACGGTCATGTCGAGATCGGCATCCGGAAGCACCACGAGATGGTTCTTGGCACCACCCATCGCCTGCACGCGCTTGCCATGCTTCGCCGACGTCTCGTACACATGCTGCGCGATCGGCGTTGATCCCACGAAGCTGACGGCCTGAATGCGGGGATCGGTGCAGAGCGTGTTCACCGAAAGCGCATCGCCATGCAGCACATTGAAGACGCCTGGTGGGCCTCCTGCCTCGACGAACAATTCGGCAAGCCGTACACCTGTCGATGGATCGCGCTCGGACGGCTTGAGGACAACGGCGTTCCCGGTTGCGAGTGCGGGACCAAGCATCCAGAGCGGCACCATCGCCGGGAAGTTGAACGGCGTGATGGCGGCGACTACACCGAGCGGCTGACGGAGCGAATGCATATCGATGCCGCGTGCCACCTGATCGCTGAATTCTCCCTTCATGAGGTGCGGAATGCCGACGGCAAACTCTACCACTTCAAGACCCCGCTGCAGTTCACCGCGGGCGTCGGCGACCACCTTGCCGTGTTCGCTGCTGATCAGCTCGGCCAGTTCATCCGCATGCGCGAGACACAGCTCGCGCCACTTGAACAGGATGCGCGCACGGTCGAGCGGCGAGCGTTCACCCCATGCCGGCGCGGCGGCGGCTGCGTCGGCAATCACCGTCTCGATGTCGGCGGCATCGGCCAGTGGCACGTGACGAGCCACCTGTCCCGTCGCCGGGTTGAAGACCGGCGCGGAACGGGTCGTCTGGCCATCGCGCCGTGCACCGGCGTAGAAGAAGGGAATGCGGGACGAGGTCATACCAGATCCGGTAAGGGCGGGAACGAGTCGCGTGGAACGTCGATCAGGAGAGTGCGTTGGCGACGGCCCGCGCGATGTCGCGGGTTGATGCAGTGCCGCCGAGGTCTGGTGTGCGAGGGCCACCATCACCAACCACCTGCTCGATCGCACGAACCATGCGATCATGGGCGGAGTGAAGCCCAAGGTGGTCGAGCATCATCGCCCCGGCCCAGATCGCACCGATGGGATTGGCGATGCCACGACCGGCAATGTCCGGAGCCGACCCATGGATCGGTTCGAACATGGAAGGGAAGGTGCGTTCCGGGTTGATGTTGGCACCAGGCGCGACACCAAGGCTCCCGGAAATTGCGGCACCCAGATCCGTGAGAATATCGCCGAACAGGTTCGACGAAACGATCACGTCGATGGTGTGCGGATGGGTCACCATGCGAGCGGCCAGCGCGTCGACATGGTACTTGCGGCATTCCACGGCGGGATAGTCACGACCCACCGCTTCCACCGCTTCATCCCACAAGACCATCGAATGCTGCAGGGCGTTCGACTTGGTCGCGCTGGCGAGCAGTTTCCGTGGCCGTCGCGCGGCGAGTTCGAACGCGTAGCGTGCGATGCGATCGATCCCGCGACGCGTGAACACTCCTGTTTGTTCCGCGACCTCATGCGGCGTCCCGCGATGGATACGCCCCCCGACCCCCGCATACTCGCCTTCCGAATTTTCCCGGACGCAGATCATGTCGATTTCGGCAGGGCCACGACCGGCCAGTGGGCCCGGTACGCCACGCAGCAGGCGCATCGGCCGCAGGTTCACATACTGCTCGAATCGCTGACGGATCGGGAGAATCAGCTCCCACACCGAGACATGATCGGGTACGCCGGGCGCACCGACCGCACCCAGATAAATCGCGTCGAAATCCTGCAGCAGGTCCAGCGCATCGGCACTCATCATCGTACCCGTGCGCTGATAGTACTCGCACCCCCACGGAAATTCCGTGAAGGTGAGTGATACCTGCTCCTGTCGTGCGGCCTGCTCCAGCACCTCGATGCCGGCGGGGATCACTTCCTGTCCGATCCCATCGCCGGCAATCACCGCAATACGGAACGACTGGCCACTCATCACATACCCGGCGGCGTGAACCGTCCGTCCTGCGCGAGCCATCCGCCGTCCGCGTAGATGATCGTGCCGTTCACGTAGCTCGCGGCGTCCGACGCCAGGAACAGCGTCGGCCCCACCATTTCTTCCGGTTGCGCCCACCGATTGAACGCATTCTTCGCAGCATACGCGTTGTACCACTCGGCGTTCGCCTTGATCGGCGCCGTCAGCGGCGTCTCGACGACACCCGGGCCGACGCAATTCACGCGGACGCCGTAGGGCCCGAACTCACAGGCCGCGCCACGCGCCAACTGGAGAATGCCCGCCTTCGTGGCGGAGTACACCGCCTGACCCGGCTCCACCACCAGCGAGCGGATCGACGAGAAGAGCACGATGCTCCCCTTCCGCTGAGCCGTCATGATGCGGCCGGCTGCCTGCAGCACGTTGAAATTGCCGCTGATGTTCACGTTGAGAACACGCGCCAACTCCTCGCCCTGGTAGTCGAGGATCTTCTTCCGGACATTGATGCTGGGCGTGCAGATCACGATATCGAGCCGGCCATGCTGCGCGACGATGGCGTCGAGTGCGGCATTCACCGACGCCGCGTCGGTAATGTCCACGACGCCCGAGGTCGCCCCGCCACCCGCCTTCGCGGCCGTGGCCGCGGCGGCGTCCGCCTTGACGTCGAGGCAGGTCACCGTCGCTCCCATGCGAACGGCGCCAAGGGTGACGGCTTCTCCGATCCCGGAGGCGCCGCCAATGATCGCGGCGATCTTACCCGTTAGGTCAAACATCCCGTTGTTGGACATACGGTGCGACTACTCCGTGACTGGTGTGAGAGGCTGGGATTCGTCCGGTCCGCCCGAAGCGCGCCGGATCAGGTACACGACGAAAAACACGATGATGGCCCCCGCGAGACCGCCCATGGCCGGCGTGACGCCGCCGATCGGCTTGCCGGCAAGGAAGACGCGCCAGCCGCCAACGATCACGATCCCGGTGATGATGGCGGCCATGGCGTCAACGGACGACGCCTTGGGGTGGAACAGCCCGGCGATCATCGGCACGAACAGGCTCACGCCCATGATCGTATAGAAAATGCTCAACGCACTGACGACCCCGCCGGCCACCAACGCCACACCGACGCCGAGCGCCCCGGCAAATACGGCCGTGAGGCGCGTGATGCGCAGCATTTCGGTGTCGCTCGCGGTTGGCCGATAGAACCGCTTGTAGAAATCCTGCGAGAGCGAGGTCGTCAGCGTGAACAGAACCGCGTCGGCGGCGCTCAACTCCGCCGAGAAGACTGCCGCAAGGCCCAGCGCGCCGACGGCCGGTGGGACGCCATTCGCCAACAGCGTCGGCAGCGCCAATTCGGATTGCGCCAGATCGGGGAACTGCGCGCGCGCCATCATGCCAAGCAGGACCGGCACGCCAGCATATACTATGAGGGCGAGCGCGTTCAAACCGACCCCAAGGCGCACCGCACGATCATCACGTGCGCCGTAGGTCTTTTGCAGCAGTCCAGGCGAAACAATGAAGGCGGGGCCGAGCATCGCGAGATAGACGAGCCCCGACTCGCCGCTCTGCCAGAAGTTCCAATAGTCCGGTGTTGGCTGCAGCGCACGAACCGTTTCCCAGCCACCGGCCGCTGCGAGCGCGAACGGAATGGCGACGGCGAAGCCGACCATCTTCACGATCAACTGCACGATGTTCACGTAGGCGGAGGTCAGCAGTCCGCCCCCGGCAAAGTAGATCGTGATCAGCACACCGGCGGCGATGCAGCCGATGATCTTCGGAATCCCGGCAATCACGTTCAGAATCCACGACACCGCGATGAGCTGTCCCGCGAGGATGAAGACCGATCCGATCAGCAGCAGGGCGGCGATCAGCGACCGCACGCCGACCCCATAGCGGAATTCGAGATAATCGCCGACCGTGCGCAGATCGTGCGCGGCGGCGGCCCGGCGAATCGCGGGGCCGATCCAGAACGCCAGGGCGAAGGAACCGATACCGGCAGAGAGCACCCACCACATGGCGGCAAGGCCGTCGCGGTAGCCGAGCCCTGTGGCCCCGACGGTTGATCCGGCGCCGACGTTGGCGGCCAGCATGGTGCTGAAGAGCAGTCCCGGACCAAGGGCACGCCCGGCGACGAAGAAGTCGCTCGATGTCCGGACGCGCCGGGAGATCCACGCGCCGAGCGCCAGTTGCGCCAGCGAGTAGCCGATCAACCACACGAGATGGGAGGTCATCGAATCAGGAAAACGGGTGGCCCGAACCGCAGAAATAACGTCGGAGGCGAATGCGGGAGACATACGACCGAAAAACATTCTTGACAAGGAATTCGCGGGGCGCGAGTATCGCGCGCATGACGATCCCAGCTGCTCAGCTTGACCGGGTGTTTGCGGAGGTCGAAGCGGCCACCCAGGAAATGGTGGACTTCACCGCCGAAATGATTCGCATTCCGACGGTGAATCCCCCCGGGGATGGGTATGTCGAATGCGCGCAGTTGATCGGTCGCCGCTTGGAGGCGTGCGGATTTGCGGTTGATTATCCCACCGCTGAGGGACGAGCCGAACACACGCCGTCGCATCCGCGCATGAACGTCGTTGGGTTACGGCAGGGACGCAGTATGCGACCCCTCGTCCATCTCAATGGCCATTTCGATGTCGTCCCAGCTGGTGCGGGATGGACCGTTGATCCCTTCGGTGGTGTGGTGAGGGACGGACGGATGTACGGACGGGGTTCGAGCGACATGAAGGCCGGCATCACGGCCGCGATCTATGCCGCCGAAGCGATCCGACGCGCCGGCCTCTCGCTGCACGGCAGCGTGGAGATCAGTGGCACGGTGGACGAGGAGAGTGGCGGTTTTGCCGGCATGGCGTGGCTTGCGGAGCAGGGTCGGGTCAGCGCCGATCGCACCGATGCCGTGATCATCACGGAACCCACCGACACCGATCGCCTCTATATCGGCCATCGCGGCGTGTACTGGTTCGAGATCACCACACGCGGACGCATTGCGCATGGGTCGATGCCCTTTCTCGGGACGAATGCCATCGAGCACATGGGGGTCATCCTCGAGGAGATCCGGCGGCGCCTGATGCCGGCGCTCCAGGCCCGGACTACGGCGGTCCCGGTCAAACCCGATGGCGCCCGGCATGCCACGCTGAACATCAATGGCATTGCGGGGGGTCAGCCGGTCGATGGCATTCAGACGCCCTGCGTTGCGGACATCTGCCGGGCGATCTTCGACCGGCGCTTCCTCGCGGAGGAGGGGTTCGAAGCGACCCGCGCCGAGATCGTCGATCTCCTGGAGCGCGCCGCCCGTGAGACCCCCGAACTCGTGTTCGAGCTGCGCGACCTGATGGTCGTCCACCCGGTGCGGACCCCGGATGGCGCCTCCGTGGTCGGCGCATTGGAACGATCGGTCCAACATGTTCTCGGACGTCCGGTCATGTTGGCGGCCAGTCCCGGCACGTATGATCACAAGCATGTCGATCGCATCGCCGGAGTGCCGAATTGCGTGGCGTATGGCCCGGGGATTCTCGATCTGGCCCATCAACCGGACGAGTACTGCACGATTGATGATCTGGTGCAATCCACGAAGGTGCTGGCGATGTCGGTGCTCGAATTGACGCATAGCATGTAACGCCATGGTAGGTGCAGGTGCAGCTGTTGGTCCCCTCCCCAACCGACGTCACGCTCCCTCCGTGACGTTTCCGGTCCACCCCGAGGAGCAATCGATGACACGACGTTCCCGATGGTTCGCAGCGCTGTTCGGCTTCGTGCTGGCAGTGCTACCGTCATCCCCACTGCTGGCGCAGTCCACCGGTACCATTACCGGTCGCGTAACGGATGAGCGGTCCGGTATCCCGCTCGCCAACGCCCAGATCTTCACCGATGCCAGCCGGGATCGGGTCGCCCGATCCGACGGGGAAGGGCGCTTCCGTCTCACGGATGTCGCGGCGGGCCCCCGCATCGTCAACGTGCGCCTGATCGGCTACTCCAACAAGACGGTGAATGCCACCGTCACGGCCGGCCAGACCACCACCATCACGGTCCAGATGGCCGTGCAGCCACTCGACCTCGACGCCGTGGTCGTGACGGGACAGGGTGGTGAAATCTCCAAGCGCCGCATCGCGACCAATGTCGATGTCGTCGGGCGCGAGAAGATCGAAGCGTCGCCCGCCAAGCGTATCGACGAACTGCTGCAGACGGCGCTGCCGGGTGCGCAGATCCGCCTGACCTCGGGTCAGCCGGGTACGACGTCGATCATCCGCACGCGCGGCATCACGTCGGTGAGCAATAACTCGACGCCGGTCATCTATGTGGACGGTGTCCGCATGGACAACCTGAACACGATCGCCGCGCTTGGCATGAATGTCTCGGGCGTGCGTGCGCAAGGCGCCGCCACCAGCGCGCTGGCCGATCTGCCGATGGACAACATCGAGCGCATCGAGTTCATCCCGGGTGGTGCGGCGACCACGCTGTACGGCTCCGATGCCGCCAACGGCGTCATTCAGGTCTTCACGAAGCGCGGTACGGCGGGCGCCACGAAGGGCTTCTTCGAAACACGCCTCGGCTACGACACGCCGCAGACGCAGTTCCATTTCTTCGACCGCACGCGCGATCTGCTGTATCGGAACGGCCTGACGCAGACGTACTCGGCCGGGATCGAAGGCGGGAACAACACGATTACCTACAGCTTCTCCGGTAATGCCCGCGCCAGCGAGAGCCACCGCGTGTACGGCGACAACAAGGCCTTCGGTTTCCGTAACGCCGTCAGCGCCAACATCGGCTCCAAGGCCAAGTATGCCGGGACCTTCTCGTACAACGAGACCGATTCCCCACGCTTCCGCAACGGCAACGCCGGTGGCTACACGTCCTTGTGGGTGCTTGAAGCCGGTCGTTCGTCGGCGTTCGGCTTCAACAATGACATCGATGCGCTGAACGACGCGGACTACGCCAAGCTCCAGACGTTCGTCAACGACGGCGAGCGGCTGCAGGACAATCGGGTCTTCACCCGTGCGTTCCAGACGTCGCACCGCTTCGACTTCGATCCGATCCCGTCCATCAAGACGAACGCGACCTTCGGTCTCAACAACCGCTTCAGCAAGGAGCGGTCGATCGTGACCAACGAATTCCAGATCGCGACCCGCGCCTTCCCTGCCGGTACGACGGATCGCGGCACGATCTCGAATTTCGAGCGCAACTTCACCGGTTTCACCTTCAATCTCGGTGCGCAGCACAGTGCGGCGATCGGCAGCGATCTGTCGATCGTGACCACCGTCGGGGCCCAGCTGTTCCGCAACGACGACGTCCAGGTGCAGTACACGGCCACGAATGTGCGCGATGGACAGCAGACGCTGCAGGGTGCCGGTGTGTCGCAGTCGACCGACCTGGCGTTCCGCGTGGCGAACTACGGCATCTTCGGTCAGACGAACATCAGCTTCCGTGAGCGGTATACCATGGAGCTGGGTATCCGCACGGACAAGAACACCGCCTTCGGTTCGAACACGGGTGCCCAGACCTACCCGAAGATCGGGCTCGTCTATGCGCTGGGTGCCGAGGAGTGGTTCCGCAAGATCGTGTCGGAGGAGATCGTCTCCGATGTGCGCCTGCGCTCGGCGTACGGTGTCGCTGGGCAATTTCCGCAGCCGTTTGCGAACGACCGTACGATCGCCATCAACTCGTTCAACGGGCAGCAGGCCGCCACGTTCGGTCAGCCGGGCAACGTGAACCTCCGGCCGGAACGCACCGGCACCTTCGAATTCGGCGCCGATCTCGCGTTCTTCGACAATCGCGCGACCCTCGGCTTCGGCGGCTACTCCTCGCTCACGACCGACGCCCTGATCACGGCCCCGCCGGCTCCATCGACGGGTGAAGTCAGCCAGGTAACCAACGTTGGCGAGATCTCGAACAACGGGCTTGAAATCCGCGCGACGGCGACGCCGTTCAGCGGCAAGACGTTCCGCCTTACGCTCAACGGTGCCTACAACACCCTCGAGAACAAGGTCGTGAATCTGCGCGGTACGCCGCCGTTCGCGATCAGCGGTTACGGCGCGAGCACGGTGCAGGGCATGGTCCAGGAAGGCTATCCGGTCGGCTTCCTGCGCGGCTCGAATGCAATCTTCGACGCGTCCGGCAAGATCACCGAGATCAAGCTGCTGCAGTACCTCGGCAAGCCGATGCCGGACAAGTTCGGCAACTTCGGCGCCACGTTGGGCATCGGGTCCCGCTTGAACATCAGTGCCAGCGCGGACTACCAGTTCGGCGCGCAGGCGCAGTCCTTCGACAAGGCCTTCCGCTACCTGTATGGCGTGCCGCGCACCGAGAACTACGTCCCGGCGGCCGCACTGGCCCAGGCGCCGTTCAACGGCAGCCGTGCGGCGATCTGGCAGCAGACGATGAACTTGTGGGTCGAGAACACCGACTACGTCGCGTTCCGCACACTGTCCTTCGACTATCGCGTCCCCGAGAAGCTGCTGCCGCGCGGTGCCAAGGACATGCGCGCCTCGTTCCAGGTCGTGAACCCGTGGCGGTGGGCATCGTCAAGCTTTGATCCGGAAACGGACCTGTCGTCGGCGACGACGCAGGGCGGTGCCGCCGTCGGCGGCTTCAACTACGCGACGGATGGTAATCCGCGCAGCTTCCTCCTCACCCTCCGCTTCGGGTTCTGACCATGCGCCGATCGACCATGATGCGGGCCACGCGCCTGCTCGCGCCGACGCTGGCGGCCCTCGCTGTCAGTGCGTGCGATGCCTTCTCGCCAACCGAAGTCCGCAATCCGAACCTGACGGACCAGCAGTTCCTCGGCACGCCCGCTTCGGGCGCGTCGTGGGTCCGTGGGACGCAGCGCCAGTTCCTGCTCACGCTCAACGCCGTCGTGCAGAACAGCGAGATCGCCTCGGACAACTACTTCAACAACTACACGACGAACAATCAGCAGCTCGACGCGCCCAACATCCTGTACATCGATCCGGAAGTCACGTCGATCCAGAATTCGATTGCGCGTCTGCGGTACATGGCGAGCTTCGGGCTGGATAGCGTATTCCCGCGCGATCCGCTCGTCACCCCGAACGACCGGGCGGAGCTGTTCTACCTGCGGGGGATGGCCAATCTGTATGCGGGCGAGATGTATGTGGGGCTGCCGGCCGTGCCGAATGGCGAGGTGGTCTCCTGGCAGACGCATCTGCAGAATGCCATCACGGACTTCACGCAGGCGCGGACGCTGCACACCGATGTCGCTACGCGCAACAGCTATACGCTCCTGTTGGCTCGTGCCTATCATCGCCTCGGCAACAAGGCAAAGGCCGTGGAAGAGGCGCAGGCCCTGCTGACGGCCAGCGCAACGTTTCTCCGCAACGCCACCTTCGATGCGGTGAACGGCCCGACGAACAGCATGCAGAATGTGCTGACCAGTTCGGTGAACAACTTCCAGCCGCTGCCGCGTCTCGACTTCCTCGATCCGAAGTATCCGAATCGCAGCGCGACGGTGATCAGTCCGATCGCCTTCGTGAAGGCGGAAGAGGCGCACCTGATCCTTGCTGAAGCACTGCTGGCGGACGGGAACCTTACGGGTGCCAAGGATCGCCTCAAGCTGCTGCTCACGCTGGTCAATTCGCGTCCGACCGAGCAGATCGACAACCGGGTGCAGTTGCGTGGGCGCGCTGGTGGCAAGATCATCTATCCCAATACGGCGGATACCCGGGTCGCCTTTGCCCCGAATCAGCCGTTCGTGGATGGTCTGGTCCTCACACGCACGACCGGAACGGTGCGGTCCTTTACCGTGTCCGGGACGTCAGTCACGAACGCACGCATCGACGCCATCACCACGGCGGATGATGGGTTGTACGTGTTGTACCTGATGCGGCAGGAGATCTTCCTGGCCGAAGGGCGCCGCATGGCGGATCTCGGCATGCGCATGCCGGTCGCGCAGACGGAAATCATCGCGAATCCGAAGACGAAGGATGGCGAGCCGTATACGCAGGCGGTGATCCCGTCCTTCCTGCCGAAGGCTTTCGAGATGGATGGCTTCACGTACGATCAGACGGCCAGGACGGTCATCATCAAGCATGACGTGAACCGCCTGCTCGTGCAGAACAAGGCGTCCGTCGACGTGCTTCCCTTCCACTGATAGGGCAACACCACTCATGAAGATGAAGGATCGTCGTATGCCGGCGATGCGCGCGGGGGAGCGGGGTGGCCTGTTGGCCACCGCGCTCCTCGCGGCTGCGTCGGTGCTGCACGCGCAGCCTCCCGCCCGCCCGGCGGGACAACCGCCGATGCAGCGCATCACGCAGGTTGGCCCGGGCGCTTCGAACTCGATTACGGACGTGCCGGGGCTCAAGGTCGGTAACTACCAGCGTGCCGACAGCGGGTACCGCTCCGGCACCACGGTCATTCGTACGGAGAAGGGTGCCACGGCGGGGTACAGCCAGATGGGTGGCGCGCCGGGCACCAAGGAAACCGATCTCCTCAAGCCGGGCGGGCAGGTGCGCGCCGTGCAGGCCATCGTGCTGAGCGGCGGCAGTGCCTTCGGCCTCGATGCGGCCACGGGTGTCATGCGCTGGATGGAAGAGCGCAACTTCGGTGTCCCGGTGATGGGCGGTGTCGTCCCCATCGTGCCGGCCGCCATTCTGATGGACCTCGGCCGCGGCGGCAATTTCAAGAAGCGTCCGGATGCCGATTTCGGCTACAAGGCGGCCGATATCGCGACGGGCGATCCGGTGCCGAGTGGACGGTTCGGTATGGGGATGGGCGCCGGCTGGGGGATGGGCACGGCGAGTGTGAAGCTGTCGAACGGGTGGACCGTCGCTGCGATTGTCGGGTTGAACCCGGCCGGTTCACCGATCGACATGCGCACCTGTCTTCCGTATGGCCATTTCCTCGAGCTGGACAACGAATTCAACCTCGTGCAGCCCAAGCCCGAGGAGTGCCAGCAGGCCGCGGCTGGTCGTGGCGGACCGAACGATGGCTCCGACAACGCACCGCGCAACACCACCATCGCGCTCGTCGCGACGGACGCTCCGCTCCTCGATCTTGAGGCCGAGCGTATGGCGCAGATCGCCAATGCCGGTCTCGCCCGATCGATTCGTCCGATTCACGGGATCGGTGATGGCGACACCGTGTTCGGCATGGCGACCACCCCGCCAAGTGGCCAGCTGACGAACGCCGAGCTGCAGGCGGTGTTCAACGCGGCGGCCGATGCGTTGGGCCGGGCGGTGGTGCATGCCACCATCCAGTCGAAGCAGGTCGGGAACAGTCGTGTCGGCTATTGCCAGCAGTATCCGAGCGCGTGCGTCAAGCGCGCTGCCGGGAAGTAGGTGCCCTGCATCATCCCCACCCGCGAGGCGTTGTGACGCGTACGGCTACACGTACACTCGGGGTTGTGACGGCCGCGCTGATTGGTATCAGCGCGGCCGTTGCCGCCATGACCCCCGTGCCGCAGGCACAGGACGGTACACTCGACATCTACTTCATCGACGTGGAGGGCGGCCAGTCCACGCTCATCGTCACGCCGACGAAGGAGTCGATGCTGATCGATGCCGGTTTTCCCGGTGATGGCACCTTCAATTCGAAGCCTGGCGATCCGGCTGTTGCCCGCGATCCGCAGCGGATTCTGGCGGCGGCACGTGACGCCGGGATCTCGCGGATCGACCATCTGCTCGTCACGCATTTTCATGCGGATCATTTCGGTGGCGTGATGGAGCTGGCGCAGCTCCT
>Ga0315901_10005714_pt1 | contig 15064 bp, 33 predicted proteins | sample LakEriMetagenome_10_FD_203761 | JGI IMG/M metagenome (GOLD analysis project Ga0315901, IMG submission 203761) | Freshwater fungal communities from buoy surface, Lake Erie, Ohio, United States - Buoy 2 MA116 | ecosystem: Environmental > Aquatic > Freshwater > Lake | place: USA: Lake Erie, Ohio...
AAAACTGGTGCGGGCGAAGAATAATCTCAGAGCATGGATTAGTACCAAACGGATGGTCGTACTCCCTTCTACCATTCTTTGCAGCCTGAGCCTGTGCTGCTTGACGATTAAAGATTCCACGCTCACCACTCTTGGATTGGTAGAGGCTCAACCATTCCTCCATGAACGCATCCATACCCGGCGTGTCCGTGTATGCGACCGAGTTGTTGGCAAGCGCACGATGCGGATACTCGTTCCACCATTCCCCACTCTTAGCATTTCGCAATCGCCCATCACTAAGGTTAGAAAGACTGATAAGGGCCGAACGTCGAACGCCCCCAACAACGACCACCTCAGCAATCTTACATACAAGATCATGTGCCTCCATCGGGTAGAGTTTACGACCAGCAGCATTCTTGAAGATATGCACTGTAAACTTAAACAAGTCTTCTAGTGGGGCGGGACCGCTAGCCCTACCACCAAAAGTCTTGAGGCGACTACCAGCGGGACGCACAGCACTCATATCCCAAGAGGGAATCTGACCAGCGTAGAGCAGACTAATCAACTCTCGCAATGCTCTAGCCCAACCAGCCTTAGAATCAGCCACATGAATGATCGTAGACGAATCCTCAAAGTGCTCATTCACAATAGGCAATTGGTTTACATCGTCACGCTCAACGGAGAAGCCTACACCCACACCATTCATAAGGATGTATAGAATCTCGTCAAAGCAGCGAGGATGATTAATAGGAGTATACGAACAATTATACCCAGCCACGTTCTCACGAGCAAGGGCAGGACCAGCAGTCATCAAGGCTCGCATACTAGGCATAACATCTAGATTAATGATAGCATCAAGCAATTCTGCCTTCAGCACAGCATCCATCTTATAATTATGCTTCTCACGAAGACTCTGATCCATGAACTCGATGTACCGGCTGACAGTCTCAGGCCAATACTCTCGCCGCTTCTCATCATCAAGCCAGCGAGCATAACGAGACGTTGCAATGAACGTCTGATAATCAGTTGGAAGACTCATTCTTCTCCTTTCTAATAGGGCTGGAGGGAGTCGAACCCTCATGCCCGGAGGCTACGGATTTTAAGTCCGCTGCGTATACCAATTCCGCCACAGCCCCATTCGATTTTTACTTTCCGTTACCAATACAACGCAAGCCACGAGAACCGTGACTAATCATATACGGCTTACCATTCGTGATAAACCAATAACCATTACACCAATTAGGATACGCATTAGTACCCTGCAAGTATTCTGTCTGCTGAATATTAAAGAAACCCCCCAACTCTCCAACAACGAACTCGCCACTAGGATCCCAACCCATAGCACAATGATGCGTATGAGCAGTCAAGACGTGACACTTCTTAATCTCAGCAATCGCTAGAGGATTATTCAGGGGACTCTTGGAGTACGTGCTAGGGTGAGCAATGAAGTAACGCTCCTTATTGCTTGTGATGTAGCAATGATCAAGATTGCTAAACACCAACTTGCAGCCGTGACGAGGAACATCCTTAAACACCTCCGTCATAGATTCCACGAAAGACTCACGATACTCAGCAGCCTTCGTGTAACGATAATCGTGATTACCCATCGTAAATACGATGCGCTTAAAGTTAGAGCACAGAATCTCCATGAGGGCTTGTGCCTCACTCAACTCCTTCTCAATGCCAGCACTCTTCTGCTTGGGATAATATTGACTCAGCGAGTCACCATTCAGAAAATCACCAGCGATCAAGAGGTTAGAGTAATCACTAGCCTCATCAAGAAACTCATTAACCAACTTGGCATCATACAAGGGGACGTGCCAATCCGCCGTAACAGCCCAATCACCCTTCAACTCTAGGGGCTTATCAAGCCCGAACTCAAACCGCGTCTTATCAGTGGTATCAACCCTCATTAACCAATTCTCCATTCATAAGTTTAGTCAAAGTGCTCAACCCATCATTCAGCCTATAACTGATCATGCGAGGCGTCACACCGTCGTTTAGTGCTTGGTCCTGAATAGGCATACCATTCACAAACACATTAACAATCGTGTAATACAAGATAGTATTATACCGCTTCAACTCCTTCAACCCGGTAGCAAGATCCACGAACAAGTCAGAGAATTCAGGAGAATCATGCGACTGCAACGTATAATAATTACGTAGCATATTTTCTACAATGTCAGTCTGATACTCCATCAACAATCTCCTCATAATCAACACTCTGATGGTGTCTTAACTTCTTCACAAACCTTACCCAGTTTTTCATTCTATTATAGACTGCTCTGCTTACATAGCCGGGTGCCGCATCAGGAGGACACGACCAGACTGCGATCATGCCCTCCTGATAAAGATCATCATACTCTGCGGCTTTGCGGAATCTGTATGCAGCGGCGGCTACAATTTTCTCGTATTCCCCGATTCTTTGTTCATCGGGGCTGATCATTAGAACGGAAAGTCGTCACCCGTGGAGGCAGCAGCCTTCGTGGGAGCCGGAGTGGACGCAACAGCATCCTCACCGGGCAGACGAATGATCGTAGTGGCGGACAAGTTATGGTACGTGACCTGCTCGCCAGCCTTGTTCTGACCAACGCTAGACGAATACTTACCGTCAGCAACGAGGAAGTCACCCTTGTTCACGGGGATACCCGACTTCTCAGGCCAGAGGGTGACGCTGAAATTCTTGTTGGATCCGATAGCACGGATCACAACATCACGAACCTCCTTGTCGCCAGCCTGACGGGTGCGAGGATCGAACTGCACGATACCAGCGATAGTAATGTACTCACTCATTTGTTTCTCCTTGTGTATACGCATCCCACATTTTGAGGAATGTCTTATATGGTACTACTACGAACCTTCTTCCAGATTTGGCTTCTCGTAGAAAGAGCGCCCATTCCTTATCTCTAGAATTATGCGCTGCTTGCTTAAGGTCGGCGTCCTTCAACGAGAGCCGTTTCTGATACTTGCACTCTGGAGCGAACTCTATCGGCAAGTCTACTACATCGGGAACATCAAATCCTCGTGGTCCGGTTCTTTTTCCTCCCAGATCACGAGCGACTTCACGCTCCCAATCCTTCCATTGCTTACTCCGATTCGGTGGCAGACTCATCCTGCTCGTCTCCCGGATCCGCATTGGTAGTAAAGTCGTCCTCCTCATCCTCCCAAGAAGTAAACTTCTCAGGCATGAGGCTCATCAGCATCTCCGCATCCTCATTGGCTGCGAATACTGTGATTGCTTGCTTATCATCAGTCAGAATGTAGTAAGGACCATCAATGACCGCCTTCACGGTCAGGAACTCTAACACGCCACTAATGATGGTACCAAGAGCCTCTTGCTCTACGGTTGCAAACAACTCGTCCATAGCAGTACGATACTCAGCATCAGGCATCTCAGCCTCATCGCCTTGCCACTCACCAGTAAACTCTACAATGTTATCCTCTGTCTCCATAATCACCTCCTCAGAATACGTCTGTCTTTGTCAGCAGTTCGACCTTGCCATCAATGGTATCACAGATTTGAACCGTTGTCAAGCCTCCGGCTTGTGTTCTGCGACTCTTGAAGTGGACAAGGTTGAACCCATTATTCTCGTGATCCGTCTTGCGTAGTTCGATACCACAGTCGATTGCGGCACCAATGTCAGAGGATCCTCGCGTCTTAACATAAGACGAGTTAGATTCCGACTTGTTAGTGTGGTGCAGGATCAGTACGGCTGCTCCTGTTTCACGACACAAGACGTTAATGCTATCATTGAAGAGTTTTGCCATCTCTCCAGCATTATTCTCGTCCTTCGTATGAAAGCGAGTGAGAGAGTCTAGTACGATCATGTTAGGCTCGTACGTAATTGCTTCGTCTAGCAACTTGTCAAAGTTGCGGTCTAGGCGGACTCCTTGCCGATGCAAGTAGCGTAGATTGTCATAGTTTTCGATGCCCAACTGCTTGAGGCGGTGGTATACTACGTCGTGAGGATTCTCCTCGTCAATATAGAGTACCTTGCCGTGATGCGAGACATCATGGCCTAGCCACTTTGTATGCTCATCAGCCATTGCGACTGCGAGGCTAAGGCTGATCCACGACTTACCCACGTTAGGCTCACCAACAAGCAGCGTAGTATCACCACGACAGATAAGACCATTGACTAGCCACTCGTACTCTGGCGGAGGCATACTAAGATCAAGCGGCTTGTAATGAAAATTACCGGCCAGACTCTCCTTGGTAATGTCCCTAAAGGTGTCAAGGCTGTACGAGTCGAAGAACTCGCACAAGTCTTTCACATCATTGGGGAGGCTGATGCGCCTAGCCTTAGCGCCTAGAATGCCGCGCAGTCTACCCCAAGCCGTGTCTACGGTGGTGCGAACATTATAATCATTATCATTGTCAAGGACAACGAAGACGCGCTCATACTTGTGTAGTGGTGCTAGTACCTCGTCAGAGAATGCTTGGAATCCGGGCAGGCCGTAGACGCTCTTGACGCCTTCCTGCCAGAGCCGCATAGTGTCAGTCTCTCCCTCACACAAGAATGCGTACGGCTCGTCTGTGATCTTCTGCGGATGATACAAACAAACCTTGGCATCCTTGGTGAAGCGGAAGTCTCGCGGACCAATCATCTTACGAGTACGATCACCCGTATCATAGGGCATACGAACCCACTCATCACTTGTGGACTCTACACCAAACGCTTCAAGAGTCTCACCTGTGATACCGCGTTCATTCTCAAACCAATTCTTATGAGTCTCTAGAATCATGTTCTACTCCCATACTCGGACGAAACAAATAACCTGCTTGACGTTACGATCACGCACCATGACAGCACCGCCGTCACTATCATTGCCGTGACTTGTGTTGCCTTCGATAGCCTTGAAGTCACCATGCCGGTTGGGTGCAACGCTGACGATGCCCACATGATCGGAGACACCATCGCCCTTCCAATCGAAGAGGACGATATCGCCACGCTTGACCTTATCCTTAGGGACAACAGTCAGGCCGTAGCGTTGAGCACGAGCATCATTCACCATGAACGGGCAGTAGGCCCAGCGAACTCCCGGCTTGAAATGCTTAGCACCAACATTGTTAAAACAATAAGTGATGAACATCAGGCACCACGGACCAGTAATCCCATACCAACTAGAGAACATCGTCTTGTTACTATTCGGAGGATTCTCCTTCACACCAATGAACGAGCGAGCAAGGACAAGCGCAGCCTCACCAAGATTCTTAGGCTTGCGATTCTTAGCCCGCTGCTGCATCAAAAGCGTAGGCTTCTTTGCACCAGACAGATATGCATTAAGATCAGTACCATACGTCGGACGAATATTCTTCTCCGCATACCCTAGCATCCACTTAGCCTGCGTACACGCTCGTGCAGTCTGCTCCCCGAATACACCATCAATCTTACCACTCCAAGCACCAAACTCTCGGAGCCGTCGCTGTGCAGTCTTAACATCATTCCCCTTCATCGGAGGACTAGTCAAACTCAAAACTCTCATACCATACTCCTATAATGATTCTTTGCTCGCTCCTCTTCAATGAAGATGAGCCTGTCAATGTACCACTTAGCCTTCTTTAGATCCTGAATACCTCCCTTGTAACGATACCGGCTCACGTATTTTACCACATTACCCTGATGATAGTCAAGTCCCATACCTTCAATGGCTGTAATAACTTCCATATCGCCTTGTGTATAATGCTTAGGACTATTCACAGGATCATCAATCGCCATGATACTCTCCTTTCTCTGCCCAATTAGTGTAACTGATTTCGCAGTCTGTTTCAATACTAACGAATTGCTCTACGTTTTTATTCCCCATCAGAGTAGGGATGACGGAAACTAGCATAGGAATCTCATTCTTATCAGCATCAAGGATAATCTCATCATGTACGATATTTACTATATGTGTAGCATATTTCGTAGAGAGTAGATTATCTACTCGTACTACTGCGTCTCGCATGAGGTCAGCGGCAGAGCCTTGGATGAGCGCGTTCAGCGCCTTGTGTGTTTCCTGCACATGAAGTTTACGACCATACAGGCTTTGGATATAACCTCGTGTGTTGATTGTGGTAGCGATCTTATCGTTGAGTCGCTTGATACCGGGGCGAGTATCGTGATAAGCGTTGAGTAGTCTACGCGCTTCCTTGTATTGTACGTTGAGTTGCCGCATGATAGTAGGCGTACCACCGCCATAGATAATACTAAAGTTCAGTGTCTTGCCGACCTGCCGCTCTTCGTCGGTGATATTCTGTTTGTTGAACAAGCCCTGAGCAGTGATGGCGTGAGGATCTGAACCGTTATTGATTTCGGTAGCCAGAGAAGTGTCCCCGATTGCTGCGGCCAAGTAGTATGCGAGAAGTCGGACCTCAATGGCCTTATAGTCGAAGAATAAGTATGCGTCAAGTTTAGGGACGAATGCACGCTTCACATCCTTTTGGCTTCGTGGAATATTTTGTACGTTCATCAGTCGATCCTGTCATAATAATCTTTTAGCAATATCTGGTACGTATCCATTGCGGCTTCGTATGAGAAAGAGAAAACAGGCCAATCAGCGGATGCGCCTTCATTATCAAAATGCATTACAGCGTACCAGTCCCATTCGACTTCCTCTTCGTCCCAATGATGATACGTCATCACGCCTCTGCTGCTCCACTGCTCATGCGTCCGGTACGAGTACCATGTTGTCGAAAGTTAGGATGCAAGATACCGTCTTTTACTTCGTCTTGTAGGGCGTCAAAGTATGTAGACTTGATCTTGTTAGCCTCTCGCAATTCTAGAATTAGTCCTGCGAGTTCGTCGTCCACTTCTTTGAGCGCGTCCTTGGAGGTAGAGGATACCACGAATCCTCTTTCGCTGAGTGCGTGTAGAACCTGTTGATGTGATTGCGGGTTGAATTCCGGCCCAACAAGTTCCCCAATACGATGCTTAAGTTTGTAAATCCGATCACCATACTCCTTACGTTTAGTAGTAACATACTGCTTGTCGATCTTCATGCCTCTGGCCTCTACGCCTAGCAGCACTAGCGTGAGGTTTTTCTCCAACTCGTACAGAGGGTACAAGTCCTCGGACAAGCGAGGCCATAGAGTTTCGTATAGACGCAGAGTGAACTCCGCATCCTTGGCTGCATAAGGAGCAAGGATTTCGTTTGGGATTGGCGCATAACCATCCTCTTTCTTTAGTTTGTTCTTACGCCGCCAGACCTTCAGTACCTCATCCTCGTCCGTCTCTTCTCCAAGGATAGTGCGGGCTAGATACTTTAGACTCGTAGACTGATGCTCATCAAGCAAGTGTGCGATGGCTTGTGTGTCCTCAAACTTGTCTGCAAACAGACTAGTAGGAAAGCCTAGACGACACAACTTTTGAATGTCAAACTTAGCGTTGTGCATGATGATCTTATCAGCATTCTCAAGGAGACGCATAACATTCTTTAGATCATTAACCCATTGCAAGCCACTAGTATTACGCTTATCGTAAACATGAGAACCTTCTCGTGTCGCAATACTAACCATGAAGGCATCATCATGCCAACCTACGCCTGTAGTCTCAGTATCAATAGCAATTATCGGCATTAAAACTCCGGATCTAGTCCTGTGCTTCCAAAACCATTCTCGCCCCGCTCTGCACCCCACACCTTGCCGGGATTAAAATAATACTCTAGCAAGGGGAGGAGCATAATCTGAGCGATACGCATACCATTACCAACATGATATGACGCATCACCCAGATTACCAAGGATAACTTTGATGTTCCCAGAATAACCAGAGTCGATGATGCCGGGAGCATTAAGCACGAAGATACCCTTGTCTGCTGCGAGTCCACTACGACTACAAACGAGGCCGACGTGACCCATAGGGATCTGAATACGAATACCTGTATCTACGGTGGCGTGGCCCTTAGCGGGAATGCTTACCTTCTCATTAGCATGAAGGTCGTATGCACCATCTTGTAGATACTTTCGGTACGGCATATTCAGCACGTCACCATCATTCTCATAGTGAATCTCTAGCATTAGTCCATCCTGTACGACGAGTCGGGCTTACAATCCTGACAGCCACAAGCACCGTCAGCGTCAAGGCCGATCTTAAGCGAGGAGTCATACGCGGGGCTGTCCCACCAACCACGACCAAACCGATTATTGTTTACATCAAAGCCAGCGTCAAGCATCAACTGCTCCAACTCCATCTCCAACTCTTCCATGCGAGTAGACATATCATCAAGAAGAGTCATAATGTCACGCTTCTTCTCAAACAATACTGCCATAGTCTCAAGCAGGAACCTCACCTGATACAACTTCATTACAATACTCCCTTCTTAGTAAGAGCCTCACGAATAGACTCAATATCTAGATCCTCAATATCAAGGACCTCCATCATCTGATCCTTCTCAGGCATACTGCCCGGATCCAACTCTAGTGCGCGCTGTGTGTACGAAACAACCAACTGCTTAAGCGCCGTATCATTCTTGCTGGCCTGACGCTGCAACTCTACAAAGTCACGCTCAGCAGCATCCCACAAGTAGAGGGCAATACCATACTGATGACACGCCTTCTTAAGCGCTTCGGCCTGAGCAGACTTGACAGCAGTATCAGGATCAAAGTTAACGTTCGCTCCGATGCCATCACGGCTGATCATAGCCTTCTGTGTGGTCAGGTAAGGCTCTTCATCATCATCCCCACCAACGGTGATAACACCAATATCAGATAGGATAATAGTAAGAGTGCCTTGCACTACAGCCATGTATTGTGGCTTACCACTCTTGGTCGGCGGAGCATCCTTAATCTTCCAAGAATTAATCTGCCAAGCCCAAGCATGACCAAGCACCTCATTCAACCGATTAATGTAACCATCAATGGCTACATAATCCTGATTGCTCTGATTCTTCTTAACCAGAGACGGATGAAACTTCTCTGTGAGTTCCTTCGGGATCATTAATCCTCCTTGGCTACGGGCCAATAGTAGTTATACTCTCCAACAACATCAGGGTAGTACCGATTATACCACACCGGATCCTTAAATACAAGGGCTGACTTGTGTGAATCATGCACACGATTATCGCCCCACCAGTGTGGCTGTTGAGCATTATCCATACTAAAATGCTCATGGAAAACATCTAGCGTTTTATCCCAACAAGTATCCTTGTAGCCGCGACGAGTCCACTCATTACAAGTATAGTTTTGATATACTAGTAGAGCAGGCTCATACCCACGCCACATACGAGTAGCAGGGTGATTAGTCCAACCCTTACTAAGACCAGCAAGAGCCTTCATAATCTGCAAAGTTTCTACACGCTGCTTACCAAGACGTTGACGATCAAGCACACGAACACTATCAGCAAAACTAGGCTCCGGCACGAATGTTTGCAACTTTAATCCCCTCCTTAAGGGCATCAATACCAGACTCGGTAAAGAACCACTCGCCACGATACAACTCTACATAACCCAACTGACTCATCCAAGCGATCATAGCGTCATCCATCTCAATATATGTACGACGAGGATTATACCTATTCCACAGTCGCTTCAGGCGCTTCATCACTAACCTCCAACAACTCGGGCTTTTGATTACTACAACCACACGGATCATCCTCTTGATCTTTCCAAGGACAAAACATACTAGAATAATGAGGACGAAGCCAATGCTCCCACTGCTTCTCCTTCTTATTATGCTTCCACTCCTTCGTACCCATCACAGGATCAGGCAACACAGCGGGATACGCATCAATAGCATCCTCAACCTGTAGAATCCTACCATCCATAGCCTCCTTAGGATGCGGAGTAACCTCATAAAACACAGGCTCATGCCAACGACGACGATAATCAGGAGTAGTAGGCAGATACAAGATACCAACACGACTAACACGAGGCATACCATAATGAAAATATGCACTAACTTGCATAACATGCTCAGGCTTAGGACCATCAAGAAACGTCATAGACGTACCACTAATAGTCTTATAATCAAGAAGGATAACATTCTGATTCTCATCCTCAGCGTACGCATCAACCGTGCCCGTCCAAGGATACTTAAAATCCCTAACTTGAATTTCAATCTCATAACCATAAGGCTGATGATGCTCACTCATCAGGACGTGCAACTGTTCGTGAATAGCCGTACCCTGCAAAAGAGGAACAGTATTAGCCCAAGGCTTATCCCAAGCATCCTCAGGATACCCATGATGCCAATACAATACCGTATGCCTATCATTCATCAGGTGCGACGAGAAATGTAGCATACCATCATTGCGAGGCTTATTAGTCTCACGCTTGATTACATCAATCAGACTCTTCAAAATCACTCCACTCTGCCTGTTGCTGACCACTACCATCCTCAACAATGACAACAATCTCACCATCAGGATACACATTAGCGTAAACACTAACAACGCGCTGACCGTTTAGAAACACTGCGCCCTCAATAGACGCTTCATCGCCCTTCGTGTAAAACTTAAACATTCTTAGCCTTCAACTTGCGGGCAGCACGAAGAGCCTTAGCCTCAGCCTTCTTCTTACCACGCTCCAAGCGGCGCTCCTTAGCAGCAGCCAACTTAGCCTTCTTAATACTACCAGCAACAGCCATTACAGTTCCTTCTCCTTATCAAATCTGACAACACGAGCCTTAAACTTAGGCCTACCCTTCTTATCAGGCGTTCGACGGTACGCCCAAACCTTCCAACCCATATCATAAAGAATATTACTAACACCATTCAGCGTACTAGAATAACCCATATTCTCACCATCTAACTCAATATGCCAAGCGACAATCGGATCAAGCCCGCTAGGTCTACCACGCTTTTTCTTATACGTAACAATAACCTCAGACTCAGTATGCTTCTTATTACTCATCAATCATATACTTCTTTTCAATATACTCTTTATGGTTAGGAATAGGATCATACTTATCTAATAGATACTCTATATCTTTATACTCTCTATCCCATTCAATATACTCATCATAGGACCACTCATTATTCATACGGTTCCTCCGTAGTTGATAACGATACTGTACCATAGATTATTCCCCATGTCAAGTAAATAGTTTGTTAAGGCTGGGGGACTAGGATTTGAACCTAGATAATGGGCACCAAAAACCCATGTCCTGCCGTTAGACGATCCCCCAATGCGGGTGGAGGGAATCGAACCCCCACACCTTGCGGTACCTGATTTTGAGTCAGGCGCGTCTACCAATTCCGCCACACCCGCTAACCGTTACGCTACCTTATCAGCCTCAACAAGACTAATAAAATAGTCAGCGACCTCACGACTAGAAAAGATCGCAACCTCGCGCCACTGATCGTCAACATAATCCTGAATAAGCGGCGTATTATACTTAATCCGCTTATTAGGCTTTACATTAACCTTGTAACGCACACCATTATACCAAGCAGACTCAATAATGTCAAACTCAATATCACTCATTACGCAGCGCTCCCCCTATAAGCAATCCAAATAGCCGCCTGAGTATCACGCGGCGTCATACCAATAACATCAGCAACAGTACGAACAGCAGTCTCTACATCCCTACGAATACCGACAGTAACATCACTACCAAAACCAGCAGCCTTAGACATAATAGCATCAACAGTCACAGGATCAGTATGACCAAGGATATTCAGGTAAAAGTTAGTGACCTTCGGACCCGTGACATGACGGCTGTAGTAGCGGTCGTTAGCCACGAGCATACCCTTAGCAGCATTCTTGCGAAGAATACCATACGACGGTCGCCGCTTGTACTCGGGCCGGTGCATATCCTGTAGAATCTGCTCCGTTGCAAGAAGATTCTTAGACCAGCGGGCACGAGGACTAGTCACAGCCATGATGGCAGCAACACGCTCAGGAGTTACATCATACCAGTAACCCATGAACTTGCACTTATCCCAAGCATTAGGATACCAAGCCTTACCCTGCTCAATAGCATCATCAATACCATAAGCATTCAGCGTATGGTAATACTTGTTAGCAATAGTCTGCATTACTGCATCTCCTCAATGTGAACATCAATATCCATCATATCCTCACCGATAGGCTCAGGATCACTATCCCAATACGCCGGATCCATCCAATGAACGCAAGCCTCCTCGTAAGAGTCAGCCTCAATCACTAGATTATACTGCGTCTCAGTAAAATAGTTTACAACATATCTAGGCATCAGACCTCATTCACCTCGTAAATATCCATGCGATACCAATCAACATCCATGTAGTAGTTGTCAAGACCGTTGGATTCAATCTCCTCCTTAGCCGCATGCTCGGCGGAGTCGTCATCATAAGCCTCAACGCTCACAGTCACAGTAACGGGAACCGTTACCGTAACCTCGTACTCTTGCACTACCATGTCACGGCTGCACAGGCCCAGCCGCTCAACCATGTCAGCAATCTCACCGGCATACAGTCCGGTGTCATCCTTGGCCTCGCGAAGCGCCTCACGAATCTGATCGTAATCGCCACGCTCAATGGCACGAACCACAAAATACTGTGCCACATTCAGGAGCACGGAACAATCCTGAGACTCATTCAGCATCTCGTGACGCAAAGCATCAAAAGCGCCCTCAAGTTCGCGGATGCGAGCATCCTTAGCATCAATCAACTCCCGATGATGATCTGCGCTAACCATAGTACCGCTCATTAGTACGACCCTCCATTGTAGAAGTAAGACCTACGCTCAATGCTCATAGGCCACGGCTCACCACTAACATCATACTCGTACCCATCATGAACACTAGGCTCCGGGTATCCCGCAAGGTACTCTAGAAACGCCTCATCAGTAAAACCCTCCCAATACTCATCAGGATCAAACATATCAACCATCAAAACCATCCTACAATCTCATCATGATAACCCGGATCAGTCATCATACGATCAACCACATCATCCACATCAACCGGACGATCCTCCTCATCATCAGGAGTATAATCCTCAATCGTAACCCACTCCTCACCATTCCACTCTTCCATAGTAAACTCCGTAATCCTCCGCAACTTGTTATTATTATCAGTAAACTCAATCATCGGTTCTCCTTATCTCTCTATATAATCTCTCTTCACTTCGTTCAGAGAGATTATTAGAGAGTATAGGGTCGGCTCAAAACGGCAGCAACTCCTCGTGCTCCCGCCGAGTCCACACCCAAGCCGTAGGAATACTCCAACCCCAAAAACCACGCCCATCCATGAGGCTGTAAAATACATCCCAATCCGCCATAATATCAGTAGAACTCATACCCCAACGATTAGAATCAGACAAAGATTGTACATCACCTGTAAGATAAATCATTGTATCCTTTCTACGCCGTAGCGTAAGCATCCTCCATGACAAACTCTACAGCCTTCTCAGCCATGTTAGCAGCACTGATGAGAAGGCTAGGCTCTTCCTTGCAACGCTCGGCCCACGACTTGAGATAAGCAGCAGACTGCTCCATATCAGTAGGAATATCAAGGCTACCGCAGAGCATAGCAGCACCAAACTCTGCAACCAACTCCTCCTTAGCATACGTATCAGTACCAAAACCAGCCTTCTCCAACCGATTCAGCCGCTTCTCAGCACCCGTAGCATGAACAATCTCATGAGCAAGAGTCTGAGCATACCAAGACTGACGCTTGAACGTATCAGGCAAAGGCATCTGGATAGTATCCATCATGGGGATGTAGCAGGCACGATCACCGCCATACTCGTAGCCACTCAGGTTATCGTGGCACCACGAATCCAGCACACTAATACCAGCATATTGCTCGTCACCGTCAGGCTGAACCGGAAGGTCAGCATCAACCTCGTACTCAGGCAGACCCTCACACTGCGAAGCGTGAAACACCTTGTAATACTTGACATTCCACCAAGTCTTAGTCTCAACCTCACCCGTAGACTCGTTCTCAACCTCGGTCTTACTAGGCGCATTGTATACTACAATCGTAGACTTGCTACCCTTCTTGACCTTCGCACCCAGATCCTTCACATTCGTGAAGGTGAACCAGCGAGGATCATCACTCTGTAGAATATCCATCTGCATGAACCCAAGGTACATACGATTGAACCCATTGTAAAGCCTACCACTAGCACCATTCTGAGGCTGATAAGCCTTGCTCGTGACCCAAGGCTTCTGCCAGATAGCCACACCCTGCTCCATCTGCTCAATCAGAGCAGCAGTCACAGTCTTGTAAAGTTCCTGCTTCAGTTCAGTCTTCATCAGTTTCCCTTTCGGTTTCCTTTATTCTCTCTAAGGTAAATAACCTCACTAACGTTCGGTTATTTACCGTGAGAGATATAGAGCCAGCCAAATCATCGACCACAGGAGCGAAGGCACGATAACAATGTAAAATACCTCAAGCATCGGCACGATCCCAGTAAACCTCATTGTAATAAGTATTACAATCAATCCAAGCCGTAGCATCCTCGCGCGCCATATTCTCAGATTCGTACGAGGAATAATATTCCCATGTGTACCCATCATCATCGGATACATAGAGATCGTAACAATCCTCAGCAATCTTGTCAATGGTATAAGTAAACATTATACATCCTCCTGCGGGTACTCATTGTCATTCAGGTTGTCAAAGTCCTCATCACCATACAGGTACGCATCAGGATCATACGGAGGCTCAAAGTACAGATGATCGTACCAAGTCTCCTGATTCTCAATGTAAAAGTCTTCGTTCATCATACGTCCTCTCTGGGGTCAAAAACAAGGGTACATGTGGGGTAGTATTCCTCTACCCCTCAAAGGGCCTTAGAACGCACGCTAGGGGCCTTAGAATCGACGCTAGGATTTGACACGATCCCTATACGCAACCTCCACGCGCTGAGCAAACTGATCCAACGCCCAAATAACCTGCATTTGCGTATCAACATAATCAGGATCAACATACGAAGAATCCTCACTATGCGCCGCATGATACAAAGCAGACGACAACCAATCAAGCGCCTCTGCATCCATGTTATCAAAGATATCGTTCATTACGCCACCTTCCTCTGCTCGTACACGAACGCGATCTCGTGCCAGTCGTAACCCGACGCCTCCACGTACTCGCGGAGATCAGCGACCTGATCCCCGGTCAGGTTGTAGTGGCACGTCTCCCACGCGATCCGGTCCAGCCGGTTCAGCATGGAATCGT
>Ga0315901_10005720_pt1 | contig 15051 bp, 10 predicted proteins | sample LakEriMetagenome_10_FD_203761 | JGI IMG/M metagenome (GOLD analysis project Ga0315901, IMG submission 203761) | Freshwater fungal communities from buoy surface, Lake Erie, Ohio, United States - Buoy 2 MA116 | ecosystem: Environmental > Aquatic > Freshwater > Lake | place: USA: Lake Erie, Ohio...
TTAATTTTGATTACGAAGTTTTCCGCAGGGGCGTAGCTCAATTGGCAGAGTGACGGTCTCCAAAACCGTAGGTTGGGGGTTCGAGGCCCTCCGCCCCTGCCACTAGATCAGACTGAATACCGAAAGCAAACAGCATGTCTAACCAATCTGTGCAGACAGTGACTACATCAGCCGACAAGGCAAAGATGACACTAGCAGTGTGTGCCGTTATCGCCGGTGTCGTTGGCTTCTATTTACTTGCAGGCCAAACCACGCTAGTAAGAGCGAGCGCTCTGGTAGCGGGTTTGTTGTTAGGTGTTGCGTTCGCTTGGACATCGCAATCTGGTCGTAGCTTTATCAGCTTTGCTGGTGAAGCAGTACGTGAAACAAAAAAAGTTGTCTGGCCTACTCGCAGAGAAGCAATGCAAATAACTGGCGTTGTGTTTGGCTTTGTTTTGGTAATGGCTGTGTTTTTGTGGGGCACTGATAAGCTGCTAGAGGTTATTTTCTATGACCTTATTTTGCGCTGGAGATAATGATGACCGACAACGCACAAGTAAATACTCCTTCGGGATCAGTTTCTGGGGCTAAGAAGCTTTGGTATGTAGTTCATGCCTATTCGGGAATGGAAAAGAGTGTGCAGCGCGCCTTAGCTGAGCGCATCACACGAGCAGGAATGGACGATAAATTTGGTCAAATTCTTGTGCCTACCGAAGAAGTGATAGAAATGAAAAACGGTCAAAAAGCTGTGACCGAACGTCGTTTCTTCCCAGGCTATGTCTTGGTCGAAATGGAAATGACTGATGAAACTTGGCACTTGGTGAAAAACACCAACAAGGTAACGGGTTTCATAGGCGGTAAGTCGAATAAGCCTACGCCCATTCCTCCGCATGAAGTCGACAAAATCATGCACCAGATGCAAGAAGGTGTTGAGAAGCCGCGTCCTAAAGTGCTGTATGAAGTTGGTGAGTTAGTGCGTATTAAAGATGGTCCTTTCACTGACTTCAATGGCAATGTGGAAGAAGTGAATTACGAAAAATCTCGCGTGCGTGTATCCGTGACGATTTTTGGGCGCGCTACTCCGGTGGAATTAGAGTTTGGTCAAGTTGAAAAAGCTTGATTGTTAAAGAATAGCGCTAGTCAGGGCGTGACGATAGAAATAAACAGCTAACGTTAAACATGATTAAGTAGTGAAGTAATTTGTAGTTAAGCAGTATCAGAGGAGCCGTAATAGTTAGTTTGTAAAACCAGCGAATCGGCGCTATCACTCATTTAAAGGAGCCCTCATGGCAAAGAAAATTATTGGCTTTATCAAGCTGCAAGTGCCAGCTGGTAAAGCAAATCCTTCCCCTCCAATTGGTCCAGCATTGGGTCAACGTGGTTTGAACATCATGGAGTTTTGTAAAGCATTTAATGCACAAACTCAGGGTGTAGAACCAGGTCTACCAATTCCAGTGGTTATTACAGCGTTTGCAGATAAGTCTTTCACATTTGTGATGAAGACTCCACCTGCAACTATTTTGATCAAGAAAGCAGCTGGCATACAAAAAGGTTCTGCTAAGCCGCATTCAGACAAAGTAGGCAAGATCACTCGTAAACAAGCTGAAGAAATCGCTACCCAAAAACGCCCAGATCTGACCGCTGCTGATATGGATGCTGCAGTTCGCACCATCGCAGGTTCAGCGCGTTCCATGGGTATCACGGTGGAGGGACTGTAATGACTAAACTTTCAAAACGCGCCAAGCTGATCAAGGCTAAAGTTGATCGCACTAAGGTCTATCCATTTGATAACGCAGTTGCGTTGATCAAAGAGTTGGCAACTGCAAAATTTAATGAATCCATCGATGTTGCTGTGCAACTCGGAGTTGATGCAAAAAAATCAGATCAAGTAGTTCGTGGTTCAGTGGTTTTGCCAGCTGGAACAGGTAAGAGCGTACGTGTTGCTGTATTTGCATCTGGTGAAAAAGCTGAACAAGCTAAAGCTGCAGGTGCAGAGGTTGTTGGTATGGAAGATTTGGCAGAGCAAATCAAAGCCGGCAATATGCCTTTTGATGTAGTAATCGCTTCACCAGACACCATGCGTATTGTTGGTACTTTGGGTCAGGTTTTAGGCCCTCGTGGTCTGATGCCAAATCCTAAAGTAGGTACTGTTACTCCGGATGTGGCAACCGCAGTTAAAAATGCAAAAGCGGGTCAGGTGCAATACCGTACTGACAAAGCAGGCATTGTGCATGCAACCATCGGTCGTAAATCATTCACCGACGCTGATTTGAAATCAAATTTAGTGGCTTTGCTCGATGCATTAAGCAAAGCAAAACCAGCTAGCAGTAAAGGTGTTTATCTACGTAAGGTTTCATTGTCATCCACGATGGGTGGCGGTGTGCGTGTAGATCAAGCTTCACTGTCAGCATAAGTAAAAGTTTAAGCCCCTAAGGCTTTTGGCTTAGGGCAGTTCTTTGGGCTGGACCAGATTCAAAATAATGAAGATGGTTCAGGCAATCAAAGACCGTTGGGCCTGCTAAGTGGTTGGTAGTAGGTTAAAAAGTTGAAGAAGATTTTTCTAAACGCCCAACGCAGATGGCGAGCCCGAACAAGTTTTGAAGTCTCAATGCAGCGCATCAGTTAAGCGCCAGTATGAACTCCTAACTTCGGACGCCGTGTTCGAACGATGTAAGGCAGGCAGCCATGTGGTTGTGCAGTAGCCGAGCATTATTTTTGGAGGTTGATCGTGGGTCTCAATCTAAATGACAAAAAGGCCGTCGTAGCCGAAATCTCTGCCAAGGTTGCATCGGCACAGACTATCGTGCTGGCTGAATATCGTGGCATTGAGGTTGGTCACTTGACACAACTGCGCTCAAAAGCGCGTTCCGGTGGTGTGTATCTGCGCGTGTTGAAAAATACGCTCGCACGTCGTGCCGTAGAAGGAACCGCGTTTTCTGGCCTAGCTTCCGAAATGACCGGTCCTCTGATTTACGCAATTTCAGAAGATGCTGTTGCTGCTGCGAAAATTCTGCATGATTTTTCAAAGAGCAATGACAAGCTGGTGATTAAGGCAGGTAGTTATGCAGGCAAATCTTTGGACAAAGCAGCAGTTGCAGCACTGGCCAATATTCCAACTCGTGAAGTACTGATTTCCCAATTGTTGGGCGTCATGCTGGCACCAGTTTCGGGTATGGCTCGCGTACTGGCAGCAGTTGCAGCGAAAAAGGAAACCGAATCTGCTTAATGTGCGAATCATTCGCTGAGCAGATTTAGTTGTGTCAATACCAGTCAAATGTAATTACTGAAAAAAATTAGGAGTTTTAAATGGCAATCTCGAAAGACGACATCCTGGAAGCAGTTGGTCAAATGTCTGTAATGGATTTGAACGACTTAGTTAAAGCGTTTGAAGAAAAATTCGGCGTATCAGCGGCAGCAATGGCAGTAGCCGGCCCAGCAGGTGCAGGCGGCGGCGGTGCAGCAGCAGCTGAAGAGCAGACTGAATTCAACGTTGTTCTGACTGAAGTTGGCGCAAACAAAGTTGGCGTCATTAAGGCAGTTCGTGAAATCACTGGCTTGGGTCTCAAAGAAGCAAAAGATCTGGTTGATGGTGCACCGAAGCCAGTTAAAGAAGGTATTGCTAAAGCAGACGCTGAAGCAGCTAAGAAGAAACTGGAAGAAGCTGGCGCCAAGGCAGATATCAAGTAATTTTAGTTACAGCGCGTTTGGCTAGCGCTGAGGCCAATTTGCAGAGTCTGGTTGAAAAATCAGACTCTGCATTGGTTGTTTTAAGTTGTAGTGAAAAGTAAATTTGAATTAAAGAGTCGCAGAGGGGTGATCCTGATGCGGTGTCCCTAATCAAGGACAAAGACTTGAGGGTTCTCGGTCAAAGGCGAAAGCCAGTTGCGAATCCTGAATTCTCTATCCTTCCTGTCACTCACGGAGTGTTCATGCACTACTCATTTACTGAGAAGAAGCGCATCCGCAAATCATTTGCGAAACGCGCTAACGTTCATCATATTCCTTTTCTGCTGGCAACCCAGCTTGAATCCTATGCGGGATTCTTGCAGGCAGAAAAGATTCCAACCACTCGGAAAAATGAGGGCTTGCAGTCAGCCTTCACTTCTATTTTTCCTATCGTTTCGCACAATGGTTTTGCGCGTCTCGAATTTTTATCTTACATATTGGGAGATCCGCCGTTTGACGTGAAAGAATGTCAGCAGCGTGGTCTGAATTACGCATCTCCTTTGAGAGCGAAGGTACGTTTGGTAATTCTTGATAAAGAATCGCCAACTAAGCCTGTCGTCAAAGAGATGAAAGAACAAGAAGTCTACATGGGCGAATTGCCTTTGATGACTGAGAACGGTTCTTTTGTGATTAATGGCACCGAGCGTGTCATCGTATCCCAGCTACATCGTTCGCCTGGCGTGTTTTTTGAACATGATCGCGGCAAAACTCACTCTTCAGGTAAGTTGCTGTTCTCGGCTCGTATCATTCCTTACCGTGGTTCATGGTTAGACTTTGAGTTTGATCCAAAAGACATTTTGTTCTTCCGCGTTGACCGTCGTCGTAAGATGCCAGTCACCATATTGCTTAAAGCAATCGGTATGACTCAAGAACAAATTCTAGAAAACTTCTTTGCTTTCGATGATTTTATCTTGCATGCAGATGGCGCAGAAATGGCGTTCATTGCAGAGCATTTGCGTGGCGAAGTAGCGCGTTTCGATATTAATGATAAGTCGGGCAAAGCACTGATTGCAAAAGATAAGCGTATCAATGCTAAGCACGTGCGTGATATTGAAGCTGCTGGCATCAAACACATCTCTGTACCAGAAGACTATTTGTTGGGTCGTGTATTAGCGAAAAACATCGTTGATGCAAATACTGGTGAAGTGATTGCAAATGCAAATGATGAGCTCACAGAAGAATTGTTAGAACGTCTGCGTGAAGCAGAAGTCAGTAAAATTCAAACCTTGTATACCAATGACTTGGATCAAGGTTCGTTCATCTCGCAGACATTGCGCGCAGATGACACAGCAGATCAAATGGCTGCGCGGATTGCAATTTATCGCATGATGCGTCCTGGAGAGCCACCAACTGAAGATTCAGTTGAAGCTTTATTCAATGGCTTGTTCTACAACGAAGATAGATATGATCTTTCTGCTGTAGGCCGTATGAAATTCAATCGTCGTATTGGTCGCGAAGAATTAGTTGGTGCGATGACCTTGTCGAATGAAGACGTACTGGCTGTGATTAAGATCTTAGTAGATCTGCGCAATGGTCGCGGTGAAGTGGATGACATTGATCACTTAGGTAATCGTCGTGTGCGTTGTGTCGGTGAACTAGCAGAAAATCAATTCCGTGCTGGTTTAGTGCGTGTTGAGCGTGCAGTGAAAGAGCGTTTAGGTCAGGCAGAAGCAGATAATCTGATGCCGCATGATTTAATCAACTCAAAACCTATCTCAGCAGCGATCCGCGAATTCTTTGGTTCATCCCAGTTGTCGCAGTTTATGGATCAAACCAATCCTCTGTCAGAAATCACGCATAAGCGTCGTGTTTCAGCTTTGGGACCTGGTGGTTTGACACGTGAACGCGCTGGCTTTGAAGTCCGTGACGTACATCCTACTCACTATGGTCGTGTGTGCCCAATTGAAACGCCAGAGGGACCAAACATTGGTTTGATTAACTCCTTAGCTTTGTATGCGCGTTTGAACGAATACGGCTTCTTAGAAACACCGTATCGCAAAGTGCAGTCAGGCAAAGTAACTGATCAGATTGATTATCTGTCTGCGATTGAAGAAGGTCGTTACATTATCGCTCAGGCGAATGCATCGATCAGCAGCAAGGGCGAACTGTCAGATGAATTAGTTTCAGCACGTGAAGCTGGTGAAACAATTCTCGTATCACCAGAGCGTGTGCAGTACATGGACGTTGCGCCTGGTCAGATTGTATCTGTTGCTGCTTCGCTGATTCCATTCCTTGAACACGATGATGCGAACCGTGCATTGATGGGTGCAAACATGCAACGTCAAGCTGTGCCTTGTTTGCGTCCTGAAAAAGCATTAGTAGGTACGGGTATTGAACGTACTGTAGCTGTTGACTCAGGTACAACTGTTCAAGCATTGCGTGGTGGTGTAGTAGATTACGTTGATGCGGGTCGTGTTGTGATTCGTGTGAATGATGATGAAGCACAAGCAGGTGAAGTCGGTGTTGATATTTACAACCTGATCAAATACACACGTTCAAATCAAAACACAAACATCAACCAACGTCCTATCGTAAAAGTTGGTGATCGTGTTGCAAGAAGCGATGTGATTGCGGATGGTGCTTCTACCGACTTAGGTGAATTAGCACTCGGTCAAAACATGTTAGTGGCATTTATGCCATGGAATGGTTACAACTTCGAAGACTCGATTTTGATTTCTGAAAAAGTTGTAGCAGATGATCGCTACACCTCAATTCATATCGAAGAATTGACAGTAGTTGCGCGTGATACCAAGCTAGGACCCGAAGAGATTACCCGCGATATTTCTAATCTCGCTGAAAATCAACTGGCACGTTTGGATGAGTCTGGCATTACCTACATAGGTGCAGAAGTTGAAGCAGGCGATGTCTTAGTTGGTAAGGTCACACCTAAAGGCGAAACTCAGTTAACACCTGAAGAAAAATTGTTGCGCGCAATTTTCGGTGAAAAAGCTTCTGACGTAAAAGATACTTCATTGCGTGTGCCATCTGGCATGGTAGGTACTGTGATTGATGTGCAAGTATTTACGCGGGAAGGCATACAGCGTGACAAGCGTGCACAACAAATCATCGATGATGAATTAAAACGTTATCGCTTAGATTTGAATGACCAGTTACGTATTGTGGAAGGTGATGCATTCCAGCGTTTGGAAAAAATGTTGCTGGGTAAAGTTGCAAATGGCGGTCCTAATAAACTCGCCAAAGGTGCAACCATTACACAAGAATATTTAGCGGACATAGATCGTTACCACTGGTTTGATATCCGTCCTGCTGAAGATGATGCCGCAGCAGCATTGGAAGCAATCCAAGAATCAATCAAAGAAAAACGCCATCAATTTGATTTGGCGTTCGAAGAGAAGCGCAAGAAACTGACGCAAGGTGATGAATTGCCTCCAGGCGTACAGAAGATGGTCAAAGTCTATCTCGCTGTAAAACGTCGTCTGCAGCCTGGCGACAAGATGGCGGGTCGTCACGGTAACAAGGGTGTGGTTTCACGCATTGTTCCTGTTGAAGATATGCCTTACATGGCGGATGGCACACCAGCTGACATCGTATTGAATCCTTTGGGCGTTCCTTCACGTATGAACGTGGGTCAGGTGTTAGAGGTTCACTTGGGTTGGGCCGCTAAGGGCTTGGGATTACGCATAGGCGAGATGATTAAAGCGCAAGCGAAATCAGCAGAAATGCGTAGCTTCTTGAAGAAAATTTATAACGAGTCAGGCAAAACGGAAGAGCTTGATAAATTCTCTGATGCAGAGGTTTTAGAACTCGCAGAGAATTTGAAAGAAGGCGTTCCTTTTGCAACCCCAGTATTTGATGGTGCAGATGAAGCTGAGATTCATACCATGCTTGATTTAGCCTATCCAACTGAGATTGCAGCCAAACTCGGTATGACACCTTCGAAAAATCAGGTGACCATGTATGACGGTCGTACTGGTGAAGCATTCGAACGTCCCGTTACCGTTGGTTATATGCATGTCTTGAAACTGCACCATTTGGTGGACGACAAGATGCATGCACGTTCAACTGGTCCTTACTCACTAGTTACCCAGCAACCGCTAGGTGGTAAAGCGCAGTTTGGTGGCCAGCGTTTCGGCGAGATGGAAGTGTGGGCACTCGAAGCCTACGGTGCTTCCTATGTCTTGCAAGAGATGTTAACGGTGAAGTCAGACGACGTGAACGGTCGTACCAAGGTCTACGAGAATTTGGTCAAGGGCGATCATGTGATCGATGCAGGTATGCCGGAATCTTTCAACGTGTTAGTGAAAGAAATCCGCTCACTGGGCATCGACATCGATCTCGAACGCGATTAATTATGTGAAGCCTCTCTCTGATTTCAGGGAGAGGTAAAAAATTATTTTTTCACGCCAACCTGGAGTGATACATGAAAGCACTGCTCGATCTATTCAAGCAAGTTCAGCAAAATGAACAATTCGACGCGATCAAAATTGGTTTAGCGTCTCCTGAGAAAATTCGTTCTTGGTCTTATGGCGAAGTTAAAAAGCCAGAAACCATTAACTATCGTACGTTCAAGCCTGAACGTGACGGCTTGTTTTGCGCAAAAATCTTTGGACCTATCAAAGACTATGAATGCTTATGCGGCAAATACAAGCGCTTAAAGCATCGTGGTGTGATTTGCGAAAAATGCGGCGTTGAAGTCACGCTTGCAAAAGTGCGTCGTGAACGCATGGGTCATATTGAACTCGCGTCACCAACAGCACATATCTGGTTCTTGAAATCACTGCCTTCCCGTTTGGGTATGGTGCTCGACATGACACTGCGCGATATCGAGCGCGTGTTGTATTTCGAAGCATATGTTGTGACAGATCCTGGCATGACTCCGCTGAAAAAATGTCAAATCATGTCGGAAGATGATTACGCAGCAAAGTATGAAGAGTTTGGTGATGACTTCACCGCTTTGATGGGCGCTGAAGGTGTGCGTGAATTATTGCGTTCTATCGATATTGATAGAGATGCAGAGCAGTTACGTACCGACTTACGTGAATCAAAATCTGAAGCCAAGATCAAGAAATACGCAAAGCGTTTAAAAGTATTAGAAGCATTCCAACGTTCAGGTATCAAGCCTGACTGGATGATCATGGAAGTGCTGCCGGTTCTGCCACCAGAGTTGCGCCCATTGGTGCCTTTGGATGGTGGTCGTTTTGCTACATCTGATTTGAATGATCTCTATCGTCGCGTTATCAATCGTAATAATCGTTTGAAGCGTTTGATGGAATTGCGTGCGCCTGAAATTATTACGCGTAACGAAAAACGTATGTTGCAAGAAGCGGTGGATTCACTGCTCGACAATGGTCGTCGCGGTAAAGCAATGACGGGTGCAAACAAGCGTCCGTTGAAATCGCTGGCTGAAATGATTAAAGGTAAGGGCGGACGTTTCCGTCAAAACTTGTTAGGTAAACGCGTTGACTATTCAGGTCGTTCCGTCATCGTGGTGGGTCCACAGTTAAAACTGCACCAGTGCGGTTTGCCTAAATTGATGGCGTTGGAATTATTCAAGCCATTCATTTTCAACAAACTTGAATTGATGGGTTTAGCAACAACGATTAAGGCAGCGAAAAAACTGGTAGAACTACAAGAGCCAATCGTGTGGGACATACTCGAAGAAGTCATTCGTGAGCATCCTGTCATGCTCAATCGCGCACCTACCTTGCATCGTTTAGGTATTCAAGCATTTGAGCCTGTTCTAATTGAAGGTAAAGCAATTCAATTACATCCATTGGTTTGTGCCGCATTCAATGCTGACTTTGACGGCGACCAAATGGCGGTGCACGTACCTTTATCCATCGAAGCACAGATGGAAGCGCGCACCTTGATGCTGGCTTCAAACAATATTCTGTTCCCATCGAATGGTGAACCATCGATCGTACCTTCACAAGATATCGTGTTGGGTCTGTACTATGCAACGCGCGAAAAAGTAAATGCTAAGGGCGAGGGAATGATGTTCCCTGACGTGTCTGAAGTTATTCGTGCTTACGACAACAAAGAAGTTGAGTTGTCTACGCGTTGTACAGTACGTATCACTGAATATCCTAAGAATGTGAAAACCGGTGAATTTGATCGCACCGTGACACGTTATGAAACCACGATAGGTCGCGCTATTCTTTCTGAGATCTTGCCTAAAGGCTTGCCGTTCTCTGTACTGAATCGTGCGTTGAAGAAGAAAGAAATTTCTAAACTCATCAATACGTCTTTCCGTAAATGCGGATTGCGTGCAACTGCAGTTTTTGCAGACCAATTGATGCAGTCTGGTTTCCGTTTGGCGACTCGTGCAGGTATTTCAATCTGTGTGGATGACATGTTGGTGCCACCACAAAAAGCAACCTTGATTGCTGCTGCTGAACAAGAAGTTAAACAGATTGAGCAACAGTACTCTTCTGGTTTGGTGACTGCAGGTGAGCGTTATAACAAAGTGGTCGACATCTGGGGCAAAGCCGGTGATGAAGTCGGTAAGGCCATGATGGAGCAATTAAAAGTTGAAGATGTCATCAAACGTGATGGCACTAAATCAACGCAAGAATCGTTTAACGCTATTTACATGATGGCTGACTCTGGCGCGCGTGGTTCTGCTGCGCAGATTCGTCAGTTGGCTGGTATGCGTGGTTTGATGGCTAAGCCAGATGGCTCCATCATTGAAACACCAATTACTGCAAACTTCCGTGAAGGTCTTAATGTTCTTCAGTACTTTATTTCTACTCACGGTGCACGTAAAGGTTTGGCTGACACCGCACTGAAAACAGCGAACTCAGGTTATCTGACTCGTCGTTTAGTAGACGTTACGCAAGATCTGGTCGTAATCGAAGATGATTGCGGTACAGCGAATGGTGCTTCTATGAAGGCCTTGGTTGAAGGTGGTGAAGTGATTGAAGCTTTGCGTGATCGTATTCTCGGTCGCGTTGCAGCCAATGACATTATCAATCCTGAAGATCAAGCAACCTTGTATGCAGCTGGTACTTTGCTAGATGAAGATTCGGTTGAAGAAATCGAACGTCTAGGCATCGATGAAGTAAAAGTACGTACACCACTGACTTGCGACACACGTTATGGTTTATGCGCTATGTGTTACGGCCGTGACTTAGGCCGTGGCTCTATGGTGAATTCGGGTGAAGCAGTTGGTGTAATCGCTGCGCAGTCGATTGGTGAGCCTGGCACACAGCTGACCATGCGTACCTTCCACATTGGTGGTGCTGCGTCACGTGCTGCTGTTGCTTCTTCTGTTGAAGCAAAATCAAATGGTACGGTGCGCTTTACTGCAACCATGCGTTACGTCACGAATGGTAAGGGCGATCAAATCGTTATTTCCCGTTCAGGTGAAGTATTGATTACAGATGATCATGGTCGTGAGCGTGAGCGTCATAAAGTCCCTTACGGTGCAACCTTAACCGTTAAAGATGGTCAAGCTATCAAAGCTGGTACAGCATTGGCCGGTTGGGATCCTCTGACACGTCCTATCATCACTGAGTACACAGGTACTGTGAAGTTTGAAAACGTAGAAGAAGGTTCTACTGTTGCAAAACAAATTGATGAAGTCACTGGTCTTTCAACTTTGGTTGTTATCGATGCCAAGCGTCGTGGTTCAGTCACCAAAGTTTTGCGTCCACAAGTCAAGCTGCTCAATGAAAAAGGCGAAGAAGTTAAAATCGCTGGTACTGAGCATGCAGTAACCATTGGCTTCCAAGTGGGTGCGCTGATTACGGTGAAAGACGGTCAGCAAGTAACAGTGGGTGAAGTGCTTGCACGTATTCCAACCGAGTCACAGAAAACGCGTGATATTACCGGTGGTTTACCACGTGTAGCTGAATTGTTCGAAGCTCGTTCACCGAAAGATGCTGGTATGTTGGCTGAGGTGACAGGTACTGTCGCGTTTGGTAAAGAAACCAAAGGTAAGCAGCGTCTGGAAATCACTGACATGGATGGTAACAAGCATGAGTTCCTGATTACCAAAGACAAACAAGTGTTGGTGCATGATGGTCAGGTCGTCAACAAAGGTGAAATGATTGTTGATGGTCCTGCTGATCCACAAGATATCTTGCGTTTGTTAGGTATCGAAGCACTGGCTCGTTACATTGTCGATGAAGTTCAGGACGTGTATCGCTTACAAGGCGTGAAGATCAATGACAAACATATTGAAGTGATTGTGCGTCAGATGTTGCGTCGTGTTCAAGTGGTTGATGCAGGTGGTACGGATTACATCCCAGGTGAACAAGTAGAACGTTCTGAATTGTTAGATGAAAACGATTTAATGCATGCAAATAACAAATTGCCTGCAACTTATGAGAATGTTTTATTAGGTATTACCAAGGCATCACTCTCTACCGACTCCTTCATCTCGGCAGCATCGTTCCAAGAGACGACGCGTGTATTGACCGAGGCAGCAATCATGGGCAAGAAAGATGGCCTGCGTGGACTGAAGGAAAACGTGATTGTGGGTCGTCTGATTCCTGCTGGTACGGGTTTGGCTTATCACCGTGCACGTAAGGAAAAAGAAAAATGGGAAGCAGAAGAACGTACAGCGATGTTGCAAGCCGAAGCTGCGCGTGCATTACAAGCTGCTGAAGAAACAGAAGCTAGCGGTAACGCTGCTGACGAATCTTAATCTTGCAAAAAAAGCAAAAGCCCCGAGTAATCACTCGGGGCTTTTCTTTTCTGTTTAATTAGTTCTTTTGTGAATGCTACTCTGTTGACTGTGGTGTAGTGGTCATATATACTCGCGAGTTCTCGAATTTAAGCTCTCTCGGGCTTAAGCGCTCTTTGGTCTGTTAGTCCCTGCGACGCTTATTCCGCCTGTTTAGTTCGTTTGCCATGTAAATGGCTCCCTGTAAAAGATTTCGTTCCCGACACAGTTCGGGGTTATTTATCAATGTACTAATTTTGTTGAATTTAGACCGATGCCAACCATCAATCAACTGATTCGCAAACCACGCACAACGTTGCGTGTGAAGAGCAAATCGCCGGCGTTGCAAAACAGCCCGCAAAAACGTGGTGTTTGTACCCGTGTGTACACCACAACACCAAAAAAGCCTAACTCAGCATTGCGTAAAGTCGCAAAAGTTCGTTTGACGAATGGCTTTGAAGTGATTTCTTACATCGGCGGTGAAGGCCATAACCTGCAAGAGCATAGCGTTGTGCTGTTGCGTGGCGGTCGTGTGAAAGACTTACCAGGTGTGCGTTATCACATGGTGCGTGGTTCGCTCGATACCCAAGGCGTAAAAGATCGTAAGCAAGCGCGCTCGAAGTACGGTGCTAAACGCGCTAAAGCAGGCGCAGCGAAGTAAAAATTTTGCTACGGCTTTTGCCGTAGTTGAGTCGGCCTAATTAGGTTGAGTAAGTGGGTATTTATGATGAATGCCCGGGTAGCTCCGAAGGGTCGGAGTGAGCCAACTGAAGATTGAAAGGAAAAGCAATGCCACGTCGTCGTGAAGTCCCCAAACGCGAAATTCTGCCAGATCCAAAATTCGGTAATGTTGATGTCGCTAAGTTTGTAAACGTATTGATGTTATCGGGTAAAAAATCGGTAGCAGAAAACATTATTTACGGTGCGTTTGAACACATTCAAACCAAAAGCGGTAAAGATCCACTCGAAGTTTTTGCAACTGCAGTAGGTAACTGCAAGCCATTGGTTGAGGTTAAATCTCGCCGTGTTGGTGGTGCAAACTATCAGGTTCCAGTTGAAGTTCGTCCAGTTCGTCGTATGGCGTTGTCTATGCGTTGGTTGCGCGAAGCAGCAAACAAGCGTAGCGAAAAATCTATGCCACAACGTTTGGCTGGTGAGTTGCTAGAGGCTGCAGAAGGTCGTGGCGGTGCAATGAAAAAACGCGATGAAGTTCATCGTATGGCAGAAGCGAATAAAGCCTTCTCGCACTTCCGCTTCTGATAATTATTCAGCTCGCATAATGCGAGCTTTTGGATTTAATCAAAGCCGAGTGCTCTGTTCATTTCAGGGGTACTCGGTTTCGTTCATTTATAAAGCTTAGGATTAATTATGGCTCGTAAGACTCCCATTGAGCGATATCGCAATATCGGTATCTCGGCACACATTGATGCCGGCAAGACAACTACCACTGAGCGTATTCTCTACTACACAGGTATCAATCATAAGATTGGTGAAGTACATGATGGCGCAGCTACCATGGACTGGATGGAGCAAGAACAAGAGCGTGGTATCACGATTACTTCTGCTGCTACTACCTGTTTTTGGAAGGGTATGGCAAACAACTTTCCTGAGCATCACATCAACATCATTGATACCCCAGGTCACGTTGATTTCACGATTGAAGTTGAGCGTTCTATGCGCGTGTTGGATGGCGCATGTATGGTGTATTGCGCAGTGGGTGGTGTGCAACCTCAGTCAGAAACGGTTTGGCGTCAAGCTAACAAATACAAAGTCCCACGCTTAGCATTTGTGAACAAGATGGATCGTACTGGCGCAAACTTTTTCAAAGTTTACGAACAAATGCGTGCACGCTTAAAAGCGAATCCTATTCCTATGCAAGTACCTATCGGTGCCGAAGATAACTTCGAAGGCGTAGTGGATTTGGTAAAGATGAAAGCAATCTATTGGGATGATGCTTCACAAGGTATGAAATTTGATTACCGCGATATTCCAGAGAACCTGATGGCGGTTGCAAAAGAATGGCGTGAAAAAATGGTTGAAGCTGCAGCCGAAGCCAGTGAAGAATTAATGAATAAATATCTCGAAGAGGGTGACCTCAGCGAAGAAGAAATTAAAGCTGCAATTCGTCAACGTACGATCGCTAGTGAGATCGTGCCTATGATGTGCGGTACTGCTTTTAAAAATAAAGGCGTACAGGCTATGTTGGACGGTGTGATTGAATACCTACCAGCACCTACTGATATTCCACCCGTTACCGGTACTGACGAAAATGAAGAGCCGATAACACGTAAAGCTGAAGATGGTGAAAAGTTTTCCGCGCTTGCTTTTAAAATTATGACTGACCCATTTGTTGGTCAACTCATTTTCTTCCGTGTGTATTCAGGCATTGTGAAATCAGGCGATACCGTTTACAACGCGATTAAAGGTAAGAAAGAACGTTTGGGTCGTATTTTGCAAATGCATGCGAACCAACGTGAAGAGATCAAAGAAGTACATGCAGGTGATATCGCTGCTGCAGTAGGTTTAAAAGAAGCTACTACGGGTGACACTTTATGTGATCCATCTGCAGTGATCACTCTAGAGCGCATGATTTTCCCAGAGCCAGTTATTTCTCAGGCAGTTGAGCCTAAGACAAAAGCTGACCAAGAAAAAATGGGTCTCGCATTAAATCGTTTAGCACAAGAAGATCCTTCATTCCGCGTGAAGACCGATGAAGA
>Ga0315901_10005722_pt1 | contig 15048 bp, 9 predicted proteins | sample LakEriMetagenome_10_FD_203761 | JGI IMG/M metagenome (GOLD analysis project Ga0315901, IMG submission 203761) | Freshwater fungal communities from buoy surface, Lake Erie, Ohio, United States - Buoy 2 MA116 | ecosystem: Environmental > Aquatic > Freshwater > Lake | place: USA: Lake Erie, Ohio...
TCTGCATCTGAGTATTTGCCATTTGTGCCTATGCCTATACCGTTAGGCCCAGCACTAGCATTAGCATTAGGTCCGGCTACTAAATTACCATTTACGTATAAGCTAGCACTATCTGTACCGGTATTCCAAGTTGCGGCATGTATTCGCCAAGTAGTATCGCTTGCTCCTGCTGCTACTCCGCTAACCCAACCCTCTGCATAGTAATTTTCTGTAGTAGTGCCCCAGTGACCAATCAACCAGTTGTTATTTATTCCATTAACTATTCTGCCACGAGTGCCCCCAGTATATCGGGCTGCAGATACTACCGTATAACTACTACTAGCTAAATTTAGGTTAGTAATCTGAAGATTATTGCCAGCACTATAGCTAAGTTTTCCACCGTTATTAGGCGACCAAGTCATTGTACCAAACATAGGAGCTGAGTAAGTGGCCGCAACTAAGTCTTCTAGGCCTGCTCGTTTACATTGTACATCTTCTAGCCAGATACTTATGTTACTATAGTCATATCCCTGTACTATAAAACTTGCAGCTGTTGAGCCTGTGGTAAAATATGCCCAAGTAAAGTAAAAACCATCACCTAGGTCTACTACATTACTAGACGAAAATATACCGTACTCCGAAATCTGAGACCCACTAGAATTGTACTGTCTAATGTAAAATAAGTTAGGGTTAGGAGTATTTGTTTGCCAGCGAACTCTAGCAGTTACTATATATGGAACACTTGGAGTGCAGGCTGTAACTGAATGATTACTGTTCCACCAGTTAACTCCACCACCATTGCTATTAGTAATCGTTATGGTAAGACCAGTTTTTCCTGTTTTACTAACATACGAGCCACTAGTCCCTACTAGACCATTCCAGTTATTAAAGCTAGAGTATGTACTCTGTATTCTTTCGGGGCCAGTACCCATCATAGATTTAATATTACTAGCATCAATGGCAGCAATTAGTCCACTTGTTACGATTTGGGGTCCGTTATATACACTCATAGTCCGTATATCCCCCGTTGTGCAGCAAAATTCTGCGCTACTTCATTAGCAGATAGTGGTCTATTATATATTTTAACTGTAGGTATGGTAGTGTTAGAATATACAGTACCATCAGTCCATCTGCCTATTCTTACTAATGGTTGAGTTGCTGTCGGCATATTGCCTGAATATGTATTATTCAAGCTTCCATTTATGTAAAGCTTTGTATCTGTACTGCCATTTCGTACAACAGCAGCATGGTAGTATATACCTTGAGTAATTGTAGAACCTCCTAGAAGAGTATAGCCTCCTCCTGTTGAGGGTCTAGTGGCGTATAAAATTTGATTTTGACTGCCTCCATGCCCCCCACCATAATCAACCACAATCATATTAGCACTTCCTCCAGTGGCATCCGTATCAACAATAACATTACCATAAGTTGCGTTAGAAGGTGCACCGTTTACTTTAAACCAGACTTCCATAGTCCATGCCCCTGTACCAGTAAGTCCGGAGGATATTACTGAATCTATGTAATCATCCACACCATCAAATTTAAAAGTGCCATCATTATTATATGTCAAACTAGTTGCAGTAATTGTATTACCACCAACTAGATCTCGTATAGCTTGTGTATTAGATCTTGTGCCATTTACAAACGGATTATATCGCACATCGCCACGAAATTCAAACATGGGATTTTTCATTAGGATAAACCCACGACTAGCCATGTAAGCGTTACCACAACCTCCGGGATATAAGAACATAGCTTGCGTACCTGATCCACTGGTGGGTCCAGAATATCCGCGTATGGTTTGCCACTTGCCCATTATGCCGTTTCCGCCAGCACCGGTACCACCACCTAAAGCACTGCCACCATAATTTTCTAAAACTACTAGAGTACTGTCTGTTGGATAGTCTGACGCATCTGGGCTTATATAGTAATCAACCGAGTAACAAACATACTGTCCACTTGCAATTGCTGCACTATTACCGTGATAATGACAACCGTTTCCACCAAGATTGTATCTGTAAACAACATCAGTTGGTTTTATTGTGTAACCACCATATGTGCCACTATAAACTCTTTGAAATGTTCCTGTGCCATTTACATTAAATGAAACATTATTATTAGAGTCATAAGGATTTGGACAAATAAACTGATTTGTTACAGGTTCGCCTTTCCATGATTTTTCAGTGTTGTACATATCATAGTAAAAGCTTAGTCCATTTGTAACAATTCCAGGGGAGTGTTGTAGACTCATATTACCACTTACCTATAGGACAAGTTTTAAATGAAAACATTGTTAGGGCTGATATAGGACACGCACACTTAGTACAATGTGCATTTTGATTATTTTCACAACCGGAACAAATTTCTATTCTTTTTAATTTTTCTTTAGGCAAGTTATGCAAGTCTGGATCGGTATAATTTTCAGTCATATAAATCTCTCTACTTGAACTACCTGTATATCAGGAAATTGTCTTATTTGAGCTTCCCAATCATCAAAGTATTGTTTGTTTCTGTTTTCAGGATGCAATACCTGCGTGTTTTGCCACAAAACATTGCCTGCTAAATCCTCAACAATTTGGGTCCAAGTAGTTTCAGTATCTAAGATTTTTAATTTTACTAGTGTTTTCATTTTATGTATACTGCTCCGTATTGATGAGTATCACTGCCTGAGCTATCCCAATAAGGACCGTTATCATAACCAAAATAATTTCCGCTCCAACATGCACCGTACCACCAAGGATTATTTCCATAAAAAGACGAGCAATTTGAACCACCATACGCATCTTGGTCAACATCGTATGTAGTTAAATTAAAACTGTTACCAGCATGATAATTATAAAATCCAGGACTTCCAGTACCCGTTTCATCGCTAATTGCTGTGGCCCCAATCATCCCCCAACGACTACTAAATCCGTCAAATCTCCAGCGATAACGTTTTGTATGTGTACCATTTAGCTGAGTGCCGTTTGTACCGGCTACAAATTGTACTACTGTTACTTTATTTGCAGTAACTCTACCACTTAATAGCGACCAAAATACAGGAGCTATCCAAACATTATAATCAGCTAAACTACCTAATTTTGAACCTGCCGGAACAGCTACTCCACCTGTGCGAAAATTACAGTTAGTGGTTGCATCCACATAAGTTAAGTTTTGCATACCGCCAGTACCCCAGCGGTTTGCTATAACTAAGCACCAGCCACCACCGTCATAGTCTTGATTTACATAAGTATGACAAGGCCCTGCACTAGTGTTGATTATATACCAGCCAGATGGTCCAACTATTTCGGAAACATTATTATATACTCCATTATAATAAACTGCCAAGTTATTCCTCCACTATTAGTTTGTCCACATCACAGCGTTCTGCTTGTACAAAGTAGTAGCAGTCTATGTCACTAGTCCAAGCTCCGTCTATGTCAACCCACACGCAGTTATCCCCAACTTCACGAACATATAGTTGCTGTGGTTTGCCGCGGGGGGTAAGCTGTACGGTTATACTATCCGGGTCTACTAATTTAGTCCAATATTCTGGTAGTTGAATACAATCTGTACCCTGCAATCTGCCACGAACATAAACACCATTTTCTGGACCCTCTAAGCTCCCGTATCTGAGCTTTTTGTTGGGTTTGGTTGGGTGTGGGATAAGAAATGACTTAGTAAGAGCCGTAAGTCCACCATTAGGTAAATTTAAGGATCCTGCGTTTGACAACGACATCCTAGTAACACCATCAAACTGAAATTCTAAGCCTGTTTCAGCTCCGCGTGCATTGATATAGTGTGTTGCACCATCTGCATTAAGATCAAGAGAGTCCCAATCTGCCCCACCATTTTGAACTCGTAAAATATTTTGAGCAATAAAACTACCGGTAGTCATGTAGTCGCCAGTACCAGCAGTTTTACCGGTTAAACTATCAAAAGAGTGTAAATAGCTAGTATAGTTACCGGCATGTAATGCAATATGTGCACCACTACCCATTCGTATTGCACCATTGGTGTAGTAGTTAATATAAGTATCGCGATCTGAAGCCGAACTGTCTAGGTGAAGATTGCCATTAGTGGTAACTACACTTGCACGACCCGTTCCACCCCAACCATTGCCTCCTACACGCAGAGTTGATGCCCAAGTACTATTAGGTCCAAAATCAATATATCCATTACCAGAAATTGTACCGCCAGTTAGTGGTAGTGCATAGCTTGAATAGTTGCTGGCATGTAGTATCTGATTACCACTTAGTTTTACACTAGTTGTATTAAAATTAAGTGAAGTTGTTGTATCTGCATAAAAACCAAGTAAGGTACCATAAGCAGAGTTATTTGAGGAATAAAATCCTCCGCTTTCATATGCATAGTAAGAGCCATCGACTAGAGTATACCCTCGACCACCGTTTGACAGTAAAACAAACTCAGCCCCACCAGTCATTGACACGCCATTTTCGCGTGTAAACCCATTAGATCCTAAATCTCCAAGCCATGAACCAGATTGATACCATAATGCTGGTATGCTTGTTATGCCAGACCAGGGAACACTACCAGCACTACCAGCACTACCAGTAATACTAATACCCCAAGTACCTGATGCTCCACCACCTGTTAGGGTTGGTGAATAGGTGTTATAGTTGCCGGCATGAAGTACCGTATTACCTGCAACTTGAACTGTGGTAATACTTCCTCTAAAATTAAAAAATGGAGCATCTGAATGTATTCCAGTAGCTGGATTAACAGTGTTGTCCAACCACATATAAGTTTCTCTGTCTCCGCTACCATTATAAGATGTTGCGCGAAGTCTGACTCTTGCATGATATGATCCAGCAGCTACTAAATTTGCTCCCCATCCACCAGAGTTGTCATAAGTGAATGCGTTTCCTGCTTGAAATCCATTACCAGTATTTGAAAATACAAATAAAGGTGTGTTATTTCCATAAGCAACACCAAATCCATTTGAAGCAGTGTCCCCACTTCGTATGTTTCCGATTGCCCAATAATTTCCATACCAATCAAAATTTAATTGTTTTACTATCAGACCTGTGCTATATGAAGGAGCACTTACATAGATAGAATTCGCTTCGGTTGCTATTGCAAGAGTTGGTGCGGATGTATTAATACCAGCTGCTGTACCTGTAATGTTTATACCCCAAGTACCCGACGCTCCACCACCTGTTAGGGTTGGTGAATAGCTGTTGTAGTTTGCAGCATTTAAAATTTTATCGCCAAAATGATAAGTGCTTGACTTATCATCATTAGTATAAGTTATATCTAGAGTAGCAGGACTGTCATAAAAAACTGTATAACACCCACTGGTTCCATCCGTAGGGTTTGTAGTTTGATAACCATGACCATATGTTGTTGCTATTACACGAACTGTTGTGTAATAATCTACATCAATATAAATATCTTGATAGTACGTATTTTGACCACTGTATTGCCAACCAGCATAAGTTACTGTACCTAAACTAACTCTAAAATAACTAGTATTTACTCCATCAGCCTCTTTTAGTCGTAATATCCAACTATTTCCGTTACCCATTCCGTAGTAACCAAATAGGTTATATTCTACGTACCCACTACTATAATCTTCTTGGAGTATTTTTATACGAATATTTTGCCAAGTGTTTATCCAATGATTTGGAGTACCGTATACTCTGGCAATTGTGTGTCGACGTCCCTGTGCTCCATTTGCAGCAACTGTCCACTGTCGGACTGAATTAGCTCCGTCTGGTAATCCTATATCAGCAACATCCCACGTTACATCAGCACTACCGTTAACCGATCTACTAGTTCTTCCTATCGTTATATTTCTGCTAGTGCCCCAATTAACTGTAGTAATATCAGCACTTCCATTAAAACTAGTACCATTTATATTTCTAGCAGTTTGAAGTGTAGTAGCCGTAGCTGCATTACCAGTAATATTAATACCCCAACTACCACTAGCTCCGCCACCTGTTAGGGTTGGTGCGTAGCTATTATAATTACCAGCGTGTAGTGCAGTATTTCCACCTACTTTAAATACAGCACCTCCACTTTCTCCTGGATTATATACGTTTAAAGCACCATCGCTGTCTAGAGCAATATGTCTAGTAGCAATATCTTCATAGTGCCAAGTTAGTGTTGGTTTAGCTCCATTAGCTCTGATCTCAGCAGGAAATGAATGTCCTGACATGCCGCCAGTATTTCCACCGTAGCTTGAACTATTAACTCTTACACCTAGTGTAACACCAGTAGTGGTGCCGCCCGTTAGTGGTAATGCATAACTACTATAGTTACTACTATTAAGTACGGCATTGCCTTCCCAAGTTAAAGCACTTGCACCACCATCTAGATCTACTGCAAGACGTACTGTACCACCACCAATAAATCTAACTTGATTGCTATCACCATCCCACCGAATACCCCAAGCATTAGCTGCTGTTTCATTTGAAGGATAGTAGTTACGAGAAATACCCCAAATATCAAAGTTTCCATCACCAGTATCTAGTCCCAATATACCACCTGGAAACTGTGGACGAGTGTCTATACTATTCTGAAAAGTTGCTCGTCCATAAAAAGTAGTACTACCCCCACCATATCCAATACCTATAGGACCAGCATGAGCATATTGTAGCCATAGAGTATCACTGCTTGTTTTTGTTTGTAAAGTATTATAGTATCCGTTATATCCTACTTCAAGATTACCAAATACCCCGCCTACAGTGTTATTTGCAGCAACTATTGCTCCAGTAATGGTACCGCCAGTTAGTGGTAGTGCATAGCTACTATAATTACCAGCGTGTAAAACTTGATTACCGTTCTGAGTAAAATTAGTTGCATCTACTCTTACTGTGTTCCAGCTTTGTGTACCTTCACTATAACCAATTCTTAAAGTTTGAGTATTGTTATTAACTGGTCTATAATAAGCAGCTGCTCTGTTGCTTTCTATACCCCAGCCACGATACCAAGTATCCCCATCACTTGTATCATAAGTAACCTTTAAGCCATCGTTTGCATTGATAACCATAGGCTGAGTCGTAGTTGCTCCACGACCAGTTACAGTTGCAAGCGTATCAGTTTCTGTATAGCCGGTAATATAGCCTGGACCATTAGTAAGCTGATTTAAGTTTGTTAGATTTCCGGCGTGCCAAACTTGACTGCCATTAATTTCTAGAGATTTATTTAGCTGCCACTTGTCGCCGCTAGAGGCATAGGTAAAGGTTGCACCTGCACCACCAATACTAATACCTGCACCGTTTGCTGCAGCTGCTGTAGGTGCATCTGTGGCTAATTGTAGGTTTAGGTCATCAATAGCTACTGTGGTTGAATTAATAGTAGTAGTTGTACCATTAACAGTTAAATTGCCTGTAATAATTAAATTACCGCCCCCATCTAATGTCATTAGATGGTCAGAACCCCAATGCCCAAATGTTAATAAATTATTATCAGAAGCAGCAGTGCCGCTATATTTATAGCCAATATATCCAGCATTTTTTGTACTAGCCGCTACTCCTAGTACATGTATTATTGATTGATTTGCTGTTAAGTTTGCTGCAATAGATTCTTGAGCATGTAAGAATGCACTACCAGAATCTGATAGATTAATTCGGAGTGCGGGACTAGTGGCTAGTCCAGATGAATTAATTATTAGATCACCACTTAAAGTCCCGCCAGCCAGCGGCAAGTAATTGGCTAGGGCGGCTGAACTTACATAGGTGTTAGTATCTATCTCATAGGTATCAGCACCAGTTTTCTTAATAAAACCACTACCTGCACCTGTCATGGTACCAGCTAGTGCACTAAGTGCAGGACCAACATTAACCTGATAGGTAGTATTAGTTGCAGTATTAGCACTAAATCCTGTGCCTGTGCCAATGGAAACACTAGTGTTAGTTAGGCCGGCTTGAGCCTCTAGGCTCAGGGTGCCGTTGCCAGGTGAAGCACCTGCGCCAATAGCACCAATTGTATTATCAGATTTTTTGTAGTAGAGTGTACCAACTGCATAGTTAAGAGCAAGTTCGCCATACTCAAGATCGCCTGGCGCAGGTTGCTTTGGTGCACCATTTTCTAAAACTGATGATTTTTTAAGTATTAATCTAGCCATAGTGTTTCCTAATAAGGACTTGTACTAGTAGTTAATAAACTACCATTTAATAACTTCCGCCTTCAACTACACTTATAGTTACCCAGCCACCACTGTCAACTGTAAAGTTTGCACTATTAAATTTTGCTAAGCCTAGTGTAGCTGCACCGCTAGTTGCTGCTGCAGTTGCAGTTGGAATTGCTGTTGTGGTTACTGCAGTTACTAAGCCTTTACCATTAACAGTTACTGTGGGTACATTGTAGCCGTTGCCAAAACTACCAACATTTGCATTAACAGTAGCTAGGGTAATTGCAGCGCTTACATCAGCAGTACCATCTATACCAACAGTATAAGTTGCGTCGCCAGTTATACTTATACTACGACCATTAGCCCACTTAGTAGTTGTAGCACTGTTGCCCCAAACTTGTGTGACTACTAGGTCTTTATTAAGATTCCAACGATCATTTCCACTAGTATATGTAAACGTAGCACCGGCACCAATTACTGTTAAACCAGCACCGTTTGCTTGTGCTGCGGTTGTAGCATCTTTTGCTAGTTCAATATTAATGTCTGCAATAGCAACTGCTGTACTATTTACAGTAGTTGTTGTACCTTGTACAGTAAGGTTACCAGTAATAGTAGCGTTACCCGCTACACTAATATTTGCTGCTGTAATATCATCGGTGCTTAGGGTACCGTCAACGGTTACGTTATTAAAAGTTACATTGCTTGTAGTATCAACAGCTTGACCTATGCTAATAGTTACTGTATTATTAGTTACTGCGGTGGTAACGCCTGTACCGCCAGTAAATGTTAGAGTATCTGTTAATAAACTAACTGCATCAGTTCCAGTACCACCAGCAATATTTAGGTTAGTAGCTACATTAACTACACCAGCAGCAGTAAGCTGACCTTGTGCATTAACAGTAAAAGTAGGTATTGCAGTTTGGGAACCGTAACTTCCAGCTGTTACGCCAGTAGCAGTAATACTAATTGTACTAGTATTACCAGGATCACTATTGGTAACAGTAATACCTGTACCAGCAGTAATTGCTCCACCTACAGTGTCGTAGATATACTCAGCAAGACTAGTGCTGGCATCGGTATAAATATTTTTAATTATGGTAATACCGGTACCGTCTGGAGTAATATTTATATTACCATTACTATCAGTGCTAGTGATGCTATTACCATCTATTGTAATATTATCTACTAGTAGTTCATTGATCTTTTTATTTGCATCAACGATAAGGGCAGAACTAGCTGTTAGTGTGCCACGTGTATGATCTAGTAAGTCAGTAAAGTATTTACCACCGATTACTACATGATTAGCAGCATTACCGTTAGTTTCGGTGCCCATACCGATATATAAACGATCACCGCCATTTGAATCGTTATTAACTAATCCAGAGTAGGCCATTTCGCCTGCAGCTAGAACACTTGGATTTCCAGCTACCTCTGAACGTTTAATTCTAATAATAGAAGCCATTTTTGTCCCTTTTAATATTGGCCTGAATCAACTGTTTGTTGATTCAGCAAGGTAGTTGAAATCCATTTTTGAGTTTGTGTATTGTATACTAGTATACTTCCGGGATTTAAAGAAGTTACATCAACATCTTCTAGGCCACTTACTGTAGTTTTTCCAGGAGGCCCCATTATACCGGTTATAACAGTTCTGGGAGTTTCGTCTCGTACAACTACAGTATTTACTGTTTGTTCCCGTACAGTTACTGTAGTATTTTTATCTACTACTACTGTAGTTGTCATCGGGTTACCTCCTTAACCAATACCATATTACCTGTTAAGAAAGGAGTTACTCTACCTTGTTGATCTACTAATTCCATAGAATACACAGCAGTTTCAAAAGTAAAATCTTCGGTTATTGTAGCGGGAATAGTTATAGTAATTGTTTTGTAGACTTGATCAATAACAATTTCACCGGTTTGGGTTCCACACTGATATATTACGGCGGGACTTTCAACAGTTTCACGAATTTGCATACGTGCTGTAAGATTGCTTAGTCCAACCCAGTCATTATACTCTACTACTCCGCCACTGGTGTAAGTAGTATAACCCAAACTATTTACCTGATTTATGGTAATTTGCGTACCACTAACTCCAGTAGCTATATACCAACTATCCTCGCCCACACTATTAATTTCTTTCATTCCCCCAGCGCCGGCCACGCGAAATCGCCAGCCAATGGGAATGTTTGATGCAGTAGTTGTTGTTATTACGCAAGGTGCACTCCGAGAAATTTGTGAGATGGGTGTGTAAACTTTTGTTTCAGATTCCCAGCGATAAATTTCTTGAAAGGTTGCCCCTTGATACACTTTATAATTAATTTTAGCTGGTTGTTGCATCTAGGTATGCTCCTTGTTTTGCTAGTCGTTTAAATATACCGACTTCATTTGTTAGTGCAACTACCTCAACCTGTAAGCGTTGGTTTTCGAGGGTAAGCTTTTCTAGTTCCTTGTTCAGGGCTATAATTTGCTCGTGTAGTCTACCAAGCTCTAGGCTTAGTTTAGTATTCTGCTCACCCATTCGCTCTAGCTCTCGGTGCATAATTTGTATAATCCCCGACTCTGCTTGGGTTGCTTTCCAATTTTTTATTAGCTGCTGGATGCCAAAAAATGCGGCTACAACGGCTATGGCAATAAGGCCCAAGACTTGAATGACTTGTTCTGATATTTCTAACATTCTTTACCCTTTCTTTCCGTACAGTAGCCTAAAAGGTTTGGCTCCTTGAAAATTTTAGTTTTGAAATGGACATTTTCAACTATTGTAACACAAGAGCATAAAGTTGTCAATGTAAAAAATACCCGCCCTGGTTTAGGGCGGGTATTTTTCTTAATTACTTCTTAATAAAATATTACTAAACAATACTTTGAGTGTAATATCCAATTAATTGAATAGTACTACCTGTACCTGAAGCTCCGCTGTATATACCTAGAGGATTTATACGTATACTATTGTTATAATCATCGCTATTTATTTTAGGCCAAATAAATCTAGGTTGAGTACCTGCAAGAAAAGTCCAATTTCCAAATACTATTACATTATCAGCTGTTAAACCAGTAATTAAAGGTGGTCCAAAATAATAAGTTTTTCCAGCATTAACAGCTCCTGGTATTTTTGGCAAATATCCACCACTGTTCCCAAAATTATTACCAGTAAATGTATATAATGATATTTGTGTACTATTAAGTACACTTAAAATAACGGTTCTAGGAGGAACACCTGGCCCATATACTGTCATACCTCTTAATAATGAATTAGTATTCCATGTTGCACCACTAACAGTTAAAACATTAGAATATGTAGGACTGCCATAAAAGCTTAATGGAAAATAATTTTCGGGAAGAACATTACTTACTGTAGTAAAAAGTTGACCGTATTCAGGATAGTATTGTTGACTAGGAATATATGTACTATCTCCAACAATTGTAGAAGGCTGAACTGTTTGGTATAAAGCAGTATTAACAGTATTATTTCTTTCTGCAAAAAGAAATACTGTATAAACATAAGTTTTGCCTGGTGTAATTGGTTGAAAAAAGTAGTAATTAGGTGGAACTGAATCTGTAGTACTTTCTATTAATGAATGTGTAAGAGTAGTGGTTAAATTATGTGGCCATTCACCCCAAGGAGTTAATTGATTACTCCAAGTTTTTGATGTTGATACAATACTATCAAAATTTGAGTTTAAACCATCAATAGTTGTTGGAGGAATACCTCCATCAGTAATATTAGTTCTAATTATTCGCATACCTATATAACCAGCATATAATTCTACCTTTATGTTTACATGAAGATTTAATTCTATATGTATTTTAAATACTTTATCAAGATCATCAGTAGGAATATATATAGTAGGTGTTGTAGATATTTCAAGTTTTACGCTGCGGTTTTGTTCCGACATACTAGGAAGACTAACTCCTAGCGGTGCAACAATATTATAAAGTAAAGCTTCGCTGATCATTCCAAAAGCAGCATTTTTTGGTACAACTATTTTACCATTTAAATTAATCGTACCGTCTTTTACTACAATGTTTCCACTACTATTACCAAAAGCAACCGTATTTGTACTGGTTGTAGATCCTCCAGTAATAACAGCTCCACTACCAGAACTAATAGTTGTTCCACTAACAACAGGATTACCAACTGTTAGTGATTGATTAACTAGCACAGTATTAGCAGATAATTTTTCAGCTGTAATACTACCAGCTTGAATTTTTTCAGCAATAATTGAATTTACGGCTAAACTGTCTGCAGTAATAGATCCAGACACAACCATGTCGCCATCTATCCATGATGCAACTCGTGACCAAGTAGCTCCGCTTGCAAGACCCGTACTACCAACACCAGTACAGCGTAATCCTATTGTAAAGTTTTTATCTGTAGCACCCTGTGAAATACTACTATTTAGTTGAACACTAACTACATCTCCAACTTGTGGACTAGTACGTAAAAATGAAACCTGTAGTTCAGCACTAGTTGGAGTTCCTAGGTAATAATATTTATTATCAGTATAACTAAATGGTGCAACAAATATAGCTAAAAGGTATCCTGCTTGAGTAGTTGCAATATTTGAACTAGTTACATCCCCCCAAGGATCGCTAGCAGAAATCATTCTCCAAGTATCTGTTCCGATAGAATAAGGATAAGAATCAGCACCTTTTAATGTAATGTTAGAAACAAATAATCCTAGATTTGTAACAGCAAATAGTAATTCTAGACTGTATGAATAACTTAACTTTAAAATTTTAATTGGTGTAGTATATCCTGGAATTGTAATAACAGGATGCGTATATACTGTTGGAGAGCCTCCATAACTATACTTTATAAGATAAGTTTGTGGAGTAGTTAGCCCATTGGCATCAAAACCAATAGAAAATATTCCAAAATAAAGACTTGAAGGATGTGCTGCAACTGTATTAATAGTTACAGAGCTACTGCCTGTAAAAATTTCACCAATTCCTGGACCATAACTATTAGTCCAAGCTGCTCCTGTATTGGGTGTAGCATATAAAGATTGTATTACAGTACCATTAACACCTACTGCTACAGTTATAGTAGTACCACCTACCATAGTTTGTGCAACACTACGTAGTCCTGGTAGTGTACCCGTGCCTCCCCAAGGAATTGATGTTACTTGAGACCAGTTTCCAGCAGTTCTAGGGTCATCATTATTACAGTAAATAATGGCACCTGTTCCACTAATATCTCCTACTGCAAGCCAGCCTAAACTTAACTTAATAATACTATAAATAGACATTATTGAACTACCTATAGCAGTACCTAATGATACAGTAGTCCAAGTAGCTGAAGGTAATCCGTTAGACAAAGTATTAACATAAATTGTTGAACTTGCGGTATTACGACTTAATACCATATAACTAGTACTTGCAGCTATACCTCTAAAAGTAACATTTGGTACATTAGTAGTAGTATTGGTGAAAGATCCTCCATCTACAGAATAGTTAATAGCAGCAGGTGCTAAAGCTACTATAACATTTGATGTTGCACTAAATGCAATTCTATTTGCACTATTTGGTTGTGGGCCACTACCTAAAACTTCTCTCCAAATCCTTGCTGTAGTAAAGTTTCTACTTAAATTATCTCTTTGAATTACATTTGCTGAAATTTGTCCTCCAGTTCGAAATTGATACTGGGGGCTAGACCACGTAGGAGTATAAGATAAAATATCGCTAACAGTAGTTATTGTAGTACTGGATTGAAATACTGGATTTTGTGCAGGTAATGCTGCGGCATCTACTAAGGCAATTGTATTGTACCAACCGGTAGGCGCTGTTGTAGTATTGCTTGTATTAATATCAAATAAAAATGTTCCACCACTAGGTGTTGTAGGAGTTTGGCCTGTAGAAGCTGCTTTTGTGTATACTGTTGTAGTTCCTACGGTTGGAACATAACTTGAAGTAGCCGATTCTACATCATAAGTATAAGATGCACCATTTTCAAGTATTTGAGATGCGGGTAACGGAGTAGACCAAGTTCCAGAAATATTAATACTACCTGTAGTAGCTTGACTAGGTCCTACTCTATTACGACTTACATATACAGTACCACCCGTATTTGATGGTTGAAAATTTAACCAACCATCTGGAGGTGCTAATTCAAATGTGTTTATATTAAACACGCCGCCTGCTGGTGTTGCTGGAGGTACAGAAGCTGTACTGTTATTTACACGATTAGCTAATTTATATGCATAAACATATTTTGTCCAAGTACCTGAAGTACCGTTTGAACCATTAAGTCCAACACCTGCTACAGTTGTAGCTGTCCAACCAATTAAACTTGTAGCCTCAGTAGTAGTATCCGTATAAATTTGTCTAGTAACATATAAAGTTTGATTTGCGGTGCCGCTTCCAACCGAATCTATGGTGGACCAGCCATTTAAAGTTAATTGATTAGTAGTAAATGATCCTGTTGCCCAAGTATATACAGTATTGCCTATAGGAAAAGTAGTTGGAACACTAGTGCCCCATCTATATAATTCTAAAATAGCTGTTCTAGTACCATTATCACCTTTATCACCTGGTTTAATAGATACAAGACTTATTTGATCTGAGCCTACAATATATGAAGGACTAGACTGGCCTTTGGGAACTTTATATACATTTAATGATACTAATATTGAACTATTGGTAAAAGTACTTGGAGGAGAATATACGTATACATCAGAGGAACCAGATTGATTATTTATATCTACTTGAAAATCATAGGTGTAATCCCAGTCAGGATCACTATCACTAGCAATAAACTGGCCTAATCTTTTAATTGTGCCGCTTATAATAATAGGAGAAGGTGTTGGATTTGATCCATCTTGATCATATGTTATAGCTTGAGCACTTGTTACTAAAGTTACTGAATAAGCTGCTTCACCAGTATCTCCTTTAGCTCCTTGTTTACTTTTGCTAATACTATATATTTTTTCTATAGTAACCGTACCGTATACAGCTCTTAGTGTAGCGGTACCACTATCATCTGTTAAACCAGTT
>Ga0315901_10005725_pt1 | contig 15045 bp, 12 predicted proteins | sample LakEriMetagenome_10_FD_203761 | JGI IMG/M metagenome (GOLD analysis project Ga0315901, IMG submission 203761) | Freshwater fungal communities from buoy surface, Lake Erie, Ohio, United States - Buoy 2 MA116 | ecosystem: Environmental > Aquatic > Freshwater > Lake | place: USA: Lake Erie, Ohio...
CCGATGGTTTTCAAGCGAGTGGGTTCTATAGCGGGGTACATTCGGATTCCATCAAACGCGATCTTGAGGAACTAATCTCAGTTTGGATTGAGCGACACGGTCTCGAATCGCTGGCTGAAGTACTGGCTGATTTGCTCGAAGGGTGGTCACTGGAACAACTGTCAAACGCCTTGAGCCGGAGAGCCGAAGATGGGTGACCGTGCGGAATCGTTTATATGCAAACGTTTGGTCTTGCGAGCAACATCACGAAACTCGAATACGCCTGGGCCTCATGAAGCCAAACCAGTATTTTTGGAAATGTCCTGGACGCCGAAGCGCTCATACCGATAACGGACAGCCGATGCTCGCATGGGAGACGGCGAGAGCAGCATCCATTTCCCCGACTCTGGGTAAAGCCCGATCGCGCCAACTAGGGTCGAGGCAATACAGCGACACGAGTTCAGTTGACGACACAGTGTCGCAATTGGAACCATCAAGGGTCGTACCGAGCCCGGAGAGCTTGACCGAATCGACCGACTGATCACTCTCAGGGAATGGGTGATCCAATCGGGATCCCCAGCCCTAAGAGCTGCCGTGACGGAACGATGTTGCCGAGCAAGTGACCAACAATCGCTCTAAGGCCCCATAGAACCCGTTTGAGACGCTCAGGATTGCCATGTGCCCTAGTTCCTCATAAGTTGATCCAGAGCGTTGTGAGGGCCACAGGCAATCGGTTCACTGACAGGGCGGCTGGTGAATCGCTCGATTGACGCAGCCAAGGCGTAAACGAACGATCGAAGATGGCGGCGCGATGTTAGTGAGCCGGAAATCAACCCAGACCCCCACCCCATGCCGCTGGGACTCCTAGCGGTATCCCATCAGACTGAAACACAAAAAGCAATTGCGTTAGTGGGGCAATCACTTTAGGAGGCAGTTATGCGACAAACGGGAAGTCGAAACACATTGGTGAAGGTTGACTACGACCTGATTGGCGATCTAGCGGGGATAGCTGGCGATACAGCCAAGCAGTATGCCCACCGTGGCGAATATGACCCTCGGTGCTTGGATAGCGTCCTACGATGGAGCAACGGTCGGCGAGCTGCAAAAGGGTTGCCCTTGATCGGGATGCCTTCAGAATCACACCCTGAGGCTGAAGCTGACCGCACAGTGCCGTTTATGCCAGCACGACAGAACGGACTCCTGCGATACGATCCGATGACAGGCAACTACCAGACCAGCGAAATCATGGGCGATACAGTGTTTAGGCGGTAGACGTGGTGGACGACGATAAAAGAGCTGCGTTGGGGGACGTGTCGAACGGCGGGCAGAGTCGGTAAAATCAACGTGTCTCTGGCGCGCACACGCGAGTGGCGAGGGTTAATCGACGCCTGATCTTTCCAAAACGCCAGCCATAGCCGAGTGGAGGCAAGTCAAGTCCTCGTTAGGGAGGAGTCGATCTTCCGCTCCGATCCATCGGATTGCTGTTGGGCTGTTCATGTAGGGCTATAACCTTTTGGAAATCCTTCTTCTCACGCCTATGTTCAAGCCAGTATTTCAACCCAAATGGGAGCGGCGACGACATCGCATGATGGTCGGCCCATGTTGAACATCCCGGTTTGTTTAAAACCAACGAGCGATACCAGTCTTTTGCTACTGCGATCCCCATCTTTGTTGATTCAAATAGTACACGGTCGCTATTTTGCATTTTCACCAGAAGCTTGAATTGATCAAAGATTGGCTCAAATACATGCTGACCTTTTTCGTGAGAAATCCAACGTTTCAAAAACGGTTCCGGGGACCCATTTTGAACGAGAACACACAGATAGTCCCGTGATTGGTCGGGAAGAAGTGGACCGCTCTGCTTGGAACTGAATGCAGACATCGTTCCGCGATTTGGATGCCAAAGCACTATCTCAAAATCTGGGATCTCTGAGAAACCGACATTTCGAACCCTGTAGCGAAGGCCTTTTTCATGCTCCCCATTTACAAAGTAGCCCATGGTCATTTGAATCCTGGGGCGTTTCTCGAATCGATCCCAAATACGATCCGCAATAACACCAAGTACCGCTCCTAAAACCAATCCGGCAATGAACTCAATCATGATAGAGTCTCTGGTTTAGCGTTTTGCGAATCGCCTCCGCGTGTGATAACAATTTTCTTCTGTTCGGCCTATATCTCTTTAGGATGAAGTAACGTAGCCCATCAAGCAAAGCAGGGCTAACGATACAGGAACCGTTTTGCGGGGGCAATTTTTGGGTTTGGTGAAAGGCTCTTTCAGGCAAATGGTTTTCGTTTGAAGGCCTAAGCGGTTATTGATAGTGTGGGGTTGGAGACTGGCGACGGTTTCCTCACCCGTTGTCGATCGTATTCATGATAACGACAGATACTCTAAGTGATCGTTCAAGCTGATGAACTTCGAGCATGTTTCACGCAGTTCCTTTGCGACGTGGTCCCAGAATACGACTTCAACATAAAAACCATCCTCGACAAGATCGCGGATCGCCGGCACGAAATCTGCATCGCCCGCAACCAAAACGATCGTATGATTTTTCGGATCCGCGGATCTATATGCATCACGCACCATGGCGGATACGATACCAGTATCGATTTTCTTTTCTTTGTTCGCAACATTTCTGTCTTCGAGAATCAATTCAAACCCTGCCCGATCAGCATACTTCCAAATCGAATCATTCGGAGGTGGTCTAGAGCCGAATAGAACAGCACGAGCAATCTGAGATTGGTCGTTTCCAGCCACGAACTCATGGAGTCGCCCAAAGCTTATTGTATATGCGTAGTCGATGATGCGATTGTTCATGGCATCAAAGATATTCATTGCGAGCCCTTTTTTGACAGCGCTCACCCGTTTGCCCTCAATGAAAAGGTTTGAATTGTCAACGTAGATGTAGTCAGCCATGTAGGATCGCCAAAGAAACTGCTAAAGGTTGTAGGTTTTTGCAATTAAGGTACGGACGAACTCATATGCTTCATCTTCCGTGGAAAACTCTTGCGAAGCGAATCCTGCGTTTTCGGCAAATACCGTAGCGGTCTTTAGGACTTGACCATCGATCCATGAACGGTCGTACGACCGAACGAACCAGTTTCGTCCCGGATAACTTGTCAAATGCACAGTCTCACCCGTTTCCAATGTGCGTGAATCATGTTTACCCACTGTCAAACCGCTATCGATCGGTTCGTCAAGGTTCGCTTGAAACTTTTGAGTCGCTTCCGTGAAATAAACCGTAATCATGTGGAGCAAATGCAGCATTCCATCGATTGGCTCACACGCCCATCGGATTCTCTAAAACGACTGAGAACGCCGGATGTTCGATGCGGTGTGCGCTTTTTGCAAGTCGAGCATGGAGTGCTAAGCGTTACCATGATGTTCCACAATTATCTTTTTTTTACTGTTAAAGGGTTTGTTTTTACACGGATCAGCCAAAACTCTGTAGACCGCACCAGCGCGACCACTTATTCACGTACGCCTTAACCCCGCGTCCGATGATACCAGGAGATTGCGAGCCGATCAACTTTTAAGTGGAGTGAGAGGCTGGTTCGGCCCACGCTCCCGAAACCCCGGGCAACCCGTCTGCTGGGCTTCGAACCCGCTTATCCGTGGGTAACACTCCGCAGTCTTCTAACCCGACGTAAGTGCCCTCGGTGACGGTTGAGCCGATCCTCTTGAGGATCACTGACATGGTGTCAGCACTTGGCAATGCTGGCAGTCTACCCACCGTCTAGTGGATACCTTTAGCGCTTTCCAAAAGCGCCAACATATAACGGATCCCAAGCAGGGTGGAGGGGAATCACTTCCAGGACAAAGGAGGGGGGAGCGAGACCTCCAAGCGACTGGATGCAGCGGACATCGTGTCAGTGGGACATAGCACCGAAGAAATCTGGTAGGCAGATGCACCGCAGTACCCGCGTCCTTTCTCACGGCTTTTACGACCTAAATACGGTTTTGCCCGATTTTCGCCAATCGTTCCTAATCATCCGAATTAGCCGGTATTGCCATCTTGGGATCACCCAAAAAACAAAAAACGCCCGTTTCCACAGCGCTCGACCCTCCGATCACTACTGCGAATCCGTTACCGTTTCGGTATCCTTTAGCCATCATTACCCGTCATGCGTCCCCATCGACCCCCGAAACAACACGTTCGCCGACCATGAGCTTCCACCAAGTCTTGGAAAAATACCGCTCCATTGCGTTCTCTGAGAAGGACAATGGCCACAGATTCGAACGCCTGATGCAAGGCTACTTGCGGACGGATCCTCTCTACGCCGACCAATTTTCCGATGTGTGGCAATGGGGAACTCCCAGTGCATCGAAACCCAGTAAACGGCTACCGCCTATTCAAACGAACCGACTTGGACTAGTTGCTTAAGAAGGCTGCCGTTCCGGTAAAACCGAAATCGTTTTAGAGCATCAGTAACCCAAGAAGCCATGACCAAGAAATCCAAGTCTAACGTGTTTTGCGACATCACCATTCACGGCCTGGAGAGCACCTCTACCACGTGACGAGCGGCCAATATGAGTCTATTTCTGCGGGGCACCGGGGCCGACGCCGGATCCAAGATACCTTCGCCTTCACCACTCAATCGCTGTTCAATCTGCTTTCTGAACGCCAACTAATTCCATGAACGATCCCACCAAATTTAACTCCGTCGTCAGCTTTGTTTGGGCGATTGCCGACCTGCTCAATGGAGCTTTCAAGAAAAGCGAGTTCCAAAAGATCATTCTGCCCTTCACGGTGCTGCGCCGTCTCGATTACGCATTGGAGAAAACCAAGGCCAAGGTACTGGAGACCGAGCACAAACTGAAGGAAAAGGGGCTGGAGAACCGCCACGGCCAACTCTGCCGCGCTGCGGGTTACGCCTTTTACAATATCTCCAAGTTCAACTACGAAAGCCTACTGCACGACGATGCCAACGTCGCCCTGAACCTTCGCCAGTATGTCGCAGGCTTCTCGCCCAACGTCCGAGAGATCTTCGCCGCTTTCAACTTCGACGACACCATCCGCGATCTTAACCGGGTCAATCTCTTGTACCTCCTCATGGAGCGATTCAATGAGAAGAGCAAGGTAGACCTGCGTCCCGAATCATTGTCCAACCACGAGATGGGCTACGTCTTCGAGCACTTGCTCCGCAAGTTCAACGAAGCCCTCAACGAAAACCCTGGTGAGCACTTTACGCCCCGCGACGGCATCCGCCTGATGGTCGATCTGGTGCTCATGCTCGACACGGAGCTGACCGGCAAAGAGGCCGTGACCCGCACAGTCAATGATTGTGGCTGCGGTACCGGCGGAATCCTATCCATCACCAAGGATCACATTCTCAAGATCAACCCCCAAGCCAAGGTCTTCCTATACGGGCAAGAGCTGAACCCGTTCACTTGGGCTATCGCTCGCGCTGACATGCTCATCCTAGAGCCCGAGGGCAAGGACGCGGAAAACATCAAGCTAGGTAGCACGCTCTCCAACGACCAGTTGTCGAAGATGCGTTTTGATCTTCAATTCATAAACCCGCCCTACGGCTACGAGTGGAGTAAGGACTTCGATGCGGTCACCGCCGAGGCTACCCGTGGTTTCGATGGCCGCTTTGGGGCCGGACTGCCGCGCAAGTCTGATGGGCAAATGCTCTTCCTCCAGCACCTTATAGCGAGGATGAACGATCCCGCAGAATCGCAAAGCTACATCGGCATCATTCTGAACGGCTCGCCGCTCTTCACCGGTGGTGCGGGTTCGGGAGAATCTGAAATCCGTCGCTGGATCCTTGAAAACGACTGGCTGGAGGCAATCGTCGCTTTGCCGCAACAACTCTTTTACAACACAGGCATCGGCACCTATATCTGGATCCTCAGTAACCGCAAGCCTTCCAAGCATAGGGGCAAGGTCATGCTGGTCGACGCCTCGGGCGAGAATTTTTGGTCACCTATGTCCAAGAGCCTCGGCAATAAACGCCGCGAGATCACCGATACCCACAAGCAGGCAATCCTCAAACTGGTTAAGGATCGCAAAGAAGGCCCGCACCTGAAGATTTTCAATACGACTGACTTCGGCTTCCGAGAAATCAAGGTGTTACGTCCGCTGAAACTCCGCTTCGAAGTCAATGCCGAATCCCTCGCTCGGCTCGACGCGCAATCCGCTTTCAAGAATCTGGCGGTGAGCAAAAAGAAATCCCCCGCCGAGCAGAAGCAGGAAGAGAAAGAAGGCCGGGCCCTGCAATCAGCAATCCGCGCCGCACTGCAAACCCTTGCTGGCACCACCTACATGCAGCGGGACAAGTTCACCACCGCTTTGGAAGCCGCACTGAAGAAAGCAGGCTTGAAGCTCAAAGCCCCCGTGATCAAAGCCATCATCTCAGGCATTGGCGAACGGGATGACGCCGCCGAAATCTGCCGCGACAGCGACGGCAACCCCGAACCCGACACCGAACTGAACGACACCGAGAACGTGCCGCTCAAGGAAAACATCGACACCTACTTCGCCCGAGAGGTCACACCGCATTTGCCGGATGCGTGGATTGACACCACATACTGCGATGCCAGGGACGGCGATGTAGGCCGTGTTGGCTATGAAATCCCCTTCAACCGCCATTTCTACGTCTTCCAACCGCCCCGCCCCTTGAGCGAGATTGATGCCGCCCTGAAAGCGTGCACCGATCGTATCCTCAAAATGATCGGAGGGCTGACCCAATGAGCTTTCCACGTTATCCAAAATACAAGGCTAGCGGGGTGGAGTGGCTAAAGGAAGTGCCGGAGCATTGGGGGGCATGGAAACTAACTCATGCTGTTGAAAGAATCGGCAGTGGAACGACGCCAAAGACTGACAACCGTGAGTATTACGACGAAGGCACATACCCATGGGTGAATACCGGCGATCTAAACGACGGTGATTTAAACACCTGCGAAAAGAAAATAACCTGCCTCGCTCTCAGCGATCACCCCACTCTGAGGATCTATCCGGTTGGTTCGGTCGTGATAGCGATGTATGGGGCAACAATCGGAAAACTAGCCATACTTAGATTTGAAGCCACGGTAAACCAAGCGTGTTGCGTCTTTGCTGGGAAATCGAAACTCGAATCTAAATTCCTGTTTTATTGGCTCCTCGGATTTCGGAAGCAAATAATCAGTCTCGCGTCAGGAGGCGGTCAGCCTAACGTGAATCAGGACGTTCTACGCACGCTTCGGGTTGCCTGTCCCGAATCCAACGAGCAAACGGCCATTACTGAGTTTCTTGACCGGGAGACGAAGAAGATTGATGAGCTGGTGGCGGAGCAGCGGCGGCTGATAGAACTGTTGAAAGAAAAACGTCAGGCCGTCATCTCCCACGCCGTCACCAAAGGCCTCAACCCCCACGCCCCCATGAAGCCTTCTGGCATTGAATGGCTCGGCGAGGTGCCGGAACATTGGGCCTGTATCCAGCTTGGAAAGGTTTGCAGGGCGGTCTCAGATGGTCCCCACTTTTCGCCAAACTATGTTGAAACGGGGGTGCCGTTTTTGTCGGCACGAAACGTTAAGGTCGATGGCTGGTCACTAGGCGATGCGAAGTATGTATCGGAGAACGACTGCGATGTTTTTGATCGCCGGGTGATTCCAGCGGTCGGCGATGTGCTCTACACGAAAGGCGGCACCACCGGCATCGCCCGGGTCGTAGATCTAGACTTCCGTTTTCAGGTCTGGGTCCACATCGCGGTTCTAAAAATCCACCCTGAAAAGGTGAACCCTTACTTTCTCGCCTTCGCGCTCAACAGCTCAGGGTGTTATGAACAATCCCAACTCTTCACACGTGGAGCGACGAACAACGATCTTGGCCTCACCCGCATGGTCAAGATTCTCTTCGCGTTGCCACCGCTTCATGAACAGCGGTTGATCGTTCAGTATCTCGACACCGAACTCGCCAAGTTCGACACTCTCACCGCCGAAGCGCAACTCGCTATCGACCTCCTGCAAGAACGCCGCACCGCGCTGATCTCCGCCGCCGTCACCGGGCAGATTGATGTGCGCAAACCACCGAAGAACTAGCCCATGGCCAAAATCACCACCGAAGCTGCCTTTGAAGAACACATCGAAGCCGTTCTGATGAACCAGCACGGGTTCTTCTCCGCCAAGCAAGAAGACTACGACAAAAAACTTTGTCTGCGGCCTGAAACAGTCATTTCCTTTATCCGCGCCACGCAAACCAAGAAGTGGGCGGACTACTGCGAGTTGACCGGCGACAAGGAACAAGCCGCTCGCAACCTGCTCAAGCGCATCAAGGAAGTGGTGGACAAGGAAGGCACGCTGCACGCCCTGCGAAAAGGTTTCGACTTGATCGGCGCGGGACATTTCGACTTGTGCTACTTTGAGCCGACCAATCCGGTGGCGGAGGAGAGTCGTCGGCTGTATCAGGAAAACCTTCTGCATGTCCAGCGGCAGTGGAAGTTCTCAGAAGCCGACGAGAAGTCCCTCGACATGGGAATATTCCTCAACGGCCTACCGATCTTCACCATTGAGTTGAAGAACCAGATCTCCGGCCAAAACATCGCCCACGCGATGAAGCAATACAAAGACACCCGTGACCCCAAGGAGCCACTGTTCCGCTTCAAGCGTTGCCTCGCACACTTTGCCGTGGACAACGATCTCGTCTATGTGACCACGGAGCTCGCCGGAGCGAAGACGCGGTTTCTCCCCTTCAACCAAGGCCATGACGGCGGCGCAGGCAATCCGCCCTGCAAGGTAGGCTACGCAACGAGCTACCTGTGGCAGGATCTCTGGCAGAAGCCCCGAATCCTCGACCTGATCCAGCGGTTCATCCGCGTGGTGGATTTGCTGGATGACAAAGGCAAGAAGACCGACAAGCAGCAACAAATCTTCCCCCGATTCCACCAGCTAACCTGCGTGCGTGAACTGTGTGAAGATGCCCAGAAGCATGGAGCAGGCAGGAAATACTTGAATCAACACAGCGCAGGCAGCGGCAAAACCAACGCTATCGCTTGGCTAGCGAATAGCCTCGCTACGTTGCATACGACCGAAGGTGCACCCGTTTTCAGCTCGGTGGTCGTCATTTCCGACCGGCGCGTGATTGACCGTCAGCTCCAACGCACGCTCAAACAAGTGATCGAGACACCGGGAATGCTGGTGAACATTGCTTCCGATGACGGCATGACCTCGAAGAATCTCAGGGAGGCACTGGAAGACGGGAAACGAATCATCGTGACAACGCTGCAAAAGTTTGGTGTGATCATGGACAGCATGGGAGAGCTGCCGGGAGAGCGCTTTGCGGTGATCGTGGACGAGGCGCACTCGTCACAGGCCGGAACAGCCGCCAAGGCGGTGCAGAAGGTGCTGTCCTACTCTTCGGAGGACGAGCAGAAGGAAGAAGAGGAAAAGACGGTTGAGGATCGGATTCTCGAAGAGCTCAAGACTCGCGGCCCCCAGAAGAACGTCAGCTACTTCGCCTACACGGCTACACCCAAGCCGGAGACACTGCAACAGTTCGGAACCAAACAACCGGATGGCACCTTCAAACCTTTCAGTCTCTACACCATGCGGCAGGCCATCGAGGAGAAGTTCATTCTCGATGTGCTCAAGAACTACACGACCTACGATCAATACTGGGCATTGCTCAAGAAAGTGAAGGACGATCCGGAGTTTGATGGAGCTAAGGCAAAGTCACTGCTCAAGCAATTCGTTAGTCGCCATGAGCGGACGATTGCCAAGAAGGTGGCGATCATCGTGGAGCACTTTCACACCACGGTCGCGGACAAGCTGAGTGGCAAGGCCAAAGCAATGATTGTCACCTCATCCCGCCTGCATGCGGTACGCTACAAGCTGGCGATGGAAACTGCTCTCCAGAAGCTGGGGCTTCCCTACAAAGCGTTGGTGGCTTTTACCGACGTAGTTAAGGACGCCAAGGACGGCAAAGAGTACACGGAGGCAAACATGAATGGTTTCCCCGAGGCGACGACGGGAGACCGCTTCGATGGAGATGAATACCGATTTCTAATCGTTGCCAGTAAGTTCCAGACAGGTTTCGATCAGCCGAAATTGGTGGCCATGTATGTGGACAAAAAACTCAGCGGCGTGACTTGTGTACAGACGCTTTCTCGCTTGAACCGGACGATGGCAGGGAAGGAAGAAACCTTCGTACTGGACTTCGAGAACAGCGCCCAAGACATCGAAAAAAGCTTCCAGCCGTTCTACGACCGCATCACCCTGTCCAAGGAAACTGACGCCAACCAACTCTACAACATCCGTACAGATTTAGAGAAGTTCTCGATCCATGAGGATGCGGACTTAGAGGCGTTTGCCAAGGAATGGTTCGGTGCAAAGCGAAACGTCGAGAAGTTACAAGGCGTGGTAAATCCGGTGGCTAAGAAGTGGCAGGTGGAGGACGAGGAAGACCAAGTCGACTACAAGTCCAAGGCGAGGGATTTCGTAAAGCTTTATTCCTTTCTTTCGCACTTAGTCCCGCTACGGGATGTCGAACTCGAAAAGCTATTTGTCTTTCTACGATTCTTGCTGCCACTTCTTCAGGGCAAGAAGGGTGAGAACCCACTAGAGGTGCTGGCCATGGTGGACATGGAAAAGCTTGCAATTCGGAAGAAGGAGAAGAAAGACATCGGTCTAACCCGGGGGGAAGTGCGTGAGGAGCCTCTCAATTACGGTGGTGGCGCAATGTTGACGCAAGAGGAGCACGAGGCGCTCTCGATGATCATCGAAGATCTCAATACGCGGTTTAACACCTCATTCACCGAGGACGAGATCATGGTAATCAATCAGATTGAGAAGAAAATTAGCGAAGATGAAGCGCTCCAGCAACAGCTCAAAAATGGCTCCCGGCACGCCGTCGAAGCGACCTTCCGACAAGTAGCCGAAGATGCCTTCGAGGACTTAGTGGACGGCAACTATAAGTTCTACCAAAAGGTCAGTAATGACGAAGAAGTTGCAAAGGAGTTGTTTTCCCGACTACTTGAGCGGTTCCTTGAGGGGAGAAAAAAGTCACCGAAGAAGTAAGTCTGACATTACACCCCGTGTTTCAGGGGAAGCCCAGCGGTTTGTCCCTGAGTTATTTGGGGGTTCCTGGTCAGCACAATCGAGCGTTTGCAATCACCCACGGCACGGAGTTCCCGAGACCCGAGGGTTCACTGCATTCATCTAGATTGTCGAGGAGCAAACGAATTCAAGCGACGTTCGGGAGGCCCACTGGAATTAATGGATCCGCCGGCTACTTGTAGAGCTGATAACGGGCGGTAACCGGAAGGATCAAGTCGCATCTAGTGAACGTCTCCACGATCAGCTCATTCGGTCTGAGGCGACGTCAGTGCCAGATACGGTACACCCTATTTGTCGAGTTAGCGGAGAAGCAACTTCGTGGTAAAATCATGGGTTCGCGGCTAGGCTGATCCCCGAAAACCAGAAACCTGACTGGTTGCCGCGTTTTCTTTGCTCAGGTTCACGACAGGAAGTGAGTAATGGCGAACGACTGGAATATCGTGCGTTCTACGGCCCTAGATTGTCTCAATGCAACATGGGGCATGGCTTGTTGGGCGGCGAGATCCCAGGACGGCGATTACGATACGGAAAAGGCGGCACTTCATCTTGCTGCGATAGACACGGCACAAAATACCTTTCGGCGTGCAATGGAGATTCTTCAGCCAGGATTTGAGTGTGCCACAAACGATTTGAGATATTCACCAGTGTTCGATGCCTTTTCCTTGGCAACTGTTGGCGAAGGGCCACGCCCAGATTTCATGCTCTGTGCAACGGCGCATGAGAATGCGTTCCAATTACTACGGATGGCGATACTGCGGGTAGAGGACGGTCTGAACGATGAATTGGACAGACGCGGAGCACCCGACAGCGTTGTGATGGGAATCAATGATTTACACAGGCTATCCGCAGCACAACTGTACGATACTCTACGCTGCCTTGGAAAAAGCTTCTGTCTCGACGGTATCCTTACAGCGAGACAATTCCACGAACTACGCGCACGGATAGATCGAGAGTGGGCGGCAGTAATCTCCGATTCTGATGCCAAGGCGTCTAAGACGGGCAGGTCTGCACCGAATCAAACGACTCCAGAGCAAAAAGTTGAACGCATTCTGATTCGAATGAGATTGCACCAGTCCACCAAAGGCCAGGAGAAACGGGGACACTATCAATACCTAAATGAAAAAAAGAATGATCCAGAATGGTCAACGGCCTACGACCAAGCGTCAGCGAGGTTCGAGCGAGAAAAGTCCTCCGGAAAGTCGGCGATTAAAGACTGACAAAATAATTCTTTGGTGTTCTTACCAATTCCTTGATGGACTCCCACATCGAATCGTGTCAGCATTTAAATGCCGACGGTATTCGACGTAAATTCAACAGATAGATTTCCCTTGTCGCAGCGATCGCGTGCGATGCAACCAACGGTTGCAATTGATGTTCAAGCCGGGGAAATCTTATGCGAAAGACTTTTAAAGAGGCGTCCATCTCGACGCCAGCGGGTGGACTTACCCGCAAGGATGCGGCGGCATATTTGGGAATCTCAACCCGCTATCTCGACAAGCTAGCTGCGGCTGGTGAGATCAGGCGCTGCAAGTTCGGCGCTAAGACGATTTATCAACGGTCAGAGTTAGACCGATTGTTGGAACGTCGTCTCCAGAGACTGGAGGCGAGCGATGAATAATTCTTTCGATCGATCGACCATTCCGGCGGGAGGTGCTCCGCTGTTGACTCCCGTTGAATTCAATCAGTTGGCTGATCAAGTAGCTGATCGCGTAGTGGCTCTCTTGAATAGCCGCCCCTCCGAGGGGTTTGTCGATAAACATCGGGCTGCGGAAATACTCGGGATTTCGGTGCCTACTCTGGAACGTCGAACGTCTGACGGGAGCATCCCAAGCTACAAGATTGGGCGATTGCGGCGTTATCTCCCTAGCGAATTGCCCGGCAACAAAAAAGGGGGCTGCGATGAATAGGCAACATCACAACCCCAAAGGAAACTACCGATCCTATTCTATCCCCATCCATGAACTTAAGCGAATGGCCCAAGGGCGTTGGCGCGAGATTCTCCGAGATGCGGGTATTCCATCTGAGGCCCTTGCAGATCGCCGTGGTCGGCCCTGCCCTAAGTGTGGGGGGCGTGATCGGTTTGCTGTCCTCAAGGATATCGAAAACGACGGCGCGGTTCTCTGTCGGCATTGCTTCAATGGTTCAACATCACCCAGGGCAGGCGATGGGCTTTCGTCAATTCAATGGTGGCTAGGGTGCAGCATGCCCGATGCGATCCGATGGCTACGTTCGTGGCTAGGCGTTGGGGATGGTAAGCACCAAGCGATCCATAGATCCATCGAGCCGACGATAGTATTACCCGAGCCGAAACAATCCGAGGATGATCGTAAGCGGTTGACACATGACGCCGACATGTACTTTCGGAAATTAAACGATGATGGACGTAAGTATCTTGCTGGATTGCTCAATGTCTCATCGGGATCCTTGGAACGGCTGCGGGTGGGTTGGTGCCCAAGTCAACAGATGACTACATGGCCCATGCTAAATGCCGATGGCATCATCATCGGTATTCGGCTGCGTTGCTCAGAAACGGGTCAAAAGAAAAGCGTTAAGGGCTCGCGCGGGGGCTTGTTTTATGATCCGGTATCGATGGCATCCATCGAGCATGGGGCGCGGGTTTGGATTACCGAGGGGGCATCCGATACGGCTGCCCTGTTGTCAGTTGGACTTGATGCCGTTGGCATCCCAAGTGCCAAGAGCGGTGGTGAACTATTGCTTGCTCTAGGGCACCGCATTCGGCCCAGCGAGTGGATCATTGTTGCCGATGGCGATGGCCCAGGTTTAGAGAGTGCAAGGTTGCTTCGGAGTGAGCTTGTGATTGTGGCAGGCGCCCGAATCATTGTTCCCCCCTCAGGGATCAAGGATGCGCGGGAATGGATCAATCGAGGTGCAAGCCGAGATGACCTAATTGCTGAGGCAGGTGCGGCGGAACTTTTTACACTCGATTGGGGCAATGGAGGTGCAGCGTGAGTGGCATTCAACTAGTTACAGTGGCCCATCGAAAACTCGATGGCAAAATCAGTCTGACAATCGTCCGATCAGACAACCAGCAATCGATTTGGGTTGGTGACGTAGATCTGTCTTGCAAGGCTGACGTGCAGCGAGTTGCAGCGGAGGCGCATAAAGCGATCCCAGGTATCACAACCGAGAGTATCGAACACCAGTTGCATGCGATCGATCCCAGCGGACTCGATCTTATTGATGACGCTGGACGAATTTGGGGTGTGCCTGAGGAGTTGCAGGATCCACTACCCGAAGTATTGCCCTATAGCTCCGATTTACTCCCCGAAGTTGTTGGAAATGTGGTCGATGACATTGCTGAGCGGATGCAATGCCCCCCCGATTTCCCAGCGGCGGCAATGCTGGTCGGTATAGCTGCGGTGATCGGATGCCGAATCGGTATTCGACCTCGGCGATTCGATAACTGGTTAGTCGTTCCCAATTTATGGGGCTGCGTAGTGGGGCGTCCGTCATTGAAGAAATCCCCAGCGATTGCGGAGGCTGAAAAACGGATTCGAGCGATTGAGGCCCGTGAGCATGAAAAGGTAGCGAAAGAACTGGAATCGTTTAGCGTCGATAAGCTGATGGCTGAATTGAGGGTTAAAGCGATCAAAAAGAAGATTGATAGTTTGATGAAGTCGGGCGATGAAGCATCGGCAAGAGTGCGCGCCCAGGAGATCAAAGAGATCGAAGAATCGGTCGCCCCAATTGCTCGGCGAATCATCACTACGGATTCAACCATTGAGAAACTCGGTGAAATGCTGAATAAGTATCCTCATGGGATGCTGCTCTGGGTTGATGAATTGTTGTCGTGGATGCGTGGGCTTGATAAGCCGGATATGGCTGGGGTGCGTCAGCAATTCCTGACTTTGTGGAATGGGTATGGGCGGCTGAATATCGATCGGGTTGGGCGAGGCGAAACCGTAGTGCCGCATCCATGCTTATCATTGTTCGGCTGTGCTACCCCTGGTGGAATCGGTGACTATGTAGCTGACGCTATGCGTGGCGGTCGTGGAGATGATGGGCTGATCCAG